>OCVV011127496.1_pt1 | contig 18518 bp, 22 predicted proteins | sample 1539721 | NCBI WGS metagenome assembly OCVV01 (sample SAMN02144230, study PRJEB22623) | gut metagenome | biome: sheep rumen | host: Ovis aries | place: New Zealand | reverse complement strand
CCCCAAGTTAGCGTCTTGTTCTGGTCATCATTGAGGACGCTGCTGATAAGAGGGTACGCAGAAATATCATCATTTGCAATTCTAATATTTCCGGATGTTCTCAAAAAATTCTTTTCCCAATCATTCGATCTCATATAAAAACAAGCCGCGGAGACTGCCCCGAATTCGTTATAGTAAAAAACAAGCAAATAGTCATCTTGCGCAACAGAGATCCATTCTTTTGAAAGGCGAAATATTGGATCATCGCTAAACTTGCTTTTCAGAAACTCCTTCGGCAATTGGGCGCTTTTTGAACTATTAAACACATTAAAGAAAATAATGATGAACACAAACATCAAAAAGCTTATGGTTTGAACCTTTTTAATTTCTTTCGTCGTTCTCATTGTTTAAACCCTGAAAGATCAGCCATTAGCGACCGCTGTTTGGCACAACTTGAAAGGGTAAAACCTGCACTAATTACGATTTTAACTGCGGTAATAGAATGTCTATAACAGATTTCTGATATATATGGATGTGATTTGACATGTTAATCTCCTTGAGATTTTCTTTAAAGAAGTATGAACTCGCTATGGGGAGCGTCTGGATATTCAATAGCTAAGTCATCATTTATACATTTCAGCTCTCCATTTACCACAGAAAAAAACATATATCTGCCAGTTGTAGGTATTTCATATGAGGTTTGCCCTTCTTTTCTTTCAAAAGCAACACTGGATTTTTCGTCATAATTAAGGATTATTACCGGAAAAGACGCTATTCTTGTCAAGTCAATGACACAACCTTCATCAAGCCAAATAATATCTTTCAGATATAAAGCACCGTCATCCAGCAAATTAACTTGTTCGACCGTTTCAGCTCGCACTGCTCTCTCGTCTCTCTCGTCTGTTTCAGGCTCCGCAGAAGCGTAACAAGATGCCATAATAATGCTGGCTGAAATCACTGTCACAATCATGACTACACGTTTTATCAGCTTCATCTGATCACCTCCAATTTCCTGTGCAACAAATAAAGAGTTGTAATTTTTTGCATAATTCTTTGATGCAGAACCTACAGCCTCTTTGCTATACGAAATCATTGCTCTGTGTATCGGGGTTTATTTATTTGCTATTTTGTCAGATGGCTTAATCGAATCATCAAAAGAGGCTTTTATTTCTTCTTTCATCGACACCTCAATGCCTTCCTTTGTTTCTTTTTGAAGACTCTCTCTGTCTAGCGGGATGTTCTTTTAAGGTAATCTGTTTTAATCCTGTTCTGGACCATTTCATACTCATAATCCTGTGCCCAGAGGTCAAGAATTTTATATCCTTCGCCGGAAGCGGCTGCAAGAATAATAAACCATCCACCGCCGTCTTCATCTCCTTCACCGGTGTGAAGAGTCTTCCTTAAATAAAGAATTATTTCATCAACATTATTTGAAAGAGGCTTCACATCAGCGATATCAACAGAGTAATCAAAAGAAGCGACTTTATTCGCTTTAACCAAAGCTTTTTCATAAAAATAGATTTCTGTCAACAACCTGTTTTCCTGACGAATGCTGTTTGACAAATCATAAAATCCGCTTAAATCAGGCATTTCTTTTGAGATGTAACTCTGCAAGCAGACGTTAGCAAGATCATCCAGTAATGTAGATTCACTGCTAGTAATGGTGACTGTACGCTTATCCTTATCGTTAATAACTGCAGAAATTTCTTTGCTTTTATCTTCAAACAGTTTAAAGGTATCCGTATCAGACAATGGCTTTTCAAACTCATAACTGTCTGGGATGTCATTATCTGAAGTGATCGACTCTTCAACAACTGAAATATCAACATTGGTATTGGGCGGCTCTCCAGAACGCTCTGTCAAATACAGTTTTTCCGATTCCATTGATTGCAGATCGTCTGTTGCTTCTGCTGTTTCAGTTGCAAAAGTTGCTCTTTCTCTTAACCCGACCAGCACCATGCCAATGATAACCAGAACAGAAATAATGCTCCATTGGGCTAAACGTTTCTGTATTGATTTTTTCACCCACTTGCTTTGCTTAAACATAAAAGACGGCATCTTGATACACCTTTCAGTTCAAAGACATCTCCTTTGAGATCTTTTATTGTGGAGGCATGTAGTTAAGCATTGCAATCACAATCATCAGAACCACAAAGACGGCTATGGTAATTGCAGCAATCTTCCAAATCCTTCTTGACCGATTATTTTTGATTGCAAGCTGCTCATTCACCCGGACTAACTGCTCTGCGATTTTATCCATATCACTGCTGTCTGCTGGCGCGACATTGGATCCTAACAGATCATTTACTGATGAATCTAAAAGATCTGCCAGTTTTATCAAAGTCTCTGCATCGGGTACCGAAACGCCTTTTTCCCATTTAGAAACCGTTTGCCGCACCACATTTAATCGAATCGCCAGTTCCCCTTGAGAAAGGCCCTTTTTCATTCTTAGAGCCTTCAGATTGTTTTGAAACACTGGAAACACCTCTTTTCTGATGAACATACATTCTGGCCTTTGTTTGAACATATCCTTATTCAGGCAACGAAACAAGCAACGCAAATTAACATTTGACAACTGATGTTAACATTGGTCCGTATTTGAACTTTTTTGGAGAGCATTTTCAGTTGTTTCTGCCAAGTCTCTTAAATTTGAATCATATTATTATTTGGATATGGCACTTCTGTAACATGTCACGCATCCAAAGCACCTGGAAGAAATGATATAGGCCTCAACACGATATCTCCCTGTTACATATACCGGGGCTTTCGATTGTTCCCTTGGTAAAGTGGACGGAGATGAACATGCAGTAATCAGCCGCTGAAAGTGCCTCCTCAAATGCAAAACCCCGAGAGAAACAACTCTCGGGGCTTGCTGAGACTGAGAGTATGTCTCTCACATCCTTTATTAAGAAATATGACTGGAAAGCAGGTTTTACGAGCCTAGGGTCAAATGCGATGTATATACCCAGCCCTTAGTTCCCGCATAGCTGATCTGCGTTGATCCCCAGGTGCTGTTGGTCTGCAGCACGGTGACCACTTTGCCTTTTGGAATCATGAACAGCGATGTGTTCAGACGGCTGGTTTGATACACCCAGATGTTTCTGTTTGTAGTAGCAGTCACAGTCTTCGTCAACGACAATGCGTTTTCATGTGTGGCGTTGGGATCGTCTATGATCGGGTCACCGTCTTCCGTATATGAGACCGTCATCCCTTCAAACTGGGATTCATCAAAACTTTTTACATACTTGCCGTGGAAAGAAGATTCTTCACCAACTTCATCCGTATCCGACGCCGCCTCGGAGGAGGCAAATGTAGTTAGTGAGCCGCCGAAAAGAAAAACAACAGCCAGTATCAAGGATGTTAATCCTAATAAGCCTTTCTTCACTAAAAAACCTCCTTTAAAACAGACCTTTTTTGAACTAGAATAAACCTAGCATGATTGAAATAACGCAAAACAAACCATCAATCAGGATGCATCTTTCCTGTGTCCAGTCTGGAGAATTGAGAGATCATATATAACAATTCAAGATTCTTCCGAATCCTTGGCAGTGTATTCTTCCAGCTTCTTCTTGATTTTTCTGGCTTCACGAAAAAAGAAAACAAAATTGCCAATCCAAAAGAAAAATCCTATGACAGCTTCTATAATCAGAAAAACAGCCCCTGTGCCAAATCCGGTTCCGTCGGGGATTCCTCCTGAAATTAGAAGCGCCCAAAAGACAGCAAAAACACAAATTAGTAAATGGATAATCGTTCTTACAGCAAACGGAAAGTCATCCTTTTCATATATAAGAGATGAAAGAACAAATCCCACGCCAAGGAATAAGGCACCGAGTATTATGCGCGTATATTGATGTGGGAGCACTGGTAAAGAGCTGTCGAGGACGTTGTCTACAATCAATAGAGCAAATACAAACATAGCACACCCATATAACACCCCGCTCATGATTTTTTTACATACAAACTCTTTCATTTTGACCTCCTAAATGCCAAGGCATGCTTTTATATCGGAAAGGTAGTATCTGGAAACATACTCTTTAGAGCCGTCTTTCATGTGGAGAAGCAGCATTCCGTTAAACACAGCTTCAACACTGCTTATTTTTCGGATATTTACTACTATGGATTTGGATATTCTTATATAATCCGGACCAAGCAGGCTTTTTAATTCATAGAGTCTTTTCCTGCAGCTGTAATTTGCATTAGCCGTGTGGATTCGACACCACTTCTTTTCAGCACAAAAAGAAATGATCTCCTCTGGCTGAATAATTGCGATTCGGTCATGCTCGTCGATGCCGGTCAGAACCTGATTACCCTTCTCAATGATTTCCGCAAACCTTGACACCTCGTCAGATATTGCCCTTACATGAAATTCCACAAACTCCTCGGAAAGGTCGCGATCAATCTGTATCTTGACTTTCATTTTTTTGTTGGCCCTCCTCAAGGCATGATATTATTGTGTGACCTGATGCCTCATATAAAAAATACGAGCACAAAACCAAAACACTACTAACTCTGCCAAAGGCATTACAACAAGTACTGCAGGGTACCAGAAAACCCTGTCAAAAAGAGTCAGAAATCTCAGATCGACCAGGCTTTGCATCATATTATTACTTAAGCCGACAGATGCAGAAGGGAAAAGGGCAAGCAGCCAGGAAACACTGCCTGTAACGGAATACAATAACGTGGGCATAAACACAATGAGCAGTGAAAGAACCATAGAAGTGGAGGATTCACTTGATAACGCTGAAATGCCCAGGGAGAGTGAGGTAACCGCAATACAGGAAATCCATCCGGTGATTGCCAGTATAAGCTGCATTTCAAGCAGATTTGTATTTGGAAGAGAATAAACAGTATAGAGAACCTGTATAGATTCTCTAAGCGTGTCAGCGCCGAAGATCAAATCGGAAACAAAAAGGTGGAGTCCGATCCCGAGAAAATACATCATGGTCACGACCGTCAGATACGCAAGTATCGTTGTTCGCACCAAACGACGATCCCCATAAAAAGTGCAACGAAGAACACTGTCTTCACCAGAATGATAACGTTCAGAAAAAACAGGTGCCACTAAAACCGCACTGAACAGTACAAGAAACAACAAGCAAAATGAAATATAATCAAAAGCATCTCTTGAATATACGTTATTAACATAGAACGGAACGTCCACATTGCTGAAAATAGACTGGGCTTTTTCAATGATATTGGATTTATTCAGCCAATCATCAGATTGCATTACCTTTACAAGACGATCTTGGCAATCAGAGTAAAAGGAGTATAATGCTTCCGGATTCATTTCCTGAAGACTTATCGTGTTCTGGTCCACATAATCATTAATTGCTCCATATGTCTGTGTAAGCATTCTCAAAAGAGGTCGTATCGGCTGCACTTTCTCCCAATAGACGTCAAGGGGAATTTCCCCTAAGGGATCGACCCCATATTCGGCATACAATTGCTGATATTTTTCAAGGGCTTGTTTCAGTTCTTCGGTAGTGGCTTCTCCGCTACCCTTCTCGCTGGAGTTTTTCAAATAGTCAAGTGCAGGCGCTCCGTGAAGGGAAATAGTGTTTCCTTGGTCGTCAAGATAATTAACATCACAAAATTCGAGAGGGAGAACTGCAAATAATACTGATAATATAATAGCAATGACAAAAACAACCCTGGTTCTGGTAGCTTTTATGATTCTTAATAATTCCTGCTTGTATAACCTCATTTTTCTGCCTCCCCATTCATAAAGATGCTGATGTACAGAGATTCAAGATCGTTGTAATCGTCCTTACTGACAATTCGGTTCAATTCTCCTTCTTTCATAATCATTACGTAATCCGCAACGTCCTCAATGTCTGAAACAATATGGGTAGAAAGCAGGATGATCTTGTCTTTGGATGTTCCCAAAAGAAAATTCCTGAATCGAATACGTTCTCCTGGGTCCAGCCCTGCGGTAGGTTCGTCAAGAATCAGCACTTTGGGGTCGTTCAGCATTGCCTGCGCAATGCCAACACGTCTCTTCATCCCACCTGAGAGCTTCACTATCTTTTTATTCCGAACATCTTCCAGCGTAAGAACAGACAGCAGTTCTTCAATACGCTCATGAGTTTTGTCCAAAGGAACATTTTTATAAGCGGCGACATAATTAAGATAGTCAACAACTGTCATGTCTTTACTAAACTGTATCTCCTGGGGAAGAAAACCAAAGACAGACCGAAAACGATCATTGTTCTTTACGTTTTTGCCACAAAAAGTGACCGTCCCTTTTGTCGGAGACAAAATCCCGGCCATCATTCTCATTAACGTAGTCTTCCCGGCTCCATTTGCACCCAGAAGCCCCCAAATTCCGGGAGATAGACAAGCAGAGACATCTTTTACCGCCTCTTTGCCCTTAAACTTTTTTGAAAGGTTGTTAATCTCAAGATTCATAATCATTCTGTTCCTCCTTGTTTATTGCCGGCGCTGAGTGGAGAATACAACGAGAGCAGCCTTTTTGTCTTGTGTTTAAAACCAAGTGGTCATATGGAACGACTAAGTCGTCAGGAAAAACTGCCAATATTGACAAAGAGGGAAAAGCTTAAAACCATACTAAAAGAAGTTCGGAAATCTTCTTATAGAACTGTTCCAATTCCATGCACGTTGCCGGCATCTCCTTCATTTAAATCCATTACTTTCAAAAAAGTGGCGACGTCGCCACTTTTCCAGTTTTTCATTTTAAAAATTAGAAGATCCTTGTTTTTGTTGTGCTTCGATTTTGCCTTCTGCATTACAACAACTCCACCATGAACTGGTTTGTATACCGTTATTTTTAAGATGCTATTTGTATTGATAACAGAACATGACTTTGAATACAATTCAGAAGAATGGTTATGTCGAAAAATAAAAGCAGGGCAGGTTATAAGCTGCATTAGTTCTGTTGTTGGAACAGTTGGCATTGGAACTGAGATTGTTGCAAAGAACAATGGGGACTTGAAGATGATTTATGTCTGGAGTGCAATAGCTTTCATTGGAATCACAGGAAAAGCCGTTTTTGCCTTTTTAAATCTCAAAAAGGATAACAGGTGATTTGTCAATTAATGGCACGGGAAGAACAAATAAGAATAACGCATTAAACGTTTTTCCTGTTGTCACAGGTAAAAAGCGTCCGAGGAAAGGATTGTTATGAAAAAGATAATATTTGGCAACAGCTTAATGCTTTTGGGACTTTCCGTTCTTTGTATGTCTGCTTGGGAGGTTTTGCCAGGAGTTGTGTCATGGGTGTCTGTTTTTCTCCTACCAATTGGCTTTATTTTGGCTGTTGTGGGCTTTGTCAGCGATGACAAAGATAACAAGTAACTCGTACAAATAGAGTATTCTCTTGTTTGTATAATTGATTAAGTCCCATGGAATAGTCGCTGCTTTTCTGCCTTCGTTCATAAGCTCTCGCCATGCTTGTATGAATACTCCCGTTTGCCCGGTGTTTTCTGCCGGTCATCCTCCGCCCAGCGGCGGATGGTGGCGGCGCGGCTTTGATACTCCAGATAGGACAGATTACATATACTGAAATGTGTGTGGGAAGGATGGACAAATGAAACCTAAGAATTCTTTTGACAAAGCAGCTCTTACTGTCGTTATCTTTTGTGCGGTGCTCTGCATTGCATTTTTTCCGTTTCTTTCAGACAACATTGCTATCCAATGGAGCGGTCGGAATGTAAGCAATACAGCAAACAGATTATTTATTTTTGTATTACCATTAATCTCTTTGGCGTTATATTTAGCAAGATTTTTGCTAGGCTCTGTCTTTTTAGCTAAAAGAGGAATCAATTTCGGAAAGGAAAAGTTGATTTCTTACATAGCTTTATGGGTAGACATTATTCTGTTCAGTGGTACAGCCGTAATTATTCTTTTTGATACAGGGATATATTTACCGGCTGGAGCTGTATTTCCGCTCGAAATTATAATTGGTGTAATACTAGGATTTAAAATAATACGTAATGGATTATAACCCCTTCTAAAACCGCGCATGATACAGAATGTGCGGTTTTTAAGCGTGTGATAAACCTTTACATCAAGTATTTCTTCTTACACGGCCAACACCAACGGATAATCATATAAAACAAATCAACTGCTGTTCACCTGACTATAAATTTATAGAACAAACCCCCAGAACGTGCCAAAAAGCAATATAACGGTAGAAATTGGTGCCGTCAGTTTTTTAGCCCATTCCTTTTGGGGAATGAAGCAACAAATAGCATAAGAAAGGACAGAGGAAATCCAAAAAACAAGCGCCTTTAAATAAGGCCGGGAGAACACAAAAGCAAAAAGGAAGGTGAAAAAAGCAGTAAAAAGGATTGTCGCCTTCATGCACGCGATCTGAATACTAGAGTTGGAGAAGGGCAGATCCAGTCCCATAGCCCGCTTCGCACACATATTTGCGGCGTGTTCAAGCTGCAAATGATGGAAGCTGTTAAAAGCCATTGTAATACAAAGCGAACCAAGAACGTTTCTCGTTTCAGGTGTCTCCATCAGAGGGACAGACCGAAACAGGCTTGTTTTTATCAGCAACCATCCCAATGCAACAAGGAAGAATAATAAAAGATAGACTCCTCTTCTGACTCGTAAAAGATTAATGACAGCCTTCGTGAAAATCGCAGATCTTTTGGTAGGATGAAAATCTCCATATAAAAGGCCGCGGACATAGGACGGCCGGGTTGCTTCGGAAAGTTGCTGCATCCGAAGACGATCATTCTGTGCAAAAGAAGCATCTGAGGCGTCCAGGCGAGACATGCAGGCGTAATATTTAGGGAGATTAAGATTGCAGCCTTGTAAAAAAAACACATAGACAAACAAGAATAAAAAAGAGAGAGCAAAAGGTGCTGACCAGATGAAGGTCAACCGATAAAACTGTATGGTAATAAGCAGCACAGAAAGCGCTGTGCCTATAAAAACAGAAAAAATATATGTTCTTTTATTCCCATGATAAGCCGCCCAAGAACACATACACATGCTGGACAAATAAAAGAAAAGCTTCAAGGATTCATATAAAAACACGTTGGTTAAAGAAAATCCGCAGAGAAAGCCTGCGGTTAGCAGAGAAATACAAAACTGCCCGAAAAGGCAGGCGAGCCAGCGCTTATGCAAACGGTTTTCTAACAAAGGTGTGCTGTACGCATAAAGAATTGTGGCTGCATAGAGCCGAACCGGAGGATTGGCGGACGTTGCGAATATGATAGTACGCATTTTCCAAAAGGCGATGATCATATATACCCACAATGTATCGGACGCCTTCAAAGCCTGCCCGGGCCGGAGCTCCAAAACATCCTGGTAAATCGCATAAATGAAGAAATAGGCGGCAAAGGACAGGCCTGCAATTGACACCCACTGTGTTTTTAATGTTTTGATGAAAAGCCGAAAACGATTTTTGAAAATGAGATGGCTTGATAACTTATTCATATTGTTTTGCCAATCTTAAATATAGCGTCTCCATTGAAGCTGTTTCAGGAAGCCCTTCCCGAAGGAGCAGTTCTTTTTTTGTACCGTCTGCCAACAGGGAACCTTTTTTCAGGATTACATATCGATCACAGATGTTTTCGACAACATCCAATAAATGGCTGGAAAGAAGGATAAGTTTACCGCTGTTTTTCAGGTTTAACAAAGCGCGCTTAAGCACGGATATCTGAGAGGGATCCAGTCCTGTAAACGGTTCGTCTGCAATAAGCATGTCAAAGTCCCGGAGTAATGCCATAGAAATCGAAAGTTTTTTACGGGTACCCATTGATAATGCTGATGGGATCTTATATTTGTGCTCCTGCATGTCAAAAAGAAAGACAAGATCATCAACGCTGGTATTATTATTCGGAAAAAGAGATTTCATGAACTGCAGGTGCTCAAGAAGAGAGAGCTCCTCGTAGAAAACAGGGACATCCGGTATATAAGAAACAGGATATGTTTCAATCTTAATTGCCTGTATATCCATTCCGTCAAGCAAGATAATTCCCTTATCGGGTTTAATAAAGCGGACGATATTCTTTATTGCCGTTGACTTTCCTGCTCCATTTTCCCCAATAAGACCGACGATCTGTCCTTTTGAAGCAGAAAAAGAAAGGGATCTTAGCGCTTTTGTTTCTCCATAGGCGTAAGATACATTATTAAATTCAAAATACATGTTTTCGGGCATCCTTTTCTGATCCGGGTGGTTTAAAAAGGGTTCAATATGCTTAACGACTTCCTGATATATTAAAATAGCTTTCTTACACCAACGAGCGCATAACATGTGTACAGCTGTTCGGACGGCTTCAACAAGAAGGGCTTTCCTTTCTGTCATCTAATAAGCCATATTATCAAAACCGTCATCCCCATTTGATCGAACCAGGAAAAAGCGAAGGAAAAAGCGAGAGAAGTGTTTATAAAGAGTTTTTGACATGCCGCTATCCTTTTTACGTTCCGGGTTGTTATACATGTAAAAGACATCCTTTCGGAACGGGATGAAAGGAGACTGCGTGAATTCAGACATGAAATTAATCAGACAGATGCGGCAGGGTGAAGAAGACGCATTTGACTGTTTTGTACATAAATACTATGAGGAAATTCTTCGATATTGCATTTATCACTGCGCTGACAAAGAGGAGGCTAAAGATCTCACACAAGAGACCTTCCTGCGCTTTTTCTCCAGCCTGGATCTATATGTGCATAAAGGCAAGGCAAAAAACTATCTATATACGATTGCAAGAAACCTGTGCAGTAATTATTACAAAAAGGAAAGATATCGGACGGCCTGGCTGGCAGAAAAAGAAACAGTTTACGAGGTTCCGGAATATGACTTATCAACACGGATAACAATCCAAATGTGTCTCGACCGGTTGCCTGAGGAGCTTCGGGAGGTGGTTATTTTGTATTATTATCAGGAGTTAAAGCAAACAGAAGTCGCAAGCGTGCTGGGAATCGGTCTTCCGCTTGTGAAATATCGGCTTAAAAAGGCAAAAGCGCAGCTCAAAATAATGTTGGGAACGGAGAGACAGCATGGATATTGAAACTTTGCTGGGCAGAGAGCGCATAGAAATAGCTTCAGAAGAAGCAGATATTCAGGCGATCGTACAGAAGGCAAAAATAGCATTTTTAGAAAAAGAAAGCAGGCGTCTTCTATCTTACCATGAATTCTTATGGGATCAGTTTCTCATGATCCGCAAGAGATGGTGGGCAATTCAGCTTGTCATTTTATATTTGGCGTGGTTGTTTCTCTCGATGGAAGACGAATTGATTTATATCCGCCGGGGAATGGGGGTGTTTGCTGCTTTTTTCTTTATCGTTTTAATCCCTGAGCTGTGGAGGAACGTATCAAACCGCTGCGTAGAGATCGAAATAGCGTCCTATTATTCACTGCATCAGATTTATGCGGCGAGGGTTCTTTTGTTCGGTGCTGCAGATGTGCTGCTGTTGACAGCATTCATAGGTGGTGCCCATCACATTCTTAATGTCGCCTTAATAGACCTCGTTACACAATTCCTCCTGCCGTTGGTTGTAACTGCCTGCATTTGCTTTTTCGCCCTCGGCAGACAGCGTCGTAATGGGTGGAGTACAACAGGCCTTTGTATATTGTGGAGCGGAGTTTGGTGGGCGATTGCCGCCAACGATCAGCTGTACGCTGCTATCACAATTCCGATCTGGCTGGCAGTATTCTCCTTTGCGTTCTTATTCCTGGTTTTTGCGGTTTGTCGTTTATTAAGAAACTGTGACAAATACATGGAGGTAAATCTGAATGGAACTGTCTTTGAATAACCTGACAAAACAATATGACACCCTCACGGCTGTAAGAGAGCTGAATTTTACCATGACGAGTGGTGTTTATGGCCTGCTGGGAGTAAACGGGGCGGGGAAAACGACATTAATACGTATGATTTGTACCCTGATCCGCCCAACACAGGGAAACGTAACCTGTGACGGGAAAGATATCTTTGCAATGCAAGGTGCCTACCGAAGGCAGCTGGGGTATCTTCCGCAGGACTTTGGCTATTATCCAGATCTGACCGTGACGGATTACCTGATGTACATTGCATCTATCAAGGGACTGCGGCCGGCGTACGCAAAAAACCGGGCGGACACCCTTCTGGATCAGGTAGGAATGAAAAAAGCTTCAAAGATAAAAATGCGAAAGCTGTCCGGCGGCATGCTGCGGCGTGTCGGTATTGCACAGGCCATGCTGAATGACCCGAAAATTCTGATCCTGGATGAGCCAACTGCAGGACTAGACCCGAACGAGAGAATTCGCTTTCGGAATCTGATCAGCGAACTTGCAGATGACAGGCTGGTTTTGTTGTCAACCCACATCGTATCGGATGTGGAGTTTATCGCAAATGAGATTATCCTGATGAATAATGGGGAGTTTTTCTTCACCGGGACAGCAGAGGACATTATCTCTTCCATTGATAAAGAAATATGGACATGTGCGGTTCCCCGCCAGGAAGTGGATGAATACCTGAAGCGTTATCTGGTAGCGAATGTAAAAACGGCTGCACAGGGAGCTGAACTCCGTATCCTTTCGGACAACCCCCCTGTGCCAGGCGCGAGACAAGAACGGGCATCGCTGGAAGACGCATTTTTGTTCTATTTTGGAAAGAAAGCGGGTGACGAGGAATGATGCTGAAATATGAGTTAAAGAAAGTTTCGAGCAAGAGGATAAACCGCGTTTTGATGGTTTCGGCACTGCTGCTGTCGGTTGTTTTCTCTGTTTTTGCCATTGGGAGTTATTATTATGTGGATGCCGATGGGATAACACATAAGGGGATTTCGGCACCGCGTGCCGTGATTGCGGATGAAAATCGTTGGAGAGGGGAACTGACACCGGAAAGAATCGGGGAGATTGTAACGAGGTACCGGGATATTAAGGAACGGTATAAAGGGCAAATCCCAGATGAGATTTTTGGAGAAGAGATCCAGTCATATTATGATTTAATCCCGCTAACAAGCCTAATGCTGGTTGGTGAATACGGTGACAACGTTGACACAGAGGCAGTTCTATCTGCGAAGGAGTCCAGCATAGAGTCGATTTATGATATTTATAAAGAGAACCTGCAGGCGATGAGCGTCTATAACGGAGAGACACCGGAGAAAAGCGCCTTCATAATGGAACAATACGAAAAAATAGAAACGCCTTTTTACTATGAGTCGACGAGTCCCTGGAAAACCATGTATTTATATGTCAATACATTCAGTATTGTTCTTGCTCTTATCATAGGGTTTCTGACAGCAGGGATCTTTGCTGAAGAGTTTCAATATAGATCAGCTGCCGTGTTTTTCTCGGCGCAATACGGAAGAAACAAGGCTGTCCTCAACAAGATTTTTGCCGGCCTCATCATTGCAACCTTGGTTTTTGGGTGCGGCATGGGATTGATGTCTGCCATATGCTTTAGTGTGACAGGGATAAGCGGGGCGACTGTTCCATACCTGCTTTGCGGCCCCATGTACGCAATATATCCGGTTTCCTGCGTGCAGATGTATGGGATCATGGCGCTGTGCGGATATGTCGCCAGTTTGATCGCGGCCTCCGTATCTATGCTGGTGGCATCCAAAACAAGGTCAATGAGCATTGCTGTCTGCATCCCCTTTTTAATGCTCTGCGTATCTCCGTTTTTAGGAAGAGCTTTGCCGTTTAAGACGTTCTTTAGCCTGACACCGGATGCCCTGGTAAATATTTTGAACAGTGCAAAAGACCCGTTGGTATATCAAGTCGGAGGCTTTGTCTTCCGGCAAATCCCCTTCATAATACTCTTCTACATCGCAATTGCCATTGGCTTACTGCCCTTGGTGTACCGGAATTACCATCGGTTAACTTTGAAATAGGATGGGCACAATGAGACATTCCAAGAAAAAACGGATTCGCTGGCTTCTGCTTTTTTTCATACTTGCTGTCGCAGTCCTTTTTTTAGGCGCAGCCGTACAGAGACACTTGCATGATTTTTCCAGTGTTTTCAATGCTTATTCTATAGCCGATGAGTCAAGAGGCTGGAATCTCATTCTCGTAAACCGGGACAACCATATCCCGGAGAATTACGAAGTTACTTTAACAACTCTGTCAAACGGTGAGCAGGTTGATTCCCGGATATATTCTGATTTGCAGGCTATGTTCGATGATGCCAGAGCTGCCGGCCTCCAGCTCTTTGTGCGGGAGGGGTACCGCACAAAGGAAGAACAGCAGGAAATACTTGACGAAAAGATCGAGGCATACAGAAATGAAGGAAAATCAAAATCCGAGGCGGAAAAGCTGGCAAAGGGGTGGGTGGCAGTGCCGGGAACGAGTGAACATCAACTGGGACTAGCGGTTGATATAAATGCAGATACCTCCGTGTGTTCCAAGGACGCTGTATATTCCTGGCTGGCCGATAATTCGTATAAATACGGTTTTATTTATAGATATCCACCCGACAAAAAAGATATAACGGGTGTTATCAACGAACCGTGGCATTATCGCTACGTAGGAAAAGAAGCTGCAGCAGAAATATCCCTGAGCGGTCTTTGCCTTGAGGAATATATACAGCAGATTAACTGAGGAATTTTTAGAAGGGAGGGCTTAATAATGTTCGCGAATTATGAGGAGGAAAAGCAGTTTGACCAGGTTGTTAAAGAGATGTTGGAGAAGGCTTGTGAGGGCATAGTAGCATCCGATGAGATGAAAAGGAATATTATCCAAAAATTGCCGATAAAGAGTGTAGCTCAGGCAAAAAGGATACGGGCAAATAAACCTGTCATAGCAGGATGCCTTAACGAATCTTTCTTGTTTGCAGAGTCAGAGGAGATTATTGTTTATTTTCTTTTGACTTTTTATTGTAAGAGGGATCTTTCCGCTGCGAGGATTCCTCTGCAGATTTTTACAGAAGCAGATCTCGTAAGAGAGGTTTTTCATTCTCTTTGATTGAAGCATGCTGTCGATCTGGCGACAGATACCTTCTTTTACCGCATTGCGCTCTGATTCAACAATGCAATCCACTCTGAAGCTATGATCATTTTTCTGCACAAACTGATAGGCTTTCAGGCCGTCTGCCTTAAGATAATCTAACACCAGCGGATGAAGGAAGTCCGGTTGGCCCGTTTCGTTGAGGAACCATAGTATGTCTTCGTCTCTTCCAACAATTCTGTCAATATGCGTGAACGGCAACGGCCCGCTAAAAGACCGGGAAAACCCATGAACCAGATCGTCCAGTCGATAACGAATGAGTGGAAATGCCGGATTGTAAAGTGGCGTCACAATCAAATGACCATCGTCATCTGTTTCTGTATAATTCATATCATCAAACAGATACATGCCGGTATACCAGCTGCTTCCGGCGCCGATTAACAATGACTCACAGCAGCCATAAAAATCTATAATGTCTGCCTGGAATACATTTTCCAGTTCACTCTTGAGACTGCTTCCCAGAGGCTCTCCCCCTGTGATAACTTTCAAAGGATGCAGACTGATCAGACCTTTTTTCTGCAGATCAAGAAGTATAGCGATGCAAGAGGGATAACCCGATATGTAATTCGGCTGCATATGTCCGATTGTTTCGGCCCACTCATCCAGAGGGTCAGATGCCTTGAGCAGGGTGCACTGCGCATGGTATTTGGCAAGCCCGCTGGTAAGCAGGAGCGAGCTTGCGTAACCGGTTCCTACAGAAGCTGCATGAATGTTTCGTATGGGAAAATCATTCCATCCAATGCGGTTCTTTCCGCCAAGATTGCTCAGACGAACAAAATTTGCTTCAACCGCCGCCAGAGCGTTTTCTCCATATAAAAATTGCATCGGCTCTCCGGTGCTGCCTGAGCTATGTACAACAAAAGTGCGTGAAAAAGAATCCTGGTTTCTTACATTTTCTGGAGTAGGGGAAGTTGCAATTTCTTCGAAATTATTTCTTACATCTTCTTTTGTGATGAACGGAATTTCTTCTGGCTTGATAAACTTCAGATCGCCATATTCAATGCCATGGCGTTTCCAGTAATCCGGATAAAAGCGGGTTTTGCGCCAGGCATAATCCAGTGTTCTGTGAAAAGCCCGAAGGCTTTTTTCCTGTACCTGGTCTGGCGTAAGCTCGGCACTTTTCCATAATCTGCGGCACTCATAAACGAACCTTAAGTGAGACATTACTTTTACCTCGACATCAGCCTAATCGGTTCCGGTCTCCCGAAAAAAACCTAAGGTTGTGTGTTCAGAAAAGAATCAATACGTCAGAAACGATGAAAGCTCCAGCGCTCTATCCATGGACAGCAACGCAATTCAAATATAACATTTGTTCATAACAAGCTACTCACGAATTCTATAAACTGAGCAAAGGAAGGACAAAAGGAAACACCTTTGGAATAGCCGTCTCAGTTTGAATTATCGATCCTTTTTGCCACGACAACAAATCGGCCATCTTTGACATGATAATCGCATGTCGACAGAGCTAACAGTTCATCTTCGTAAGAAACCTCGAAAGTGTTATTATAGAGCGATGCCGTCTGAACCTGCCGAATAAATTCATCAAAAATGGCGACGTCTTGGAGATTGGTATATTCATAGTAGTGAAAAGAAGAGGTATCGTCCTTGTCATATACTTGGCTGTAAAATGCTGCGATGATTTGATAGTCTCTTTGCTCATAGAGTGTATCAAAATGGACGACCGGGTGTTCTTCACAATACTCTTGTTTTGCATATAGCGGCAGCTGTCCAAACATGGTTTTGTTCTTCATATGGTGGCCATAGATTAAATAGTAGTTGCCGTCAGAAGGACAACTTTCTTCTAGAAAAGGGACGCCGCTGTTTGATGAAATTCCATCAAAAGCGCGGTGAAGATAATACTCCGGCCTGTCAGGGGTATACATTACCGGGTAGTTAATATTCGTTCCGTCAATGGAGATCCAGCCAAAAAAATCCGGATTCATCTCATAGAGCTGTGCATATTGGGGAAGCATTGCTTTTCTCGCCGCCGCTGGCATTGTCTCTGGTCCCAAAGAGCACTGCTCTTCGTCTGCTCCGGGAGAGGCTGGATCATATAATGACGCAGGCGGGAAATCAGATGTTTCTGTTGAATGAGTATCTTTTGTATCTGCCACAAGCGCTGACAAAGAGTCAAAGGCAGATTTTTCTTTTTCACGAACGACTAACTGCTGTACGATCATTCCCGCCGAGAAAAGGAAAACACAGCCTAACACAAATGTCAGGAAAGAAAGCACGCGATTTTTCCTTTTTTTCACAGACCATACCTCCGTTTAAAGTGTTTTGCACAAAAAAAATTATTTTTCAATTCCTTTGATTTCGGTCTTACTGGGATACAGCCCTCGTCGAAGATAGTATTCATCAGCCTGACAGCGAAGCTGGCAATCATCGGGGATTGGGGTATACCCCAACAAGCGGGTTTGCGGATCCGGACAAAAACCGGATGCCGCAAATGATGCATCTGTATATACAGATGCCCTGCTTGCCAGTTTGTGGAACTTTAAAAATGGCCAGTTTGTGGAACTTTAAAAATGGTAATACGTTTGTTATGTGTTTTTTCTGTTCATATAAAATGCAATAGCAACAGTAATCATCATTTTTATGAGCATGGGGAAAACCGAAAAAGCTATGGGAAGCTTTTGGCTTCCTTTGCTGCCGGAAAGAAAAGGGAGGAAAAAGTTGAATAAAAACGAACTGGTAACTGCGATTTCTGAGAGGACAGCGCTAAAGAGAACCGATTCAGAAAAGGCGCTTAAAGCTTTCGTCGATGTTGTAACCGAAACTTTGATCAAAGGTGAAAAAATCCAACTGGTTGGTTTTGGTACCTTTGAAGTTTTTGAAAGAAGCGCCAGACAGGGCAGAAATCCTTTGACTGGCGAAACTATAATTATTAGTGCTTCCAGAATACCGAAATTTAAAGCTGGGAAAGCATTAAAAGCACAAGTCAACGCTTGAAATCATTTTTACTTGGGATCAACAATAAAAGCCCCCGACACCTTCTGAAGAATCATTATCAGAAGGATAATCCATTGAGCGGCCATGGTTATAAAACTGGCCGCTCTCTTCATGTTAACAATCTCATAAATCACTGAGGATCGCTGTCAGGCTGACTGTTTGTTGATGCATCAACAATTACCCATAAGCCGGTTTCAGGATCCTTGGTCAGGTAAAAATACTGATCAATATTTCCGTCTTCTAAAAATGTTTTTTCATGATCATATTCTGTAAGCGATGAATAACCGGTCGGATTGCCAGCCTCCCTATAGGATGGGACAATAGATTCTATGGAGTGGTCTCATCCCATGCAGGTTCTCTGCGCAACAGATAACGGTTCCTATCCAGCCCACTTCCTGTGGGCACTCTGACTGCCACCCCTGAAAACTATGATAAAGGAGTGACAAACAATTGATACAAAAGAATACTCTCAGTTCCGATCACGAATGGATGGAAGTCATACGTGTATGCAGGTCAAGCGGACTCAGTGTCCGGGAATGGTGCAGGACCTCCGGTATAAGCCGCAACAGCCTGTATTATCATATCCGCAAGCTGCGGGCCATGGGCTATGATCCCGCATGCCTCCCAGGCGACGGCACATGTGAACAGGAAGTCGTCCCCCTCGCCATTGTTGAGAGTGGCA
>OCVV011303403.1_pt1 | contig 18520 bp, 17 predicted proteins | sample 1539721 | NCBI WGS metagenome assembly OCVV01 (sample SAMN02144230, study PRJEB22623) | gut metagenome | biome: sheep rumen | host: Ovis aries | place: New Zealand | reverse complement strand
GAAACTTATCGAAGATGCCGTCAAAATTCAGGAAGCCGGTGCGTGTGCCGTTGTTCTGGAGGGTATTCCCGCTAAAATTGCAGAGATAATCACCAAAAAACTCGTTATCCCTACAATAGGCATAGGAGCAGGCAGTCAGTGTGACGGACAGGTTCTCGTTTATCAGGATATGCTCGGTCTTACTACGGGTCATACTCCGAAATTCGCTAAGGTTTTCGCCAAAGTAGGAGAGCTTATGAGAAACGGTATTTCCGATTATATAAATGAAACTAAAAATGGAAGTTTCCCTGCTGTTGAACATACTTATTCTCTCGATGAAGATATCGTTAAAGCACTTGAAAAGGAGTATGAATAATATGAAAATCGTTAAAACTATTGATGAAGTAAGACAGCAGGTTAAAGAATGGAGAAAACAGGGTCTTACTGTCGGTCTTGTACCTACTATGGGCTATCTCCATGAGGGTCATGCAAGTCTTATTGATGCTTCTCATAAAGATAATGACAGGACTGTCGTTTCGGATTTCGTCAATCCCATGCAGTTCGGTCCGACTGAGGATTTGGAAAGCTATCCCCGTGATATTGAACATGATGCGAAAATCGTTGAGGAACACGGCGGAGATATTATATTCCACCCTGAGCCGTCAGAAATGTATCATGAGGGATTTTCTTCTTTTGTGGATATGACCGTACTCACACAGGAACTCTGCGGTTTAAGCCGTCCTGTACATTTCAGAGGTGTATGCACTGTCGTTTCAAAACTTTTCAATATTGTTAAGCCTGACAGGGCTTATTTCGGAAAGAAAGATGCCCAGCAGCTCGCTGTTATCCGCCATATGGTCGATGATTTGAATATGGATATCGAAATAATAGGCTGTCCTATTGTCCGTGAGGAGGACGGTCTTGCAAAAAGTTCAAGAAATACTTATCTCAGTTCAGATGAAAGAAAAGCCGCTCTTGTGCTTTCTCAGGCTGTCGGAATCGGTATGGATTTTGTTAGAAATGGTGAGAAAAACTGCGGGGTTATTATAAATGCTATGAAAGAACATATAAATAATGAACCGCTTGCAAAAATTGACTATGTTAAAATAGTTGACTGCAATACTATGCAGCAGATAAAGGAAATCGACAGACCTGCACTTTGTGCTATGGCTGTCTATATAGGCAAAACAAGACTTATTGACAACTTCTTCACAGAGGACGTTTAAGGAGGTAAAAATGCATATATCAATGCTCAAAAGCAAGATACACCGTGCAGTTGTTACTCAGGCTGAACTCAATTATGTGGGAAGTATCACAATTGATGAGGAACTTATGGAGTCAGCAGGGCTTTTTGAATATGAACACGTTCATGTTGTAAATGTCAACAGCGGAAGCCGTATCGAAACTTATGTTATTGCAGGTGAACGTGGAAGCGGTGTTATCTGTCTTAACGGTGCTGCCGCAAGAGCAGGTCAGAAAGGCGACCTCGTTATAATTATGTCCTATGCCAATATGACACCCGAAGAAATTAAAAGTCATCACCCGAAAGTTGTTTTTGTCGGCGAAAATAATACTGTCGCAAGAGTTGCAAACTATGAAGAACATGGCGAACTGAAATAATAATTAAATGGAAATATAATTAAATGGAAATATAATTAGATGGAAATATAATTAGATGGAAATATAATTAGATGGAAATATAATTAGATGAAAATATAACTAAATAAAAATCCTCACAGCGCACTTGTGAGGATTTTTGATTATTTCAATAATTCTGTCATTTCTGTATAGTCTGTTTCGGGGTGTTTTTTTCGGGCGATTTCAACAAGCATGAGTGATACTGCACGATACATATTTCTTTCATCTTCATTTTTGATGCAGTTCAGATGTTTTTTTATGGTTTCGGTATCGCATCTTTCAACTGCTCCTGTAAGTGCCTGCGAAGGACTTGTTTCAAAGATTTTGTTCATGTTCGCAAATGCAAGCGGTCTGAGTGCGGATAATGCATCTTTTTCAGTAAATCCGCATTTTTCCATTAAAGATATACTTTCCGCAATAAGTCCGCAGACAAGATTGCTCGAAACTGCACAGGCGGCATGATATTCTTTTTTAGTTTCAGTCGGAATTATTCTGACATTGTTTCCGATATTTTCAAATAAATTTTTCAGGAATGTCAGGTATTTTTCATCGCCTTCAATACAGAAAAATGCGTCTTTTAATCCTTTGTACGATTCATATTTGTCACTTACGGGATAAAGAGGGTGTATGGAATATCCATATGCTCCGTGTTCGGATATATCGCTGAAAGCTTCATTTGCTGTCATAGCTCCGCTGCAATGGCATATTAATTTGCCTGAGATATTGTATTTTTTCATTTCGTCAAAGACGGATTTTATATTTCCGTCTGTAACTGTTATGAATATAATGTCACTGTCAGCTATAAGGGAAGAATAGTCGGTGTAAAGTTCAGATGATGTAAATTCTGCGGCTTTTTGTGCTGATTCGGGATTTCTGCTCATGTAGCCTGAGATATTTATTCCGTTAAGCAGAAGATATTTTCCGAGGGAAAATCCGACTTTGCCTGCTCCTATGAATCCTGTTTTCATATAATCACTCCTTATTATACTATAATACTATAATATTATAATACTACAATATAAAATAAAAATCAATAATATTTGACAAAATATGCTTAATATGATATAATGTTGGAGATTATCAAAGGATATATAATACACGGATTTCAGTGTAGGTGAATAGGAGTTTTATTTATGATATATACTGTTACTTTCAATCCTGCTGTTGATTATGTCGTTCATGTTGAAAATATGAAAAACGGTTCTGTAAACCGTTCATCATGTGAGGAAATATATTTCGGCGGTAAGGGTATAAATGTTTCTGTCGTTCTGAGTGAACTCGGTGTGCCGTCAGTTGCTCTCGGATTTGTTGCAGGCTTTACAGGACAGGCTATAAGGGACGGAATCGAAAATATAGGCGTAAAAACCGATTTCATCAGTCTCGGTTCAGGTAATTCACGAATAAATGTTAAAATAAAATCCTCTCAGGAAACTGAAATAAACGGTCAGGGTCCTTTCATTGATGATAAGGCTCTTGATGAATTTTTCAGAAAACTTGATATGCTTAAAGATAACGATATTTTGATTCTCGCAGGAAGTATTCCGAAAAGTCTGCCCGATGATATCTATGAAAGAATATTGTCAAGGACGGCAGACAAAAATATCAGAACTGTTGTCGATGCTACAAATAAACTATTGCTTAATACTCTGAAATATAAGCCTTTTCTCATCAAACCAAATAATCATGAACTCGGTGAAATGTTCGGCGTGAATATTTCCGAAACAGACGACATTGTAAAATATGCACGAAAACTCCGTGATATGGGTGCTGAAAACGTTCTCGTTTCTATGGCGGAAAAAGGTGCTTTGCTTGTCGATGAAAATAATCAGGTTCATATCTGTGGTGTGTGCAGGGGAAATGTTAAAAATTCTGTCGGAGCAGGCGATTCAATGGTAGCAGGCTTTGTTGCAGGGTCAATGAATGGTGATTATGAATATGCTCTTAAACTCGGTACGGCTGCGGGAGGTGCAACGGCTTTTTCTGACGGTCTTGCGGTTAAGGGTAAAATATTTGAACTTTTAAAACAGCTTTAAGAGGTAATATATGGAAAAAATACAAGAAAATACACAGAACGAAAGCTTCGGAAAACAAATATATAATCACCTTATGAACGGTGTTTCAAATATGCTTCCTTTTACAATTGCAGGCGGAATATTTATGGCAGTTGCTTTTCTGATTGATACCATAGGCGGCGCACCTCAGGACAGCGATTTTGGTTCTCATCTTGCGGCGGCAGCATGGTTTAAGACTATCGGGGGATATTCATTTAACTTTATGATTCCTGTACTTGCAGGATATATCGGAATGAGTATCGCAGGACAGGCAGGCTTTCTTTCAGGACTGGCAGGCGGTGCAATTGCGTTGTCAGGTTCTACTTTTATGAATCCTTCGGGAGATGTTTCTTCGGGATTTCTCGGAGGACTTATTGCAGGATTTATAGGCGGTTATCTGATGCTTGGAATTAAAAGAATGTCAGATTATCTTCCAAAGGCTCTGGACGGAATTAAACCTGTTCTTATTTATCCGCTTTGCGGACTTGGAACTGTTGCTGTTGTGATGTGTGCAGTCAATCCTTTTATGGGTATTATAAACAATGGAATTTCCGTTTTTCTCACTAATATGGGAGGGTCAAGTAAAATTCTTCTCGGCTGTATACTTGGTGTTATGATGTCAATAGATATGGGCGGACCTTGTAATAAGGCAGCTTATCTTTTCGCTACTATGGGCATGGCTTCGGGGAATTTTAATATGATGGCGGCTGTTATGCTGGGCGGAATGATTCCACCACTTTCAATTGCACTTGCGGCAACATTTTTCAAAAACCGCTGGACTGCGGAAGAACTTAAAAACGCTCCTGCAAATTATATCATGGGGCTTAGTTTCATAACAGAGGGAGCAATTCCATATGCAGCGGCTGACCCTGCAAGAGTTATTCCGTCATGTGTTATCGGAGCGGCTGTTGCGGGAGGGCTTTCAATGGCATTTGACTGTACTTTGCGTGCGCCGCATGGCGGAATATTTGTCTTTGCAGTTGTCGGACACCCTCTTATGTATACCGTTTCACTTCTGGCAGGTTCATTTGTCGGAATGATACTGCTGGCAATTTTAAAGAAAAAACGTACTGATGAAAAATAAAATATGAGGTGATATTAAATGAAAATATGTCCTAAATGCGGAATAGAAAATCTTGATGATTCAAGATATTGCTTTTTCTGTGATTTTGACTTTTATGCAAATGAAGGCATAAAACCTGCTCAGTCTGCTAATGCACCTGTAAATCCTCCTAAAACTAATCTGAAAAAATTAAAGCCTGTAAGAAATTCAAATTCTCAGACGGCAGAAGTACCCGTTCAGAATCAAAATAAAAATCAGACTCAGACTACATATGACCCATACTATCCATATCCTCCTTATAATAATGCTCCGCCTCCTGCTGAACCTCCTGCGAATGAAAATTTTTATGGCACAGATGATGAGGCGGCAGAGGAAAAACCACGGACAACACCTGTACTTATTGCCATTATAGCACTTCTTATATGTGCGCTCTGTATACTTGGCTATATGTTTCTTATACAGAAAAAAATGAATGAAAATGTTGAGAATAACAGAAATCAGCAAAATTCTTCTGCATCTGTTTCTGTTCAGACTATACCTGCGACCGAAACAGAAACTTCCACTTCAACTACTTTGACAACAACTGTTTCATCATCAAAAACTACTGCTTTAACAACGACGGTTGTTTCGTCGTCATCATCAAGGAAAACTACTGTTTCTGCTGAAATTGTAACAACAGTTGTATCATCAAGAAAAATCGCTGCGACAACGATTGTTTCATCAGTAAGAAATTCTGTTACAACAGTCGTATCATCAAGGAAATCCAATGCAAAAGCAACAACAGTTGTTTCATCAAAACAGGCTGTCGTTACAACTACTGTTGCACCTGTTGCGGCAACTGTTACTCCTTGTAATCTGGTTGGTCGTATAAATACTCATGGCGGTGTTGTTGCAAGCTTTGCTTCTTCTTATGTTGTGTATGGGGGAAGTGCTGAAAAAGTCCGCAGCAGTCTCGGAAATGACTGGAATATTAAAGCTTCAAACAGTTGCTATTCAATGGGTATAACATGGTATGAAGTTTATGATGCAGATGACGGTGATTATTATGGCTGGGTAGACAGTGAATATGTTGATTTTGTTTCTCCCCGTGAATCACAGCCTTCTGTAACTGTCAATTCATGTAATATCAGAGGTGCTATAAGAACATATGGCGAAATTGTTTCGGGATATGCTTCTTCTTATGTTGTTGACGGTGGAAACGTTGCAACTGTAAGGGGAAGTCTCGGTGACTGGGACGTAATTGCTGTAAATACCTGCTATTCAATGGGTATAACATGGTATGAACTTTATGATGCAGATGACGGTGATTATTATGGTTGGGTGGATTCAGGATATATCAATTTTGATGTATCTCATATAACACCTCCTCAAAGTAAATCCGTTACAGTTACGCCATGTAATTTAAGCGGTAAGATAAATACTTACGGTGGTACTGTCGCAGGCTTTTCATCAACTTATGTTGTTGACGGAGGCAGTGCGATACTTGTAAGGGCAAGCCTTGGTGACTGGAACGTTACGGCTGTCAATACCTGTTACTCAATGGGTATTACATGGTATGAACTTTATGATGCGGACGACGGCGATTATTACGGTTGGGTCGATGCAAGTTATATTAGTTTTTAATTCTGTATAACTTTTCATTCTCAATTTTTCAAACACGGGCTGGAATCTTTCTCATTCTAATCCATTTGATTCTGTATAACTTTTCATTCTCAATTTTTCGGACACGGGCGGGAACCTTTTTCATTCCCCGCTCCAATTCTCCATTTTAATCCATACAATTAAATTTCATTTTTTACTTGCTTTTTTCTCTGATATGTAGTATAATTATATGTGTTGCAAAAACATTGTAAAGTTGTAAAGAAATGTGGTGATAAAATGGAACAGACAGTAAAAAGTGATAAAAATATCGAGAAAGGTAATGCTATTTATACCATTGCCGTGAGAGGTCTTGTTGCATTTCCTAAAATGGTGATGCACTTCGATGTCGCAAGGGGAAGGTCTGTCAAGGCTGTAGAAAAAGCCCTAAAAGAGGACGGAAAAATCTTCCTCGTAACACAGCATGAAGCATATGTCGAAAATCCAAAATCTTCCGATTTGTATAAGGTTGGCGTTGTCGCTGAAATAAAACAGGTGCTTAAACTTCCTGACAATATTATGAAAGTCCTCGTTGAGGGAATTTATAAGGCTAATCTCGTCAAGCTTATTGATGACGGTGATGTGCTTAAAGCTGAAATAAAACGTACACCTACTTATTCAAGGGCAAAGTATGATAAGGTTGAGGCTGAGGCACTCATAAGGTCAATAAAAGATGTGTTTGAAAGATATGCTTCGCATTTTCCGAAAATGCCTAATGAACTCTTTAATTCCGTTATGACTGAGGACGACCCTATAAAACTCTTTGAGGCGGTTACTTTCAATTGCAGTCTCAATTACAGAGATAAACAGACACTTCTTGAAGAAACTAATATAATTAATAAACTCTCTGTACTCTATGCCTGCCTTACCTCCGAAGTCGAAATTCTCGACCTCGAAAGCCTTATAAATGAACAGACGAAAAACAGTATCGACAAGGGTCAGAAAGAATATTACCTCCGTGAACAGATGAGAATTATTCAGGAACAGCTCGGAGAAGATGAGGGCGACGATTCATACGCTTACATCAATGATGTAATGGAACTGAAAGTCGATGAGAAAAGTAAGGAGAAACTCCTGAAAGAAGCCGAAAAACTCGCTAAACTCCCTCCTGCTTCCCAAGAGGCTTTTGTTATCAAAAATTACCTCGATACAATCCTCGATTTGCCGTGGGGTAAGTACAGCAAGGCTAAACTTTCTATGGCTAAGGCTGAGGAAGTCCTCGAAAAAGACCACTACGGTCTTAAAAAGGTTAAGGAACGTATTCTCGAATTTCTTGCCGTCCATATGCTTAACCCCGAAATAAAAGGTCAGATTATCTGTCTTGCAGGTCCTCCCGGTGTCGGCAAAACTTCTGTTGCTAAATCTATCGCTAAGGCTATGGGCAGAAAATATGCAAGAGTCTCTCTCGGTGGTGTTCGTGATGAAGCTGATATAAGAGGTCACAGAAAAACTTATGTCGGTGCTATGCCCGGAAGAATCATTACCGCTATTCAGCAGGCCGGTACTGCTAATCCGCTTATCCTTTTCGATGAAATTGATAAGCTTTGCAGCGATATCAAGGGCGACCCCTCCTCCGCTATGCTCGAAGTCCTCGATAGCGAACAGAATAACGCTTTCAGAGACCATTTCATCGAAATTCCTTTCGATTTGAGTAAGGCTGTTTTCATTACTACTGCCAATAATGTCGATGCTATCCCTAAACCACTCCTCGACAGAATGGAACTTATTGAACTGCCAAGCTATACCGCTGAGGAAAAATTCCATATTGCAAAAGACCACCTTATCCCTAAACAGCTTAAAGAACACGGTCTTAGAGGTACTCAGCTTAAATTTGATGATGAATCTATAAACAGTATCATCGCTTATTATACCAAAGAAGCAGGTGTCCGTACACTCGAAAGAACTATCGCTTCAGTTTGCAGAAAAGCTGCAAGAAAAATCGCTTCGGGTGAAGTCAAAAGAATTAAGGTCAGAAGTAAAGACCTCCATGACCTCCTCGGCGTTAAAAAATATATCTCCGATATTCATTCCAAAAAAGACCAGACTGGTGTTGTGAACGGTCTTGCATGGACTTCTGTCGGCGGTGTCATTATGCCGCTCGAAGTCATTACCCTTGACGGTACGGGTAAAGTCGAAATTACAGGCTCTCTCGGTGATGTCATGAAGGAAAGTTCACGCATCGCTGTAAGTTATGTCAGAAGTATCGCTGATAAATACGGCATAAACAAGAATTTCTATAAGGAAAATGATATACATATTAATGCTGTTGAGGGTGCTGTCCCCAAAGATGGTCCTTCCGCTGGCGTTACTATGGTTACTGCTCTCGTTTCTGCCCTCTCAGGCAGAAAAGTCCGCTCAGATGTCGCTATGACAGGCGAAATAACTTTGCATGGAAATGTCCTCCCCATAGGCGGTCTGAGAGAAAAAACTATGGCGGCTTATAAGGCCGGTATCAAAACTGTTATCATTCCTGCCGATAATAAGCCCGACCTCGAAGAAGTCGATGATGTCGTTAAGGAATCTGTTGAATTTATCTGCGCTGAAACCCTCGAAGATGTCCTCGATACGGCTCTTGTGAAATAATTAATAAATTTATTCCTCCGTCTTGTGCGGAGGAATAAAAATTAAACTGCAAAGACAGGTGATGTTTATGAAACTTAATTACAATAAGGCGGAATATGTCGCATCTTATGGAAAATTTTCACAGATTCCTCCGTGCGACAGAATCGAAATAGCCTTTGCAGGTCACTCAAATGTCGGTAAATCTACTCTTATAAATAAAATTTTTAACAGAAAAAATCTCGCAAGAGTAAGCTCCGTACCAGGTAAAACTGCTACTATTAATTTCTATGGGCTTGAAAATATCTACTTTGCGGATTTGCCCGGATATGGCTACGCTAAGGTCGCTAAATCAGAAAAAGAACGCTGGGCTGGTCTTATTGAGGGCTATCTCTCTTCCGACAGGGATATAAGACTCGTCTTTATGCTCGTTGATATGCGCCATGCACCTACAAAAGACGATGTTCAGATGATAAATTATCTCATTGATACGGAAATGCCTTTCGTTCTCGTTCTCACTAAGGCGGACAAGCTTAAAAAGACTGAAAGATTAAAACGCATGGAGGCTTTTAAAACCGAAATTCCCTGCTTTGACGAAATCCATGTTATCCCTTTTTCTTCCGTCACTTTCGAGGGCGTTGAGGAATTAAGGGGAATTGTTGAAGATATCGCTGACGACAATGATGTCGCTGACGAATAGATTATCCCACGAAAGGATTGATAAAATGTTTGTATCCGAAAATTTAGCCGTGAATCAGAATGGCAACCTCACTATCGGCGGTGTTGATACCGTCGAACTTGCAAAAAATTACGGCACTCCCCTCTATGTCATGGACGAACAGATGATTAGAAAAAATTTAAGACGTTTTCACGAAAGTATGCAGAAATTCTATGACGGCAAAGGTCTTGTATGCTATGCAAGCAAGGCTTTCTCCTGTATGGAAATGTGCAGAATCGTTGCAAGTGAGGGCGACGGTCTTGATGTCGTTTCTGTTGGTGAACTCTATACCGCCCTTAAAGCAGGTTTCCCTGCCGAAAAAATAGGCTTCCACGGCAATAATAAAACTGATGAGGAACTTAAATTCGCTGTCGAAAATAATATAGGTCATATAATTGTCGATAATATCAGCGAACTGCACCGCCTCGAAAATATCGCTTCCAGTCTCAATAAAAAACCCGATATCCTTTTCCGCATAAAACCAGGAATTGATGCACATACACACGATTTTGTCAAAACAGGTCAGATTGACAGCAAGTTCGGCTTTGCCCTCGAAACAGGCGAGGCTTTCGATGCCGTCAAAGAAGCCGTAAACTGCGAAAATTTAAACCTTACAGGTCTGCATTGCCATATCGGTTCGCAGATTTTCGATATCGCCCCCTTTGAGGAAGCCGCAAGAGTTATGCTCGGCTTTATCGCAAAAATTAAAAATGAACTCGGCTACGAAATAAAAGGTCTTAACCTCGGCGGCGGTTTCGGTATCAAATATCTGAATTCCGATGACCCCCAGCCCTTTGAAGTGTACCTCGAAAGAGTCTCCAAAGTCGTTAATGAGGAATGTGAGAAACTCAATATTTCCCGTCCCTTTATCTACATAGAACCAGGTCGCTCAATTGCCGCTCCTGCGGGTATCACTCTCTATACTGTCGGCGCAAGAAAGGAAATCCCGAATATAAGAACTTATATTTCCGTTGACGGCGGTATGGCGGACAGTCCAAGATATATCCTCTATAAATCCCGTTATGAGGCTGTTGTCGCTAATAAGGCAAATGAGGAACGCTCCGAAAATGTTACTATCGCAGGTAAATGCTGCGAAAGCGGTGACTTAATAGGCGAAAATATGCCCCTCCAGCACGCTGAATCAGGCGACATAATCGCTGTGTGCGCTACGGGTGCTTATAATTACTCTATGTCAAGCAATTACAACAGATTACAGAAACCTGCTGTCGTTTTCGTTAATAACGGTGAGGCAAGAATCGCTGTTAAACGTGAATCACTTGACGATATTATCAGAAATGATATTTAATGAAAAAATTTAAAGGCTTTTTTAAAGCTGTTCTCTTAGTTTTATGGTTTCTCCGGCAGACCGTTTTCAAGTATGTCATTATTATCCTGATTTTCTGGCTGATTTCCTTTGCGGCTGGATTTTTCACGGGGAATATGAAAATTACAGAAATAGCCTGCTGTCTCATCGGGCTTGTCATCAGCCTGGTATTGATGATACCTTGCTTCGGACGGCTTGTGTCAGATATTTTTATAATCATAAAAGGCTTTAAATATGTCGGTGTCTGCAACGGTATGGCAAGACCTTACAGACATTACGGCTATCTGTCGGTTACATGGACTGACAGCAATAATCATGAGCATACACATACGTTTAATGCGACAGATAATAAAAATAAATATCCGCATGATGTGAATGTTTATTCTTATGATAATATAATGAATCTTACTAATCTCGGCTGGCGGACTGTCGTTAAAGATATCTGCTATGTGCTTTTGTTTATGCCGTTTTTTATTCTTGCTGTTGCTGTGAATTTCCTTGCATTTCAGGATATTGTAAAAAACGGTTTTGTATGAATTTTTAATCTCTCTGTCAAGTCAGGGAGATTATTTTTTAATTTGTGTTTTACAATACTAACAAATACATTGTTCAAATCTTGACAAAGTAAGCGAAATGTTGTAAAATTAAAGTATATATTTAGAAAGGAATGATTTCAATGGGTTTAACTCTTACTGAAAAAATCTTAAAGGCTCACCTCGTTGACGGTGAGTATGTCAAGGGTCAGGAAATCGGTATCAAAATCGACCAGACTCTCACTCAGGACGCTACGGGTACTATGGCTTACCTCGAATTTGAGGCTATGGGCGTTCCCAGAGTAAAAACTGAAAAAAGTGTCGCTTATATCGACCACAATACCCTCCAGAGCGGTTTTGAAAATGCTGACGACCACCGCTTTATCGGAAGTGTAGCTAAAAAACATGGTATATATTTCTCCCGTCCCGGTAACGGTATCTGTCATCAGGTTCACCTCGAAAGATTCGGTATCCCCGGTAAAACTCTCATCGGCTCGGACAGCCATACCCCCACTGGCGGCGGTATCGGTATGATTGCTATCGGTGCAGGCGGTCTTGATGTCGCTGTCGCTATGGGCGGCGGTGCTTATTACATAACCTGCCCCAAAGTCGTTAAGGTAAACCTCACAGGTAAATTAAGTCCGTGGGTTTCCGCTAAGGACGTTATCCTCGAAGTATTAAAGAGAATGTCCGTCAAGGGCGGTGTCGGAAAAGTTATCGAATATGTAGGCGAAGGCGTTAAAACTCTCTCAGTTCCTGAAAGAGCTACTATAACAAATATGGGCGCAGAACTCGGTGCTACTACTTCTATTTTCCCGTCAGATGAAATTACCAAGCAGTTCCTTAAAGCTCAGAAACGTGAGGAAGTATGGCAGCCCCTTTCCGCTGATGATGATGCCGTTTATGATGAAGAACTGAATATCAACCTCAGCGAACTCGTTCCGCTTGCCGCTTGTCCACATTCTCCCGATAATGTTAAAAGCGTTGAGGAAATCGGTAAGCTTAAAATTGATCAGGTTTGTATCGGTTCATGTACAAACTCCTCCCTCCTCGATATGCTTAAAGTCGCTCATATCTTAAAGGGTAAAACTGTTCACCCCGATGTCTCCCTTGCTATCGCTCCCGGCTCTAAACAGGTTCTCAATATGATGGCTCAGAACGGTGCGCTTTCAATCCTCATTGATGCAGGCGCAAGAATCCTCGAAAGTGCCTGCGGTCCTTGTATCGGTATGGGTCAGTCTCCTAATTCAAAGGGTATCTCACTCCGTACTTTCAACAGAAACTTTGAGGGAAGAAGTGGTACTAAGGACGGTCAGATTTATCTCGTATCACCCGAAATGGCTGCCGTTTCCGCTATAAACGGCTACCTCACCGACCCCAGAGAACTCGGTGATATGCCTGATTTCAAACTTCCCGAAGAATTTACAATAAACGATAATATGATCGTTCCGCCCGTTCCTGCTGAGGAAATGGACAGCGTTGAAATCCTCAGAGGTCCGAATATCAAGCCTTATCCCGAAACTTCTCCTCTCCTTGATACTATTGACGCTCCTGTTTCCCTTAAAGTCGGTGACAATATCACTACCGACCATATCATGCCCGCAGGTGCTAAAATTCTTCCGCTCCGTTCAAATATCCCGAAAATTTCTCAGTTCTGCTTCGCTGTATGCGATGAGAGTTTCCCGAAAAGAGCTGAAAGACTCGGAAAAAGTATCATTGTCGGCGGTTCAAACTACGGTCAGGGTTCATCAAGAGAACACGCTGCACTCGCTCCTCTTTACCTCGGTGTAAAGGCTGTTCTCGTCAAGTCTTTCGCAAGAATACACCGTGCCAACCTCATAAATGCAGGTATTCTTCCCCTTACTTTCGTCAATGAGGCTGATTACGACAAAATCAATGAGGGCGATATTCTCCTCCTCGCAGATGTCAGAAAATCTGTCGAAAACGGTGAAACTCAGCTCACTGTAATCGATAAGACTAACGGCACTGAAATTCCTGTCCTCTGCGAACTCTCAGGACGTACAAAGGATATCATGCTCGCAGGCGGTCTGCTCGACTTTACAAGAGAAAGTATGAAATAATTCAGGAGGCAGCAATGGAAAATAATTTAAAAGGCTCTTTCAATATTCTCCTTTTTCTGTTGCTGCTTATGCTCCTTTTCTGGGGAATAAATGCATATAAGCACTATAAAAAAGGCTGGACTAAATTTCAGAAAGCTGTCGATATTACAGGTATGATTTTTCTTATGGCTCTCTTTGCAGGAATGTTTATACCTATGTTTGGCAAATAAGGTGTTGTTATGGGGTATCTTAAATTAAAACTCGAAAATGATAAAATATTTAAAAACGGCAGTTTCCCTGATATGCATTCGGAAGTTTTTACAGATTTCAATAAGATTCAGGGCGTTAAAAATAATTTTTCGGTCAGGGATAATATTGTTAAACAGACTACTGTTGAATGTATTCTCTCGTATGCCGAGAATTATAACGTCCTCGCCCTGAATTTCGCTAACGCCATGTATGCCGGCGGCGGATATGTCCTCGGCGGCAATGCTCAGGAGGAAAGCCTTTGCAGAAGTTCTCTGCTGTATTATACTATCAGATATCAGAAAAAGTATTACAGACGCAACAGACTGCATATTCTTCCCGATTATACCAATACTCTCATATATTCTCAGAATGTCCCCATTATAAGGGACGGTGCGGGTAATCTGCTCGAAAAACCGCTCACTTGCGGATTTCTTACTATCCCTGCCGTCAACAGGACTTTCGCAAAATTTATCTTTTCGGACAAGAAAATAAATCAGAAAATGCAGGAGCGTATTGATATGATACTCAGTATAGCCGCTGAAAAAAATCCCGATGTACTTGTACTCGGTGCTTTCGGCTGCGGTATGTTCGGCAATAAGCGTGAAATCGTCCTCGATATGTTTGAAAAATCTATAAATGACAGTTTTCCGCAGAATATCAAGATAATTTTCGCAATTCCCGATTAAATTTTATGGAGGTAATTACCAATGGCTAAGATTATTATGAAAACTCCCCTCGTTGAAATGGACGGGGACGAAATGACAAGAATACTCTGGCAGTGGATTAAGGAAACTCTCCTTGAACCATATGTGGAGCTTAATACAGAATATTATGACCTCGGACTCAAAAAACGTGAGGAGACTAAAGACCGGATTACTCTCGATTCCGCTGAGGCTACAAAAAAATACGGCGTTGCCGTAAAGTGCGCTACTATCACCCCCAATGCCGCAAGAATGCCCGAATATAACCTCTCACAGATGTGGAAATCTCCCAACGGTACTATAAGAGCCGCTCTTGACGGTACTGTTTTCAGAACTCCTATTATCGTCAAGGGTATCGAACCCTATATACCTACATGGACTAAGCCTATCACTATCGCACGTCACGCTTACGGTGATGTTTATAAAAATACCGAAATGCGTGTAAATCAGGGCTGTAAGGCTGAACTCGTTGTCACTGACGAAAACGGCAACGAAACAAGAGAACTTATCCACGATTTCAAAAATTCCGACGGTATCATTCAGGGTCTCCATAACCTCGACAACAGTATCGCAGGTTTTGCAAGAGCCTGCTTTAATTACGGTCTTGACCTTAAACAGGACGTTTGGTTCGCTACAAAGGATACTATATCCAAAAAATATGACCACCGTTTCAAGGATATTTTTCAGGAAATTTATGACAATGAATATAAAGAGAAATACGAAGCCGCAGGTATCGAATACTTCTATACTCTCATAGATGATGCCGTTGCAAGAGTTATCCGCTCCAACGGCGGATATATATGGGCTTGCAAAAACTATGACGGTGATGTTATGTCAGATATGGTTTCCACTGCTTACGGCAGTCTCGCCATGATGACTTCCGTTCTCGTTTCTCCTGACGGAATCTATGAGTATGAAGCTGCTCACGGTACTGTTCAGCGTCATTATTATAAATACCTCAAAGGTGAGGAAACTTCTACAAACTCCGTTGCTACTATCTTCGCATGGTCAGGCGCACTCCGCAAAAGAGGCGAACTCGATAATACCCCCGAACTCTGCGATTTCGCTGACAAACTCGAAAAGGCTACTATCCAGACTATCGAGGAAGGCGTTATGACAGGCGACCTCTACCTTATCTCCAAACTCGACAATAAGAGAAAAGTCGATTCAAAAACTTTCCTTGACGAAATCAAAAACAGACTCGATAAACTCATGTAAATGATTCTTACTCCGTATATGTGCATTCACGCACATATACGGGGATATTCTGCGGATTTCCGCAAGAACTGAGAGGCATTGAATATGTCAAAAGATATAATTTCAAAATCCGTTATAAGACGTTTGCCAAGATATTACAGATTCCTCGATGAACTCGATGAGGGCGGCTATGTCCGTATATCTTCAAGAGAACTCGCTGAAAAAATGGGTCTGACCGCTTCACAGATACGACAGGATTTCAATTGCTTCGGTGAATTTGGTCAGCAGGGCTACGGCTATAATGTAAAGGAACTTCGTAACCAGATTGGCAATATACTCGGCATCGAAAAAAGAAATCCCATGATTCTTGTCGGAGCAGGCAACCTCGGCAGGGCTATCGCTTCACATATTGATTTCACTGACAGAGGCTTTGAACTGGTGGGTATATTTGATTTGAGCAGCGATGTCATAGGTAAAAATGTCGCTGATATCACTGTGCAGAATATCTCGGAAATTGACAAGTTTTGCATAGAAAATAAACCCGTTGCCGCAATACTCTGTATTCCGAAAGATGCTGCGGAAAAAGTTTCCAACAAGCTTATAAGCCACGGTGTAAAGGCTTTCTGGAATTTTACACATTACGATATAAGACTCAATCACCCTGATGTTACTGTGGAAAATGTTCACCTTGGTGACAGTCTGACAGTGCTTTCTTATTGCCTTAACTGCGAAAACGAAAATAAAATGTGATTTTTTTATCAAAGTTTTTCAAATGATATATTTATTTATGCATAAAGGTATGATTTATTTATATCAGATATGTTCGCTGATTTTTATTCGGATTTCTTGACTGTATTTTTCATAATTTGAGTATACCTGCAAAAAAATAATTTCCGTATCACTCTTTTATCCGCTGATATTGTGCAGTTTCGTCCGTGAAACAGCAAATATGCATATTTGTTTTAAAGTGTTTTGATATAAAAATAAATATGTCAGAAAAATCCTTTCAGCTTTAAAGGAATTTATAAAGGCAAACATTGTTAATTATATATCAATATCTGAATATCATCATTCTTAATCAGTATTTCAAATTGCCGCATTTTACTGTTATACTTATTATGACAGGTTAAAAGCATTTGCAATTAATTCGCTTGTTGTCAAAATATTATTTGGGAGTAGATAAAAATGGATTACCGTATTGAACATGATTCTATGGGCGAGGTTAAAGTACCTGCCGATAAATACTGGGCTGCACAGACCGAAAGAAGCCACGAAAATTTCCTCATAGGTGTAGGAATCGAAACTATGCCGAGAGAAATTACACACGCTTTCGGTATCCTTAAAAAAGCCGCAGCTATCGCAAATCATGCCGTTAAACCTGAAAAAATGACCGACGAAAAACTCTCCGTCATATCTCAGGCTTGCGATGAGGTCATCAGCGGAAAACTCAATGAACATTTCCCGCTCGTCGTATGGCAGACAGGAAGCGGTACTCAGTCAAATATGAATGCAAATGAAGTTATCGCCAACAGAGGCAATGAACTCGCAGGCTCTAAACTCCTCCACCCTAATGATGACATCAATATGAGCCAGTCCTCCAACGATACTTTCCCCACTGCAATGCATATCGCTGCTGTTATCGCTATCGAGGACAAGGTTATCCCCGCTGTCGATACTCTTGTCGATACATTCAAAAAACTTGAAGCGGAAAATGAAGGCATCGTCAAAAGCGGACGTACTCACCTCCAAGATGCTACCCCTATTAAATTCTCTCAGGAAATAAGCGGCTGGAGAGCGTCCCTCGAAAAAGACAGAAAAATGATTCTCTCTGCCTGCGAGGAACTCAAAGAACTCGCTCTCGGCGGTACGGCTGTCGGTACAGGTCTTAATGCCCCGAAAGGTTTCGCTGAAAAGGCTGCAGAGGCTATATCTCAGCTTACAGGCAAAAATTTCGTCACAGCACCAAATAAATTCCATTCTCTTACTTCAAAGGACGAAATCGTTTTCGCTCATGGTGCTTTAAAGGCTCTTGCTGCCGATATGATGAAAATTGCCAATGATGTCCGCTGGCTTGCATCAGGTCCCCGTGACGGTCTGGGCGAAATATTTATTCCCGAAAATGAACCCGGCTCATCTATCATGCCCGGAAAAGTTAATCCTACTCAGTGCGAACAGGTTACTATGGTTGCCGTTCAGGTTATGGGTAATGATGTCGCTGTCGGTATGGCGGCTTCTCAGGGAAATTTTGAACTCAATGTGTTCATGCCCGTATGCGCTTATAATTTCCTCCAGTCAGCAAGACTTTTGGCTGAATCTATTCTCTCTTTCAATAAAAACTGCGCTGTCGGCATTAAGGCAAATAAGGAAAAAATGCACCATAACCTCCATAATTCCCTTATGCTCGTTACTGCTCTCAATCCCTATATCGGTTACGAAAATGCCGCTAAAACTGCTAAAAAAGCTTATAAGGACAATATTTCCCTTAAACAGGCGTGCGTTGAACTCGGTTTCCTGACTGAGGAAAAATTTGACGAGGTTTTCCACCCTGAGGAAATGGTCTGATTTGTATATCCAAACGAAAGGAAGCGTACAATGGAAACTTTCACTTATTACCCCGGCTGTACGCTGAGAACTAAGGCAAAAGACCTTGACAGCTATGCAAGGTCTTGCGCTCAGGCTCTCGGTATAGCCCTCGAAGAACCCTCCGACTGGCAGTGCTGCGGCGGTGCTTATACTACCGCAAAGGACGAAATCGCTACAAAACTTTCAGCCGTGAGAACCCTCAATGCCGCCAAACAAGCAGGAAATCC
>OCVV011340977.1_pt1 | contig 18534 bp, 17 predicted proteins | sample 1539721 | NCBI WGS metagenome assembly OCVV01 (sample SAMN02144230, study PRJEB22623) | gut metagenome | biome: sheep rumen | host: Ovis aries | place: New Zealand | reverse complement strand
GCTGGTCTGTTACAGGCAATTGTTGCAACGAAGGGTCATGACTTTTTAAACTGTATTGCTCTCGCAGCTCAATTCAGCGGAGATTTTATTTTTTCGCTTAACACTATTATCAATTCATGTGCACACTTTGCTCAGGAAAATCCTGATTTTTTTAGATTACACTGTACGTTACAAACTGCTTCTCCAAATTCAGAAGCAGCACAACAGTACTTGCCTCTTTCACAAACAATTGATGAAGTGTACTTAAACTTTTTCAAAAAAGCATCAGAACAAATTGGAAACATGCGCTCTAAAGAAATAATTTTTTCTCGAATGTTCCGACAGATTGTTGACAGTGCATGTCTCGATCTTCTTTCTGAATCAACGCGTAAAAAAAATATTCACTTGCAGGCAATAGTTCATGCTTTTGCCTATGGTGTTGTTAGCGGATAATTCTAAGCCAGTTAGCAGGAACACTTATTGTTTTGTTTTTAACTGCCACTTTTTCTTGTTCAAGAATATCTTCAACAGTATTTGTGCAATCAATTCCTGTAAGAGAAAGGTCTTGAGGGCTGTCGCTTAAGTTAAGACAAACAGTCAGCCTTTCTTCTTCACAAAAACGGCTAAAGGCAAGTGTTGTATTTGTTACGCTTACCAAACGGTAGCTTCCTTTTTGAAGTGCAGGATGGTTTTTGCGTATATTCGAAAAACGGCCTATAAGTTTTTCAAGAGACTGTGAATCTACTTGAGCTTTTGCAAAAGAAGCAATTTCATTTACAAAGGGAGGCAAAGCTGGACGCAAAGCACTATCGCTATGGTCGTTGCGACAGCCCTGTAAGCCCCACTCGCTTCCGTAATAGACAGAAGGAATGCCTGGTATGCAAAACAAAAGCGCATAAAGCAAATACAAGTGTTCCGGTTTTTTAACGGTACTTGCAATACGGTTTACATCATGATTGTCTAAAAAATTGTAGAGCATACTTTGAGCATATATTCCCTGCTCCCCAAATTCTCGATCAAGATTATATGAAAGTTCAAAAAAGTTTTTGTCGTTAAGACTAGACCACAAAGCTTTATACAGTTGATAATTTGTTACTGAATCAAGCCGTCCCTTGCAAACCCAATCGTTATAGTCTCCGTGTACAACTTCTCCCATAAGCCAAAAATCTGCTTTCGTTTTTTTACAGTGTGCAGAAAGTGCATCTAAAAAATGTTTACTTAAAACATCTGCAGCATCAAGGCGCAAACCGTCTATGCCAAATTCCTCTATCCAAAAATCGACTGCTCCAAACAAATGTTCTCTCACCGAAGGATTATCAACATCCAGTTTTACCAAATCTTTACAGCCAGCCCACCCTTCGTAGTCAAAACAGTCACCGTAGTTACTTGCTCTCGAAAAATCTAAGTTAAGGTACCAATCTTTGTACTGCGAAGAAGAACCGTATTGTTGAATATTTTTAAAAGCAAAAAAATCTCTTCCGGTATGATTAAAAACTGCATCGAGTACAAGAGCAATGCCTTTTTGGTGGCAAGTAGAACAAAAGTGTTTAAATGATTCATTATTGCCTAAGCGACGGTCAACATGATAGTAATCGAGGGTGTCGTAACCGTGAGCAGTGCTTTCAAAAACTGGCCCTATGTAGAGAGCGTTTACCCCCAAAGCGCACAGACGATCAAGCATCGTTTCTAATCTTTGGAAAGCAGTTCCGGGCGGACAAGAAAAATCGTTACGAGAAGGACAGGCACAAAGCCCCAATGGATAGATATGGTAAAAAAACTTGTCTGAAAATAATTGGTTCACTAAAGACTCCTATACCGAACGGTATATAAACCATTCGCTATATATATACCGAACGGTATAGAACTTGTCAAGTAGTTTTGCCCAATTTACTGAAGCATCATTTTGTCATTTGTTATTGAAGTTTTTCTTATAGCCTTAAAGCGCTGATTTAAATCTTCAAGGGTAAGATTTTCTTTTTCGCTTCCACCAATATCAAGAATTATCTCGCCTGCATCCATCATCAAAAGACGGTTACCGTAATCGAGCGCTTGCTGCATGTTATGCGTTATCATCATTACCGTAAGATGATACTTATCTGCAAATTCTTTTGTTAAACGCATAACAATATCTGCATTGGTTGGGTCGAGTGCTGCAGTGTGTTCATCTAAAAGTAAAATCTGTGGTTTTGAAATAACTGCCATAAGCAGAGTAAGTGCTTGTCTTTGTCCACCAGAAAACTGATCTACATTGTCATTAAGACGTTCTTCAAGGCCCATGTTAAGTTTTTTAAGTTCTTCGCGGAAGTAGGCTTGCTTTTTTTTGTTAAGACTTATTTTAAGCCCTTTCCAACCTTTGTGGTTACAAATCATCATGTTATCTTGAAGAGACATTTTTCCTGCTGTTCCCAAAAGGGGATTTTGAAAAATGCGTCCAATGTATTTTGCTCTTTTGTATTCAGGCTCGCTGGTAATGTCTTGACCGTTAAGAAGAATTGTTCCATGAGAAGGAGCAATGTTACCAGAGATGATGTTATAGAGCGTTGACTTTCCTGCACCGTTAGAACCAATGACAGTAATAAAGTCTCCTTCGTTAACAGTAAGGTTTATATTTTTGAGCGCTTCATTTTGATCGGGAGTTCCCGGGTTAAATGTAATGCCTATATCTTTAAGCTCGAGCATGTTTACTTCCCCTCTTTGAAACAATAAGACAGATAATGATGAGCAGGCCAGTAATAAGTTTTAAGTCGTTGCTGGTAAGTCCAATAACAAAACCGTAACTTCGACCAAAGTACATAATGGCACGGTAAATAATTGAACCTATTAACACACGCAAAGTTTGCATGCCTATTTTGTTAGAACGAATTATAAACTCTCCTAACATAAGAGAAGCAAGTCCACTTACAATAACACCTGTTCCACTACCAACATCTGCAAAACCGTTATACATTGCAGCAAAAGCACCTGACAAAGCAGCAAGTCCGTCGCCTACACATACGCCAATGCCCCGCACCACTTGAGGATTAACACCTTGCGAAATAATCATTTGTTGGTTAGCACCAAGAGCTCCCATGGTAAGTCCTAAATCTGTGTGATAAAAAACATCCATGACAAATTTAAGTGCAAGAACAAATAAAATAAGGAAAAGACAAATTCCTAATTCAGCAGGAACTGAAGGAAAATGTGTTTGGAAAAAATCTGTTATAGATGAAAAAGGAGTTTGAATTTTTAGGAAAGAAATGTTTGCTTTATTTTTCATTACACGAAGGTTGATGGAATAGAGCATGGTCATCATAAGAATTCCGGCAAGCAAATCGGGAATTTTTAGTTTTGTGTAAATAACTGTTGTACACAATCCTGCAACAATTCCGCCAGCAAAAGCAAGAAAGAGTGCAATAACAGGATTCATTCCCACCGTAAGACAGGCAGCGAGAATACATCCGCCCATAGGGAAGGCACCGTCAACGGTCATATCACAAAAATTAAGAACACGGTAAGACATAAAAACGCCTAAGACCATGATTCCGTAAATTAATCCTTCAATAAGAATGCTACAAACCATATTTTTCCCTAAATAAAAAAAAGGACTACCTGACTAAGAAAGTCTTAATCAGGCTGTCCTTCGAATATACTGTATTTTAGATTATTTTTCTATCAGCTTTCCGTTTTCGAATATCATGTTTGCAGAGTTAACATATTCTGCGGGAACGGTAATGCCACATGCTTTTGCTGCATCAAGGTCAATCAACAGATCGCTGTCTGAAGGATCGGTCATAAAGCGAACAGGAATTTCTGCAGGGCTTTTTCCGTTAAGAATCTGAACAACAATGTCTCCTGTTGCACGGCCAGCTTTGTAATAGTTAAAGCCACTTGCCATAAAAATACCACCATCTTTTGCAGCGGTTACATCACCACTGAAGATAGGTTTCTTTGCACGACCAAAGACATCAACTAAAGAAGCAATTGCACTAAAGACTGTGTTGTCTGTAGTAAGATAGATTCCGTCTACACGACCAATGATTGTTTCTGCAGCCTGTTTAACTTCGCTTGACTGAGTGATTGCCTGTGTTACCAAAGCGATGCCTGCTTCATCACAACCTTGCTTTACCAGTTCAAGAGAAGAAACAGAGTTTGCTTCATTACTGGTGTAAATGTAACCCAGTGTTTTAATTCCAGTAATTTTTGCAAAGAGCTTGATGTGTTCAACTGTAGGAATTGCATCGCTCATACCGGTAACATTGTTCTTTCCGTGATCGAGTGTGTCTACCAGTCCAGCAGAAAGAGGATCAGTTACTGTTCCGAAAACAACGGGAGTTTCTTTGAGCGTTGTAGAAAGAGCAATTGCAACTGGAGTAGCAATACCAACTGCAACATCAACTTTCTTTACTTTGTATTCTGATGCAATCTGAGCGGCAGTGTTTACATCTCCATTTGCATTCTGAAGATCGAACTGTGCATCAATACCGTTTTCTTTAATTACATCAATAATGCCCTGTTCAACAGCATCAAGTGCAGGGTGCTGAACAATTTTTGCAATACCAATTTTTACCTGTTTTGATTCAGACTTTTTTGTTCCGCATGAAGCAAAAACAAGACAAGCTACCATAAGCAGGGGAATAAGTTTTTTCATAACGAACCTCATATACATATTTTTTTGTTTCTTTTTGTAGAAACATTGATAATATACACAGTTTAAACATTACTGTCAATAGTATCTTAAAAGATTTTTTTATTTTTTTCTGCCCGCAATGAGTTCCGGTTGACCAAAAAGAAAGGGGTATCGCCTTTTGACGATACCCCTTTCTTTTTGGTCGGGTAGCCGGAATTCGAATCCGGGACCTCATGCCCCCCAGACATGCACGCTAACCAACTGCGCTACTACCCGCTAAAAGTATAAACATAATAGCGAAAAGACCTGCTTGCGTCAAGTAAGGTTGGAAAACTTGCCCAAGGCTCTTATTTTCTATATAATACTTCACCATGAAAACATCACAACTTCCTTTCAGAACATTGCGGGAAGCACCCGCTGAAGCCATTATTGCAAGCCATCAACTTATGATGCGCGCAGATTTAATCCGTAAGTTAGGAAACGGACTGTATACCTATATGCCTCTAGGTCTTAAAGCATATCAAAAAGTAGAAGATACTATCCGTGAGGAATGGAACCGTTCTGGCGCTGTAGAATTTAGACCAACGGTTATTGTTCCGGGAGATATTTGGAAAGAAAGCGGTCGTTGGGACACTATGGGTCCTCAGATGCTTAAGGCAAAAAACCGTGGAGAACAAGACATGGTGGTAAGCCCTACTGCCGAAGAAGCCTACACTGCTATTGTGCGTGCTGGTCTTACCAGTTACAAACAGTTACCCATCAATATGTATCAGATAAACACAAAGTATCGTGACGAAATTCGTCCTCGTTACGGTGTTATGCGTGGTCGCGAGTTTAACATGGCTGACGGTTATTCAATGAATGCCGATGATGTCTCTCTAGACGAAACATACCAGGCTTATGCAAAAGCTTACTTGCGCATTTTCAAACGCTTAGGACTTAAAGTTATTCCTGTAAAGGCAGACACTGGCGCTATGGGTGGAAGTGGTAGCGAAGAGTTCATGGTAGAAAGTGAAGTTGGTGATGACACACTCATTATTTGCCCTGACTGTGACTACGCTGCAAATGTAGAAAAAGCTTCTTGCAAAAGCGATGTCGCTGTTGATAACGATGGGAATCCCCAGAAAAAAACAGAACTTGCAATTGAAGAAGTTGCAACTCCCAATGTATTTAGCATTGCGGATATGGAAAACTTTTTCAAATGCACTCCAAAGATGTTCATCAAAGCTTTAGTGTATCGGGTCATAAATAGCACTCTCGATTTAAGCAAAGCTCCTTTCTGTGAAAAGTTAGAAAAGAAAACAGAAGGCAACTTAACTTTCTATCCTGTTTCGTATGTATGTGTTCTTATTCGTGCAGACCTTGATGTAAACGAAGCAAAACTTGCTGGTGCACTTAAAGCTAGCGAAGTTTGTCTTGCCGATGACCAAGAGATTCTTGCTATTGCGGGAGCTCCCCACGGATTTGTTGGTCCTGTTACGGTTAAGTGTCCTATTCTGCAAGACTTGAGTGTTAACGACATGCACGATGCTATTGCAGGAAGCGGAAAAGAAGGTTACCACATTAAACATGTTGAACCTGGTCGTGACTATACCGCTTACATAAACACCGATGTAAGAACTGTTGTACCTGGAGACAAATGTCCTTGCTGTGGCGGAACATTCTACAGCACTAAGGGCAACGAACTGGGACACATCTTTAAGTTAGGAAAAAAATACACCGAAAGCATGGGCGTTACTTACCTTGATGTAAACGGAAAAGCAAGTGTTCCAACTATGGGTTGTTATGGAATTGGTGTTGACCGTGTACTTGCAAGTATTGTTGAAGCCTACCACGACGACAAGGGAATTATATGGCCTATGAGTGTCGCTCCCTTCCAAGTTGCAATTGTTCCCATTAAGTATGCAGGAGCAATGAAAGAGGCATCAGACAAATTATACAATGAACTTACGGCAGCAGGAATTGAAGTGCTTCTTGACGACAGAGATGAACGCCCTGGTGTTAAGTTTAACGACATGGACTTACTGGGCTTCCCGGTTCGCATTACCGTTGGCGAAAAAAATCTTCCCAATGTTGAAGTTAAAATGCGAAATGAAACAGAAGCAAATCTTATTCCTCTTGAACAAGCAGCAGCTGCGGTTACTAAAACCGTAAAAGATGCACTTGCTCAACTGAATGCAGAATAATGTAACGCTTTTATTCATACGCGGTTTTTCTATAAGAGGATTTATTATGAAGCTGAACAAAACAAAATTTATACTTGGTCTTATTACAGCACTTTTGTGCATGACAGCAGCACAGGCACTTCCTGGAGTAGATGCTTATATTCCCGATGAATCTGGCGAATTTATTTACTACAGTGACTATTCGTTTGAACGAACTTCGTACATTGGTTTTATGTACTACAACGATTCAACCTATGCCATTCGTTACTATGCACCGCTTGATGCAGCGAAGAAGTTGTTTGAAAAAGACATTACCCTTTACTTTTTAATTGATCCAGAAGCACCACATCTTAGTCTTAAAGGCGAAAAAATAATGGGTGAAACAGAAGAAAGCGATAAAGATATTATCAATTACTTACATGATTTGTTCTATGAGTTTACTGCTCGCAGACAGAAAGTAAGCGTAACCGGTCTTTCTAAAGTTACCACAACAGAAGACTTTGCTCAGTTTGGTGGAAGTGTGCAAATTACATACAGCAACATTGCACCTATTTTTAACATTGAATCTATTCGTGCTACCGATGGAACAGTGCTGTTTAAAATGCTTTCTACAGGAATGGTTTCGTCGGGTTCAGACAATAGTTTTCCTTCATTCAAAGGTGTTGAAGGTTTACCCAAAGATAATGCTCGAACTTTTAGCACAAAAAAAACACAGGCAGTAACGGTTTCTTTTGGAAGTCAAACAGTTACTCTTGATGAATCGTGGGAGACATCGCTTGAAAACTTATGGTTCCGCGGAAACGAAGCGCTGCTTTCTCTTAACGAAATTGCAGAAGCTCCTATGAATCGGGCTCAGTACGAAACTTACTTGTGTCGCAAACTGTGCCAGGGAACAAATGGTTCTTTCTCTGTTTTACCGCAAACACGCATGGAAATAAATGGAGCAAGGGTTACCATTGTTGCCCTGCACTACGAACCTGCAACAGGAAATGTAACCCGGGACTTTAACATTTTAACAAAGAAAGAAGATGGTTCTTACACTTACTTAAAGCTGACCGTATTTGACGGAATCTATCAAGCAAACAAACAGTACTTTACAGCTATCTTAGATTCATATCAGATTCAGTAAGTAAACGAAAGCAGTGCAACTCCCTGTACTGCAGAATCAGAGTAGACAGTTATGCGGAAGTAGTACAAACCCTTTTCATCGGTTTCTTCAAAACGCATACCCGCCGCCTGCTCTACCGTGTACAAAAACGATGCTTTAGGTGGCCGTGTTTGTGCAAACAAAAGATTACAGTAAGAATTCAAAACTGTTTTTCCATCGGAAGCTAATAATTCAAAATCGTAATACAGCGGAATCTGACAGTCCTTGTTAATTGAAAAGACTATAAAAGGTGCAATGTCATTTTGACTTACTTTTGTAACAGGATAAAAATGTGGAGTTTCTTCTTCTGCCAAAGAAAACCACTGTTCAACACTTGATGCAAGATTATCAACTAAAATAATGTTTACCTGTAAACCAGAAGAAGTAAAATTTGCAAGGCCGTTTTGTGAAATAACGGGCGTAAGAACTTCTTTTATTTGTAATGCCGAACAAAACTCTTTTTGAATTGGTGCGTGCATAAGAGGCAGCCGTTTCTGAAGTTGCAACAAAACAGGTTGTCTCTGTTGTGCAGTGCTTACGATGCGCCAAAAGACTTGCGTTTTTACAATTGCCTTATTTTTAAGTTCTGGGGTTAAATGTGAATAAATGAGGTTTGCATCTTCTTGCGTTAATGCATCCTGATACAAAAATCCTGCAACCAGTTCTGCATCACCAGAAAAAACAAAGGCTTCTTCTGTTTTAGTATAACCCCAACCAATGAGTATGTTAGCAAGCGTTACATCTTCTGCAAAGGTTTCAAATTGTTTGTTTACTTCAATCGTAAGTTCATCTTCGGTGTCGACATAAGAAAGTATTTGGTCAAAGGTTTCTGCTTTTCCGTTAAGAAAGAATTCATCCCACAAGGCATTAACATCAGACAAAGCAACATTTGACTGAGAAGCAAAAAGACTTGAACAAGCAAGACACAGGACAAAAAAGATTGCCCCCACTTTTTGAAACATAAACACCTCCGATTATTACATCTAGAAGCTTCTGCGATTAAGCGGAGTGCCTACCCAGACACCTTCGCTTCCTAAATATTCACGCTTTTCTCCATCAATTAAAAACTGAACACTTTCTACTGTTGGGAAGGCTGTAGCTGTATAAACAATCTGCTGTAATTGGCCACGAGTTCCTTCAACTCCAAACTGATTAAATTCAAATTCGCTACTAAAGTTTAAAGTTGCAACACCCTCTTTTACCGAAGCGCCGATGAGTTTTGTTCCCGAAGAAATAAGAGAACGACAACCCGCATCTTCTTCACTGTCAGTGGGGCCTGCAATAAGTGCATTCAGTGTGTCTACTAAAGGACTGTCAGACTTTCGCATAGTACGAGTAACTTCATGGCGAGCAACAGAACCATCGCTTTCTATTTCCATAAAGAAAAGGCGAACATTCATAGTCTGCCCAATAGTACTTGTTTGTGGAGTTTGCGTTACTGTCTGCGGAGGCGTAACCGTTTGTGTTTCTTGTTTACCATTTTTTACTTCTGTTGCTTGAGCTTCTTGTTCACGAGCAGCAGCATTTTGTGCAGTAACAGAATTACTTTGCGAAGTTGGATTCACAGCAATAGACACTACAGAAGATTCAGGCTGAACATCGTTTTTATCTATTTCTGTGTCGACTTCAGGTGCTGGTTCTGAATTTTCTACAAAGGCAGGAGTTTTTCCGAATACCTGATCAAAGAAGTCTGTTGATTTTAAATTGCTGATTATTTTTTTCTGATTAACAAAGAAAATAACTAAGAGAATAAGAGCGGCAAGTGCCCACAAGGCAAGTGCAAGACCACTTTTCTGTTGTTTTTTTCCTGAACGTTTTTTTTGTTGAGCCATAGTTAAAGTATACGAAAAAAAACTTTTCTGTTCAACAAGAGAAAGGCTTTCTTGGTAGACAAATCTAAAATACACTGTTATACTAGTATTTAAGTAGGAATTAAGACTTATGAAAATTTCAACACGTGGCCGTTATGCACTTCGATTTATGATTGACTTGGCCCAGCACGACAACAGTGAGTACATTTCTCTTAAAGACATTTCCGAACGCCAGGGAGTAAGTGTAAAATACCTCGAACAGATTACTTCTTTACTCAGCAAGTTTGGCTTATTGCAAAGTGTTCGTGGTCCTCAAGGAGGATACAAACTTGCTCGTTCTCCAGACAAATATACTGTTGGTGAAATTCTGCGCGTAACAGAAGGAAACTTAGCCCCCGTTGCTTGTCTTGAAAATACACCTAACCAATGTCCTCGCGCAAAAGACTGCGAAACACTTGCCTTTTGGTCAGAGTTCAATAATTTGATAAACAACTATCTCGATTCAAAGACGCTGGAAGATTTAGTTAAAACTTCATTCACCCAGCAAAACGGAGACTGGTGCATTTAGTTATTTTTTAAAACTGAGCGTTACCACAAAACCGTTGGGAAGAAGTCCTACATTTTCAAGTGCAACAGGAGCTGAAGCAGAGGCTTGTGCTTTATGCTTTGCAACTAAATGATGAACAAAGGGAACTAAAAATCCACAGGCAGCACCAATAGCAGCTCCGCTTAACACATCAGTTAGATAGTGATTTCCGCTCAAAAGACGCAAGACTCCTGTTCCCACTGCAAGGAGTGTGTCGAAAGCAACTACAGGAATTTTCCATGCTGAATTTGGATAATACTGGCAAAAGACATAACTTAAAAAAGTTGTTGCCATAAACACATTAGAAGAATGTCCGCTTGGCCAAGAGAACTGCCAGTCGTCTCCTGCAATACCTTTGGAATCTTTACTGTCGAAATACATATATGGTCGAGGACGCAACACAGACATTTTTAACAAAGAACGAATACCAAAGCTAAGCATAAATGCTTCGGCATACATAACCCCAACATCCAGCAGTGATTTTACAGGAAGATTTCCAAAGGCAGCTTCAAGTCCAAATGTTAAAACAGGAGCAGCAAAACCTAAAGCAACACCAACATCAGCAGTTTTGTCTAAAGCATAATTGTAAGGATTCATTGCCCAGCGGTCAAAAGCGTTGACTGTATTTATGTCGTAAATGTTTGCAGAATTATAACGAGGAAAATCTGCGGTGGTTTTTATAACTAGTGAAGTAATAAATGTTCCTGCAGAAAGAGTTCCCAAAGTGATGTCGGTTACTAAATCCAGCGTAAAGGGATCAGAACTTTCGGTAAGACAGCGTTCTCTCTCTGGAATAGAAACAGAAAACAAACCTTGTGCAAAAAGATTTGAAATCATAACAAAAGAAAGAAGAACTAGGACCGTTACTTTTTTTAGCAATTTCATTTTACACCTCTTGATCTTGCAGACGATAATTCATACATAACAACAGCAGATGCTTGAGCAACATTCAAACTGTCCATTCGAGGACCTTCAGAATTTGCGTTTATACCTGTGTAAGGAATAATAACTAAATGATCACAAGCGTCTTGAACTTCGCGACTAATTCCATGCTCTTCGTTTCCTAAGACAATGATTGAAGGGGTGTCTTTACAAACACTTCCAATGCAAGAAAGGCTTTCTTTTGCTTCAAGAGAAGTTCCTATGCTAACCATGCGACCTTTCATATCCATAAGCAGACGAGGAATTGATTTTATGGAATACACTTTTACAAATTCCATACCACCTTCTGCTACTCGATAAGAACTGGTTGTTATAGAAGACTGAGCTTCATCGAGGGGAATAACAATATTCTGAATACCGAAAAAAGCGGCACTGCGAACTACTGCACCTAAATTATTTGCATTTCCTACGCGGTCAAGAACAATGGTATCTTGTTTTTCTGCAACCCACTGTGCAGTTATTTCAGAATTAAGTGGCGGAACTTGTGGCATTTCAATCATTGCAACAACACCCTGATGATGCACACTGCCACATAGTTTTTCAAGTTCTGAAAGGTCGCGTACCTGATTGTAAGGTTTTTTTGCGGCAGCCATTTTACGACACAGGCCACCAAAGAGAGATGCTTTTTCTGGAGCAAAGTAAAAACGGGTTATGCGTTCCCAGTTTATTTTTTCTAGCGTTTTAACAGCAGCAAATCCGCACACTGCAAGTTCATTTTTCTGCGTATTCTTCATAGACTAAGTATAACGGAGCGAAGTTTAAAAGTCTACCACAGGTTATTGCGCTATACAAACACAACCATAAGGGCTGTCGCTATACGAAAGAAAATCACTTATTATTTTTTTTGCTTCGCCATTACAGTCGCTTATACGCAAGGCACTTCCATCTTTTTGTTTAACAAGAGGAATAACATAGCGTTTTTTTACCGCAAGAGAAACACAGTAGTGACCGTCTAATGCTCTTTGTGTATGCTTTACTTCTTTCATTGTTCGGAAAGTTTTATGCAAACGAGTAAAGACAATGTCTTTTTTCTGAGAGGCAAAAGAATCAAAACGTTCTATCAGTTCTTGTTCAGTTAAAGAAAACAAATCGTCTTCGCAAATAAACGAACACTTTATTGCCCTCGACACCACATCTGCTAAAAGTTGCATGGCTATTTTATCTTCGTTGTGTTGCAAAAGAAGTGCTATGTTGGTAAAGCGTTTTGTGTAATCCAGAGCAGCTTCTTCATCATCAAAGCCAAGTTCAGGCTGTCCTTGTTCATTTACAAGAAGACAGACATGACTATAATTTTTTCTTACTTCATCGATTGTCCACTGCCCACAAAGAGCTGCTCCTGAAGGATACATATACTCAAGACGATCGGCACTTAAGCCAGGGCAAGGGTTATCTGCAACAGGGTAACGGTGATAGTCGTCTACATCGTTGGGAGTAAGACCGTCACGCTTTAACAAAAGAGAAAGTTCTTTGTCATTATCAATAAGAGAAGCATTTATATCTTCTGAACTTTCTTGTGTGAGCGCATCTCCATTTCGGAAGTCAGTTACATGACTAAAGGCACGTGTTGAAACATCATGTAAAAGCCCCGCAAGTGTTTGCTTTTTGTCGTGAGTAAAGTTCCACACAATAAGTGCAACACCCAAAGAATGATCAAAGCGAGAATAAAAAAACTGATTATGAAAAAGTTCAGTCCAATCAGTTCCGCACAAAAGACCAACTCCTTTTAAACGAGTTAAGAGAGGCAGCTGCAAGTAATCATGCAAAAAGGGAGGAAAGTCGGAACATAAAATTGAATGGTAAGAAGAAGCGGTAAATAATTCAGACATAGTTTTCTCACAGCCGATGTCGCAACAAAGCATACAACCAGGGAATAGTTCCATTTTTAAGAAGAATATACAAACCTAAAATACAAAAGGCTACGGGAATAATTGTTGTTGAAAAATCATGTACATAGACTTGCACATTTTTTGAAAGCGAAAGTTTTAAGGCAGCCCACACACAAAGTGACTGCAAGACAAACATAATCACTAGCATAATCCAAAATTCAGAAGCGTAGAGAGAAGCAAAAAAGGGAAGATAGATTTCTCTGTTGTCGTTTGAATTTCCTAATGCAAGGACTAACATTTGCACAAAGACTAAGAAAAAGCAAACAAAGGGATTTTTTTTGTTGTACACAAATGGATAAAGAATTCCTATTGCAATTGCAAGAAAACCAGAAAGTCCTAAAAGTGTGTCAGGAACAAAAACAAGTATATCTTTAAAAAAGGAGCAAGAGGCAATGACTAAAAACAAAGAAGCATATTTTCCCAAAGAAAGTGCAAGGCGTTCACTGGTACAGTCTGCTTTACAAGCGAACAAAAAGAGCATGACAAATCCGTCAATTTCTGTAGCAATAAAAGTGATAAGAGATGCAAATATAAGAGCAAGCATGAATGTTATTTTCCGACGATAACTTCGTAAATGCGGTTTAAATCATCTTTGGTGTAGTAGTCGATAGTAATGGAACCTTTGTTAAAGTTACCCTTGAGTTTTACCTTTGCACCAAGTACTTCGATAAATTTCTGCTCTATGGCAACGTAGTTAGGATCGCGTGTGTCATGTGTTGGAGTAGAAGAGCCCGCTTCTTTTGCAGCACGAGAGCCACCATTTAACAAAGCAGCTTCTGCTTCTGCTTGACGAACAGACATTCCCTGCCCCATTATTTTTCCAAACAGAACTCGCTGATCTGCGGGGTTAACTACAGCAAGCAGTGCACGGGCATGACCGCTCGTAATGGAAGCCGATGCTAAAGCATGTTGCATGTCTTCGGGAAGTTTAAGAAGACGTATGCTATTTGCAACTGTTGAACGATTTTTACCTACACGACTTGCAACTTCGTCTTGAGTAATGTTGTCAAGTTCCATGAGGTTGTAATAAGCCTGAGCTTCTTCTATAGGATTTAAGTCTGTACGCTGAATGTTTTCGATTAACGCAACTTCCAGTTTTTGTGTTTCGGTATATTTTCTGAGTTGAACAGGAATGCGTTCAAGACCTGCTGCTTTTGCGGCACGAGTACGGCGTTCACCAGCGATAATATAGAATGAACCGTCACCTGCATCTTCAATAATAACAGGAATAAGCACACCGTCACGGCGCACACTTTCGGTAAGTTCTGCAAGTTTTTCTTGATCAAAATACTGACGCGGTTGGCGAGGATTAGGTTTAAGCAAAGAGGGATTAACCCACAAGGTTTTGTTTTCGTCTTGCTCTATGCCTGCGGGAAGATCGTCCGAAGAGGAAAGCGTTTTTATTTGCACTCCCGTTTGTTCTGCAAGAGGCTGAACTACTGGGGACTGTGTTTCTTGAACTTCTTCTTCATCCATGAGGGCAGCAAGGCCCTTTCCTAATCCACCTTTTTTAGCCACGGCTGATTACCTCTTCTGCAAGCTTTTCATAACTTTTTGCACCAACACAAGCGGGATCGTACAAACAAATGGGTTCTCCATGAGAAGGTGCTTCTGAAAGGCGAACATTGCGTGGGATAATCGTATTAAACACGACATCTTTGAAATAACTTTTTACCTGCATAACAACATCTTGTGCAAGACGAGTGCGGCTGTCATACATGGTAAAGAAAATTCCGCCTATAACCAACTGAGGGTTAATGCTTTTTTGAACTTTTTTTACAGTCTGCAACAAGAGCGTAATTCCCTCAAGAGCAAAGTACTCGCACTGCATGGGAACAAGAACTGCATCTGCTGCGGCAAGTCCGTTAAGAGTAAGGATTCCCAAAGAAGGAGGACAGTCAATTAAAATGTAGTCATACTTTTCGCGCAAGGGGTCTATTGCTTTTTTGAGGAAGTACTCACGGTTTTCCTGATCAACCAATTCAACTGCTGCACCAGACAAATCTATAGAAGCGGTAATGACATCAAGATTTTTTACCGTTGCGTGTTTGATTGCTTGTTCTGCACTTGCGGTTTCAGATAAGAGTTCGTAAATGGTAGGTTTATCCTTGCTTACTCCCACACCACTGGACATATTGCCCTGACTGTCAAAGTCAATAAGGAGAACTTTTTTTCCGGCAAGCGCAATGTATGCTCCGATATTGATTGCGGATGTTGTCTTTCCAACACCACCTTTTTGGTTTACAAAAACAAATACCTTTCCCATAACGCGCTCCAGTATATCATTTTGTTAAACATAATGCTATAGTGTTTGTATGATTCTTTCTGCTACTTTTTCAAAGCCAACTCATAACCAAATTGACGCTTTTGGAACTGTTCTGTCTGATTGTCAGAAAATTCGTCTAAACTACAATGAGCAAAGTAAAGGCTATGACGCTCAGTGCTATACACAAACACAGTGCTTTACGCTTCACATAAGAAGTGAACAGGCAGAAGCCTTTTTAAAAACAGCTAGCACTTATTTTAAAAATATAGATTCTCGTACTGAATCAGAACAGATTGTAACGCTTACTAACCGACACGGAAAATCGAGAACCATACATCATGCACTTAAAGCAGAAGTAAAACCCTTGCATCAGGCGCTAGAAGAACACAACAGAAAAAAACACTATCTGCTTGAAAGTGACCAAGCCTTACCTTTTTTGGTTAAACTGGGGGTTCAGACAAAAGAAGGAAAAATAATTGCCTCACAAAACGACAAGTTTAAACAGATAAACCGCTTTTTGGAATGTCTTGATGACATGCTTCCTTCGCTACAAGTAGAAAACCGTCCCTTACGCATTGCAGATTTTGGTTGCGGAAAAAGTTATTTGACTTTTGCTGTCTACTGGTACTTGCATGTTAAAAAAGAAATTGATGTTGATATTATAGGTTTGGATTTAAAAAAAGATGTTATTGAACATTGCAATAGGTTTGCAAAAGAATGTGGCTACCAACACTTACATTTTTTTGTAGGCAACATAGAAGGTTTTGCTTACCCCCAAGCTCCCGATTTAATTATTACCTTACACGCTTGCGACACTGCTACCGACTTTGCTTTACAACATGCGGTAAGTGCACAAACAAAAGCAATTCTGAGTGTTCCCTGCTGTCAACATGAAATAAACATACAGTTAGAAAAAAAAGCAAAATGTTTTAAAGAAGAAAGTCCCTTTGCTTCTCTTTTGCAGTACGGAATTATTCGCGAACGATTAAGTGCCCTTGCAACCGATGCGCTGCGTGCTGAATACCTTACGCAAAACGGCTATAGTGTTCAACTTTTGGAATTTATTGATGAACAACTTACGCCAAAAAATCTTATGATTCGAGCGGTAAAAAAACAACTTACTAATCAAAAAGCACAGGATGATTTTAAGAAGATAAAAGAGCAGTCACAAAAAAGACAGACTGATTTGCTTTCTGCTTTAGGAGTAAGTCAGACTCTGTTTACTTAATTTACAGAACAAACTTTTCTACGAAGTCTGCAACACCGCTTTGGTCATTTGTACATTCGGTAATAAAGTCTGCACAGTCTTTGATTGCATCAAGAGCATTTTGCATGGCAACTCCATAACCACACTGAACAATCATACTTTCGTCGTTCATACTGTCGCCAAATCCCATTGTCTTTTCTACAGGAATACCTAAGTACTTAGAAAGCCAAGTAACCGCTTCTCCTTTTCCACAAGAAGCAGGAAGTATTTCAAGAAAATAGGGCTTGCTTATAAAAATGTTTGCCTTTGAACCCAAGTGTTCTTTAAGTTGCTTTTGTAAAACTTGCAGCTTTTCTGGTTGGCCAGGAATAAGCATTTTTTGAAAACCCTTTGACAAAAATGAATGATAGTTTTCTACAACTTGACCTTTAAGATGACACAACTTTACATCAAGTTCTGTCCATTCATTCATCTCGGGCATGTAGATTGTTGTTGCATCATACACTTCAGTTTTAAAGCCTGCCTTTTCTGCAAGGTCATCTGCCTCAAGCAAAACTTCAGGGTCAACCATACACTCGTGAATACGAAGACGCTTGTGCATGTCAAAGACGCTTGCTCCGTTTACGGCAATAACAAAGCGTCCTGCTTCTATGCCAGCAACATCAAGTCTGCGAACAAAAGGAAGGATTGCATCTTCTGCGCGACCAGAACACAAGACTATGTAAATGCCCAAAGCAGCAGCTCTTTGCAAAACACGAACGGTTTTATCATCAATTTGAGCCTGAGCATTTAAAAGCGTATCGTCTAAATCCAGTGCAATAAGTTTTACATCAAGTTTTTGCTGAGGAAGTTTTTGCATTTTTGCTTCTTACCTTGTAAGCTTACGGTACATTGTCTTTTTAGGACGGTCTGCATCATCACCAAGCATTTTCTTACGCCATTCATAATAGTCTGTCCAAGAACCTTCAAACCATTTGACTTCACTGTTATTTTCAAATGCAAGAATGTGAGTACAAATACGATCAAGGAAGTAACGGTCATGGCTAATAACTAAGACAACACCGGCAAAATCATTAATGGCTTCTTCAAGACTTCGTGTTGTAGTAATGTCTAAGTCATTTGTTGGTTCGTCAAGCAAAAGAACATTTCCTGCTTCCTTAAACATCATGCCCATGTTAAGACGATTTTTTTCTCCACCTGAAAGCACACTAATTTTTTTGTTCTGTTCAGCAGAAGAAAAATTAAACCATGAACAGTAAGCATGTGCATTTATTTCGCGGATTGCTCCGTTTAGGGGACGACCCTTTTCATCAACAGCACCAAGCTTAATCATGTCTGCTCCGCCAGAAAGCATTTCGTAAATTGTTTTATTAGGATCTAACTTTGAACGCATCTGGTCAACATACACAAGCTTTACTGTTTCGCCAATTTTGATTGAACCTGAGTCGGGCTTTTCTTGGCCTTCTGTTCCGTCGGGCATTTGAACATTTTGCCCCGCAGCACTTGCAATCATTTTAAAGAGTGTTGTTTTACCTGCACCGTTAGGACCAACAATTCCCACAACTGCACCGGCAGGAATATGAAAGTCGAGATTTTCGAAGAGAACTCTGTCGTCAAAACTTTTAGTAAGTCCTTCTGCATCAATAACAACATTGCCTAAGCGAGGTCCAGCAGGAATTGAAATTTGACTGTCTTTGAGTGTTACGCGCTTAGACTCTTCGGCAAGCAACTGTTCGTATTTAGTAATGTGCTCTTTGTGTTTAGCCTGACGTCCTTTTGCTCCTGCATGAATCCATTCCAATTCTTCTTGCATTTGCTTTTGTCTAACTGAAGCTTGTTTTTCTTCGAGAGCAAGACGCTTTTGTTTTGCTTCAAGCCACTGGCTGTAGTTGCCTTTAAAGGGATAGCCTTCTCCGCGATCCATTTCCAAAATCCATCC
>OCVV011349714.1_pt1 | contig 18537 bp, 15 predicted proteins | sample 1539721 | NCBI WGS metagenome assembly OCVV01 (sample SAMN02144230, study PRJEB22623) | gut metagenome | biome: sheep rumen | host: Ovis aries | place: New Zealand | reverse complement strand
GGATCCACCCTTGGTTTTGTCAAGAGTCAGGCCTTTGAGTATCAGTGCACTCACGAGGTTGGCAAGGAAGGCGCCGCGAAGCTTTCCGCCGGTATCGGTCTGGGAACCATCCACCATCCGCTCCTGGAGATCGCGGAGAATCCCTGGTACACTTCCGTTCCGACCACCTTGCCGCTGACCAAGGTTGAAAGTGAAGAAATCAACGGCTATACCGAAATTTCCTCCAGTGGCAAGTTCAGTACGGATAAGGGCGGCGAGAACCTGTATGTGGATATCATCGTGAACGGTCTGACTGGCACGGCGGAAGAAGCCGCTCAGACTGTTGCGGTAGACTGGCACGGCGAAGACGCCCTGCTGCTGGTCAATGATGCTTGGCTCCGCCTGGCAGATTACTATACCACGCTGCAGTAATCGCTAAACCGGTATTCCTGTCGGCATAACCCGCTTCCCCGCCCTGCGGGGCGGGGAAGCATTTTCTGAAGGGGCTGAGATCGATATGTACAAAAAGCAGGTAACTTTCCAGCGCACCGTCTGTTTACTGACCCTGATCGCGGGTGTGTTGTTCTTCATTTATTCGCTGGGGATCATGACGGATCTTTTTGACATGCTTTATTCCATGATCCCTGACCCGGAGGAACTGGATTCAACGAAGGTGGCGGGCGCACGGATCTATTATGACATGCAGCCCTTCAACAAGACGTTGCTGCGGTGCTCCATCGGCATGATTTTGCTAGCTGGCCTGCTGTTCCTGACGAATAGCCATGTTCGCAGAAAATACTATATCGGTAACTATATCGCGACCGGCCTCAATGCGGTGGCATCCTGCGCCATGGCTGTCTGGACCCATCTTCAGGTGACGGCTTTCCGAACCACCTATCTGACGACGGTGGATTTTGAGATGCTGCAGAAGCGCCTGAAAAGCCGCGGAACCTTTACTGATTCAACCTTCTGGTTTGATATCCATTATGTTGTCTGTGCAGCCGCACTGCTTGCGGCCATTCTTCTGATTGTGAATGTAATCTGGAAGAAGAGACTTATGCGGGGCGAGCAGGAAGTGCTTCAGTCCTCCGGAAAGGCGGTGTCCGCATGAATGATGAATCCACGCGTCTGGACCGGATGCGCTATACCAAAAATACTACCTCTTCCCGTTTGGCGATTCTGGCAATCGTCTTTAATGCGCTTTTCTTTATCAGTTTGTATAAATCCGACTACGGAACATACTATTACACGATTCTGATCGGCGCCTCCATTGTCTACAATCTCGTGTTTATGCTGGTAACCTTTCTGGCTTCAGAAGGCGTCAAGAGCTATCAGAAAAACTATACGTGGCTGCTGCTGGCACTGGGTTGCGGGCAGATCATCCGGATCTTTATTTATCCGGCGCAGGCCCACAGCGCTGTTGTAGACGGGGGGCTGGTTATGGGGGACGGTCAGTTTATCCGTATGATCGTCTATCTTTGCCTCTCCGCCGTTTGCCTGTTCGCCAGCGCGGTTATCAACTGGCGGAAAACACGGGCGCTGGCGGCCCATATTGCTTCTATAGAAGCAGCAAAGGCGTAAGGAGGAAGCAACATGGCACAGCTTCAGCTGCAGCATTTAGATAAGATATATGACAACAATGTGCAGGCGGTTTACGATTTCAACCTGGACGTGAAGGACGGGGAACTGATTGTTCTGGTCGGCCCCTCCGGATGCGGAAAATCCACTACACTGCGAATGGTGGCAGGCTTGGAGGATATTTCCAGGGGCCATCTGCTGCTGGACGGCAAAGACATCACCCAGGCACCCGCCAAGGACCGGGACATGGCGATGGTTTTCCAGAACTACGCCCTGTACGGCCACATGACCATTTATGAAAACATGGCATTTTCCCTGACGCTGCGCAAGGAAGATCCCAACGTGATTCACAAGAAGGTGCTGGCGGCGGCGGAAATCCTGGGCCTGACCAGCCAGCTGAACAAGAAGCCGGCACAGCTTTCCGGTGGACAGCGGCAGCGGGTGGCCATGGGCCGCTCCATCGTCCGGAACCCGAAGGTGTTCCTGTTCGACGAACCGCTGAGCAACCTGGACGCGAAGCTGCGTAGCGCCACCCGGCGGGAGATCCTGCTGCTGCACAAACGCCTGCAGGCGACCATTCTGTACGTGACGCATGACCAGACAGAAGCCCTGACGCTCGCAGACCGTATTGTCTGCATGAGCATGGGACATGTCCAGCAGGTTGGAACGCCGCTGGAACTGTATGACAGGCCCAACAATATTTTCGTGGCAACCTTTATCGGTCTGCCGCCGATGAACATGTTTGATACTGTTTTTGAAGATGGACAACTGAAGGGAAAGGGTTTCAACGTGGAGCTGACGCCTGAACAGCAGCAGACATTGGCATCTTTTGCCCGAAAGAAGATTACCCTCGGCGTACGTCCGGAGGACGTGGCTGAAGGCGGCAGTCTGATGATTCAGGTTACTAACAATGAAAACCTGGGTATGAATACGCTGGTGCACGGTTTCATGGGCGAAGGAAACCATATCACCGCAAAACTGCGGGGATGGAGTGAAAACAAGCCAGGGCACCAGGTTCCGGTGCACTTCAGCCGAATGCACTTTTTTGATCCGGAAACCACCAATGCCATCCGAAAGGAGGCGGAGTAACCATGGCAAAGAATCCGACCGGTATCCGAGAATTCTGCCGCAAGCGGCTAGTGACCCTGAAACGCAAGCCTCACACCATACCGATGATCGTGCTGGCGTTTGCGTTCATTTACTACTCCTTCAACCTGACGCAGATTTCCAATACAACAGCACTGATCAACGGAAAGAATATGGGATTGGCGGAGTTTGTGACGATGCTATTGAGCGTCCTAAGCCTGGTCTGCTTCCTGAACTCATTCCCGCATCGGAAGAAGGTCAATATTCCCATGCTGGTGCTGATGTTTGTCATGGTTGGTTGCCTGATTTACTGCGACATCTACTACCGGGGCTGCATCATCACAGCAACAACCCGTGAAATGAACCGGATTGATCCGACAGGTAAAAACATCTTTGTGACGAATGCCAGGAACATGCTGGATGTGCACATGATTCTCCTGATTGTCGGTGCGGCGCTGACCGCACTGTTACCGGTCTACAGCCCGTTGCTGAAGAAGCTGAATACCAATATTGACATAGAAGGGTCCGGGGATATCAACGCAATCGATATCTCTCAGGAATAACCGCAATGAAAAAGGAGGGTAGCTCCCAAAGGAGAACAGGTTATGAGCCGCAGAAGGATGAGGCTGATTATTACCGGCTGAAAGTGAAAGCGGTAGACGATCTGGTGAACGCCAACGTTGAGAATTCACCGCCTGTTTCCCGGCAGGAACTGAGGAAATACCAGTCCGGTCCGAAGGTGAAACTGGCGGATTGGGTCAAAGCGATCTTGCTGAAGTGGTGGATTGCCGGGACAATCTGTTACTTCTTTGTCTGGGGACTAAGCACTTTCAACTTGAACCAGTGGGATTTGCTGCTGATTCTCGGGGTGGTGCTCGGCTTGGCAACGAACCTGCTGACGAACAATATCTATCGTTTCATCGCAAAGACCGAGGGTAGCTATGACCGGTGGATGATGTTCCCGAAGAAAGGGTATATCTTTTATCTGCTGGATATTCTCTATGGGACACTGCTGGTTCTGTGCACGATGATGTCCTATAACACGATCAATCTGGTGATTTCCGGCGGTGCCAGGGACGTACCAGTCGCGGTGGGAGTGGAACCGATCCTGTTTGGCCTGCTGATTACAGCCTGGGATCTGCTGTTCCTTGGCTTCAAACGGGTAGGACAGCGGATCCTGACGGACGCGCGTCGTACCAATCAATCACATCAGAGGTAAGATATGCAGGAAATGATCGAGCGGTACATTCTGGAGCTGGTCCGGCGCAGCACACCCCGGCGGACAGCCTGGAACCTGGAAAAGATCAGGGAAGGCAAGGATGTCAGCTGGAACTATATTGACGGATGCATGCTGACGGCGCTGCTGGCCATGACAGAGATTACCGGGGACGACCGGTACGCGGCTTTTGTGGAGCAGGTGGGGGACAGCTTCGTCCGGGAGGACGGAACCGTTGACACCTTCGAAGCGGACAAGCACGCCCTGGATGATTACAACGAAGGCCGGATCCTGTTTCCCCTGTATGCCCGGACGGAGAAGGAAAAATACCGGAAGGCCGCCGAGTACCTGTACCGGAGCCTGAAGGAACAGCCCCGCACGGAGGAAGGAAACTTCTGGCACAAACTGATTTACCCGAACCAGGTGTGGCTGGACGGAACCTACATGGCGCTGCCTTTTCTGGCGATGTATGAAAACACCTTCGGAAAGGGAGACATCGGGGACATCATGCAGCAGCTGCGGACGATCCGCAAACGGATGCGGGATCCGAAGACCGGCCTGTACTACCACGGATACGACGCAAGCAGGAAGGCCTTCTGGGCGGATCCGGAGACGGGCCTGAGCAAGAACTTCTGGCTGCGGGCCATCGGCTGGTATTCCCTGGCGCTGACGGACCTGATTGAGATCCTTCCCAAGGGAATGGAGGAACGCGCGGAGCTGGCGGACACCCTTCGGGAGCTGCTGGAGGCCATCTCCCATTACGCGGACCCGGAAACGGGAATGTACCTGCAGGTTGTGGACCAGAAGGGCCGGGAAGGGAACTATCCCGAAACCAGCGGAAGCGCCATGATCGCGTGCGCCATGCTGAAGGGCGCCCGGCTGGAGGTGCTGGACGAAGGGTTCCGGGAGCTTGGAAAGAAAACCTTTGAGGGAATCCAGAACCGGTTCCTGAAGATCAGGGACGGGATGGTCGGCCTGGAGAACATCTGCCTGGTGGCCGGACTTGGGCCGGAAAACAACCGCCGCCGGGACGGAAGCTATGAATACTATATTTCGGAGCCGGTGGTTTCGGATGACGCGAAAGGCGCGGCGCCCTTTGTGCTCTGCTATACCGAGATCAGACGCCTGGATAAGTAACGGCAAGGAGGCAGGAACGGATGTACATTGAACTGAAGAACATCAACAAGATTTACCCGAACGGATTTCACGCGGTGCACAATTTCAACCTTGAGATTGAGAAGGGTGAATTTATCGTTTTTGTCGGACCTTCCGGCTGCGGAAAATCCACGACGCTGCGAATGATCGCCGGCCTGGAGAACATCTCCAGCGGCGAATTCCTGATCAACGGCGTCCGGGCCAATGAAAAGAGCCCCCGGGACCGGGAAGTGGCCATGGTTTTCCAGAGCTACGCCCTGTATCCCCAGATGACGGTGTATGACAACATCGCCTTCGGCCTGACGCTGCAGGGCGTGGACGAGGACGTGATTGAGGAGCGGGTGCAGAAAACCGCGAAGATCCTCGGTCTGACGGAGTACCTGGACCGGCTGCCCCGGGCCCTCTCCGGCGGCCAGCGGCAGCGCGTGGCTATCGGCCGGGCCCTGATCCGCAAGGTGGGCATCTTCCTGATGGACGAACCGCTGAGCAACCTGGACGCCAAGCAGCGCGTGACCATGCGCAGCGAAATCGCCCAGATCCACCGGGAGACCGGATCCACCACCATCTACGTAACCCACGACCAGACGGAAGCCATGACCCTGGCGGACCGGATCGTGGTTATGAAGGACGGATACATCCAGCAGGTGGGTACTCCCTATGAGCTGTACTTCAAGCCGGCGAACGTGTTCGTGGCCGGGTTCATCGGCGAGCCGCCCATGAACTTTGTGCGCAGCAGGGTGGAAAACGGCTGCATCACCTTCGGAAACCAGAAGGTGGACCTGAAGACCCTGCGGGAGGACGCTGCCGCTTGCGAGGGCAAGGAAATCGTCTTCGGTTTCCGGCCGGAATCCATCGTGCTCCATGAACAGGAAAATGCCGCCCGCATTGACTGCGAGGTGGAACTCACAGAAATGCTGGGCGACAATACGAACGTGTATATTACCTGCGGGGAGCAGCGGGCCATCCTGAAGGTGGACAGCCATGACACGCCGGACAGCGACGGCCCCATGACCTTCTACATCCCGAAGGAAAGCATTTACCTCTTTGACGGGGAGACGGAGATGGTTCTGTAATCAGAACCATCCCGCCGGGAGATAAGACCGCTGGTTCTCCAGCATATCACAGAACAGTTTTTCACCTTCGGCCGGGGATACGGCTGCCAGCTGGGGATCATTCATGAAAGTGGTGAACCCCAGCTTTCTGTCGCATTCAAGGGCGGCAGTCAGGGTGTTTTCCTGGTTCAGGACATGGCGGGCAACCAGGGGACGGACGGAGGAGGGCATGGCCCCGGCAAACAGGGGCTCGATGCGGCCCCGGGTGAACAGGGCGTTGGTCTCCACCACCGCGTCCATGGGAAGATCCGGAATCTGCCCCCGGTTGGGAATATTGACGTTGGAAACCAGGTCGCCCAGGCCCAGCAGGGCTTTGAGCAGCAGGTGCCCCTCTTCGCCGGAACCGGCCAGGGAGGGCTCCTCCGCGCCGGAGACCAGCCGTTCGGACCGGGCAAGCCGGTTCTTCAGGTCCTCCATCCGCCAGGAAACGGGGGTCAGGCTGAACTTCCAGGAGTGTACGGTTTCGGGATCCTTCGTGTACCAGGGGGCGACAAACTCGGCCAGGTGCCGGTCCCCGGCGGCGGCGATGGCGCCGTAACGGCGGAAAAGGTCGAATTTAACCCGGTGGGCGCAGCCGAAATGGGAATTCATCCAGTTGTTATCCTGACCCTGCTCATAGCCGCTTTCCGCGTATTTATCGGCAAAACGGGCGTAGAGGGGCATCAGGTCCACATCCCCCCAGGAAGCCTCAGTGATCCAGGTGAAGTGGTTGATGCCGGTGACGGTGGTGCGCAGGTCCTGCCGGCGGACGCCGGGAACGCCCTCCTCGGTTTCCAGCATGCTGCACAGCAGCTTCTGGGTTCCGAAAACCTCGTGGCAGCAGCCGAAGGCATGAATGCCGGGGAAGACCTTGTACAGGGTGCGGACGCACAGGGACATGGGATTGGTGTAGTTGATGACCCAGGCATCCGGCGAGTAATCCCGGATGGCTTCGGCGATGGTTACATACATGGGAATCGTGCGCATGGCCCGCATGAAGCCGCCGGCGCCTACGGTATCTCCCACGGGCTGGAAGACGCCGACCCGCTCCGGCAGGTGGACATCGCTGCGCATTTCCTCAAAGGTGGCGGGAAGGATGGAGATGACCACGAAATCCGCCCCGGTGAGGGCCTCCTCCAGGGAATTGCTGACTTCGTAGCGCCAGCGGGAAACAGCTTCCGGACGGGCGCTGATCTTTTCCCCGATAATCCGGTTGCGCTCCGCGGCGTCCCGGTCGATATCGTACAGGCGGACAAGGCCGCACAGGTCCGGATCCATGGCCAGGTCCGTCATAAAGCCCCAGGCCCATCCCCGGGAGCCGCCCCCGATGTAGGCAACGGTCAGTTCCTTTGCGTTATGCACAGAAAGTCTCCTCCAGTTGATCATATATTGCGGTGAGGAGATTATAGCAGAACTTTTCCCTGAAATCCACGGATTCCGAAGGAAATGCATATGCCAAACAAAACAGGGGACATTGACGGCGGGCAAAGAGTTCTGTAAAATAGCGGACAGAAAAAAACAGAAGACGGAGAAGGAAAAATGATTGTTGTTGCCAGGGACGGAAGCGGGGACTTCCAAAGCATTCAGGAAGCGGTTGATTCCCTGCCGGAAAACGGCGGGGACAGGGAAATCCTTGTGCGGCGGGGGAAATACCGGGAGAAAACGGTGATCCACCGCAGCAGCGTGCGCCTCATCGGCGAAGACCGGGAAAACACGGTGCTGGCCTGGAACGGATGCGCCAAGGACCTGTATCCGGACGGAACGGAGAAGGGCACCTTCCTGTCCTCCACGCTGATGGTGACCGGCAGGGATGTGACGGTGGAGAACCTGACGATCCGCAACGACGCCGGAGACGGGCGGAAGGTGGGCCAGGCGGTGGCCGTATACGCGGCGGGAGACCGGGGAACCTGGCGGAACTGCAGCCTGGTCGCGAACCAGGATACGCTGTTCTGCGGCCCGGTGCGGCTGCCCAACGTGAAGGAGGATATCGGGGAGCGGACCGGATGCGCGGAGGCTTATCTCCGGGTGGAGGACGGCCCGGCAACCCACAGCCGGCAGTATTTCGAGAACTGCCTGATCCGGGGGGATGTGGACTTCATCTTCGGACCCTACCGGTGCTGGTTTGAAGGATGCACGCTTTTCATGAACGAGCGGGGCGGGTGGTATACCGCCGCCAACACGAATGAAAGCCTTCCCTTCGGATTCGTGTTCCACAGGTGCAGCCTGACGGGGGATTGCGCGCCCGGGGCAGGATACCTGGGAAGGCCCTGGCGGAAGCACGCCGCCACCCTGTTCCTGGAATGCCAGATGGACGGGCATGTGGCTCCGGAGGGCTTTGCCGACTGGGACGAAGAACGGGTTGTGACGGACCGCTGCGGCGAATGGAAAACCTCCGGGGAGCGGGCGGACCAGGGAACGCGGCATCCGTCCCAGAAGCGCCTGACGGACGCCGAAGCCGAAGGGATCACCCCGGAAGCGGTGCTCGGCGGCGGGGACGGATGGCGGCCGGGACGGGACTGATCCGGAACGTCCCGGCGGAGAGCCTTTTACGGAGAGGGATGAACCATGTATACGGAAGAACAGCTCAGGAAATATCCATATTTCGCTGAAAAAATAGAAGAAGAAGGAATGTACGGCATCCTGGACCAGCTGACCGGGCTGGTTTCCCGCGGCCATATCCTGTGGTTTGCCCAGTGGCTGATCGCGCATGAAATTCCTTTTTCCTTCGCGATGGTGGACCTGGACAACTTCAAGTTTGTCAACGACACCTACGGACACCATATCGGGGACGCGGTGCTGGCGGACGTGGCCCGGAGCCTGGCGGAGAGGGTGCGGGATTTCGGGGTTGTGGGCCGCTTCGGCGGGGATGAGTTCCTGATGGTAAACCTGCGGGACACGAACTATGACGATGTAAAAGCGTTCTTCACCTCCCTGTATGACGGAAGTGTGCTGCGCAGGAACGTGGCGGCCGGGGACTGCAGTCCCTTTGTGACCGCCACGGTGGGATGCGCCATTTACCCGGTGGACGCCCGGAATTACGACGAGCTGTTTGAAATGATCGACAAGACCCTGTACCGCGGAAAGGTCAAGGGACGGAACTGCTACATCATCTATGTGAAGGAAAAACACCGGGATATCGTGATCCGCCAGATTGCCCGGAGGGGGATGTATACCACCTACAGCCGGGTGATCCGGGCCTTTGAGATGGTTCCCGGCCTCCGGAACCGGCTTCACAGCGTGATGCCGCTTCTGATGGAGGAGCTGCAGATTTCCGAACTCTATTACACGGGACGCGACAGGGTGATGAGGGCGGTACGAAACAGCGGGGTTGCGGTACCGGTTCAGGACCTGGATGAGCTGATCCGCAATGAGGACATGTTTTCCGACAACAGCCTGGAGAAGGTGAAGGAAAGAAGCCCGGCTTTTTACGCGGCGCTGGCGGAGCGGGAGATTGAAACCCTGTGCGTGGTCCGCGTCAGCATGGACGGGGAGACGGACGGATACCTGATCTGCGCGGAGCCGAGAAACCGGCGGATCTGGCAGGAAGCGGAATGCGCCCTGCTGTATTTCCTGGCGAAAATGATCGCGGCGAGGATCCGGATTGACGGGGAGACCCTGGCCTGACCGGGATCCCGCGGCTGAACCGAAATGTACTGACCCCTTCTGATTTACATATAAATAGGAAAGAAAAATTCAGAAAACCCTTCCGTTCCGGCCATGAAAGTGGTATAATGGAAAGGCTGTGAATGCTATGTTTTTCAACGGATCCGGGGATTTCAGAAACGACCCGGAACCGCCCTGAAAACACATGCTTTCATCGGCACGCAAAGACGCTGACAAGAGGTGCATCATGGCTGAAGAATTTGACGTGAATCCGGAACAGGTAACAGCTGTTACGTCGGACTACGGTGAGGAGCAGATCCAGGTCCTGGAAGGCCTGGAAGCCGTGCGGAAACGCCCGGGAATGTATATCGGCTCCACGGACGCCCGGGGGCTGCATCACCTGGTTTATGAAATTGTGGACAACTCCGTGGATGAGGCGCTGGCAGGCTACTGCAGGCAGATCAACGTGACCATCAACGCGGACGGGAGCGTGACGGTCATGGATGACGGGCGCGGCTTCCCGGTGGGCCTTCATCCGAAAATGGGCCGCCCGGCGGTGGAGGTGTGCCTGACGGTGCTGCATGCCGGCGGCAAGTTCGGCGGCGGGGGATACAAGGTATCCGGCGGCCTGCACGGCGTGGGCGCGTCCGTGGTGAACGCCCTGAGCAGCCACTTTACCGTGACGGTATACCAGAACGGAAAGGTGTACCAGCAGGAATATGAACGGGGAAAATACCTGTACGACCTGAAGGTGATCGGGGAGACGGACCGGACCGGAACGACGATCCGGTTCTGGCCGGACATCAAGAGCGATGACAATCCCGAAGGCATTTTTGAAGCCGGCGTACAGTACGAATACGAGACGCTGCGGAACAGGCTGCGGGAAATGGCGTTCCTCAACAAGGGCGTCAGGATCCTCTTCCGGGACGAGCGGGGAGAGACGCCGAAGGAAAACGACTTCTGCTATGAAGGCGGCCTGCGGGAATTTGTGAAATTCCTGAATCAGCACAAAACGGTGCTGTTTCCCGAGCCCATCTACACCGAGGGAATCAAGGACGGGATCCTGGTGGAAATGGCCATGCAGTACAATGACAGCTACGCCGAAAACGTCTATTCCTTCGCCAACAACATCGCCACGCCGGACGGCGGAACCCACCTGGCGGGCTTCAATACCGCGGTGACCCGGGCCATCAACGATTACGGACGCCGCTACAAAATCCTGAAGGACAACGAGCCCAACCTCAAGGGCGAGGACGTGCGGGAGAGCCTGACGGCGATTATCTCCATCAAGATGGAGGATCCCCAGTTTGAAAGCCAGACCAAGTCCAAGCTGGGATCCGGACAGGTCCGCGGCGTGGTGGACAGCCTGGTGAGCGAGGAGCTGAGCACCTACCTGGAGGAGAATCCCTCCGTGGCGAAGGCCATCGTAAGCCGCTGCGTGGACGCCCAGCGGGCCCGGGAAGCTGCCCGGAAGGCCCGGGAGGCCACCCGGCGGAAAACGGTGCTGGAAAGCGCGTCCCTGCCCGGAAAACTGGCGGACTGCAGCGAGCGCGATCCTGCCAAATGCGAAATCTTCATGGTGGAGGGTGACTCCGCAGGCGGAAGCGCCAAGGGCGGCCGGGACAGCAAGACCCAGGCGATCCTGCCCCTGCGCGGCAAAATCCTGAACGTGGAGAAGGTGCGGCTGGACCGGGCGCTGGAGAACCAGGAAATCCGCGCGATGATTACCGCCTTCGGTTGCGGATTCGGAGACCAGTTTGACGAGAGCAAGCTCCGGTATCACCGGATCGTGTGCATGACGGATGCGGACGTGGACGGCGCCCACATCCGGATCCTGCTGCTGACGTTCTTCTACCGCTTCATGCGGCCCCTGGTGGAAAAGGGATACGTGTACGCCGCCATGCCGCCGCTGTACAAGGTAACCAAGGGAAAGATGTCCCGCTACGTATATGACGACGACGAGCTGAACCGGGTGCTGGATGAGGTCGGCCGGGATCCGAAGCCGGATATCCAGCGCTACAAAGGACTGGGCGAAATGAGCGCCCAGCAGCTGTGGGACACCACCATGAACCCGGAGACCCGGATGATGATGCAGATCACGCCGGACGACGCCATGGAGGCGGACCGGCTGTTTACCCTGCTGATGGGGGACCAGGTGGAACCCAGGAAGCAGTTCATCCAGGAAAACAGCGACCTGGTCCGGGACCTGGACGTATAAGCGGAACGATTAAGAACGCAGGAGAAGAAAGATGATTCAGGATAAACTGATTCCGGTAAATCTGGAACAGGAAATGAAGAAAAGCTTCATTGCCTATGCCATGGCAGTCATTGTGGACCGCGCGCTGCCGGACGTGCGGGACGGACTGAAGCCGGTTCACCGGCGGATCCTTTACGACATGTCCGAGGAGCTGGGGATGACGCCGGACAAGCCGACCCGCAAGAGCGCCCGCGTGGTGGGCGACGTTCTCGGTAAATTCCATCCCCACGGGGATTCCTCCGTATACGACGCCATGGTGCGCCTGGCCCAGCCCTTCAACATCCGGTATCCGCTGATTGAGGGACAGGGAAACTTCGGCTCCGTGGACGGGGACGGCGCGGCCGCCATGCGTTATACGGAAGCCCGGCTGCAGAAGCTGACCATGCACCTGCTGGACGGCATCGACAAGGACACGGTGGACTTCTATCCCAACTTCGACGAAACGCTGCAGCAGCCCTCGGTGCTGCCGGCCCGGTTCCCGAACCTGCTGGTGAACGGCTCCAACGGAATCGCCGTAGGCATGGCCACCAACATTCCGCCCCACAACCTGACGGAAGTGATCAACGGCGTCATCTGCATGATCGACAATCCGGAATGCACGGTGGACGACCTGATGCAGCATATCAAGGGGCCGGATTTCCCCACCGGCGGCCTGATCATGGGCCGCAGCGGCATCCGGGAGGCTTACTGCACGGGCCACGGAAGGATCACCGTGCGGGCCCGGACCAACGTTGAGGAGATGGGATCCGGCCGCAGCAGGATCGTGGTGACGGAAATCCCCTACCAGGTCAACAAATCGGTGCTGGTCAAGAAGATCGCGGACCTGGTGCACGAAAAGAAAATCGAAGGCATCAGCGACATCCGGGACGAGTCGAATGACCGCCAGGGCATGCGCATCGTGATTGAGCTGAAGAAGGACGTGCAGCCCCAGGTTGTGCTGAACATGCTCTTCAAGCACACCAGCCTCCAGGAAAACTTCGGCGCCAACATGCTGGCGCTGGTGAACGGGAAGCCCCGGGTGCTGAACCTGCGGGAAATGATCTACTACTACCTGGAACACCAGAAGGACGTGGTCACCCGGCGGACAAAGTTCGAGCTGAACAAAGCCCAGAACAGGGCCCATATTTTGGAAGGCCTGCTGAGGGCGCTGGACCACATCGACGAGATCGTGGCCATTATCCGGGCGAGCAAGGATACAAACGCCGCCAAGGAAGCCCTGATGGAGCGCTTTGAGTTCACGGACAGACAGGCCCAGGCCATCCTGGACATGCGTCTGGCCCGCCTGACCGGCCTGGAGCGGGAGCGCCTGATGGAGGAATATGAGGAGCTGGAGAAAACCATCGCCCGGCTGACGGCTATCCTGGGAGACGAGCACCTGCTGATGGACGTGATCAAGACTGAGATCAGCGAGATCCGGGACAAGTTCGGCGACGAGCGGAGAAGCGAGCTGACCATCGCGGAGGACGATATCGACATCGAGGACCTGATCCAGGAAGAGAACATGGTGGTGACCATGACCCACGAAGGGTATGTGAAGCGGGTCACCTCCTCCGCGTACCGGGCACAGCACCGCGGCGGACGCGGCGTATCCGGCATGAATGTCAAGGAGACGGACTACACCACGCAGATGTTCGTGACCAGCACCCACCAGGAGATTATGTTCTTCACCAACACCGGACGGGTGTACAGCCTCAAATGCTACCAGATTCCGGAAGCGGGCCGGCAGGCCAGGGGCACGGCCATCATCAACCTGCTGCAGATCGCAAGCGGTGAGAAAGTATCCACCATGCTGCCCATGCCCAGGGAGACGGAGCAGGAATACAACCTGGTGATGGCTACCCGGAACGGCATGATCAAGAAGACGGAGCTGAATGAATTCAGGAACCTGCGGAAGAACGGCCTGATTGCCATCGCGCTGCGGGAGGGCGACGAGCTGATCGGCGTGCGGCTGAGCACCGGCAGCGACGAGATGCTGCTTTCCACCCGGAAGGGCAAGTGCATCCGCTTCAACGAACAGCACGTGCGGGCTGTGGGACGGAATTCCATCGGCGTACGCTCCATGCGCATCGCCCCCGGCGACGAGGTGATCGATATCGCCGCGGTGGAGCCGGATACCACGGTGCTGGCCATCACGGAGCTGGGATACGGCAAGCGGACCGATCCGGAGGAATACCGGGAGCAGGGCCGCGGCGGCATGGGCGTCAAGGCCATGCAGCTGACGGAGAAGACCGGTGACCTGGTGGCGCTGCTCTTCGTGCACGAAGACGAGGATATCCTGCTGATCACCGACGACGGAACCATTATCCGGACCCGGGCGGCGGACGTGCGCGTGTGCGGACGGTCCACCCAGGGCGTGCGGATCATGCGGCTGGCGGAGGGAAGCTCCGTGGTGGGCGTGTGCCGTGCGGAAAAAGAGGAAGAGGAACCGGAGGAGGAACTCCGGGAGGGAGAATCCGGAGGAATCCCGGACGCGGGAGAGACGGAAACGGCCCCGGAAACCCCTGAAATCTGAACACTATAAAAACCGGCGCGGAAGATGCATTCCGCGCCGGTTCCTATTTTCCGGGAGGATCAGTCGTAGCGCTCGTCGATGACGCGCTTGGTTTTCTTTTCGCTGCGGGGCAGGAGGCCGTTTTCCACCACCTTGACCAGGGGAGTGAAGCCGATGACGCTCTTGACCTTGGCGGCGATGCGGTCCGCCAGCTCCGCAAAGTTGACGGAGCCGTTGGTTTCCACATAGATGCGCATGGTATCCTTGCCGTCGAGATGGGAGATGCGGATCTGGTATTCGCTGGAAACCTCCGGGAAGGCCTGGAGGATTTCCTCGATCTGGCTGGGGAAGACATTGACGCCCTTGATCTTCATCATATCGTCGGTACGGCCCATGATGGTGTCCAGCCTCGGATGCCTGCTGCCGCAGGGGCACTCTCCGGGAATGATGCGGGACAGGTCGTGGGTGCGGTAACGGATGAGGGGAGCGCCTTCCTTGACCAGGGTGGTGATGACGATTTCACCCATCTCCCCGTCGGGAACGGGCTTCAGGGTTTTCGGATCGATGATTTCGATATAGAGGTAATCATCCCAGTAGTGCATGCCGGTGTTGTATTTGCAGTTGATGCCGATGCCGGGACCGTAGATCTCGGTCAGGCCGTAGATATCATACAGCTCGATGCCCAGGGATTCGGCGATGCGGGCGCGCATTTTCGCGCTCCAGCGCTCGGAGCCGATGACGCCCTTTTTCAGCTTGATTTTGTTTTTGAGGCCCCGCTTCTCAATTTCCTCGGAAAGGAGGAGGGCATAGGAGGAGGTGGAGCACAGGACGGTGCTTTCCATGTCCTGCATCATCTGCAGCTGCTTCTCGGTGTTGCCGGGGCCCATGGGAATCGCCATGGCGCCCAGCCGCTCGCACCCGGCCTGGAAGCCGATGCCCGCGGTCCACAGCCCGTATCCGGGAGTGATCTGGATCCGGTCTTTTTTGGTGATTCCGGCATATTCATAGCAGCGGGCGAACATGATGCCCCAGTCCTCCACGTCCTTGGCGGTGTAGGGGATGATGACCGGGAGACCGGTGGTGCCGGAGGAGGAATGGATCCGGACGATCTGATCCTCGGGAGCCGTCATAAGGCCCAGGGGATATGCATCCCGGAGGTCGCTCTTCTCCGAGAAGGGAAGCGCCTCGAATTCCTCGGGGGTGGAAACGGAGGTGACGCCGGCTTCCTTCAGCTTTTTGCCGTAGAAATTGCCGGCTTTCAGCAGGGCTTCGATCCGGCTGTTGACCAGCCGGATCTGGGAATCGGAAATGCGCATGGGGACACCTTCTTTCAAAAATATCATTGCTGAGTCTGAATCCGTATTTCAGGACGGATTACGGGGTATATTCCAAAGCCCTGAAGTTCAGGGCGTGGAACTTCTCGGGGATCAGGCGGCGGACTGCCTCCTTCAGGTCTTCCCCTTCCAGGCCCAGAGCGCCGCAGCGCTGCGCCGCCCCCAGCAGGATCAGGTTCAGCACCTTGGGGGATCCCACCGCCGCCAGGGCTGCTTCCGCGTCCACCACGGTGAGGCGGGAAACCCGGGAAGCCAGGTAGTCCAGCATTTCCTCCGCCCGGTATCCGGTGTCGGAAAGGGCGGCGGTGACGGGCATTACGGGCCGGGAGGAGACGATCATCTGTCCCTCCGGGGCCAGGAAGGGGAGCTGCCGGACCGCTTCTCCCGGCTCAAAGCCGATGATCAGGTCCGCTTCCCCCCGGGCGATCATGGGAGAATAAAGATCCTCTCCCATGCGGAGATGGCTGAAGACACTGCCGCCCCGCTGGGCCATGCCGATGGTTTCGGCGGAGAGGACAGGGATCCGACGGGCCATGGCGGCGGAGGAAATGAGGCGGGAAGCCAGCACGGTTCCCTGGCCGCCGACGCCGCAGAGAATGATGTTTTTACGCATGGGGTTCACCTCCCGAAATCGCTCCGACGGGGCACAGCTGGGCACAGAGGGTGCAGCCGTTGCACTGGGCGGGATCGATGACCACCTTTCCGTCCCGGAAGCTGAGGGCGGGGCATCCGATTTCCCGGATGCACTTTTTGCAGCCGATACATTTGCCGGGATCGACAGCGGCCTGGGCCGGGGCGCGGAACAGCGCCACGCAGGGAGAACGGAAGATAACCGCCTTGACGCCGGGCAGGTCCGCAATTTTCCGGACCGTTTCCACCGCCAGGGCGTGATTCAGCGGGTCCACGGTTTCCACGGCGGTGACGCCGATGCCCCGGAGGACGCTTTCAATGCTGACCTTCTCCACCACGTCGCCCATCATGGTGCGGCCGGTGCCGGGATGGGGCTGGTGGCCGGTCATGGCGGTGGTGGAGTTATCCAGGACGACCAGGGTGAATTCCGCCTGGTTGTATACGGCGTTCACAACGCCGGGAAGCGCGGAGGCGAAGAAGGTGGAATCACCCACGAAGGCAAAGCAGGACCGGTCCTTCTCCAGGTGGTTGACCGCCTGGGCGATGCCGAGGCCGGCGCCCATGCAGAGGCAGGTATCCACCATGTCCAGCGGCATGGCGTTCCCCAGGGTATAACAGCCGATATCCCCGCAGAAGATGGTCTTCCGTCCCTTCATGGCCTGCTTGACGGCATAGAAGGAAGCCCGGTGCGGGCAGCCGGCGCAGAGCACCGGCGGACGGACGGGCAGGGGCGGCGGATTGTCCGCCTCCTCATGGGGAACGGGCAGGTGCATGAAAGCGGCAAGGGCGGCGGTTACGCTGTCCCGGCTGTTTTCGCCGGAACGGGGCATATGGCCGGTCATTTTGCCCAGGATCCTCGTCTTCAGGCCGTACTTTCCGCAGACGTAAACCAGCTCCCGCTCGATGTACGGATCCAGCTCCTCCACGCAGAGGACCTCATCCAGCCCGGAGAGGAACTCCACCGCCAGCTTCTCCGGGAAGGGGAAGGGGGTGGAGACCTTCAGCACCCGCAGGGCGCCCAGCTTCCGCCGGGCTTCCATCACGTAGGTATAGCTGAAGCCGCCGGCGGCCACGCCCCGGCGCAGGCTGGAAAGGAGCGGATCCTCCGGCTCGGTGCGGTTGAGGGGGGAGGCGGAAAAGACGTCCTGCAGGGCAGCGTTCCGCTCCTCGATCTTCCGGTGGTTGGCAAAGGAGAGCTTCGGGAAGATCACCCAGCGGCTGTCCTTCACAAACCCTTCGACGGGATGAACGGCGTATTCCTCCGGATCCTTCACGGAAACGGAGGCGTAGCCGTGGGAAACGCGGGTGGTGGGCCGGATGAAGACCGGCGTCCCGTATTTTTCGGAAAGCTCAAAGGCTTCCTGCACCATGGAGTAAGCCTCCTCCGCGGAGGAGGGATCCAGCAGGGGAACCTTGGAGAAGGCGGCGAAGGTGCGGGTATCCTGCTCCGTCTGGGAGGAGATGGGGCCGGGATCGTCCGCCACCAGCACCACCAGGCCGCCCTTCACCCCGATATATTCCAGGCACATCAGCGGATCGGAGGCCACATTCAGGCCCATCTGCTTCATGGTGACCAGGGCCCGGGCCCCGGAATAAGCGGCTCCGCCGGCCAGCTCCATGGCGACTTTTTCATTGACGGACCATTCCACGTAGGTATTTTCCCCGCGGCGCTTCGCCACGGTTTCCAGAACCTCGGTGGAAGGGGTGCCGGGATAGCCGCAGACGAGATTGACCCCGGCTGCCAGCGCCCCGAGGGCAATGGCTTCATTGCCCATCACAAATTCCTGGTGCATCCTGTCACTTTCTTTCAAGTTTTATATTCCGGGTCAATATACCACAAAACAGGCGCCGATTCCATAGAAAAACCCCTGAAAAACAAGTTTGACGGGAGGGGGCGGAAAAGCTTACAATAGGCGGCGGATCAAAGCGTCACGGAGGTTGGAACATGGATTATACAGGCATACTGGCCCGGGAACTTTCCCTTCGGCCGCAGCAGGTGCAGGCGGCGGTGGAACTGCTGGACGCGGGCAATACGATTCCCTTTATTGCGAGATACAGGAAGGAAGCCACCGGCTCCCTGGACGACCAGGTGCTGCGGGAGCTTTCGGAGCGGCTGG
>OCVV011255272.1_pt1 | contig 18539 bp, 19 predicted proteins | sample 1539721 | NCBI WGS metagenome assembly OCVV01 (sample SAMN02144230, study PRJEB22623) | gut metagenome | biome: sheep rumen | host: Ovis aries | place: New Zealand | reverse complement strand
ATATAAACTATGATAAGGATGAAATAGTTTATGTCGGGGATAAGAAAAATGATATTGCAACGGCAAAAAATGTGGGTATCGATGCAATTGTCGTAACATGGGGTCAGGGGGATGAAGAAACATACAATGATGATTATCCGATAAAGGTAATAAATACTGTGGAAGAATTGCTTGATTTCTAATTCATCAAAATTATTAATTTCCTAAACTAAATATTATATTATGTTTAGAAAAATGCGCAGAATTAAACAACAGTTGCCTAATGAAGAATGTATTAAAATACTGGAGGAAGAACCTCGAGGTATCCTATCAGTACTGGGTGATAATGGCTATCCTTATGGCATGCCCATGGATTATGTTTATAATGACGGAAAAATAATATTTCACTCAGCATTAGAGGGACATACATCTGATTCAATAAAAAATTATGATAAGGTATCCTTTTGTGTATTGAATAAGGGTCAAAAGGTAGAAAACGATTGGTATTACATTTTTAAAAGTGTCATAGTATTCGGAAGAATTAAAGAAGTTACTGATGAAGAAGAAAGACTGCAGAAACTTAGAATTTTGGGAAATAAGTATTTTCCATCAGAAGAATACACTGAAGATGAGATTAATAAATTTTTTGAACGTACACTTGTCTTGGAAATTGAAATAGAACATCTGACTGGAAAAATCGTTACTGAAAAGTGATCATATGTTATATGAAAAAGTAAACAATGAGTGGGATGAATTTCTTGAAAAAGAACGGAATTCATTATATTTTCAGAAAATGAATGTTTTCATCAGGAACGAATATGACAATAAAATCATTTATCCACCAAAGGAAGACATATTCAACGCCTTTAAATTCACACCATTATCTAAAGTAAAAGTAGTTATACTGGGACAGGATCCATACCACGAACCCGGACAGGCACATGGATTGGCATTCTCCACACCAGAAGGTAATCCAATTCCAAGATCATTATCCAACATATTCAAAGAAATCAATCAGGAATATTCATATGAAATACCAAAAAGCGGTTGTCTGGAAAAATGGGCAAAACAGGGAGTTTTCCTTCTTAATACAGTTTTGACTGTTGAAAAAGGGAATGCCAATTCACACAGTAAATGTGGCTGGCAGACTTTCACAGATAATGTGATTAAATTCTTGAATAAACAGGATCAACCAATGGTTTTCATGTTATGGGGAAAACAGGCAGAAAAGAAAAAGGAATTTTTGACCAATCATAATCATCTGGTTTTAGTAACATCACATCCAAGTCCCTTCTCTGCAAGACGGGGATTTATGGGATGTAATCATTTTAAAGAAGCTAATGAATATTTGAAAACAAATAACACTGAAGAAATCATATGGAAACTTTAGTTAATTTGGAGTGCATCTTTATATTCATTGAATATTTCTTCTTTTTTACCGTCACTTAATTTACTGCATTTTAACTCTTCTAGAGAAAATTTTGTCATTTCATATAATATCTTATTAACTTTCAATCCCTTGTCTGTCAGATGATATTCCGTATTTTTCTTATTATCCTTATCATATGTTTTAACAATTAAATCATTTTTTTCCATATATTTTAAAGTCTGTGCTAATGTAAAATTAGTTAATGAAGGATTTGATTCCTTAAATTCAGAAAAATGTTTATTTCCTCTGAACATATCCATCAAAATGCATAAAATCCATTTTCTATTAAAAAAATCCAATGTATCAACAACTGGACAAATCTCCTCTTTTTTCATATTTCGCACCTTAACATTTATTTTGTTTTTTGTTAAATTAAAAATCTATGTAATTCCGGAATTACAAAAGGTAGTTATTCGTTTTCTCATAAAAATTTAAACAGAGGTTTATATTATGAGATCAAAAATTGAAGAATATGAAGCTGTTGAAAAAGCAGCTATGAAATTTGTAAAAAGTGTAGCAGAAGGAAACAGTGAATATGCAAAAGAATTATTTATAGACGAAGCAGTTTTATTTGGTTATTTAGATGGTGAATTGGAACATGGTTCAATAGAACAATTCTATAATAATGTGGATACTGTATCTGCAGGAGATAATTTCAATGCAAGGATAGATGTTTTATTACTTGAAGAAACATTATCTGTTGTTCGTGTTTTAGAAGAAGGATGGGGTGGAAGAATAGACTTCACTGACGTATTATTACTTCTAAAAATGGATGGCGAATGGAAATGTGTTGCCAAAGCATACAACCAAAATTCAGATACAATTAACTAAAAATCCAATTCTAAAGTTACTGGACAATGATCAGAACCGTACACCTGGTTGAGAATTGTCGCAGATTTAACTTTATCTTTTATTTCTTCATTAACATAGAAATAATCTAATCTCCAACCAGCATTGCGTTCTCTTGCTCTTGTTCTGTAACTCCACCATGTAAAGTTGTTTTCTCCCTCATCAAATAGGCGGAACGTATCAATAAAACCTGCTTCTTCTAATTTATCCAGCCAGGCTCTTTCTTCAGGTAAATATCCACTTTTTCCCTCACAATTGGAAGGATTGTATACATCTATCGGATGATGGGCAATGTTATAATCACCGGTAATAACAACATTTTTACCATTGTTTTTTAAATCAACAACAATATCAAGTAACGCATCACAGAAATCAACCTTATAATCAAGTCTTTTAGCTTCCATTCCACTGTTCGGGAAATAAATGTTAAACAAAACAAAATCAGGGTATTCTATTTTTAAAACTCTGCCTTCAGCATCCAATTCTTCAATACCCAAGCCCTGGGTTACGTTCAATGCTTCGATTTTAGTATATGTTCCCACACCACTGTATCCTTTCTTTTCGGCTTCATTAAAATGGGTGTCATAACCTTCGATATTCAATACCTTCTTTGGAATTTTACTTTTTTCAGCACGTACTTCCTGAAAATTGATTATATCTGCATCAGTATTATCAAACCAATCCCAAAATTCTTCTTTTTTACTAACGGCTCGTATTCCATTAACGTTCCATGATACTAATTTTATTGACATATTATTTTTCCCTATAAATTTTTACTGTATATGTTTATGTTCTTTAAACGATTTATCTTTTATTATTTTTAATATTTCATCAATTTTTTAAAAAAATCCCATATACTTAAAAGTTTTTTAATATTTTTTTCATATTTTTTATTATTATTAATCCGTTTATAAATGAAATAAATAAATATTTAAAAAAATAAACTATTATTTAGATAGATTAGATTATCTACTCTATTTAACAAAATTTATATATAAATTACATGGTGTATTTTAATGAAAAAAATAGGAATTTTAGTAGGAGTATTAGTACTCGCTCTAGCACTTGTTGCAGGAGTAAGTGCTGATGAATCTGCAGCCAACGATGACAATACTTTAATTGTCGGTTTTGATGCAGAATTCCCTCCTTACGGATTTAAAGCAGATGACGGATCCTTCACAGGATTTGATTTAGAATTAGCACAAGAAGTATGTAAAAGAAACAACTGGACTTTCAAAGCACAACCAATCGACTGGGATGCTAAAGACAGTGAATTAAGTTCAGGAACCATTGACTGTATTTGGAACGGATTCAGTATAACTGATGAAAGAAAAGACAAATACACCTGGTCAAAACCATACATCGATAACAAACAAGTTATTGTAGTTAAATCAGATTCTGGAATTAACAGTCTCGCAGATTTAAAAGATAAACAGGTTGAAACACAAAAAGATTCATCCGCATTAAGTGCTCTTCAAGGTGACAACAAAACCATTGCAGACACATTCAAAGATTTAGTACAAATTGCAGACTACAACACAGCATTTAATGACTTAGCATCAGGAGCTTGTGATGCAGTAGCAATGGATTATAACACAGCTAAATACCAAGTAAAACAACATGGTGAAAGCACTTACAAAATCTTAGGAGAAAACATCACCTCAGAAGATTATGGTATTGGATTTAAATTAGGTAACGATGCATTAAAAGATAAAGTACAATCTACTTTAGATGAAATGCAAAAAGATGGAACTATTGCAAAAATAGCAGAAAAATATGCTGACTATGGAGTTCCTGAATCATTAATTACCGAATAATCTTATAATAAATAGGCGAATAATATATGATTTTAAGTACAGTTATATCCCAACTTTGTGAAGGAATGATAACTTCAATTGAGATATTCTTACTTACTTTATTATTCTCCATTCCTCTAGGACTACTTATTGCCGGAGGAAGGATGAGTAAATTTAAACCTCTACAATGGTTGATGAAAGTATATATATCCATTATGAGAGGTACTCCATTGATGCTACAGTTAATCGTAGTGTTCTTTGGACCTTACTATATTTTTGGTATGACTTTATCACCTGATTACAGGATGATAGCAGTTATTATTGCTTTTTCAATTAACTATGCAGCTTATTTTGCTGAAATATTTAGAGGTGGAATTGAATCAATTCCTAAAGGTCAGTATGAAGCAGCTCAAGTTTTAGGGTATAATAAAATTGAAACATTTTTTATAATCATCTTACCTCAAGTTATAAAAATTGTATTACCTTCAATAACTAATGAAGTAATTACACTTGTAAAAGATACATCTTTATCATTTGTAATAGCAATTCCTGAAATGTTTACAGTAGCAAAACAAATCGCAGCCGCCGATGCATCAATCAGTGCATTATTAGTAGCTGGTGTATTCTATTATGTATTTAACGTATTGGTTGCATTTATTATGGAACGTTTCGAAAAACGTTTAAGTTATTATGATTAGGAGGAATATCATGAGTTTATTAAAAATAAAAAATCTTAAAAAAAGTTTTGGCGACAATGAGGTTTTAAAAGATATTTCTCTTGATGTAAATGAAGGTGAAGTTTTATGTGTGATAGGACCTTCAGGTTCTGGAAAATCCACACTTTTAAGATGCATAACCGAGCTTGAAACATATGACAGTGGGGAAATTATTTTCGATGGAACATTCGGTTTGGTATTCCAGAACTTTAATTTGTTTCCGCACCATTCAGTAATGAAAAACATTACTCATGCACCAATAAAAGTTCAAAAAAGACAAAAGAATGAAGTATACGAGGAAGCAAGAGGTCTTCTTAAAAAAATGGATTTGGCAGATAAGGAAGATGCATATCCATGTGAATTATCTGGAGGACAACAACAGCGTGTATCAATAGCTAGGGCCCTAGCAATGAATCCTGATATTTTGTTCTTTGATGAACCGACTTCAGCATTGGATCCTGAATTAACCGGGGAAATATTAAAGGTTATTAAGGATTTGGCAGCTGAAAAAATGACAATGGTAATAGTTACACACGAAATGACTTTCGCACGAAATGTTGCTGATACAATAATATTCATGGATGATGGATATATAGTTGAAAACGGAACACCTGATGAAGTATTCTCTTCATCAAATGAAAGAATGAAATCATTCTTGGGAAAATTTTACGATTAATTATTTTTTTATAACACAAGATTTATTCTTGTGAATTATTTCTCTTTTTAAATTAATTATTTTTCAAACAACCACTCATTTTAATAAGTTTTATATATTTTTTAATTAAAAACCATTATTATAAGAAGTGATAATATGACAAATAAACTTATAGCATATTTTTCTGCAAGTGGAGTAACTAAATCCGTTGCAGAAAAAATCAAAGAAATTACTGAAGCCGATATTTTTGAAATTGAACCAAAAGAAAAATATACCTCTGCAGATTTAAACTGGAATGATAAAAACAGCAGATCCTCAATTGAAATGAATGACAAATCATCCAGGCCTGAAACCAAAAATAAGATTGATGTAAGTGGTTATGATACCATTATTATAGGTTTCCCTGTTTGGTGGTATACTGCTCCTACAATAATAAATACTTTCATTGAAGAAAACGAAGTAAAAAATAAAAATATTTACGTATTTGTAACCAGTGGAGGTACAGGAGTGGCTGGTTCATTTGATAATCTTAAAAATGAATATCCTGAAAATAACTGGGTAAACGGAATCAGACTAAGGGGAAATGAATCCGCAGATACAATCAAGGAATGGTTAAGTGAGTAAATCATGTTGTGGGTGTTCATATGAAAAAAGTCAGAATCACAGTAGTTCGAAAGGCACGATATGATGATTTAATTGAAAAATATGAAAATCCTATAGAACATCCATGTGATATTGAGGAAGGAAGCGTTTATGTAGCAAACGGTTGGCAAAGGCCCGATAATTTCTGTGAAAGTGCATGGGAAACAATATCTCCATTTGTCATGACATTGGCCTATGGTGGTGAAGATATCTATGAAGGCTGGATGAAAAACAAGAAATCCGCCATGATATCATGTAATGATGGATTCAGACCGGTTAGTTTTTATATTGAAACTCTTGATGAAGAAGCAGAATAAGTTGATACAGATACAACTGTCTTTTTTATATTAATATACTCTTAAGATAAGAGATAGGTATGATATTATGAATCAAACAAATAAATTAGTTAATAAAATAAAGGATTTGGAAATTGAACGTTCAGAAGAGTCAGGAAAAGACGATTCAAAAATATCCAAATCTCATTTGACGGAAGATAATCTGGATGAATACCTTGAAAAAGTAGAAACCGACGAACATTCAAAGGAACTTTTAGAAAAATATTTGGAAAAAAAATCCAAACAATAAAAATCATTTACAATAGTTATTGATGGGGAATTACAATGAAATATGACTTTGATACAATAATTGACAGAAAAAATACAAATTCCCAAAAATGGGATTATTATGATACACAACTGCCGATGTGGTTAGGTGACATGGACTTTAAGACTGCACCAGAAATTATTCAAAAATTGGATAAGAGAGTTCAACACGGCATATTCGGTTATGCAACAATTCCGGATGAATATTTCCAATCATATGTCGATTGGTGGGATAGAAGACATGACTTTAAAATGAAAAAAGAGGAATTACTCTTTTCAACAGGTGTAATGCCTTCCATTGCCAGTATCATAAGGGAATTTACAAAAGAAAACGATTTCATACTATTACAAACACCAGTATATAATTATTTTATCAAAGTTATCCTTAACAATAACAGAAAAATCATTGAAAACCAATTAAATTATGATGGTGAAACATATTCAATAGATTTTGATGACCTTGAAGAAAAGTTATCCAAAGATTCCACAAAAATGATGATTCTTTGTAATCCACACAATCCAATTGGAAAAATATGGACCAAAGATGAACTTGAAAAAATTGCAACTTTATGTAAAACTCATGATGTTCTTCTGGTTTCTGATGAAATACATTGTGATCTGGTAAATCCGGGTAATGAATATACACCAGTAAGCACTACAGTAAATGATTCAGACCATATTATTACCTGTTTAGCTCCAACAAAAGCATTTAACATTGCAGGGATACAAAGTTCAGTACTTCATATTCCTAACGACGAGTATTATGAAAAAATAAAATTCAGGTTGGACTTAGAGTATTCATCCAATATAAACGTGTTTTCCATTGTTGCAACAATCACTGCGTTCAACGATAGTGAAGAATGGTTAAATCAATTAAATGAATACATATACCAGAATAAACTAATTGTGGATGATTTTCTAAAAAATGAACTTCCAACAATTAAGCTGGTTCCTTCAGATGCAACATACTTCTTATGGATGGATTGTAGTCAGATTAACATGCCATCCGATGAATTAAATGAATACATAAATGAAACATCAGGATTGATTATGGTAGCAGGAAAACATTTTGGGGATAACGGTGACACTTTCCTAAGGATTAACATTGCCTGTCCAAGGGAAATGCTTCTTGATGGATTGAACAGATTTAAAAAAGCAATAGACACTCTAAAAAAATAATTTCTGAAAAGCTTTCAGAAAAAAGATCAAGTAAATTACCATCAAGACTAATACTTAATAAACTATAATGTAAACACCCTTTAACTATCCTTATTTTTTTTGATACTTCTTTTTTGGAGAGTAAAAATATGAAATATGATTTTGATACTATTATAGATAGAAAAAATACAGCATCAGCAAAATGGGATTATTTTGACACACAATTACCTATGTGGGTAGCTGATATGGATTTTAAGGTTGCACCAGAGATTATTGAAGCACTTACACTGAGGGTTCAGCATGGAGTTTTCGGTTATGCCCTAATCCCTGATGAATTTTTTAACGCATATATTAAATGGTGGGATAAAAAACATAATTTTAAGATGAAAAAGGAAAATCTTCTCTTTTCTGTTGGGGTTATGCCTTCAATATCAAGTATTATAAGGGCACTTACCAAAGAAAACGATTGCATACTCATACAAACACCTGTTTATCACATATTTTTCAAGGTAGTTTTGGACAACAACAGAAAGGTCATAGAAAACAAACTACTTTATGATGGAAAAGGATATTCAATAGATTTCGAAGATTTGGAAGAGAAACTGGCTGATGTAAATACCACCATGATGTTACTTTGTAATCCTCATAATCCCATAGGTAAAATATGGGGTAAGGATGAATTGGAAAGGATTGCATTCTTATGCAAAAAACACGATGTTATTCTGATATCTGATGAAATACATTGTGACCTGGTAGATCCCGGAAAAAATTACATATCACTGGAAAGCATAGCGGATAGTTATGATAATGTCATCACAACTCTGGCACCCACTAAGACATTTAACATAGCAGGAATACAAAGTTCTGTGGTGCACGTAAAAAACGGACAACTACGTGATAAAATACAGAAAAGGTTGGAATTAGATGATTCATCACATATAAATGTTTTTTCCATAGTTGCAACAATAACAGCCTTCAATGAATGTGAAGAATGGTTAAATCAATTAAATGAATACATCTATCAAAACAAGTTGCTGGTTAATGATTTTCTGAAAAAAGAACTGCCAATGGTGGAATTAGTTCCATCCAATGCCACATATCTTCTATGGTTGGATTGCAGTAAAATAAAACTAAAATCAGAGGAATTAGCAGAACACATCAATAAAAGTACAGGTCTTCTTTTATCACCAGGTAAGCAGTTTGGCCAAAACGGTGATGATTTCCAGAGACTCAACATTGCTTGTCCAAAAGAAATGCTTCTCGATGGATTGAACAGATTAAAAGAAGCAATAATGAGTATTGAATAATACACATTTTTTTTTGAATATGTTTAAGCATTTTCATTTATCTTTTTTTATCGTTGAATCCTGATTCAATTAAATATTTTAATAGTAACTTATAAAATAATAAACAAATAAGTCATACATGGGGAAATCAAAATGTATACTGAAGAATCAATATTAATAGGATGTAATGATGACACATGTGTCATGTTACCTCCCAAATTAGCAAATAGGCATGGAATAATCGCAGGAGCAACAGGAACAGGAAAAACTTATACACTAAAGGCATTAGCTGAATCATTCAGTGATATGGGAGTTCCAGTATTTGTTGCAGATATGAAAGGGGATTTAGCTGGTTTGGCAAAAGCAGGAGAATCCAATGAAAATGTCACAAAACGTGTAGAAAAATATGCTTTACAATCCAAAGGATTTAGTTTCAAGGGATATCCTGTTGAATTCTGGGATTTGTTTGGTGAAAAAGGTTTACCAATAAGAGTGACAATTTCACAGATGGGTCCAATATTATTATCAAAAATATTAAAACTCAGTGAAGCACAGGCAGGAGTACTGAACATAGTATTCAAGGTAGCAGACTCTGAATCCATGTTACTAATAGATATTAAGGATTTAAAATCCATGATAAATTACGTTACAGAAAACAGGGCAAAATATGAACCATTGTATGGTGCAATAGCTACAAAGTCAGCCAACACAATTTTACGTTCATTGTTAACCCTTGAAGAACAGGGTGGAAACAAATTCTTCGGCGAACCTGCATTGGAATTGAACGATTTTATGCAGTGTGATGACAATGGTAAAGGTATAATAAATGTATTTGATTCAGTTAAACTATCTTTGGCACCGGATTTATATTCAACATTCCTCTTATGGATGTTAACTGAAATGTTTGAATCAATGCCAGAAGTAGGAGACCTTGAAAAACCAAAATTTGTATTCTTCTTTGATGAAGCACACCTGTTGTTTGATGATATGAATCCAACATTCCAGAGAAAAATAGAACAGATAGTTCGATTAATACGTTCCAAAGGAATCGGATTGTATTTCATTACACAAAGTCCAACAGACATACCTGATGAAATATTGTCTCAACTTGGAAACAGGATTCAGCATGCACTACGTGCCTACACACCTAAAGATCAAAAGGCAGTTAAAGTTGCAGCAGAAACATTCAGGGCAAATCCAAAATTTGATACTGCTGATGAAATATCCAATCTGGGAATCGGTCAGGCATTGGTATCTGTATTGGATAATGAAGGAGTTCCTACAGTAGTAGAAAAAGTAGATATTATCCCACCACAATGTTACAGTGGAGCTATCGATGATGCATACCGGGAAGAAATAGTTAATATTTCACTGTTGAAAGACAAGTATATGGAAGCATTTGACAGGGAATCCGCATATGAAATCCTGCTTCAAAAAATCCAGGAGGCACCAGTACAACAAATGGAACAAAACATGCCTTATGATAATCAACAGCAGAACATACCACAGGATTATCAACCACAGGATTATCAACCACAAGACAATACAAATTATCCAAACCAACAACAAATACCTCAACAGCAACAGGAAGGAGGATTTAAAATATCCGATGTCCTTGGCAAAACCATGGAAACCATTGACACGACCAAAACAACAAAAAGAGGCAGAACACAGGGTGCTGCAGGAAAATCAGAAATCGAGAAAATAGCATCCAGTGCAGTAAATACTGTAGTAAGAGAAGCTTCAAGACAAATCATCAGAGGTATATTCGGTCAAATTAAACTAAAATAATTCTGTATATTTTGTTGATTTTCCTTTAGACTTTTCAACAGGATATTTTTTCTCATTTTTTTCCATTTTTTTCAGCATAATCTCCTTAACATCAACATCCATGGTTATAGCCATAAGATAGGAGTAAATAAGAACATCTGCCAATTCCTCTTCAACATGTTTGATGTCACAATCGTTGTTCCATTGAAAATTTTCCAACAATTCTGCAGATTCTATTGATATTGACTTTGCTAAGTTCTCTAACGTTTGAAATTGTTTCCAATCCCTTTCATCCCTGAATTTGATAAGTTTTTCAATTACTTCCTCCATGTTATCACCAATCCTTTATCATTTTTATTAAATCGTTACAATACCAAATTTTAATATTTGTTATTTACATATCTTAATATAAGAATTTTTTTAATGATAATATCTATCAATTTTTATATATTTTAATTATTTTATTTACAGGGATTATATGGAAGAACGTTCTAAATTAGACTTTAATGATGTATTCAACACTTTACAGCAAAACCTTTTAGATATGGGTTTAAGAAATAATTTACTAAATTTTAAAGAGGTTGCTAGAACTATTCCTATTGTCGATGTAGATCTCATGGATTTATATGATTCACTTGTCAAAAACAAGAAAAAACTTTCTTTTTTACCTAAATCATCATCTAAGGATTCTGAAGATGAATTATGGTCAATACCGGTTGAATCCGATGGACAAGAGGAATTACAATTACAGACTACATTAACAGAAAAAGAACTTCAAAAAAGATTGTTTTCCTTATTCCAATATTACAGAACAAGCGTGCAGGATCTTGGTTATAACAATCTGTTTTTAGCATTAGGTTTTGTTGAATGGAAACAACAGAAGGACAATTCAACACACAAGGCACCATTAGTGCTTGTTCCTGTAGAATTATCAAGACGTTCAGTAGGATCCCCGTTTAAAGTTCATTGGACTGGGGAAGATCTCTCTTTAAATTTATCATTAAAACATAAGCTTCAGGATCAGGGAATAGTATTACCGGAACAAAATGCCATAGATTCAGAAAATGATCTTGTTGAGTATATTGAAAAGGTCAAAAAGGCTATTGGATTTAAGAATGGATGGAATGTTCTCAGTCAGGTTTACATAAGCACATTCAGTTTCAAGAAATTTGTCATGTACAAGGATTTATCAATAGAAAACTGGGATCATATAGAAAAAAGTGAAATAGGCAGATTATTCGGTTTAAGTGAAGTGGATAACTTTGATTCATTTGACATAAAAAGCATAGATGACAACATAAATCCTGTGGAAACATATAATGTTGTTGATGCAGATTCTTCTCAAATAGCAGTAATAGAAGATGCAAAGAAGGGTCACAGTCTTGTTGTAGAAGGACCTCCCGGAACAGGTAAATCTCAGACTATCGTTAATTTGATATCTGAATTGCTGGCCAATGAGAAAAAGATACTCTTTGTCAGTGAGAAGATGGCCGCTCTGGAAGTTGTTAAAAAAAGAATGGATAGTGTAGGTTTGGGAAGTTACTGTTTGGAATTACACAGCAACAAAACACGAAAAAGATCATTCCTTGACGATTTGAACAGGTCTCTACTAAAGGAAAAGGTTGAAGTCGAGGATATTGAGGATTATGAAAAGCTTCAGCAATCAATCACTAACCTCAACGAGTACAGACAACTCATACGTACTAAATATGGTGATACAAACCTTTCAATCTATGATTTAATAGGAATGTATGAATATAAGTATCAGGAACTGGAAAAGATTGGTCAAAGGGTATATAAATTCAATTTACCAAGTCTTAAAAATATCACTCCACAAAAACGCACACAACTAATTTCAAACATAGATGAAATTGCAGAAATATACAAATTAATTCATCCTATTAAAGACAATCCATGGAACTATACTAATATCGATTATATTTCACCAGACGATATAGATAACATCAATTTCAAATCATCTGAAATAGACAGTCACATGGAACACATTCAACAGGACATAGAAGAGTTCAGTCAGAAAACCAATCTGCAAAAGCCTACAAAATACGGTGAAATCAAGAAATACATCCAACAGGCAAGATTATCTCTATCAGATCAGGATTATTCCTCCGAAGATGGAAAACTGAAGAAAATAGTTGATTCAGTACAGGAATATCAAAACAGTTTCAACAATAACATAAATATTGATAAAATCGAGGATATCGAATCAATTAAGGAACAATTGGATGGATTGTTGTTACAGGTAAATAGTGTTGAAATATCCTATGATATAATGTTCCATCATGAGGTACCATTATTGCTTACAAGAATTAGGGAAGCATACAAGTCAAAAGAAGAATCACCAGTCAAAAGAGCCTTAAATGATCCTGATTTGGTACAAAAATTTTATCAGTTCAAGGCAAACAAGGACTCATTCACAAAATTCATGAACAAGGATTATAAAAAAGCTAAAAATGAACTTAAAAGCTATTATTCCCATGACGTAGACGACGACACGATAACACAAGACTTTGATAACCTTTTAAAATGGAATGATGATATAAATTCAGTGATTAACACTGTATTGCCATATTCCAAATCCAGTAATTTAACTGCCGAACAGATAATTTATGAATTGGAAAGATTAACAATCCTCTTTGAAAAGGTAAACGAAATCAACTCCAAAATCTCAAAAATATTCAAAAAGGAATACTTTAAAACACTCAATGATCTGGAATATCATGTCAATTCATTACACAGACAAAAGGAATTAAAAAACTTCATTGATGAAAACGAGTCACTGGCAAGGAAATATTTCAAATCATGGAATAATGTTGAAACAGATTTCACACAACTGGTAAATGAATATGAAGGAATATCCAAGTTTGTTCAGGATGATAATTCCAATAAAGTAATCATTGACCAATTCAGTAAGGATGAACTTGAAGATATAATAAATGATTTGGAAATAAAGGCTGATGAAATATCTGAAGATTACAATTACCTCAATTCATTGTTACATTTTAAAAACAAGCTCAACCAGAATAACATTAACTCCATAAGATTGGAAGATTTCAACAGCATAATCCAGAGCATCACAGAAAATATACGTTCATTAAGTGACTGGAGTCAATTCAATACATATTGTTCCCAGTTTAAAAATGACTATACCAAAGACATTATTAAACTAATCAAAGACGATAAAATCAAGGCAGAAGCGATAGTTCCACTATTTGAATTCAACTTTGCAAACAACATATTAATTGAAGTCTTTAAAAAGCATGAAATATTGAAGAACTTCAACTCCAACATTTATGAAAAAAATATTCAATTGTTCCAGGAGCTGGATGTTGAAACAATTAATCTAAATCAGTATAGGGTAAAGGAAATCCTGGACAATAAAAGACCTGATTTATCAATAAGCATTGCTCCAACATCACAATTAGGTATTCTAGTCCATGAAATGAACAAAAAACGAAATCATAAATCTATCAGACAAATATTAAAGGAATGTAATGATATAGTTACGGACATTAAGCCTTGTTTGCTTATGAGTCCATTGTCCATTGCCCAATATTTGGATACAAAGACATTTGAATCATACTTTGATTACATTATCTTTGATGAAGCAAGTCAGGTAAAAATCGAAGATGCGATAGGCGCATTGCTTAGGGGAAAACATTATATTATCATGGGTGACACTAAACAATTGCCTCCAACAGCATTCTTTGATGTTGAAACCAATGTTGAATCACAGGAAGCTGAGGAAATGCATGTTCAAGACGTTGAAAGTATTCTTCACTTCTGTAAAACAGTACTGCCCTACAGGATGTTAAAGTGTCATTACAGAAGTAGACACGAATCATTAATTGCAGTTTCAAACTTTGAATTCTATAATAATGATTTGTTTATTTATCCGTCACCGATAATAAACTCTGATGATTTGGGTCTTAAACTTGTCTACAATCCAAATAACATTTATGATAAGGGTAAAACTAGACAAAATAAGGGTGAAGCAAAAGAAGTTGTTGAGTATGCATTAAATCATTTTGCAAAATACTCATTTACCAAAAGTCTGGGTATTGGAACTTTCAGTGTGGCACAAAAACAGGCAATTCTTGAGGAAATAGAATTAAGACTTAAGGAAAATCCCGAATTCGATCAGTATTTCAACACTACCGGAGAGAATGCTTTCTTTGTAAAAAACATTGAAAACATTCAGGGTGACGAAAGGGATGTTATGCTAATAAGTGTGGGCTATGGGTTTGATGAAACACATAACTTATCAAGTAACTTCGGTCCATTAAACAATGATGGTGGGGAAAGAAGGTTAAACGTATTGACCACACGTGCCAAAGAAAAATGCATAGTCTTTGCAAACTTCAAATCATCTGACATGAACATTTCATTAAAATCACCTAAGGGTGTTCAAGTACTAAAAACCTACCTGTACTATGCAGAACACGGTAAGTTTCCGTCAAATTTCATAGAAGAGCAAGACTTTGACTCACAATTTGAACAGTCAGTCTATAACTTCCTTGTTAAAAAGGGATATAAAGTCGAAAAAAGAGTTGGCTGTTCTGATTACAGGGTTGACCTGGCAGTTTTGGATCCGGGCAATGATGATGAATACATACTTGCAATTGAATGTGATGGTTCCGATTACAATAATGACGCCTCAGCCAGAGAAAGGGACAGAATCCGGCAAAACATGCTGGAAGGATTGGGCTGGAATTATCATAGAATTTGGTCAACTGACTGGTATCATAACAGACAAAACGCCAAACAAAATCTAATCAAAGCAATCAATGAAGCTATAAAAAATAAAGAGGAAAATATCAAAACACTTGATGAAGTAAATACTGATACAATAATTGTTGACAAATCCAATGATAACGAGGTTGAACAAGGTATTGTTAACAGTGTTGATACACAACAGGACAACACGGCTTTGCAGAATACGCAGGAAAAAGTAGTGGATGAAAGTCATCCTGATGATGATAATCTGGATGATTTTGATAAAATATTCCAGGTTTTGGATGAAGAAGATTCCGGTGATGTGCACATTAAGGACATAAATGAAATAAGGTCTAACAAACCTGCAGAATCTGATGATACTTTTGAGGTAATGGAAGAAGTAAAAATTGATGAAACACTTTCCATTGATGAAGATGTCTCTGAAACATCTGTGGATGAATCAAATAAATCATCACAGGAAAATCATGATCAGGCTATCGAAGAAAAGATAAAATCTAAGGTACAGGTTAAAGCTGTGGAAGTTGAAAAGGCATCCACGGAAAGTGATTACACATACTATGATGATAGTATTGAATGTGATGACTTCTATGGCCTAAATGATGCGGATGTAATTGGAGTAATAGAAAACATAATTAAAACAGAAGCTCCGATTCACAGGGAGGAAATATATAACAGGCTCAAGAAGGTCTATGATGTAAAGGCAACCAAAAAGTTCAAATTGGCCATAGACACGATGATTTCCACCTTGTTACAATCAACTCATGAAATCTATGTGAAGAACAATTATTATTACATCTTTAAAAAGGAAATAGTAGTTAGAAAAAGAATAAAACCAAATATTGATTACATATCTGATGATGAGATTATAGAAGCTATAACTCAGGTTTTAGTACTTAATAATTCTGTTAAAATAGAACAGTTGGCAAAATACGTGTCTAAATTGTTTGGTTTCAAATCATTGTCTGCTAAAACGGCTAATAAATTAAATGAAGTAATCAGCTTTTTAAGATTCTCAGAAAAATTGGTTATTGATTCAAACAATGTTGTAACCCTAAAAACAGATGAATAAACTTTTATTATTTTTTTTTAAATTTTTTTTTATATTTAATAATGTAATATATCTATTTTTTTAATATATTTGATAAAAAAAGAATTGATGATATATGATTACCATATATCTCCCTAGAAGAATTGTTGAATAACAAGTGGTAATGCACTTAAAATTGATTGAAGACCCAGTATGAATATTGCTAATCCACCGATAAATTCAATTACACGTGCATATTTAATTGCTATTCTTGTACCATAAGTTCCTATTAAAAGCCATAATACAACGGCTATAAGTGTTAATATACCTAATATTAATGGATTTACTCCTGCTACAGCACCTTGTGATGATAAAACCAGGTTTTCTATGTTTCCAAAAATTAATAATCCTAAAAATTCCTTATAATCTTGTAATGCCATAAAATCACCTAGAAAGCGTCGTCTCCACCATATTTGAATGCACCAATCATGGATTCGAGACCTAATATTAGAATAGCTATTCCACCAATTAATTCTATAACGCTAGAATACGCCATCGCATAATTTGTGCCCACAGTACCTATTACAAACCACATAATTACACATATTATACTTAATATTCCAAGTTTCATAGGATTTGCACCTTTAACCACACCATGTGATGCAAGAATAAGGTTTTCTATATTTCCAAAAATAATTAATCCTACAAATGGAAGAAATTCTTCTAACATTATTTTCACCTTTTTTTCATTCAAACAATTCTTTTTATTTATTTTTTTCTAGAAATGATAATAATTTTCATAGAGTATACTTATAATTTGTTATAACTGTTCAAAAGTAATCATTTAATGTTTATATTATTTATTCTAAAAAAAAATATCAACATTAAATTATTAGTAATTCCTTATATTTATACTATTGTTTAATAAAACATTCCGGGTTTGCATAAATTTTTATAATATAATTGATATAGGATTTATTAATAATATATAAAGGGGATTGTATGGTTGGAGAAATAACTAATGATAATTTTTTGACTATGAACGATAATTTTGATCAATATATTGAATATATCCATTCTATTTATGCAGATTATAGTGATGTAGTAGAACGTTTTGATAATATTGTTGAAGAGGACACATTTAACAAGCAGGTTTATATTGAGTTGACTGGAATGATTAAATATATTTCAAAAAGAGTCTTTCCGTTGTTTTCAGCATTTTTAGGTCAGGATGATAATTTTGATGAGGATATTTATCCTGAATTCATGGATATTCAATTAATGGTACTTTATCTGTTTGACAAATTACAGTATCAGCTGGATGAGATAATATTAAAATGGAACTTGAATGATGCTGTTATAGAAAGTCAAATAATCAATCTTGAATCAATAAACTATCTGTTTAAGCTTATTATTCCACAGTTAACACTATTCCAGAAAGTCTTTGGTGTCAAAATACAGTTAATTGAAGGCATCATTGATGAAAGTGAATTTGAGAAGCAAATGATTGAAATTCATGACAGCATGTTTATTTAGAGGGGTATGTTTATAATTTTCTTTATCTCCTGTAGGCTTGATGGAACTATCCGAACATCAATTCCGTGATATGTTTTATATAAGTTTATAAACTTCTTTTTATGGAGGGATTTAATTCCTTTTTTTATTTCTTTGCAGGAATATTGATTCAGATTTTTACAAAGATTAATCACGGGAGTATGATGTTTTCCAATACATCCATGCTTAAACAATGTGGAGAGAATATCCCTTTCCAGTTCATCATTACTTTTCATATACTTTTATATATTACTCAATATAATATATAATAATATGTTTAAAATTTGTACATTTTAACCTTTTTAATTATTTGTGTTTAAT
>OCVV012866379.1_pt1 | contig 18549 bp, 30 predicted proteins | sample 1539721 | NCBI WGS metagenome assembly OCVV01 (sample SAMN02144230, study PRJEB22623) | gut metagenome | biome: sheep rumen | host: Ovis aries | place: New Zealand | reverse complement strand
TTATGTGGAAAGAAGTCAATGATGGTGATACGCCATCAATCGTGATGGCCTCCGACAAGGATTCTTTCTATGTAATGGTCTTTACCCCGGTCCAGTGCCTCGGGATGGATCCGGCGCAGCTGAGTCCTGTCAACCGACTTGTGGTCTCGGCTATCAAAGAGAAGGGCTTTTCTTTGAACAATAATCCGCTCATAGCCAAGATTCATTTTAAAATCTAAGAATTGGGCTGCCTAAGAAACAGACTGCTTTTCGGGAGTATTTTCTTGTTACGGTGTTGCGGATACGGGATAAATTCAGTAACTTGCACTGTTTATCAGGAAGGTTATTGAATTATGAAAGATATGAGAAATGTATTGAAACTGCTGTCGGCGCTACTGCTTTTTGTGGCGCTGGGGTTTACGGCGCAGACCGATGAGAATGCAGAACTGCTCCGCCGCGCGGAAAAACTGCACAACAAGATCATCGCCATCGATACGCACACCGATACGGCGCTGCAGCTGGTGAAAAAAGAGGTTGACCTGTCGAAGGTGCAGGGTGACTTCGCCAAACTGCGCGAGGGCCGGGTGGACTGCTGCTTCTATCCGATTTTCGTGGACCAGGGTCCGCTGACGGATGCCTCCCGCGACTCGGCCTATCAATGGACCATCGACAAGATGAAGGCCATCCGCGCCTACATCCAGGCCCGGCCGAAAGAAGCGTCCATCGCTTTGACGGCCGCAGATATCGTAAAAAACAAGAAACGCCACAAACTGAGCCTGGTGATGGGCATCGAGAACGGCTATCCCATCGGGAAGGACCTCTCCAAGCTCAAGGATTTCTATGACCTGGGTACGCGCATCGTCACGCTTTCGCACAACTACGACAACGATATCTGCGACGCCTCGCGCTACCCCGAGAACACCTGGGGCGGCCTCTCGCCCTTCGGCAAGGAACTGGTGCGGGAAATGAATCGGCTGGGCGTCATCGTGGACTGCTCGCACGCTTCGACCTCCACGCTCTACGACTGCCTGGAACTGAGCACGGCTCCCATCATCTGCTCACACTCCTGCGTCTATGCCATCAAGGACCATCCGCGTAACCTGACGGACGAGGAGATCCGCGCCATCGCGGCCAAGGGTGGCGTCGTGCAGGTCACCTCGGGCCGCTGGGCCCTCTCCTGGCTGCCCCGCGACCAGGTGAACATCAGTACTTTCTGCGATCACGTGGAGTACATCCGCCGGCTGGTGGGCGTGGAATACGTGGGCATCGGCACCGACTTTGACGGCGGCGGCGGCATGAGCGGTCTGGAAGACGCTTCGAAGATGAAATACATCACCGTCGAACTGATGCGCCGCGGCTGGACCGACCGCGAACTCGAGCTCTTCTGGGGCGGCAACCTCCTCCGCGTGATGCGCGCGGTCGAAAACGCAGCCCATTTGTCCCAAAAGTAACCGGGACCTACCCTGGTGAAGGATCTTGACGATAGCGCACTGCACTTTGGACCGTTCGACGCTTTTCGCCAAACTGGCGCACATCAACCCCGCTCTGTCGTGGCTGTCGGTTACGCAGATGTGCGCCATAGCCCGATTTCGGCTGCAGGCGCACGGCAATCGGCCTCCAAGCGCTCGCTATGACGGATTCCCGTGCGCCAATTTGGCGGCAAAGTGGTTACTGTCCTGCCGGGCGAATAGGAAAGTATTTTTTAATTAATGTGTCGATAAGAGAGATATCTTTATCGATTGACCATAGTATTGTCTGTTCTCGGCAATAGGAAGTATCCCGATTAAAACATATTGTCCATTCAACCGGGTCATATTCCCAATACTCAGCTTTGCATCTTCCTTGTTTTTTCGCGGGCCCTTTGATTGAAAGAATAAAATCAAGCGCATCGCCAAATGCCCTTACAGAATGCCCTGAATAAGAGCCCTTCCCTAAATACGGTACGGAGCCAACAAAACATTCATAGCAATAGTGCTTATATAGCTTACGCTCGTTTTGCCATAACGAAATGATAAAAGAAGAATCTGTTTTTTGACAGAGAAGAGTAATCTCATCTTCAGAAGTTTTAGACATAACGAGCGTCAGGGAATCTTTCAGATATACATCTATCAACTCTTTGGTAAACGCTGACAGTTCAATATTATTTGTGCTATATGTATACCACGCGTTTCTGCATGATTCGAGAAACGAAACAGTTAATATCATAGATATTAGAAATACGATAATCTTTTTATCCATATACCTAATGCTCGTAAATAAAGACTGTATACCAATCCTTTTTGTTGTTAATACTCATCGCAGATTTTACATTTGCCAACTTAATGGAATTATTTTATGAATACCTAGTGAATCACATTTGTTGCTGAAATGCGAATAGTCTTCAAATGGATACAAATACTTCTCCCTTATTTCAAGGGGAGGGTTATTTAATTCACCATACTCTTTTGAGATAACGTAGTATTTATATTTATCTTGTTCGATCAAGTAGGATAAAATGATAATATAATGCTCACTTGTAACAGCTTCTCTAACATCTTCCTTTGTGGCTGAAACTGGACCGGCCGGAACGACATAAGACCCACTATAGCAGGTGTTCCCTCTGGGATTTTTACAATATACGACGATTTTTGCGCCCTTCTCCCAATTAATAAGATATAGGTTGTTCCCTAAAGAACGACTTCCCCAGAGTTCTGGCCATAGCCACTCTGAGGCAAGGAATAAACTAATTAAGATCCCAATTATGAGAATAAAATAAATGAGAATTCTTTTATTCCACATCGCTATTATTCTGATTGAATTCCAACCATTCTTTTATAAGCCGATTCCCCTGCAAAAAGATCGAATCAATGTTCCAGCAAGAGGATGTTTCGGCATTATTACGGCTTGTCTGTATCGGCAAGGACTGGATTCTATCTTTAATTTCCGTATCTAGTCGAACAGATAGACTATACCCGTGGCCAAGTGTATCCTGCTCCATGACTACATTAAATATTCGCTGGTTAAAAGTATCTGGGACTTCGTAAATACTTCCATTATCACGCTGGTATACCCTATTGGAAACAGCCGCAAGAGATACGTCCGATTTTAGTTCAACCGCGTAACAGTTCATGCCTTTTTCAAAAAATGGGTAATCTATTAGCTTCATTACTTGGCTTTTGGAAAACAAAAACTCTTTACGGTTCTTCGGACTCTTCAGAATGTATAAACTATCCATAATTACATAAGAAACCGTCGTATCGAGTGCAACAGCGAGTTGATTGTTATGAGTCAAGTTAATTGTTCTAACAAATATGTCTGAAGGCAACTCCACCTTTTCATCTTTGAAAGCGGTTAAGAGATGCAGTGTTGCCGTATCTCTTGTTTCAAAGAAATGACGCCATTGTTGATTCATTTTATTTGGGCTGAACTGGCAGATCGCCTTTGCCTGTTTGGCCTGGTCCTCCGGGATGGCAATAGTTAGAAATTGCTTATAGTAGCGATCCGTGCAATAAATGATGTTGTCAAAGTCTTCCGGTAAAGAATCCAGAATCGGTAAACTCTCATATTGCCATATATATTTGATTCCCCAAAAATAATCTTTTTCTTCTTTGCTCTTAAAGCAAATAAGCGAATCGTTAAAAAACAAAATATCTGACATATACGGAGCAAATACCCTATAATAGAAATCTCCGTCTTCAATCGGGATCAGCTGTTTTGTACTATCTGCACACAGATACAATCCCCGATCTACAGTTTCTGAATTATAATAGAAAACAAACGTAGGATCTGACGTAGATAAATGCCTGTTTGACAATATAGAGAAAGGAAGGGCCCTATAGGGCTCAAGACACTTTTCTGCCTTTTCAGAACTGCACCCTGCGATAGTGATGATAAGTATAAATAACTTCAGTCGAGCCATGTTCCTTGCTTTTACGAAGTTCCATTATGGTTTCTTCTTTTGTTTAGGGCCGTTCCTTTATCTCATTTCGTGGACGCGAGCAGGATGGGAGAACTGTCCGGTTAGCGGCGCACCCATCCGTTTCGCGGCCAGCAGAGCGACGCCAGAACGCAAAGGGAAGGCCTTCGGCGACAGCTGCCGGGGGGACGACCAGAAGGAAGGGAAATGCCGCGGTTTCATAAGCGTCTGGAATTTTGACACTTCCAAATATACAATATATTCCGCGATAATCCAAACAAAGGTACCGCCGAGCGGCAACTCTTTACGGTCCGTTCATTTTATCTCATTTCGTGGACGCGAGCAGGATGGGAGAACTATGCCGTGCCTGTCGTGGCAGCAAAACTGGCGAAAACGGCCGATTTATGGACGCGAAAGGTATGAAGCGGCGCACTCATCCTTTTCGCGGCCAGAAGAGCGGCGACCGACGCCTTTCGCCAAACTGGCGCACAACGGCCCCGTGCTGGCGTAAGCGTCGGTCACACAGATGTGCGCCATAGCCCGATTTGAACTGCCCCCTAAAAGTTGGACGGGTTATTGATTTGTTTTAGATAATTCTTCCTATAGTCGACGGGGCTCATTTTTAGTCTGGTTTTTATACGATCATGATTGTAATAATGGATATAGTCCTTTAGGTCCTTTTCGAACCGATCCATCGACTCATAGTTTTCCAAATATAGTAATTCTGACTTCATCGAGCCAAAAAAACTTTCCATCATGGCATTGTCCAGGCAGTTTCCCTTTCTGGACATGCTTTGCTTGATACCGTGCTGCTCAAGGGATTGCACAAAGACGCTGTTTTGATATTGCCATCCTTGGTCAGAATGAAGAATAGCCCCTTCCATTTGTTTTTCATTAATACGGAAAAGTCTGTTAAGCATCCTTCTAATCTGAGCCAGATCCGGCCTCCTGGAGATATCACAGGCCAGCACTTCGCCGTTGAACATATCAATGACAGGAGAGATGTAACACTTCGTGTCCCCTATTTTAGCTTGAGAGATATCCGTTGTCAGTTTTCTCAGTGGTTGATCAGCCTTGAAGTCTCGCTCCAGTAGATTGGGTGCTATCTTGCCGACAGTCCCCTTATATGAGTGATATTTTACCACCCGGACAACCGCCTTAAGATCCAGTTCTTTCATGATGCGCTCCACTTTCTTGTGGTTCACTGCCAGGCCTTCTGCCTGAAGGGCAAGCGTAATCCTACGATATCCATAACGGCCTTTATGCTTGTGATATATCTCGGACACACGCTTCTTCAGCGCAGCATCCGGATCCCCTTTACGGATAACAGACATGTTGTAATAGAACGTCGATTTTGCCATCCCTTCAAGCTCGAGTAATACGTCAAGCCGATATGTAAGCCTTAGTCCTTGGATGGCTTGCGCACGCTCTTTCTTGTTGGCTTGCATCTTTTTTCGACTAAGGCGTCCACTTTTTTTATCAGCGCCAGCTCTGCTCGGAGACGCATGTTCTCTTCGCGCAACTGCTCCAACTCAGTCAGTGGTTCATCTTTCTTCTTTTTCCTTGGCATGCCGGGTATATGATTTTTGGGTATGCGATCAAATAGCGCCGTAAATCCTCTCTCTTCGGCCAACTGCATCCAACGACTTATCGTCTTCGTTGAGATACCGAACACCGCGCTTGCTTCCCGTAAAGATACGTTTTTATTACGTAAATCTTCTACGATGGCTATCCTGACTTCGGGACCGTATGATTGTATCGTTGATTTAGGAATCAGAGAAGAAGGACCTCTTAATTGATATTGCATAACCCATGCGTTTACCAATGAAGGACATACATCTAAAACTCTGGCGACCTCTGCCATGTTACCGATCCGATTATATAAACGAATCGCATCTAATTTTTCTTCTAAACTGTGCTTAAATTGTTTGGACATAATGCTTTTGTTTATGTCCAACTTTTGGGGGGCACATCAATTTCGGCTGTAGGCGCACGACCATTTGCCTCCAAGCGCTCGCTATGACGGATTCCCGTGCGCCAATTTGGCGGCAAAGCGAACAAGTGCGGACGCAAGCGGTTTTTGCGGCAGTCCCGGCAAAAGTTCTGCATCCGCGGCGGCGGGATATCGCGCGCGGTCGAAAACGCGAGAGAAAATTAAGTTTTAGTTTTGGCTAACGGCCTGCGTTGTCAGGAAGTTAAGTAGCAAAAATTTTTGTCGAAAATTTCGCAAAAGTTTTTGCTATTTGTTTTTTTTGTGTACCTTTGCATCCCTGTATCTTATGCCTGAAGCGGGCTAAGATCTTGAAAATTAGAAGTTTAAGATATTTTTAAGTAATAAGGCTATGTTACAACCTAAGAAAACCAAGTTCAGAAGACAGCAGAAAGGTCGGATGAAAGGCATCGCCCAGCGTGGCAGCCAGCTGGCCTTCGGGTCGTTCGGCATCAAGACGATGGAGAGCTGCTGGCTCACCGGTCAGCAGATCGAGGCCGCCCGTCAGGCTGTCGTCCGTTACATGAAGCGTGAAGGTAAGATCTGGATCCGCGTATTCCCCGACAAGCCGTATACCAAGAAGCCGGCTGAAGTCCGTATGGGTAAAGGTAAAGGTAACCCCGAAGGTTTCGTGGCTCCCATCACCCCGGGCCGTATGATCATCGAAGCCGAAGGCGTTCCGATGGAAGTCGCCAAGGAAGCGCTCCGTCTCGGTGCCCAGAAGCTCCCCGTCACCACCAAGTTCGTCGTCCGTCGCGACTATACCGAATAATCCTTTAGGAGAGTAAGGCAATGAAAAGAAAAGAAATCGAAGAGATGGCGGTCAAGGACCTGCGCGAGCGTCTCGAAGTCGAGAAGCAGAATCTCAACAAAATGAAGATGAACCACGTGATCTCCCCGCTGGAGGACACTTCGGCCATCAAGAAAGCCAAGACCGACATCGCCCGTATGATGACCATTCTGGCAGAGAAAGAGAAACAGAACTAAATAGAAATTGTCCCATGGAAAGAAATCTTCGTAAAGAAAGAATCGGCATCGTGGTCAGCAACAAGATGGATAAATCTATTGTAGTTGCTGTGAAGACGAAGGAGATGCATCCGATCTACGGCAAGTTCGTGAACAAGACCACGAAGTTCGTCGCCCAGGATGACAAGAACGAATGCAGCGAAGGCGATACGGTCCGCATCATGGAAACCCGTCCACTCAGCAAGACCAAACGCTGGAGATTAGTTGAAATCGTAGAAAAAGTCAAATAAGATGATACAGCAAGAATCACGTTTGTTGGTGGCTGACAACTCGGGTGCGAAGGAAGTCCTCTGCATCCGCGTGCTGGGCGGTACCCGCCATCGCTACGCCACCGTGGGCGACAAGATCGTCGTCGCCGTCAAGAGCGCCATTCCGGGCGGCAACGCCAAGAAGGGCTCCGTTTCCAATGCCGTCGTCGTCCGTACCAAGAAGGAAATCCGCCGTCCGGACGGTTCCTATATCCGCTTCGACGACAACGCCTGCGTGCTGCTGACCAAGCAGGACGAGGTGGTTGGCACCCGCATCTTCGGCCCCGTGGCCCGCGAGCTGCGCGAAAACTATATGAAAATCGTTTCACTGGCCCCTGAAGTGTTATAAGGAGGAAGAAACAATGGCAAAATTGCACATAAAGAAAGGCGATACGGTATACGTGAACGCGGGCAACGACAAGGGTAAAACCGGTAAGGTCCTGTCTGTGAATACCGAGAAGAGCCGTGCCATCGTTGAGGGAGTCAACATGGTCAGCAAGCACACCAAACCCAATTCCAAGAACCCGCAGGGCGGCATCGTCAAGCAGGAAGCCGGCGTCCACATCTCGAATCTGCAGGTCGTCGATCCCGTCAAGGGCGGCGCTACCAAGATCGGCCGTCGTCTGAACGACAAGGGCAAACTCGTCCGCTACGCGAAAAAATCTGGTGAGGAGATCAAGTAATGGCAAAGAAAGAAAAAGCACCCGCCGTCCCGCAGGGCCCCACGATGGCCGAGATCGGGTACGTCCCTTCCCTTCAGAAGAAGTACAAGGAAGAGATCGTTGACAAATTGATGAAGGAGTTCAAGTACTCCACCGTGATGCAGGTCCCCAAGCTCACCAAGATCACCGTCAACCAGGGCATCGGCAGCGCGACCCAGGACAAGAAGCTCGTTGAGGTCGCCCAGCAGGAGCTCACCACCATCACCGGCCAGAAGGCCGTCCAGACTGTATCCCGCAAGGATATTTCCAACTTCAAGCTCCGCAAGGGCATGCCCATCGGCGTGAAGGTCACGCTCCGCGGCGTGCGCATGTATGAGTTCCTCGAGCGCCTGGTCGCCGTTTCGCTCCCGCGTATCCGCGACTTCAAGGGTGTGTCCGAGAACTTCGACGGCCGTGGCAACTACACCATGGGCGTGAAGGAGCAGATCATCTTCCCGGAAATCGACATCGACAAGATCACCAAGGTCATGGGTATGGAGATCACCTTCGTCACCACCGCTACCCGCGACGAAGAGGCCTTCGCCCTCCTGCGTGAATTCGGCATTCCTTTCAAGAATATCAAACACAACAATTAATAAGAGGTATGGCAAAAGAATCGATGAAGGCACGTGAAGTCAAACGTGCGAAGATGTGCGCCAAATATGCGGAAAAACGCAAAGCCTTGAAGGAAGCAGGTGACTGGGCTGCCCTGGACAAGCTCCCGAAGAACAGCTCTCCCTGCCGCCAGCACAACCGCTGCTCGATCACCGGTCGTCCGAAGGGTTACATGCGCTTTTTCGGCATCAGCCGCATCCAGTTCCGCGAAATGGCCTCCAAGGGTCTGATCCCGGGCGTCAAGAAAGCTAGCTGGTAACAGAATACAGTTCACTTATTATATTAACAAATTGGATATCGGGCGTCGCGCCGAGGCTTTTTCCGAGTGACGCCGGGATTCACAAAAACAGAAACAAAATGACTGATCCAATTGCAGATTACCTGACCCGCGTCAGGAATGCCTATCTCGCCGGCCACAAGACCGTCGAGGTTCCGGCATCGAAAATGAAGCTCGAGATCACCCGCATTCTCCACGAGAAGGGGTACATTCTCGCGTACAAGGTTGTCGAAGGCAAACCTTGCAACACCATCAAGATGGCGCTCAAGTACCATCCGGAGACCAAGAAAGCAGCCGTCAAGAAGCTGATCCGCGTCAGCTCCCCGGGTCTGCGTACTTACACGGATGTGGCTAACATGCCGCGCGTGCTCAACGGACTGGGCATCGCCATCCTCTCTACATCCAAAGGTATTATCACGGACAAAGAGGCCAAGGAACTCAATGTCGGTGGTGAAGTAATTTGCTACGTGTACTAATTGTTAACAAGTAAAATCGAAGAATAATGTCAAGAATCGGTAAATTACCTGTAAACCTGCCCTCTGGCGTTGCTGTTTCGGTCAGCGACGACCACGTGGTCACGGTGAAAGGCCCGCTCGGAACGCTGTCCCAGAAGATTGACCCGGACATCGAAGTTTCCGCAGACGGGGGAGTTCTTACAGTTAAACGTCCGACAGATCAACCTCGCCACCGTTCGATGCACGGCCTCTACCGCGCCCTGATCCACAACATGGTCGTAGGTGTCTCTGAAGGTTACACTGTCAAGCAGGAGTTGGTCGGCGTGGGTTACCGCGTGGAAGTGAAAGGTCAGGTCGTGATCTTCAGCCTCGGTTACTCGCACGACATCCAGTTCTGCCTGCCCGACGAGGTGAAGGCCGAGGCCGAACCCGTCAAGAAAGGCCAGAACCCTGTGTTGGTTCTCAAGAGCGCTGACAAGCAGCTGCTTGGTCAGGTGGCCGCCAAGGTCCGCTCGCTGCGTAAGCCTGAGCCGTACAAGGGCAAGGGTATCAAGTTCGTCGGCGAACAGCTCCGTCGCAAGGCCGGCAAGAGTGCTTCTGCTAAATAATAGGAGATCAAGTTATGGCATTGACTAAATCAGAAAGAAGAGAGCGAATCCACCACCGCATCCGCAAGGTGGTTAACGGCACGGCCGAACGTCCGCGCATGGTGGTGTTCAGAAGTAATAAACAGATCTACGTCCAGGTGGTGGACGACACCAAGGGTGTGACCCTGGTTTCCGCAGCGTCCAATGACAAGGCGCTCGTCGAGGCTTGCAAGGGCAAGACCGGTGTCGAAGCGGCTGCCGTCGTCGGCAAGGCGATTGCAGAGCGCGCCATCGAGAAGGGCATCTCCACCGTCGCTTTCGACCGCGGAGGTTACCTCTATCACGGAAGAGTCAAAAGTTTGGCAGACGCTGCCCGTGAGGGTGGCCTTAAATTCTAAGCACTATGGCAGATATCAATGTTAAGAAAGTAAAGACTACGGACCTTGAACTCAAGGACCGCCTGGTGGCCGTCCAGCGCGTCACCAAAGTCACCAAAGGTGGCCGTCACTTCAGCTTTGCTGCCATCGTGGTCGTCGGCGACGAAAACGGCGTCGTGGGCTACGGGCTTGGAAAAGCCAACGAAGTCACTACGGCTATCTCCAAGGGAATCGAGGATGCCAAGAAGAACCTTGTCCGCATCCCGCTGAGCAAGCAGACCATTCCGCACGAGCAGTCGGCCAAGTTCGGCGGCGCCCGCGTGTTCATGAAACCTGCGGCTCCCGGTACCGGTGTGAAGGCCGGTGGTGCTATGCGTGCCGTCTTCGAGTCGGTGGGCGTACACGACGTCCTGGCCAAGAGCAAAGGCAGCTCGAACCCGCACAACCTCGTCAAGGCGACGGTCGCCGCGCTCACCGAGATGCGCGACGCCTACACCGTGGCAGGTCTCCGCGGCATTCCCATGAACAGAGTATTCAACGGTTAAGGAGGAAAAAGAAATGGCAAAGGTCAAACTTACCCAGATCAAGAGCAAGAGCGGCGCTACGAAGCGTCAGATTGCCAACCTCACTTCGCTCGGCATCCACCGGATGCACCAGAGCGTCATCGTGGAGCTCACCCCGGTCACCGAAGGGATGATCGAGCGGGTTGCTCACCTTGTCACTTGTGAACCCGTCAATGAATAGGAGGAATGTCCATGAAACTCAATAATCTTACCCCTGCAAAAGGTTCGGTCCATTCTGAGAAGCGCGTCGGTCGCGGCCCGGGTTCGGGTCTCGGCAAGACCGCCGGCCGTGGCAGCAACGGTGCCAAGTCCCGTTCCGGCTACGCCCGCAAGATCGGTTTCGAAGGCGGTCAGATGCCTATCCAGCGCCGGCTTCCGAAGTTTGGTTTCAAGAATCACAACAGAGTTGAATACAAAGCCGTCAACCTGTCTGCCCTGCAGACCATCAGCGAACGCTACAACCTCGCTGCCATCGACGTTGACGTACTCATCAGCGCAGGCTACGCAGCCAAAGGCGACCTGGTCAAGATCCTCGGCAACGGGGAGCTCACGGCCAAGATCGACGTGACTGCCGATGCCTTCTCCGCTTCTGCTATCAAGAAAATCGAAGAGAAAGGCGGTACCGTCACCAAACTCTAAACGCCCTGCTCCATGAAACGGTTTTTTCAAACGATAGCCAACATATTCAAGATCGAGGATCTTCGCAAGCGCCTCATCTATACCTTCCTTCTGATCGTAGTGTACCGTCTCGGCAGCTACATCGTGATTCCGGGTATCGATGCCACGCAGATCGCTGCCCTGCAGTCGAAGACTTCGGAAGGCCTGGTCGGCCTCTTGAATATGTTCTCCGGTGGTGCTTTCGGTAACGCATCCATCTTCGCGCTGGGTGTGATGCCGTACATCTCCGCGTCCATCGTGATCCAGCTCCTGGGCGTTTTCCTTCCGTCCTTCCAGCGCCTCCAGCGCGAGGGCGAGAGCGGACGCCGCAAGATGAATCAATACACGCGTTACCTCACGATCCTAATCCTGGCCATCCAGGGCCCGGCCTATGTCGCGTCCCTGCGTTCGACCCTGCCCGCCGAGGCGTTCGTCACCACGATGAACAGCTGGTGGTACGGTGTCTTCGCCACGCTGATCCTGATCGGTGGAACGATGTTCGTTATGTGGTTGGGTGAAAGAATTACAGACCGCGGCATTGGTAATGGTATTTCCCTGATCATCATGGTGGGTATCATCGCCCGCCTCCCGCAGGCCCTTTGGATCGAAATCTCCGAGAAGTGGACCACCAGCATGGGCGGCATGCTCGTGCTCGTCGTCGAACTGGTCATCCTCTTCCTGGTCTTCGTCGGTACCATCGCGCTTGTGCAGGCGGTCCGCAAGATTCCCGTACAGTATGCCAAGCGTATCGTTGGCAATAAGCAGTATGGCGGTGTCCGTCAGTACATTCCGCTGAAGATCAATGCGGCTGGTGTGATGCCGATCATCTTCGCGCAGGCGCTGATGCTCTTCCCGCTCATCTTCCAACGCTTCACTGCCACCAAGGGCCTGGCCGCTGTCATGAACAATACGAACGGCTTCTGGTACAACTTCGTCTATGCCATCATGGTCATCCTGTTCACGTACTTCTACACCGCTATTACGGTGAACCCGACCAACATGGCAGAGGAAATGAAGAAGAACGGCGGCTTCATCCCGGGTTGCAAGCCTGGCAAGAAGACGGCCGAGTACATCGATGCCGTGATGTCACGCATCACGCTTCCCGGCTCCATCCTGCTGGCCCTTGTCGCCATCCTGCCTGCCTTCGCGCGGCTCCTGGGCGTCAACCCCCAGTTTGCACCTTTCTACGGCGGCACCTCGCTGCTGATCCTTGTGGGTGTGATCCTGGATACCCTCCAGCAGATCGAGAGCCACTTGCTTATGCGTCACTACGACGGTCTGATGAAGACGGGACGTCTCAAGGGCCGTTCGGGTATGTAAAGGCGAGTGTGAATGTAATTTTTGATAGATTCGTCAATGATCAGACTTAAATCCGAAGAAGAGATTGCAGTGCTGCGCGAAAACGCCCTGATGGTGTCGAAGACACTGGCAGAGGTCGGCCGCCACATCGAGCCGGGTATCACGACCAAGGAGCTCGACGTGATTGCCGAGAAATACATCCGCGGCCTCGGGGCTGTCCCCGGCTTCCTCGGTTACGAAGGATTCCCCGCTACGCTGTGCCTGTCGGTCAACGACGTGGTGGTGCACGGCTTCCCTTCTGCCTACAAGCTCAAGGAAGGCGACATCATCTCGGTGGACTGCGGCACGATCTACCGGGGATACTTCGGCGACTCGGCCTACACCTTCCCGGTGGGTAAGGTGGACGCCCGGACACAGCAGCTGCTCGATGCCACCAAGCACGCGCTTGAGCTCGGCATCCAGCAGGCTGTGGCGGGAAACCGCACGGGCGACATCGGCGAGGCGGTCCAGTCTTATTGCGAAAACCTCGGTTTCTCCGTCGTCAGGGAGCTGGTCGGACACGGTCTGGGCACCGACATGCACGAAAGCCCGGAAGTCCCCAACTACGGACGGCGCGGACACGGAGTGAAGCTTCGCGAAGGCATGGTGATCTGCATCGAACCGATGATCAACGCCGGTCGCAAGGAAGTGTATCTCGATGACAACGGTTGGGCCGTCCATACGGCCGACGGCGCCAAATCCGCTCATTTCGAGAAGACGGTCGCTGTCCGCCATGGCCAGCCCGAAGTGCTGACGACCTATGAATTTATTGAAAAAGGACTTTGTTAAACCATACGTTTTGATATATGCCGAAACAATCAGCGATTGAAAAAGAAGGAACCATTATCGAGGCCCTGTCGAATGCGATGTTCCGCGTCGAGCTGGACAACGGCCACGTGATCATCGCCCACATCTCGGGCAAGATGCGAATGCATTACATCCGGATTCTCCCGGGAGACAAGGTGAGGGTCGAAATGTCCCCGTATGATTTGACAAAAGGAAGAATATCTTTCAGATACAAATAAAAATTTACGACAATGAAAGTCAAGACATCCATCAAGAAGCGTAGTGAGGATTGCAAGATCGTAAAGCGCAAAGGCCGCTTGTATGTCATCTGCAAGAAGAATCCGAAATTCAAGATGCGCCAGGGATAATCTTATCAATTTGTAAACAAATAAAGAAAAAATAGATTATGGCACGTATAGCCGGAGTAGATTTACCCAACAACAAGCGTGGAGTCATCGGTCTGACCTACATTTACGGAATCGGCCGCAGCTCTTCCGAAAAGATCCTCGGGACGCTCAACATCGATCCTGACATCAAGGTCAAGGATTGGAACGACGAGCAGATCGCGGCAATCCGTGGAATGATTGCCAACGAATTCAAGATTGAGGGCGAGCTTCGCTCCGCCACTCAGCTCAACATCAAGCGACTGATGGACATCGGTTGCTATCGCGGCATCCGTCACCGTCTCGGCCTCCCTGTCCGCGGCCAGAGCACCAAGAACAATGCCCGTACCCGCAAGGGCCGCAAGAAGACCGTGGCCAACAAGAAGAAAGCAACGAAGTAAGGTTTAGATTATGGCAAAGAAAACTACAACAAGCAAGAAAAGAGTTGTCAAGGTTGACGCTTATGGTCAGGCCCATATTTCGTCGACTTTCAACAACGTGATCGTCACGCTGACCAACAGCACGGGTCAGGTCATCAGCTGGTCTTCGGCCGGTAAGATGGGCTTCCGCGGTTCGAAGAAGAACACGCCGTATGCCGCCCAGGTCGCTGCCCAGGATTGCGCCAAGGTCGCCTACGACCTCGGTCTGCGCAAGATCAAAGCGTATGTCAAAGGACCGGGCGCCGGTCGTGAATCCGCCATCCGTACCCTCCACGGTGCCGGTATCGAAGTGACCGAGATCATCGACGTCACCCCGCTTCCGCACAATGGCTGCCGTCCGAAAGGCCGTCGTAGAGTCTAACGTTTAAAGTATTGAAATTATGGCAAGATACACAGGTGCGAAAACCAAGATAGCCCGTAAGTTCGGTGAACCGATCTACGGCCCTGACAAGTATTTTGAAAAGAAGAACTACCCTCCGGGACAGCACGGACTGGCCAAGAAGCGCAAGAAGACTTCCGAGTACGGTACCCAGCTGGCTGAGAAGCAGAAGGTGAAATACACCTACGGCGTTCTCGAGCGTCAGTTCCGGAACCTCTATGGCAAGGCCAACAGGATGAAGGGCCGCACGGGTGAAAACCTGCTCATGCTCCTCGAATCCCGTCTCGACAACCTGGTTTACCGCATGGGCATCGCTCCGAGCCGCGCTGCCGCCCGCCAGCTGGTCTCCCACTGCCACATCACCGTCAACGGCGAGGTCTGCAACATTCCGTCGACCATCGTCAAGACCGGCAGCATCGTGGGTGTCCGCGAGCGTTCCAAGAGCCTCGAAGTGATCCAGGACAGCCTCAACGCCTCCGCAGGCAAGTACCCCTGGCTCGAATGGGATGCCAGCCGTCTCGCCGGCAAGTTCGCCAACCTGCCTGAACGCAGCGAGATTCCTGAAACCATCAACGAACAGTTGATCGTCGAGTTGTACTCCAAGTAATAAAATCCAGAGAAATGGCCATTTTAGCATTCCAGAAACCGGACAAGGTGATCATGCTCGATGCGAGCGAGACCTTTGGTCGTTTCGAGTTCCGGCCGCTTGAGCCGGGCTACGGAATTACCATCGGCAACGCGCTGCGCCGCATCCTGCTCTCCTCGCTGGAAGGTTTCGCCATCACCTCGATCCGCATCGACGGTGTCGCCCATGAGTTCGACACCATCCCGGGCGTCATCGAGAGCGTCATCGACATCGTCCTCAACCTGAAGCAGGTCCGCTTCAAACGGATGATCGAGGATGTCGACAGCGAGACGGCGACCATCACCATCAGCGGCAAGCAGGAATTCACCGCTGAAGACATCTCCAAGAATCTCTCTTCCTTCAAGGTCCTCAACCCCGAACTCCACATCTGCTCGATGGAGCCCACGGTGAAGTTCGTCATGGACCTTCGGATCGGAAAGGGCCGGGGCTACGTTCCGGCCGACGAGAACAAAGTCGAGCTTGCACCTGTCGACACGATCGCCATCGATTCGATCTTCACGCCCATCAAGAACGTGAAGTACACGATCGACCCGTGGCGTGTCGAGCAGAAGACCGACTACGAGAAACTCAACCTTGAGATCACCACGGACGGCTCCATCCATCCGAAGGAAGCCCTCAAGGAAGCAGCCAAGATCCTGATCTACCACTTTATGCTCTTCTCCGACGAGAAGATCACCCCGGAGACCCCGGTCGAGGTGGAGAACAAGGAGCTCGACGAAGAGGCGCTCCGCATGCGCCATCTGCTGCTGACCAAGCTCTCCGATATGGAACTTTCCGTCCGGGCACTCAATTGTCTGAAGGCGGCCAATATCGATACCTTTGCAGACCTGGTCTCCCACCAGCGCGGTGAGCTGATGAAGTTCCGCAACTTCGGCAAGAAGTCGATGAACGAGATCGAAATGCTCATCGAGAAAGTGAAGCTGGGCTTCGGCATGGATGTCACCAAATATGGCATCGAGCCCAAACCCAGGCCGGAGGAAGATCCGGAGGCTGCAGGCAGTGCAGAAACAGAAACTGATACAGAACCCGAAACAGAAATAGAAGAAAATGAGGCATAACAGGGCAATTAATCATTTGGGACGTCAGAGCGGTCACCGCAAGGCGATGCTGGCCAACATGGCCTCCTCGCTGATTCTCAGCAAGCAGATCGAGACCACGGTCGCCAAGGCCAAGGCTCTCCGCACGTATGTCGAACCCCTGATCACCAAATCCAAGGAAGATACGACGCATTCCCGCCGTATCGTGTTCAGCTACCTGAAGCAGAAAGAGGCCGTCAGCGAGCTCTTCCGCGTGGTTGCGCCGAAGATCGCCGAGCGTCCGGGCGGATACACCCGCATCGTGCGTACCGGTTTCCGCGTGGGTGACGCGGCCGACATGGCTATCATCCAGCTGGTTGACTTCGCCGAAGGCGGCCAGGCTCCCGAGAAGGAAGTCAAACGCGCTTCGACCCGTCGCAGCGGCGGTCGCAAGAATCAGGAAGGAGAAGGCAAGGCGACCAAATCCCGCAAGGCCAACTCCCCGAAAGCAGCGAACGAGAACGCGACGAAAGCCGCTCCCGCTGCCCGCAAGGTCCAGGCTCCCCGCAAGAGCGGCAATTCCTAAGACGGATTGTACAAAGCAAAAAAGAGCGGCTCCGTCGGAGTCGCTCTTTTTTTGTCCGGATTATTTGTCCGCTTGGTGCTTGTACTTGAAGACGGCGGCGAAGAGGAATGCCAGGACCAGGGCGAAGAGGGCGAAGACGTACCAGGCGGACGACCAGCCGCTCATCAGTTCGGCACCGGCCTTGCCGGCCGTGTAGTGGTTGACCACCGCCTGCGCGCAGAGCGAACCGATGGTGGCACCCAGGCCGTTGGTCATCATCATAAAGACGCCCTGTGCGCTGGAACGGATGCTCTCGTCGGTGTTCTGGTCCACGAAGAGCGATCCGCTGATGTTGAAGAAGTCGAAGGCCACGCCGTAAACGATCATCGAGAGAATGAACAGCACCAGGCCGAAGCCTGTCGGCGAGCCGACGCCCAGCAGTCCGAAGCGCAGGAACCAGGCTACGAAGGAGATGAGCATCACCTTCTTGATGCCGAAGCGTTTCAGGCAGAAGGGAATCAGCAGGATGCAGAGGGTTTCGGAAACCTGGGAGATCGACGAGAGGAACACATTGTTCTTCACGGCGAAGGCGTTTGCATATTCAGGCAGCTTGCCGAAGTCGTCAAGATACGGAGTGGCGAAGCCGTTGGTCACCTGGAGGCACATGCCCAGCAGGAAGGAGAAGATGAAGAAGATGCACATCTTCGGATCCTTGAACAGCGTGAAAGCCCGCAGGCCGAAGGCATCCACCAGCGAAGAGGATTTCTTCTCGCGGTTGACCGGGCAGTTCGGCAGGGTGAAGGCGTAGAAGGCCAGGATCAGGCCCCAGGCCGCCGAGACGAAGAGCTGGTTGTGGTCGTTCTTGAATCCGGTGAAGTTGACGATCCACATCGAAAGGATGAAGCCGATGGTGCCGAAGACACGGATGGGCGGGAAATCCTTGACCGTATCCATGCCCGCCTTGGTGAGGGCGTTGTAGGAAACGGAGTTGCCCAGGGCGATGGTCGGCATGAAGAAAGCCACGGCAAGGGTGTACCAGGGGAAGATCTGTCCGAACTGGATGTCGGCGCCGTAGCGTTTTCCCATAAAGCCGGCGACGGCCATGAAAACGGCAGACAGGAAGTGGCAGATGCCGAGCAGTTTCTGCGCCGGGATCCAGCGGTCGGCGACGATGCCCATCAGGGCCGGCATGAACAGGGAGATGATGCCCTGGATGGCGAAGAACTGACCGATCTTGGCGCCCATGCCCACGCGGCCGAGGTAGATGCCCAGCGAGCAGAGGTAGGCTCCCCAGACCGCGAAGATCAGGAAGTTCATCACGATCAGTCTCAATTTGAGGTTCGATTTGGAATCCATAGGTGTTGTTATAGGTTTTTATTTCGGTGCGAGTTTGTAGAGGATCACGGCGACGATGGCGAAGAGGATGTTGGGGATCCACAGGGCGAGCGCCGGCGAGGCGATGATGCCCTTGGTGACGAACATCTGGCTGAACTTCATGAAGAGGATGTAGGAGAAGCTCAGCGCCAGTCCGATGCCGATATTCAGGCCCAGGCCGCCCCGCTTCTTGCGGGAGGAGAGCGACACGGCGATGACGGTCAGCACGAAGGCCGAGAAGGGCATCGCGAT
>OCVV011298028.1_pt1 | contig 18549 bp, 20 predicted proteins | sample 1539721 | NCBI WGS metagenome assembly OCVV01 (sample SAMN02144230, study PRJEB22623) | gut metagenome | biome: sheep rumen | host: Ovis aries | place: New Zealand | reverse complement strand
CTTCTTTCATTGATAAATTGGGTGTTGATTCTATTATTTTATCGAGTTCTATGAATTGTTCGTATGTTAATTTTGATGGTCTTCCTCCACTAAAAGAAGGCTTTAGTCCTTCTAATCCTTTTTCTTCACAAGTTTTTGCCCATCTATGGATGGTTTGATATGATATATTTAATATATTTGATGCTGGTTGGATAGATTTTTCTTCACTGATGATTTTCATTGCAATTAGACGTTGATAATATCTGTAAAAAGCAACATATTTACTCATTTCCTCATCCAATTCCGTATCGGTCATATTTTTATGAATATCAATTTTTGTTTTTCCTGACATAATATTATATATGAATGTCATCTATAATAAAAGTTTGGTTAATTACTATACAAGAAGAGAATTTTTCAAAATATTTAATTAGAATTACAAAATGAGTTAATTTGATACAAAAGAAGACTTCCAAAAGCTTTCTGAGAGTAAATATTTCTAGAACTTAAACAATTGTCACAAAAATATGGGAATAATTATTCTTTTTTAGAATCAGAAAAGATTCAAAAAATTAAAAAAGAATATCTTGATGAAACTTTGAAAATCAATACATAAAAAATAAAAAAGTAATTGGGGAGGGAGGGGAGTAAAAATCAATGTTAAGGTAGTGTATTTGAGGAGTTAAGTTCAATTCTACTAACATCCCATTTTAGATAGAAACATTATCAATTCTACATCCAGAATGAAACGTATTACCAATGGTATGTATAGGTAAAAAAATTTTGATATTCTAAGACCTTTATCTGATCTAATATCACAATGAAAAACTTTTAAGAACAATATATTTACTTTATCCACAAATAATAATGTAGCTATTATGAATGGAAATCCTAAAACTACTAAATCAGCAATTAAATGAATTAATGTGATTTCATTAATTAAACTTATTGCTTGGATTGTTATAAGTAAACAGGGCATTACATAATAGGTAACAACAATATCTATATATCGGATAGATTTAGGTCCATCCTAAATTAAATCTTCACCATAATACTCATTAATTTCCTCATATACATTCTCATCATTAAAAACATCTTTTCTAATGTACATTCCTAAACCCAGATATAAGAAATAAAATCCCCAACTGAAAAGTGTGAAAAAGTCTATATCCAATATAAACAAAGGTAATGCAAAAAGGAATAAAATAATTCCTCCAAATATAAATGTCATAATATGATTTTGTGTACTTCGTACTTCATAATCATTGATTTTAACATAGTTAGGTATACCCAATCGTTTTTCATAAAAACTTGAATAAGTTAAATAAATTAAAACAATGAAATTGATAAAAAATATTATCAAATCAAAATAAGAAGAATATAAACTGGTTTCATCATATCAACCCTTTATTTAATCTTTGTTGTATTGTTTCATTTCCATAATATTTTTTTAACAATTGTTGATATGAAAAATCGAATGAACTAGTCATGGTTTCTTTACCAATCATTACTTTAGAGACTGAACCAATAATGAAATATTCTTCTTTAGTATATTTTTTACTGAAAAAGATATTCTTTAGGAATAATCTTGATTTCGGATTTTTAGTTCCTAATTTTTTTAAGGGTTCTTTAACAACATCATCAAATTTTGAAGAAATTTTATTACCTCCTATAATTTCAAATGACGATTTAAAAATTATTTCATCATCACTCATTCCCGTAAATTTCTGATTAACCTTCTCAATACCATATGTTGAAAGTGATTTGATTAAAGCCTGCTCAAATACAAACTCTTTAACAGATATGGCTGAAATTACATTTTCACCAAATGATGGATCATTTTTTTTGAAAATCCTAATCAATAGTATTATTATCTTTCAAGTATTGAATATTATTGAAAAAGACGAATTCTTCACATCGGTTGCATAATAATATCCATTGAAAATAAATATATTTTTAATTATAATCCCAATAAAAAGGTTTAAAAATGTTTAATCAAACAAATATTAAACCATTTTTATAATAGTTATTTTATTATTAATATTATTTAGATTTAATATTATTTGATGAATTATATGTTAAATAAAACTCATAGAATGATTTTGAAATCATAAAAAACAAAGAAAGATTTCTACTAATTCCTACATTATGTTTGTTTTTTATAAACATTTGAAAGAATGTATTATACAAATATGGTGGACATATAAATTAATTTATAAAATTCCGAATTAGATTGTTAAATAATATCCCAATAATTTCGTTTTATTATATTTAAATACCTAAATTAATTCTAAAAAACAAAATCTTATAACTAAAAAGGAGATGAGGAATAAGTAATTTATATTACTTCAAAATCAATTAGTTTAATCTGGTTTGAAAGTAAGTCTGGATTATCATCAATTTCTTCTGACAATTTAGTGGTAATATATTTTTTATTGTCATCAGGAAAAACCGTTGCTATATTCAAATCAGGTCTATTCATTGAAACGCTGGCTAAAAAATTAGCACCACCGGATATGCCTATACCCAACCCAAATTTCTTTGCAATTCTTTTGGACATGTTTATTGCATCAAAATCATTAATCAAAATAATGTCATCTATCAGATCTTTATCAACAATTTTAGGAATAAAATCATCTCCAATTCCTTCAATCATATGGCTGCCTTCTACCATACCCATTTTAAGGATTGATAATGTAGAAGGTTCCAATGCGAATACTTTTGAATCAGGATTGTTGTCTTTAATCCTTTTACCAATTCCCATTAATGTTCCACCAGTACCTATTCCAGAAACAAAAGCATTTATTTCAGGTACTCTTTCAATAATTTCCTTTCCTGTTGTGTTATATTGAGCTTCAACGTTCAATTCATTATCAAACTGTAATGGTCTGTAAGCACCAGTTTCATTAGCAAATTCTTCAGCTAATTGCAGTGCTTTTTTAAAACCGCCTTCTTCTTTAGATACTAAATGTACATGAGCGCCGTACATTTCAATCAGTTTTCTTCTTTCCAAAGACACCCAGTCAGGCATAAAAATGTGAACGTCATGACCGAATAATGCACCTATTGCACTAAAAGCAATGCCTGTATTTCCACTTGTAACTTCCACGATACTTTGATCGTCATTCAAGTTACCATTTTCACGTTCTTTTTGTATGATGTACAATGCAATTCTATCTTTAATGCTTCCAGAATAATTATAATATTCAAGTTTCGAGTAGACACTTCCCTTTTGTCCCTTATACTCATAATTAATTTTAATCATTGGTGTATTTCCAACTAACTTTCCTATATTCATATCATTCAATCCAAATAATAAAATCATGTATTTTGACGTAAAATTACTTCTTATAAAATAATATTTAATAAATAATGTATATGGTTATATTCAATATAAAAACAAATTTATCTCTATAAATATATGTTTTCTATTTAATTTTAATTTTTCTATTATTCTGATATTCCAAACAAAAATCTATTTTCGAAAATAATATTATTCTCTTAAAAGATACCTTTATACATCTTTAAAAATAGGGAGACAATAAAAGTGGAAATAGATAATATTTTAGATGCACTGCAATATGATGATGTAAGTGAAATAATTCAGTACTGTGAATGTACTTTCAATGGAAAAATGCTTGAATTCAGGTTAATTAATGACGAATTTGGTGTTATTGATGAAATAGAATTTTGTAATGATGGTGAATGGTCATTAGAATTATCTGAAGAAAATGATGAAGACATTCAACTGATGTTTGATGCAATAAATAATGCACCATATGAAGTTTTCCATAAAAGTGATGTGGGTGCTAAACTATTTTTAAATCATGAAAGTATCAAAGAACAGAATGTGCCTCATCATTATAAAACACCATTTTATATTGATGAAGAAGGTCCTTTTGAATTTACTTTAATAAAAAATATTGTAAAATTAGATTAATCTCCAAAACTTATCTTTTTTTAAAGGGGGTTATTGGTATGGATTTGCTTCAGTATAAGCTTCTCCATTTACATATAATGTATAATTCCCGTATTCAATTTTTCCATCATTGATTAAATTAGTGATATGACTATCTCCTGTTAATATCCAAGTACTTCCATCATCTATAGTTAAATTAGTAACTCCATAATTATCTGTTGGATTTATTGTTCAGGTATATTCAGTTTTATCCAGGTTTAAATTCAACGAACTAATTGTGTCAATGAATATATTTCCGTTTAAATCATTTTCCACTGAATTTAATTCCAAATCACCACCATTACTGCCAACATTTCCCCATTGGTTTTGACCGGATACATTTAATAAAGTTCCACTTCCAAATTTAAATTCACAATTATTTATATTGGCAACTGCTTTTGTATTAGTTACATGTATCATAGGTGCAGTTGAATAATGCTCAGAATCTTCACTAATTGAAAGGGTTGAATCGTAAGCATTTAAAAGGGCAGTTCCAATATTGGCGTCTCCACTCATACTTTGATAAATAAAGAATCCTCCAAGATCAACAAATTCTCCATTTTCTTCTCGATTACCACCAGCATTACATGTTAATTCACATTTATCTAATGTTATACTATTTTTACCTTCAATACATGCTATTTGGGATGCATAAGATGTTCCTATGGAATTGGATAAGGAAATGTTACCAGTTGAATATATGCAAGGTGAACCTCTTCCAATACCGTTGTCTACTCCAGTGTTTAATTCACAATGACTTGCTACGATTGTACCTTCACCTCTATCAGTTGCTATAGCTGCACAACTACCTCCTCTTGTATTAATTTTTGTATCTTCAACTGTAATAGTTCCACCATATGTTGCGTCAATACCTCTTGATTTGTCCTGATATGTGTTAATGATAACATTGCTGATAGTTGCACTTGCTCCACCATCAGAGTAATCTTCTGACATTTGATTATTTTCCATGTTAATATTTTCCGGCATTTCACCTTCTTTGTTATTATCTGAATCTGGTATTTCTGGAGGTTTGTTGTTATCTGGCATTTCACCCATTATCTTTTCATTTTTCTGTGTATTCTGATTAGTATTTCCATCACCATTTTGTTCCCCATTAGTAACAAAAATTGCGTTAGAACCTGTTGAATTAGTATTAATCTCAATATTTTCTATATTTGCATTAGACCCTTTTTTAACAAGAATAGCGGAGTTACTACCGTAGAAATCAACATTATCTCCATTGTCAGTTGAGTCTCCTGTCTTGTTTACTACTGAATTTTTAATGTCCAATGTAGTATTATTTTCTATGAGAATTGAATTGGTATCTGGTTTATCAGTACTGAATAATTTTTTCTCTAAATTAGCATTTTCGGTTACTGCATAGTTTTCTATTTCTTCCAGGTTTTCTGTATCAATTTGAGCGGTGTTTACTGAAATATCATCAATTGAGTTATTATTGCTTACGCCAGCGTATATTCCACAGCATGCTAATAAAACTAATAATATGCCTAAAATAATTTTTTTGTTCATAAAATCACTTCATAATGTATTGATGTTATTACGTATTGTAAAAAATTTATAACATTTAACTTTTTTTCTATAACTACTCACTCTATTTAAATATATATAATTTTCCTGTGAATGTATTAAAAAGTTTATAGTAATCTTAAATGGATTATGCATATTTTAATTATAACGTAATTCTAATGAAAAAGAGAATATTTAAAAAAAATTAGTGGAGATTAAATGTGTGTATGATTTAATAATAATTATTCATTGTTTGTTTTCTTTTGAATTTATTCTTTCAGCAAATTCCTCTTCAAATTTAACTTTTTTAAGAACATTGATAAATTCACTTGCAGGTAAAACGCCTGGAATAGGGTATTTATTATTAAATATAAAGTAAGGTACACCCTGAATTCCTGTATCGATGGCAACACGTTCATCTAATTCTACTTCATTATCAAATTTATTACTGTTTAATACTTCTTTAACTTCATCTATGTTTAAACCTGCATCTGTTGCTAAGTTAAGTAATAAATCTTTATCAGACAATTCCAAATTTTTAGAAAAATATGCTTCAAATAATAACTTATTTAACTTATTAATTTTGTCCTGATCATTGCTTTGAATGGCTAATTTGGTTAAACGATGTGCGTCTCTGGTATTAGTAAATCTACATTTCTCGTAGTTCATATCTAAACCATCGTCTAATCCCCATTTTGTAATTTTATCAATTTCTTTCTGAGCATCCTCTTTACTCATATTATATTTTTCTATAAAACGGTTAAGAGTACTTTTTTGACAAGTTTCAGGAGCATTTTGATCTAATTCAAATGCATGAACATCTATCTTAACATCATCTAAATCTAATTCATCAATTGCTTTGTTTAATCTTGTTATTCCAATATAACTATATGGGCAGTTGTAATCAATCCAATATGAAATTTTCATCATAAATCTCCATTAATTATTAAAAATAAAATAGTTTTATATTCTAAGACTAATATTTAATAATATGACATATGATATTTATTTATCTTTTCATCATGAAGATCAGGAATATGCAGATAAGTTTATAGAAATTTTTGGCGGGTTAGTTAATGTAATTTCACCGAAAATAAAACGTATAGAAAATGAAACTGGTGAAGAATATATTGAACGTTTTATAGAGGAATCTGGTATAAATAGTTCAACAATAATTATTGTATTAGTTGGAATAAAATCATATAAAAGAAAACATGTTGATTGGGATATATCTGCAGGATTAATTAAGAAATCATCATTGGTCGGGATTTGTTTACCTATGAGAAATGATTATAATTTAAATAATGTTATTTTAGAAACTTGTCCTCACAGATTAGCTGATAATGTAAAATCAAACTATGCGTCTATTCATAAATGGACTGAGGACATTACAAAAATGGAAAACATTTTGGTAGCTTCTCAAAAACGCTCTGAAAACAGGGTACTATTGAACAATAACAGAACTTTAATGAAAAAAGATCATCATTTCTGTGGAGCAAAAGGATGTGAATGTCATTAAATATAATCTCTTTTAGTGGATAAAAATTTTTTATAAAAATCAATTTAAATATTCTTATCCATTAAAAACTATTTTTATTAATTTAAATCCGGTTATACACGGATATAGTTAATAATTACACTAATAATTAAATCATCATTAGTTATATTAATAACAGTCTTAATATAGTAATATATCTATAATAAAGTTGAGCTTGATAATATGAAAAAAATTATGCAATGGGTTTTGTTAGGAACTAAAGGTTCAAAAAATAGGATAAGAATTATTCAAAAAATAAGAGAAAAGCCATCTAATGTTAATCAGCTTTCCAAAGAACTTAATTTAAATTATAGGACAGTAAAACATCATATATCAAAACTTAAAGAAATGAATTTGGTAGAATCATATGGTGGAAAATATGGAAAACTATATTTTTTATCTGATATGATGAGTGAGTATTATGAAGAATTCATGGAATCAATTAAACAGATGGAATCCAATAAAGCATTGGCTATATAAATTCCATTTTCACGTTTAAATTTTAAATTACTCATATTGCAGTGAATTATTAAAGTAAAATCTGTAAAAGTTATAAAATAAGTTTTTTAATAGTAAGTTTATTTAGGAAGAAAATCTTCCATAAACTTTATGTTAAATATTTGATTTATTTAGTTCTTCAACTAATTGGAGAATAATTAATTATCCTCCTGTCAGAAGGATTGGTATGAAATACAATACAGTAAATATGATTATTAGCTCAACAAATAATATCACTGCATCTTTAGTTCCATTATCCATTTTTTCACCTTCAAATTTTCAACATTCATTCACTTATTTTTAATTAAAATAATATGAATTTTATGTTAATAATTTCTATGTATTATAAAGTATTTAAAATTTTGGTATTCCTAAATTCTTAATTCTAAAATATGAATTATTTTTAAAATATATTTTTTTTAATCGGATTTTTGTAATAATAAGCTTTTAAAAATTTAATAATAGAAAAAGTTTCTTAAAAATTTACATGTTTTTGGTGGTGAAAAATCTTTTAAATAGTTAAAAAGAAAGAGAATTTTTCTTTTTAATTTTTTTACATCATTTGTGACATAATCATGAAATAAATTACTACAATAGCAAATACTATCCCAATTACAAGAGTTATAATGTGTTCTAATTTTTCATTCATATATTAACCTCTAATGATTTATTTTTATACAATCATTTTATTTTTCATTGCCAAAAATTCTTAATAAAATGATTCTTTTATTTATAATATTATATATTATTTTAAAACTATAAATATTTAGTTATACCTAAATTTATATTCAGTTTTATAATAATCAAATATCTTTTTAGGTAATAGTTAACCTTATAAAAAAACTATGAATCTGTGGGTTTTAACTTTTATTGTGAGTTTATTTTCTTTAATGGCTTATTAATTCTATTAATCACTGTAGTAATTACTGGATAAAAATAAGTATAACCTTCTATATATGCAGTATTAACAATATCCCGAAATTAATAATAATATTGTTTTTTATATATCTTTATAAGCAGAAAATAAAATTTAAAGAAATAATTCAGAAAGGTGAACATAATGAATAAGGATAAAGTATTGAAATTTATCGAAAAATGTCATGCACCAGAATGTGGTATGTTATATGCTTTAAATCAAGAAATTCCAGAAGAAGATTTTGAAAAAGTTAAGGAGTATATGAAAAAGTATTCACCTTCATCATTTGAGGATGTGATGAAAATTTCGGGAAATCCTCATGGTTGGATGTGTACACGTGAAAATGCTTCCAAAGTTGAAGAAATCTTGGGAATAACAGAAACCTTGGACAAAATAGATGCTGATAGAGAAGCTCAAAGAGCTGAATTTGACAAAAACAGAGGTAAAAAAGAAGAAGCACAACTTGAATTGGAAAAAATATTCTTCAATGCAAAAAGACCTAAACAAAAACTATCAAATCTTATCAAAGCAGCACAAACGGTTTATGATCCCACAAATAGTTTTAGAGACAACAACTATTATGGTGGTGGCCATTTATTTATCATTATGAAAAAAAGTATTTGGTACATAATGAATAATGGACGTGAAGAAAATAATTGGAATATGAACAATATAGAAATTGAAGAAGCAGGTGGAGCAATAGGATTCAAAATTCCATATGATGAACATGTTCATGATTTAATTAAGATTGTCACAGAAGAAAATGAATATTCAGGAGATACTTATAAAGAACCTGAATTTTCAAACAATGGTGGTAGTTGTGGAATCTGAAAACTCTTTAAAATTTGTATTAAAATGTATAGACCATGAAGGATTTGGAAATTTATATGCTTTGAATAAAGAAATTACTGATGAAGAAAAAGAACTTGTTAAACCATATTTTAGAAAATATAAACCAGTAGAGTTTAAAGACATTATGAACATTGAAGGAAATCCTCATGGTTGGATGTGCCAAGAAAAAGATGTTCCAAAAGTAGAAGAAATACTTAAAATAACAGAAACATTGGAACAACAGAGAATTAACAAAGAAAAACTTCAAAAACAGCTTGATGCTAAAAGAAAAATCAAGGATGAAGCAATGAATGAAATAGAAAGTATATTTCAGAATGCTCAAAGACCCACTAAATTTTTAAAAAAACTGGTTAAAAAAGCAGATATTGTCTATGATCCTGGTGACAGTTATTTTACAGACCATGAATTTGGTGAAGGTCAATTATTCATAATTGAATCTTCATATATTTGGTATATAATAAATAATGGAAGAAAAGATGATGATTATTCCTTAAACAATATAAAAACAACAGGACCGGGAGCAGTTGGTTTTAGAATATCTTATGATGAACATGTACATGACCTGATCAAATTGGTTTCAGATGAAAATATCTATAAAGGAAAATAGTTTAGTAATAAAGGTGTGATTTAAATGGAAATAAGATTAGAAAAAAGAACAGATTACAAAGAAGTAGAACACTTAGTTCGTGAAGCTTTTTGGAATGTGTATAGGCCGGGTTGTAAGGAACATTTAATTCTTCATAACTTAAGACATGATTCTTCATTTATTCCTCAACTGGATTATGTTATAGAAGAAGAAAACAAGATTATAGCACAGATAGCTTTTTCAACAAATAATTTATGTATTAATGGAAATCCAGAATCTGTCGTTACAATTGGGCCATTGTGTGTTCATCCAGATTACCAAAAACGTGGTTATGCTACTAAAATCATTGAACATGCTTTAGAAGAAGCAAAAAATATGGAAATTCCATATGTTTTCGTAATAGGTGATGAAGGTTTTTATAATCATTTTGGTTTTGAAGATGCATCAAAATATGGTGTACAGTTTAATGATGTTGAAGGGGAAACTCCATTTTTCATGATAAAAATACTTGATGAAAATATTGGGGATATAAGTGGAATATATATGGATAATAAATGTTTTGATGTTGATAAAGAGGAATTAGATTTATTTGATAAGAATTTTCCGCCTAAAAAGAAAGAAAAAAGAGAAGGACAATTAAATTTTTAATTTACTTTTTTTCATTAATTTTTTGAAGGGTTATAAAACTCTTCAACAAAATGTTCAATAGATTCAGGATTTCCCGTAAATAATATTAAATCATCTATTTCTAAAGGGAAATTTGGACTAAAACCAACCAGCGTTTTATTGTTTCTAATAATTGATGTAACTGTAAGATTATAATCACTAAAGTTATACTCGTCTAAACTGGTTTTTTTGTTAACATATATTGATTCAACATTCAAGTCAGTAATTCTTTCTGAAAGTTTTGCAGAAATTTCTTCAGGAGAAACACAACGGAATGTGTCATAGTTGTTTGATCTTAATGAATCAATGGTATCTAGTATTTCATCAACATTCTTGTTATAATAATCCATTACCCTACTGAACATTTCAAGACTTGTTTCAAATTCTTCTGGTATAACCTCATCAGCACCAAGTTCATATAATTCTTCCACGTTACGTACAAACCTTGTCCGTACAATAATATGAATTTCCGGATTTAATCTGCGGGCTGTGTCAACAGTTTTATATGTTGAATCAAATGTATTTGTAGCAACAACCATACATTTTGCAGAAGTGACTTTCAATTCTTTTTGAACACTTTCATTTGCAGCATTACCATATATTATTGGAGTTCCATATGATTTTTCCTTTTCCACAATTAAAGGATTCATATCAACTACAATGTAAGGTATATTATGATGGTCACAGGCTCTCGCAATGTTTTTTCCATTAACACCAAATCCAACGATTACAACGTGATCTTCCAATTCTTCTTCATAATGTTCTTCATGTTTTATATTTGTTAATTCTTCATCTACTTTGAAATAAGGGATTTTCTTGAATAATCCTATTATTTTCGGAGTGCTTTTTTGTAAAAATGGTGTAGCTGACATAGTAATTATACTCATTGCCAAAAACATTGTGAATATCTCATTATTTAATAATCCGTATTTAATTCCTTCTCCTGCTAATACAAATGAAAATTCTCCTATTTGACTTAAAAGGATTGATATGGATACAATAGTTGTGATAGGTAATTTGAGAATACGACCTGTAATAAAGGTAGCAATGAATTTTACTAACAGTACGCATACTGCTAAAAATATTATTAAAACTATGTTATATATGAAATATTCAACATTAATCATCAAACCTATTGAAATAAGGAAAATACTCATGAAAACATCCTGGAATGGTTGGATATAACCAAGAGTTTGATGAGAGTATTCTGTATTTGAAATGATTAATCCGGCTATGAATGCTCCTAACTCTGGAGAAATACCTATTGAAGAAGTTGCATATGTTGTTCCAAGACATATAAATAGGATTAACAACATGTACAAGTCACGATTTTTAGTTCTGGCAGCTTCATGCAATGCTTTTGGAACAATCCAAAACGCCCCTGCTATGATAATAACAGCCAGTATTGCCAGTCTAATTAAAGTATCTGGTAGAGTGCTCATGTCAATATTCTGTCCACCAAGAATTGGTGTCAATAATAATACCAGAATAACTGCTATGTCCTGAAATATGAGAATACCTAAAGTAACTCTTCCCTGAATTGAATGAGTTAAGTGCTGTTTTTGTATAATTTTCATAACAATTGCTGTACTGCTAAAACAAACTAAAAATCCTAAAAATATTGCTTCATTTAATGGAATTGACATAATGCTGGTTAATACAGTTACAATTACTGTTGTTAAAACTACTTGCAAAATACCTCCAACAACAGCATATTTTTTAATTGCAGAGAATTTTTCAATCGAAAATTCTAATCCTATAATAAATAAAAGGAATATAACACCTAATTCTGCAATCTCAGTAATTATATCTGTTGAATTAATAAATTGTCCTAATATAATTCCAGTTAAAAATAGTCCAATCATTGATGGAAGTTTTAGTTTGTTAAAAATTAATAATATTATTACAGCTGTAATTAAAATCACTGATATACTTTCTAATAATATTAAATCCATAACTCTCTATCTTCCTTAATTTTAATAGTATATAATTAAATTTTTATAGATTATATTACTTATATTTTAAAAAAAGTTTCTAGAAAAGAAAAAAAATGGTGGTTAAATATGAATTATATTCAAGGTTCTGGAACTTCACCTTTAAATGCTCCACCAGTAATTTTTCCAGTATTTGCATCAATTTCATAATAACCAATTACTTCTTCATCCAAATAAAAATTAACTTCATAATATTTGTTGTTTAATGTAGGAGTAGAAGCAACAGCTTTTGAATATTCTTCAGGTAAATTGTCAGTAGCTATTTTTTTTGCTTCAACAGCTGAAATTTTTACACTTGGATTTGTTGTGTTATTGTTGATAATTGTTTGATTTTTATTTACAACATTATTTGGTGTTTTTTGGTTATTGTTTGATATTTTATTTTGTTTTACAGTATTAATTTGGTTTTTATTATTTGATTTAGTTGAAATGCCGTTGTCCGGTTTAACAACATCCTCCTCAATAATATTTGATAAACTTTCCGAATTGGCATCTACGCCATTATCTAAAATATCTGTAACACTATCTGAAACTTCATCTTCTGTTGCAACATTACTTAGTGTCTCTATTGCATCTGAAGTCTCATTTTGGTATGTTGCTGCTACTATACCAATTAATGCTACTATAAGTATTGCTAAAATTATTTTTGAATCCAATTTTACACCCCTTATTAATCAGAATTCATTTCCATATAATATTTTTTCAACTGTTTGGTTATATATCTATCTAAACAGAAGATTACTTCTCAAACCCCCATTATATTATATACTTTATTTTGTATAGTAATATTCATGCAAAGAAAAGGAATTACAAATTTACCATTACATACTGATCATACACCTCCATGGTTATGGAAACGTATGGTGAAGTTATCTGGAGCATTAACTGAAGTAATTCTGGAAGAATATGGTCATGAGGAATTTTTAAACAGGATTTCAAATCCTTATTGGTTTCAGGGCTTTTCTTGTATCATAGGCTTTGATTGGCATTCCTCTGGAACAACTACAACTACTTGTGGTGCATTAAGAGCTAGTTTAAATCCTGAAGAACATGGTATTGCTGTTTTGGGGGGTAAAGGAAAAAATTCATTAAAAACTCCGAATCAAATTCTACAGTTATCTGATGAATTTAATTTTTCTGATAAAACTACACAAGAACTTATACAGTCCTCAAAATTATCTGCCAAAATTGATAACTCATGTATTCAGGACAGTTATACATTATATCAACATAATTTCTTTTTAACAGAAAAAGGAAAATGGGCTGTAGTTCAGCAGGGAATGAATTTGTCAAATAAATATGCACGACGTTATCATTGGATGAGTACTGATTTGGATGATTTCTTATTTGATCCACATACGGCTATTGAATGTAATAAGAAAAATGATGAAACATTGAATATGGCTTCTAAAAAAAGTGAAGAAGTTCAGAAAATTAGTGTTGATTTGATAAATGATAATCCTGAACATCTTAAAACATATTTTAGGAGAAAAGATCCTAAACAAACATTGTTGTCTGATTTTTTTGACTTTGAAAATGATGATAAGGATCCGACGGGTTTTTTAAATCAGAAATCTTTCACAATGCCCTCTCATCATGAAGTATTAGATATGGATTTAAGTGAAAATGAGTTTAAAGTTCTAAAGAATGCTTATGAGTTACAACCTGAAGATTATAAAGAATTGATATCATTGAAGGGAATAGGCCCTAAAAAAATAAGGGCTTTGGCTTTAATAAGTGATTTGGTTTATGGTCAGGAAGCTAGTTGGGAAGATCCTGTTAAGTATAGTTTTGCACATGGTGGTAAAGACGGTTTTCCTTATCCTGTTGATAAGGAAGTTTATGATTATTCTATTGATACAATTAAAAGTTCTTTAAAACAAGCAAAATTAAGTGATAAAGAGAAATATGATGCTATTAAAAGATTAAATAAATATATTAATTAAAAAATAAATATCTAAAATTCATTATAACATTATTATTTGGGGGAGTCATATGCAATCTACAATTGAGGTTTTAAAAACAAGACGTAGTGTAAAGAAATTTAATGATGAATTAGTAAGTAAGGATGATTTGGAAAAAATTATGTCTGCAGCAGTTAATGCTCCAACTGGAATGAATGCTCAGTCACCAAAAATTCTTGTAACACAGAAAAAAGAGGTTATTGAAAGATTTTCTAAATGGAATAAGTCTTTTTATCCAAGTGAATTTCAGGAAAAATTACCTGGTGATTTTGACCCGTTGTATAATGCTTCAACGTTGATAATAGTTTTGGCAGATAAAACAGTTAATACTTATGTGGAAGATGCTTCTTTGGTTATTGGTAATATATTGAATGCTGCCAGCAGTTTGGGTATAGGGTCCTGTTGGATTCATAGGGCAAAGGAAGAATTTGAATCATTACAAGGAAAAGAGTTGCTTAAAGTTTGGGGATTATCTGAAAATTATGCTGGTGTTGGGCATGTTGTTTTAGGATATCCTTGTGATGATTTTAATGTAAGCAAAAAGAAAATTAAAGATGATTTTGTAGTTTTTCTTGATGAAATTATTTGAGTATTGATTTAATTTTCCAGATTATGGATGATTCAATTTCTTTTCTTAATTCTGTTATCTCTTCTTCCAATTCTTTTTTATCTTTTTTTAATGTTCTGTTTTCTTTTTCTAAATCTTCACATTCAAATATGCTTTGTCCTAATTCAGTGGATAATTGTTTATAGTTAAATTTAAGGTCAGTTACCTGTTTTTTTAGAATTTCATTTTCGTTTTTAAGGTTGTTTATTTCTTCTTTTTCATTCATTTGAATCACATGTGTTGTTGATTTTTATTTTTGATTTAACTTTTAGATAAAATTATTTTTTTATAAATTTAGGTTAACCTAAAAATTATATATTAGTATAAACATAAATAATAACATACTTTTTTTTTTCAAAATTATGGAGGTAAAAAACTTGTCACAATTAATAAAATTTGAAAATGTTACCAAAGAATACATAACAGGTAATAATATACTTAAAGCAGCGGATAATCTTAGTTTCACAATTGACAAAGGAGAATTTGTGGTAATATTGGGACCATCAGGTTCAGGAAAATCCACATTGTTAAATTTATTAGGTGGATTGGACTCTGTGACAAGTGGAAAAATCACAGTAAATTCACAGACAATCTCTCAATTCAACGATAAAGAGTTAACAAAATACAGGGCTGAGGAAATAGGGTTTATATTCCAGTTTTATAATTTAATTCCTAATTTAAATGCATTAGAAAACATTGAACTAATAAATGACATTTCTGATAAAAAGATTGATGGAAAAAAATATCTTAAAGAAGTAGATTTGTTAGAACATGCCGATAATTTTCCATCAGAATTATCTGGTGGTGAACAACAAAGAGTGTCCATAGCAAGAGCTCTTGCAAAACAGCCATCAGTTTTACTTTGTGATGAACCAACAGGGGCATTAGATTCTAAAACAGGATATACAATAATAAAATTACTTCTTGATTTATGTAAAAACAATAATACTACAGTAGTAATTGTAACACACAATCAGGAATTAGCTAAATTAGCAAATAAAATTATCCACTTGAAAAATGGAAAAATAGAAGATATAATCAACAATGAAAATCCTAAAAATATTGATGAAATAGAATGGTGATTTTTATGTTATTTAATAAAATGTTACGTGATATGAATGAACATAAAACACAATTTCTGGCAATATTTCTAATGTCATTTTTAACATTATGGGTTTTTACTGGAGTAGGTTCAGAAGTAGCAGGCTTGGAACAAACAGTCAATGATTTTTATGATGATACGAACATGGCAGATGTTTGGATTTACTCAGATAATATAGATAATGATACAGTCAATAAAATAAGCAATATTTCTTCGACAGATCAACTTGAAAGACAATTGAAAATATCTTCAACGGCCAATATTGATGGAAATCCAACTTTAACATTACATTTTGTAGAAAACAACAGTATTTCAAAGTATTATCCTATAGAAGGTGGAGAAGTTGATATTGATGATGATGAAGGAATCTGGTTGGATAAACGTTTTGCTGATTCACATAATTTAAAAATAAATGATAAAATAGAAGTAGAATTCAATGGAATCACTATGGAAAAAACCATAAAAGGATTAGGATATTCTCCTGAATATGTTTATTCACAGGGAGACAGTTTAATACCTGATTTTAAACTGTATGGTTTTGCTTATTTATCCTACAAGTCCTTTGATATGGGGGAAATTCCATATAATCTAGTAATGGTTAAAACAGATGATGAAAATTACCAGTCACTTCTGGATGAAAAAATGGATTATGACTTGTATGTACCATTTGATGATCATCCTAGTGTAGCTCAGTTCCAATCAGAAATAGATCAACATGATACCATGGGTAATCTTTTCCCAATAATATTTGTTTTAGTTGCCTTGTTAACTCTGTTAACTACTATGACTAGAATTGTCAATCATCAAAGAACTCAAATCGGAACCCTAAAAGCATTAGGATTCTCTGACAGGAAAATAACTTTACATTATGTATCTTATGGATTTTATTTAACGCTTATTGGATGTATTTTGGGATTAATAATTGGTCCAAGAACTCTTACGTATCTGTTCTTCCCATCAATGAGTTCCTTCTATACATTACCTGTGTGGAAACCTGGTTTTTCTATGAGGTTTGTATATGTCACTATAATAATGGTTCTTTTATCAACTATATTTACTTACTTGGCTACTAAAAATATTTCAAAAGAATCTCCAGCATCAACATTGGTTCCTAAAATTCCAAAAATTTCAACAAGAGGTTTTATTGAAAGAAGTTTCATATGGAAAAAGTTCGGATTTAATGGACGATGGAATTATAGAGACATCAAAAGAAACAAAATCAGATCACTGGTGACGATTATCAGTATTGTCGGATGTACATTGTTATTAATTTCAGCATTGGGTGTTAATGATGGGATGACTGATTTGAAAACATGGCAATATGGTGGAATAAATCATTATGAAACACAACTGGTCTTGGAAGATAATGCTACAATTTCTCAGATTGATGATATTACTTCTAAATATAACGGAACCCAGATAATGTTACAACAAATAGAAATCAAAGCAAATGATATTACTAAAACAACTAATATAATGGTATATAATGAAACGGATTTGATAACACCAACTGATTTAAGAATGAATCCTATTAAATTGCCTAAAAATGGGGTTAGTTTAACTCAAAAATCTGCTGATTTATTAAATGTTAAAAAAGGAGATACTATTAAATGGCATTTATACGGAGATGAAAAGTGGGTCAACACAACTGTAGATGAAATATATGCAGATCCCGCAACTCAGGGAATAACCATCAGTCAGGATAAACTTGAAGAATTAGGTTACAATTACACTCCTACCATGATAATTACCAAGGATAAAGTTGATGAAAAAATGGAGGGTGTAAGTACCATAAATGATTTCAATGAATTACAAAACAGTTGGGATGAACTTATGGAATCTGCAAATTTACTTGTTGGAATTCTTTTAATATTTGCAGTTGGACTGTCTCTTGTAATGTTATACAGTTTGGGTATTCTTGCTTTTACTGAAGTGGAACGTGATCTGGCAACATTAAAAGTAATAGGATTTAAAACTAAAAACATTAGAAGATTGTTTTTAACACAAAATCTTATACTTTCTATAGTTGGATTTATATTCGGAGTTCCTTTGGGTTACTATGTGATGAGAATACTTATGGATACTTCTGGGGATACATTCTATTATCCTGTATATTATTCAATAGTTACAATAGCAGTAACATTTGTATTTGTAATTGGAATATCTGTTCTGGTTAATCTGTTATTTTCCAGTAAAATTAAGAATATTGATATGGTTAAATCACTTAAAAAAGGAAGGGATTAGAAAGATTATTATTTTTCCTTTTATTTTTATTGAACTTGTGTAATTTAAAAAAAATCTCAATAAATATATTATATATTATAAATAAAATATTATTTGTTTAATAAAAAATTAAACAGTAA
>OCVV012867508.1_pt1 | contig 18559 bp, 8 predicted proteins | sample 1539721 | NCBI WGS metagenome assembly OCVV01 (sample SAMN02144230, study PRJEB22623) | gut metagenome | biome: sheep rumen | host: Ovis aries | place: New Zealand | reverse complement strand
ACATGACAAGTCTATCAATACCCATGCCCATACCACCTGTTGGTGGAAGACCGTATTCGAGTGCTTCTACATAGTCTGTATCCATTTCGTATTTTTCATATTTCTGGTATATATCAAATAGCGTTATTTTGAGTTATTCTAAATAATAATGGCTCTAAATTTAGCACATAATAACATAGAATAACATTGAAAAGGGGGCAAAATGGGGGCATGGATAATCCAAAATTGATTTTTTTCGTTATCTTACTCTTCACTCCTAATTATGTATATTCACTACGGATATATACTGATGTAAGCTTTAGCAGCCTTTACTAAGATCAAAGTGTTATTCAACAAGCCGTCTTGCATAATAGGAAGAAAGTATACCATCTAGCTCAATCAGGAGACTTGATACGAGAACAAAATCACTGATCTTTTCAATCATTTTTTCAGATTTAAGCAAGTATCAATTATTTGCTTTTAGAGGCATCTCAAGCATTTCTTTATAAATGCATGCTAGATCATATCCTAAAAAAGCATAAGTAGTATGGACATTGCCAATGGTCACACGCAATTTGGTTGATATAAACAATTTTATCAAGGTACTTAACAATGTTTTCTTCATATTTTATGTCTGCTCCATATTCCGTTGTGATATCATTGTAAAACTCTTGCTTTTCAGGAAGTCTCATATAGAAATCTATTTCAACAGTATAAAAATCATTGATATCATCAAGGTATAATATTTGGCCTTACCAGTATAAAGTCGGTATCAATCTTTCCAATATGATCAAGAACATGACCGATATAATAAGGATACTCTCTTTTACAATATTACTAGAAATGATTCCAAACAATTGGACCACATCGACTCTACATATTTGGTTCTGGTTCCTTGATTATTTTATATTTAAACTGTTTTTGCTCTTTCCAAACAATATATGTTCGATCTACATGATGATGCACTTTTTTACCATAAATTTCATATCCTTTATTTGATGGACTCTTATAAATTCTAAACAACCAAAAGGGCATGTAAGTTTCATCAATTTTTTGATCAAATAGATCGCCATCTACCAATAAACATTCTTGTTGTGATGAATACATTTCGCCCTTTTTTGTAAAGATACAAATTTGTTTTCCTTTTTCATCGTAGTATGAATAACCATTTCCATCAACAATTCCTAATAAATTTCGAAGATTCCTACTAGGGAATATAAAATCCTTTTCATCATTAAAAGTTCGACAATAGCATAAACCTTTATCTATTTGAATCTCATCATAGCCGGTAATGCTCAGTTCAACTTCTCGTTCTTGATAAACACTGCATACTTCTTGTGGTGTACTATACATACCCATATCATCATAAGAAACAAAGTCATTAACGTCCATTCTTCCTCTTTTATTTGCAAATTCTCTATCTATTGAGGAAATAAATGCTTTACAATCCTTATATGGAACTAATCCTAAATATACCCATACAGTTTCTCTAATTCTTTGCTTCTCATTAAAAATATCTGTATACGTATATATCAAGTAATCTCCATTATTATTTGAAACCCAATCTTTAAAATTTAGATTATTTTCGCTAACCATCCATTGATTAATTAAGTCTTCGTCCAGCTCATCACCTTCAAAATGTGCAATTTCATCTATATGTCGCCATTTCGGTTTGAATTCATGATTTAAATAAGTATTAGCATAACTTTGGTATGCATTTTCGTAATCTAGTAGTTCTAAATAATCTGTTAAAAACTTTTCATCTATATCATAATCTTTATATGGCATTTCGTTTGAGAAAATAGCAAATAATTTATGTTGTGCAGACCATGTATACTTCTCAGATATTGTCATTACATGTGATCTTTCCCCATGAGTAGCATAGCGAAATGTTGAAAGAATACCTTGATCCACACCAACTATTTTATTTTGTTTATCCCCTAAAAACTTTTCACGATTCCAACCTTGATCTAGTAAATATTGGTATGCTAAAGAAATTATTAATCCATCTATATTATCAATTTTTATATTATATTCATCTTCATATTTACTAATAAAAGCTTGTGCTTCTAATGAATATGCTTCTTTTTTATTATTCTTTCGAAAATAAGGATCAAAATTATCACACAAAACATACCTTGCTAAATCATAATGAATTGGAAAAAATCCGCCCATTCTTTCAGAATTTAGAGCCTCTTTAAATATTTTTGGATTTTTTTTCTCATAACTATATCTTGGTAGAACTTTTTTATAAACATTGAATTCTACAACATTTTTATTCACTGCTCTTTTAATAATATTTATACCAAGTTGTCTTATTACAATATTTTCATAATGTTGTAACCCTTCACTTGAAAATATGGTTTTTTGTAAAAAATCACAGCATTGACTTAAGTATTCATTGGACACATCTTTAGATAAACTTATTCCATAAGCAATAGTAAATAGTTCCTCAATAATTTGAAAATCATTTACATCAGCAAAATTTTTCAATAGGTTAAGAAATTCTAGTTCATTTTTTATCGCCCATTTCATCAAAGATAAACGAACTTTACTCTTTTCATCATTTTGAACAGTAGCAAGCCTCCATGCAAATACAAGGGGCAATCCATTAAATGGACTGTTATCTTCTATTTCAATATTATCCAAATGAATATCCGTATAACAATACCATTTCTCATCTATACCTTCATGTAAATTTCCTGGAATAGACCACCAAATATCTCTTATAGCAGGTTTATCAAAACTTCGTAAGAAAGAATCAAGAAACGTCCCTCCCATTGGATGACCATTAATTTTACTAACAGGCAATATTATCTTCACAACAATAGTTCTAAAGATCTCAGGAGATTTATTCATTAAACCAAAAACATATTTATCAAATTTTTTTACTGCATCTGCTGATGAATTTGCTAAAGAATAGCAAATCAAATCTAACCATCCATGTTCAGAAAGAGAAAACTGGTTTTTGTATTCAATTATTAGTTGGCCATCTTCTTCAACAAAAATGATAGAAAGCATTTGTAAAATACCAATAGTATAAAAATCTCCAATTGATCTTCCTTCACATAATGAATCATGTAGTTTTCTGGCTATCAAGTAGTCGAAAGCTGGTTGCATTCCCCAAGAATAAATCAATTTATCCTCACTGAATTCGTCCTCCCTAATTGTGCGTGAATAAATAAATCCTTGTTGTTGTAAATAAATTAATATTTCATCAAAGTATTCGTTTTGATACATTTTCAATTTTTTTAATAAATACTCATGTTCTACAAATTTCTTTTCTGAAAATATTTCAGCCAAGCGAATTAATACATTACGTATACTAACATTTGATCTAGATTTACCAAAATCATTTTCCAGAGCATTCATTTTTTCCCTAAATAAATTTGTAATCGTCGTAGTGCTTTTAGACATTGAAGAAATTGTCCTGTTTTTATTAAGGTCGCAAAATAATTTCAAGGCTAAGGGCGTTTTTAATGAATACTTTATCCAATCATTTCCCTCAATTTTAATGTTATAATAATTTATATACTTATCAAATACATCATCTACAGAAGTATCTCCATAACTAGGAATATTGTAAATATCATAAAAAAATTCACTTGTATAAGTTTTTTCAAAAACATATGGCCTTGATAAAAAAACAAATTTAGTATTTTTGAATTTGCTTTTAAATCTTTTTGTTTCTCTAATTTTTTCTTTCCAAAAATTCCAATCACTTGATTCATCAATACCATCTACACAAATAATTACATTTGATTGTATATTTTGAGATACACTACTACTGTTTCTATGAACCCTTTGTGCTGCACTTTCTAAAGCAACAAATATTGCTTCTTCAGTCCAAGCATCTGGTAAGTCCAAAGTTTTCAGAAATATAGTTCTCCACGTGTCTCCACTAGAGAATTCTTTAGCTCTTACCAATATAGGTAAGTGCACTTTTTCATCAAGCATTTGTTTTATTTCAGATATAATACTAAATGTTTTTCCTGTTCCTGGGTTCCCTAAAAATATCAATCTATTTCCATATTTTGAGGTAAATAAATACTTACATTTAGCAATCAAATCAAAGAATATTTTATAATATTTTGAAAATTCCTTATAGTGGGAATGGTTATTAAAATAAAAAATTGAATCTTTCAAATGCTGTGGTTTATAATTTAATCTAAACTGTTTTTTAGAAAAATAATCTATGTTTGATACTCCATCATAGACAAGAGTTATCATTCCTGAAATTTTTAATTTCCACTCTTCTAAATTTTTAATATCGGTAATAATAACATCTAATTCATCTTCTTTTGAAGATAATAGCTTGGATAAATCGTGATATGACTCTATTAATTCACTAATTGCAGCATCAAGTTTAACAATAGTTGAATTACGTTCTTGATATAAATTACTATCTCCAACAAACTTTCTTAATTGTCGAGAAATATAACCTGTTGTATATAAGTCAGGTATATACCTTGTTTGTCCCCAACCGGAAATTGCTTTATTATAAGAATTCATTATTTCCGACTCTAACACCACCGATTTATCAAACCAGTATTTATATATTCCTTCGCACTCCGCCTCATTTAATCGTGATTGTATTGTTGTCTTGTCCCATAATATTATATCAACACTAGGATATTCATCCTTATTTTTACTAATAAAATCCTGCCACAAATCATCTTCAGTATTTGCAGCAATATTGCCCCCTCTAACCCTCTTTTTTGAAGTGAAATCTCTTGGAACACATACTATATATTTTTTTAAAGATGGCCTTATAGATATAGCAGTATCCAATGAATTTTGAATTTGTGTAAATTGTGATGCATTCATACGCTCAATAAACCATTTCGCTTGCACACCTATATAGTCACCATTTTCTAACATACAGTATGCTTCTACTCCGCCATCTCCTCCATCACCATTCACATACATAAAATGCATAATTTTTGTATTATATTTTCTATAGACCCATTTATTGAATAGCAAATTACACATTGTTTCAAATGCATCATTTGGTGATTCATCATGAGTATTAAAATTTTTCCAATCCATACACACCTCAATAATCTTCTAATTAACCAAACTAAAGAATTTGTTTATTCTACTCCTAATGCCTTAAATACAGCATCTTCAGCACTGGCATAAAAAATCAAATTAAATGAACCAATCAACTCAGGTGGACATGTGGCTAAATCTGCAGCTGATGGTAGTGGAATCAGTACCTTCTTAGCACCAGAATCCTGACAAACTTGTAAGATATCGGCAAGGTTATCGACCTTCTTTAAAGTTCCTGTCATAGTAATATCTCCTAGAACTGCTAATTCAGACAGTGTAGGCTTGCTTAATGCTATAGAAGCAATTGCAATAACAGTAGATAAAGCTAATGAACTTGTCATACCGATACCCTGTAGGTCCTGATAATTCACTACATAATTCTTAGTGGTGGTGCTAATACGACCACTAATTTGGGAGCTATTCGCTTTCAAGAAGTTAAAAGCAGCATCCGTTGCCTCTTTACATTCACGGTCGAATCCAATGCCCGTCTTCTCAAATTTACCATTACCAGGTAACATCTGTGATTCAAGTCTAAAACACCCAATCATACCTGATTTACTATGTGCTACAGTATAAACACATCCTGGGTTATTGATTCCTTCAGGAATCAGATGTTCAGCTCCCTGTTCTGGTACTGAAACATAACGTTCTTCAAACGTTTCATTATCAATATAAGAAAAGTTCACATCATAGAATTCCATACCACCAAGTTTCTTTAGCTGTTCTTTAACACGTCTTCTCAGTTCTAAAGCTATTTTTAGTATTTCTTCTATTTGCTCCTTGGTATAATTTCCATCAGGATAAAGCAGTTTCACATAACCGCCTACGATCTTTCTTACCGCAATTGTATCTCTCTGATTCAGGTTCTTACCTAGTTTAAAGTATTGATCTAGTGCATCTCCATGCTGTTCTTTTCTTAATTCTCTTAACACTTCTGAAAAATAATCAGTGATAAAACCATAATCGCTAGTGAAATGCTCTGGTCTAAACTTAGGAATTTCCCAGCCTGGTATATAAGCATGAATACGATCTAGAAAGGCTGTATCAGTTCCCATTTCCGGTGGAAAAGGATCAAAGAGAGAAGATGTTTTCAATAGGACATCAACACTTTGATTAATATTACCTACAAAAACCATTGATGCAGATGCTGCTTTCTCTTCCCTGCCTCGTGCAAAAGATCCAGAAGCCATGTAGTCCTTCATAATTTGAATACCATCTTTATCTTTAAACTTAATACCTGCCACTTCATCAAAGGCAACACAGTCCCACAAGCCAACAAGTCCAATCTGTTTCTTGTTTAAGTTATAGAACAAGTTAGCAACTGTTGTTTGCCCTCCAGAGACAAGAATACTGTTAGGTGAAATTTCTTTATAGATATGCGATTTTCCTGTACTTCTAGGCCCTAATTCCACTAAGTTAAAATTGTTTTCTACAAGTGGCAATAAACGTGCTAAAAGTAACCATTTTACACGTTCTTCTAAAACATCAGGCTCCATGCCTGTACTTCTTAATAGTACATCGATCCATTCTTCTTTAGAGAAAGCTTTACGACCTTCTTTAAACTGTTCAATGTTCACATAAGGCATCTGAATCGGTATAAGTTTTGAAATAGAAATAGGTTCCGCACTTTCACGCTCCTCTTGTACAAATTCATAATCTAAAGACACCATACACCAGATGCCACCCATGAGTAAACGATCATACTGCTGAGGATAGATATCACTGATAGGCACACCTTTAAGACCCAAGTTAGAAAACTCTGCTTCATAAGTATCTTTGTTAATGTTTAAGGAAACAGTGATCTTATCAATCACAGAATAACTATGTTTCTGTTTGAGTTTAGATAACACCTTTTGTGCTTCATCTGGTCTTACAAAATTTTCTGAAAGAATATGTTTTACTCTTTCTACTCCTTCAACAATGCCCTCTTCATTATCCATGGGACAATATTTACCTAATAAATATTCAAGAACGTAAGTTGGAACATTCGCCCCTTCTTTAATGTTTTGGGTCAGATCTTTTCTAACAATCTTTCCTTCATAATTTTCTTTGAGTTTTTCTTTTATTATTTCTTTGTTACTCATATCATCCCATCCTTAAAAGAAATCAAATCCATCGTTAAAAGCAATATCTATAATGAATTCATGTCTATACTTCTCTAATCCATTGTCATCTTTTGCAATCAGATAATACTTTTTACTTGGATCATAGGCTTTATTAAATAATGTAAATGATAATTCAAATGTTCTATCCTTAATATCCTTAGATTGGATATTAGCATTAATGATTTTCTGATCTGAAATAGGTTTATTTTGATCATCTACAAAATAAACAGTAAATGTCTGAGGTAATACTGTATCACCTATAGGATCAACCTGAATGAAGTCTAACTTCTTATAAAGACTTGTAACCTGATACTTTGAAGTGATTAAATTAATTTCTACAGGCCTTGTATCCACTTTACGCATTGTTGATTTGATCTCTAATAAAGGAATAATGATTTCCTGTAAAGAGGCTCCCCCATGCACAAAGTTTGAACCACTCCCTTGTGTGGCAAAAATACAACCTCCCTTAGGGAAATAAGCATTCATGTTTGCTTTGAAAGAAAGATACTTCATAGATAACTTATGAGTCCCTGGAATATCTAAATCTAGAGGTGAATAAATAAATCTCTTCTTTTTATACATTTGATCTTTAGTCTCTACAGTAATCTTATCACTTGGATCTAAAGGTTTTCGTCTATAGATAAAGCCATGATCAGCAGTAACTAGAAACTGTCCAAAGTTACATTGGTCCCTTAATCTTGTTATTAAGAGTTTTAAATCACCAAATGAATCATGCACTGCATTGAAAACTTCATTCTCAGTCTTAGCATTATCTCCTCTAGCATCAATCGTATTGTAATAGACATATAATAGCTTTACGCCTTTTAATAACTGTGTAAGTTTCTTACCTGTTACATCTTTAATATCATCATAACTAATAGCCACTGCATCTTGATTATTATGTTGCAATATTGCATTTCTGTTAGGAATACCCTGGGTTCTTTGACCACCAATAGTAATAGAGTAATCATCATTCACAGTCATATTCAAATTAGGAAGTAAAGAAGCCATTCCTAATTCCGTATATGAAGGAAGACTAGAGATCATATATTTCAAATCCGTCTTCATTTTAGCATCAGTTTTCAGATAATCATTCAGCTGCATACCTACTTCATATCTCATAGCATCAGAGATGATAACAACCGTCTTCGCATTTCTAGCATAGTTATACACAATATCTGAAGAAAACTGTTTTTGTTTCTTTCCATCTAATTCATCATAACTATTAATACGAGTTAAATATTTATCCCAGTACTGATTTAACTTATCTAAATAAACATTGTTATACTTATTTTCTACAAGAACATCAATATTAGTAAACATCTCTTTATGACTATGATCATAATGGTAAACATACAAATCATAATATTTATCTATATGAGCATATTTATTTACATAATCTTTCACTGTAACATCGCTTACTGTTTTTTCAAACAAATTAATTCTATTAATTATTTTATATGCATACTCAATAGTCCTGTAATCATTCTCATACTCGCTGTAGTAATAGCTATTTACTCTTTCATTTAAATAGTCATCGATATGATCCAAATTCACCTGATTCTCCCCAAAGGTTATTAAATGCTTAATATAAGCCTCGTCAAACTCCTTAAAGAGATCATTGGTCTTAATATCTTCAAACTTCATTTGGCTGATGACAGCCTTAATATCAATATTTTGAGCAATCTCATCAGAGATAGTATTATAAGCATTTTTGTAATTACTGTTATATCTGAAGTTATTAACGAACACATTAATCTCTGAAGAATGATCTAAAACCATGTCATCCAGACCATCAGGAAGCTTTACTTCGCTTACTGAAGAAATGATTGTTACAAAGAATTTCATCATCATCCTAGATAGAGATGGTGAATATTCAAAGTACCCAAACATCCTATTCACAAAGTACCAGAAAGCATCCGAAACATTATATTTATTCATTTCATCAATATAAATGTTAGCTTCAATACCTTGTGCTAACACACTATTCAATACTTCTTTAAAATCAATAATATCACACTTACAAATAGCACATATAATAGTCAATTCCACCTGTCTAATATCTTTAAATATTCTATTATATTTTAAAAATGCCTGTTTTCTTGCTTTTGCATCGAAGTATTTAGAATACTTACTTAACTCATGTTTAATATGCTGATCAACATGCAATTCTTCAGCTAATATTGATTCATAATCAGCATAAAAGCTTTTAGCATATATGGAAGTATCTAGTAAAGGATTATCCTCTGGATCAGGCTTTCTATATGGCATATAGAGAAGATAATCATTATAAGGATCAAGTACTTCTAATATATATTTTGTTTTAAAATAGTTATGTCCATCTAATACAATGAGCTTAACATAATCTAATTGAATATTGGAAATATCATTCATAAACTTCTGATCTTCATCGTACCAAAATACAATTTGTCTATGACTATTTCCCTTATACATTTTTATTAAGCTTTGCTCTATCTTCTCCAAATCCATAAGCTTACCTCTTTCATTAAACACTAATAGCAGTAACGTTATTATAAACGCTACTGCTATCTGATTAAATCTTTTCTAATAAATTTACTTTAACTATTTTACCATTATCATTAATAATCTCAATATCCTGGAACTTAGCATAATTCACTTTAACTCCATCATCTAAATCAATAGAAATTCTTTCATTGGCAATATGTGCTAATGCCATATCATATTGTTTTGTTTCATCAAGCTGTTTTTGTAACTTAGTAATATGCTTTCTAGCTTTATTAATATCAGATTTGCTAGAACTATGATCAATTGTATATTGATCATCTTCTATCGTCTTTACATAAACATCCTGCACCTTATGTAAGTATTCAGTTCTCACGTTACTTACTGTATTTTCATTATATCTATGCATGTAAATAAGTGCTTTAAATCCATTTTGCTTCCCACTGTTAAATAACCAGTAGATTGGTCTTTTTTTATAGATTTTGATGTGATCCTTAATAAAGTCTTTCTCAAAATAGTTTCTGATCACGTCCCTCGAAGTATCGCCCTTATTACCTAATGCTTTAGCAATATATTCTAGATTCTCTTCTAATGTATCTTTACCATAGACTGTTTTAATAAATTCAACAAATCTACCAACAATATCATCGTTAAAATATTCTTCATCAGTTATTGGAATAATGTTGTCAGGGTCTACTTCAAAACTTCTATATTTTTCAATATCAAAATGTCCACCAGCATAAACTAATCCTTCTTCATCTAATGAATATCTACCAAACATACATCCAACTGCATATGAAATCAATGATCTAATATCTCTACCTAAATCAGCTTTTCTCACCGTTACATCTTCATCCTCTTCTTCAGGTGTCAACTCGTCCTGTAGATCATAAATGTCGATGAAGATACGGTTCAGCTCTTCTTCATTCTTCTTCATCTGATTAAAACGCGCCTCTGCATCCATCTCCCATGAATGGTAGGCATCAGAAAGATGATATGACCACTTATCCATTGGGACATCAGCATAACCTGCTCCAGATTTATAGGTAACGAGCGGATGGTTTGTGAAATCCCATGATGTTTCAAAAGAGTCCCAATCCTCCGAAGAAATGAGCAGATTATTTTGTACATATCCACTAATTTTCCTTTTCAATTCAAATGATGGATCTTTATATGGTATTCTCGGAATATGTCCAGTGCTATAGTGCAATCCTTGACAAATTATATCTGCAAATGATTGAAAGACATTTGAATTGAAATATCCGAGCATGACAATATCATCATTAGAAAAATACATTGGACCCGCGTCGCTAAAAATGAACCCATTTTTTACATATCTGCAGCAGAACTTAGACGTAGATACATCGTTCCATGTAATTCCATGTTTAAAATAATGGTCTGTATTTTTAACGACAAATCCAGGATTACTTAAGTATTTATACTTTTTCATCACGTTGTCTTTGATTTCTTTTCCGTTGTTTTCATAATTTACAACATATTCATTAACAGATGACCATTTCCTAAATTGCCCCCCTTTTATATAAGGGAACCACTTAGTGCCTCTGGCAATAATCGAATTGCAATCATCACATAAATAGTCAATTCTTGAATGTTCTATTTCAAACCATAATCGAAGAAATTTATTGTTATCAGTTGTGGTAAGTCCCTGCCTTGCATCCCCATATTTTTCAAGTTTACATTGCTCAGATATTAGCTTAAACATTCTTTCAGAAAGCCAATAAGCAATAATATTGCCATCTATTCTTAAAAAATTATCTTGCCTTGACAAATACAAGAAATTCTTATTAAAGAATTTCTTTTCCTTTATTTCTGGCTGCTTTTCATTTACTAAACGGACATATTTTCCTACATAAGAATTTGGCTCTCGTTTAGAAATAACAAAAGCTACCGACTGAACAACCTCTCCAGAGATATCATCAAATGCTCTCGCTCCAAGATGCACAAAGTTAATAAAAGTGTTCCTAAGGATATGTGCTCGTATCTTTCGAAAGTCAGACAAAAACATCCATGAGTGTTGTGTTATCATTGCTTGAAAGCCGCTTTGTAATAGCATCATATTGCATTTTTCAATAAATACAGCAAACATGTCCGACTTACAGTCAGCGTAGTATTTCCTTACATATTTATTTACATTTTCATCAAGTCCAGCAACTGCAGCATATGGTGGATTCGTGCATGTTACCCAATACTTCTTCGCCATCACCTCTCCCTGATCAATGAGCTGCAATATCCTCTTTGATGCTTCCTGATTCCAGTTCAGACTGGTTTGTCCAAAAGTTTCTTTTGGCGTTGCGAATCTCCGGAGCAAATCCCAGTCCATCTCTGGGATGTTAAGAATACTGCCGTACTCTTTGGCATCATGGAAGAGCTCCACCAGCTTTTCTGCCTGCGATAGAGCTTTTGCCTTTTCGTCTGGAGACAAGTTCTCTCCCATCTCCTGAAGCTGATTTTTTGTGATGCCATTGCTCTCCTGAATGGAATAGACATGTGCTTTAATTCCGCTTGTCAGGATACGGCGGTTATATTGTCTTGCCTTCATCATGACGGCAAAATAGGCAAGCTGATATGCACGGTCATCGATATCGAGACCGTAGATATTGTTTTCCAGAATTGCTTTCGCAGCTTCGCGTTCGCTGTAACCAACAGAGGTATAGATCTGCTCCAGAACGTCAAACATGTAGACAAGGATATGTCCGCTGCCCATACAGGGATCCAGACAGGACAGATCCTCCGGTTTGAGCGTTGCATACTCCTCCCGGATTTTGGCGAGTTGCTGCTCTACTTCCGGCTCCTGCTTTGCCTCCGGAAGGTAATATTTCCAGCCGAACTTCTCCGCTGTCTCCCTCTCATCGACTTGCGGATTCAGCCCTCTCAAGTGCTCTATCCAGAGCCTGCCAAGACTGTTCTCCACCATGTAGCGAACGATCCAATCTGGAGTGAATAACTGTGTTGCAGCAGGTACGTTTTCTTTAGTAATCTTTTTGTTCTTCTTCAAACCTTTAAATACTTCATCTTTAGGTTCGGTATTGTAATACTGATATAACCAGCCAATAATTTCTACTTGTCCACCTTTAGAAACATCAAAGTCTTCTTCTGGAATATCATGAACCAATTTATAAACAACATCTTCTGAATCATCATATCTGATATCTAAAAGCAGTTCTGTAAACTCATTCGTCCGTTCAAACAGGCCAGGAAGTAATTCATTCAGCTTGTTACACTGTTTCACAAAGAGCAAATTGAAAAGCTCATTTAGGTTATTGTTTTCTTTATAAGTAATAATGTTCTTTTTATCTTCATTAGTAAGGTTTAAATCTGCATCAAACGGGTTTGACATTAAATCAGACTCTTTCTTACCTGAAATATCTGATGACAAGACTCTCAATCGTGAAGGGAGATAATCATTTACTTCCATGAATCTGATTGCTATTAGTCTGTTGAACCATGTATAAGCAACTTCTTTAATAACTTCATCAAACCCCTTATTATTGATTTCATTAATCAAGTTATTTCTAGCATCAATTTGGTCGCCAGTGAGCGTTGTCTCTGTCCCTAAGGAAGATGTAAAGATAATATAATTATCACCTTGTACATCTGGCTCTCTTATTTCGTTTTTGCTAACACCTATGGTTAATGCCTTATCAGTTGCTGACTGTTTGAGCTTATTTCTTGCATATATTGCATATTTTTTTATCGCATTCTTATCCATAATGTCTCCTATTTTACTTTTATCTTTACAATATGGTTTTTCTTTAATTCATCTTCTAATTTTGACCTAATATTATTTAAGAAAAGATCCAGTTCACTTTCATTGCTGATGATCTTGTCCGCATTATTAAACAATGTGTCCACATACAATGTTTGTGTTTTTCTCTGTGGCTGTACCGTTACATTTGGTTCCGCTGAATCAGTATCCGTAGTTGTTTTAACAAGTATTCTTTGCTTTTCATCATTAATTTTCTGAATATAGATAGTTTGTTTGTTGAGCGCTTCTCCTTCAATATTTCTTGGCTCTGATAACAATGTAGACCTAGATAGTCTGCTTCTAAAGCTTGTAAAATCGCTTGTAACACTATTCATAAACTTTGTTCTTATATCTCTATCATTTCCCATTTCATCTATAATCGATTGTTCTATCTGATCAATATTTTGGGTAGATTGAGTAATACTACTTTTAAGAATATAATTATAACGATTACTAAAATCATTAATATACTGAGGAAGCTCTTTAATCTTTTGGTATGGGTTCTTGTTTAAGACAATATCATTGATTTTAGCGATAAATACTTTTAACTGGTCATCATCGAAGTAAGTATTACTTTTTAGTGCTTTATTTCTGCATTCTAATGCTTGCTTAAAGATTGAATATTGTGTCCCCTTAAAGAAGTTTTCTATGGGTTCTATATCTTCAATGGCATCTAAAAAATCATCATAGTGCTTATCAACTGAATCAAAAAAATCTGATGGGTTTTTAATACTTATTGTTTGAGTTAATAAGTGTTTAAAGTTTTCAATAACTTCTTTACCAGGTAACCGACTTTCTACATTATATTTACTTGTATAAGTATCAAATTTATTGATCTCATCTTTAAATAAATTCTTAGCTGTAGCCATTAGACTATCACTATCACTATTTCTATGATGATTAGAGTTAAGACTTGAACATAAATCATTTACCGTTTTGATTTGTCTATCTGGAATACTCTTCTTTACAGAGACAATAAGTTTATCATTGTTTTTTGACTCAGTAACTGAAGCAATAATTTTATTAGGCTTAGAATCGAATTCAGTAATGACTTCTCCATGAAGCTTAAACTCTACTTTTTTCTGATGGAAAAGTTTAAGAATAAGCCAATAAACATCATCTTTTACAAAACCATAAGGACTCACCATGTAGTGATCAAGTAAGTTTTTAACACTCACCTGAACAGCCAGCGCATTCTTATTTTTGATATAATCAGTCATATCATCAAGTGCCAACTGATTATCTCCATCAGCTAAATTATCCAATGTTAAGTTCTCTGGCGTATTAAAAATCTTTATAAAATCATTCTTGGATGGTGCTGTAGTCATATAGGAAAGTTTATTATAAACTTGACCTACTAATTGACCCAACGATTCATCTACTCGATCAACAACGTTCTTATTCCCTATATGAGCCTCATTTCCACTAATAAAAACAGCTGCATCTTTTAATGATTCTTCGATTCTATCCCTGATACGTGTTTTCATGTTGCTGTTGATTTGTCTTTTTTGAGCAATTAAGCCTTGCATAACAGGATCACTTGTAGAACTGTTCTTTCTTAGATAGTTTGTAGTCTGAATATAACTTCTTAAATCTTCTGTAAAATCCATTTCTGGAGGTAATTTGAAAATTACATTATTGAGCTGATTAGATAGTGGTCTTAATTCATCCGTACTATAATCATGATCATTATACGGAGTGATAATAAGTAAACCTATAGGATTGCCTTGTGTGATTGGAGTATCATCGATCCTTTTATCAAAAGGAAATAGATACCTGCTATTATAACGAAACTTAGAAGCAGTATAAATATCCCCAAAGATAATATTCTTTAACTCAACAGCAATATCAGATGAATCTACTCTTTCATTTTTAATTTGCTTATTCAAATCCTGTTCTAGATTTGTTAAGAAAGAATATTCATCACCTTCCTTTTGGACATATGTTTCTCTTATTAATCTCTTTAATGATTCATTCACTTTATTTGTAAGATCCAAGCGATCCACTTCTACATCATTAACCATTAATGTTGTAATATCTTTGATTCCAGCCTTGATCTCACGAACGTTCTTGATCATGAATAATACTTTTAGTACTTCTACATCAAACGGCTCAAGATTATCATTTCGTTTAGCAGAGTCAATGACTTGTCTATAATTTGCATCAATCCATTTCTCTAAACAGTCATAGAACTTATTAAATGAAACAAGAACACCTAGTTCATTATTTTCAATTGTCTGTGCTGATTCTTGTACCAATGCTAACATAGATCTATTCCCATCAGATAAATGTTTTCCTGATGAGCTATTATTTCTAATAGCTGTTAATACATACCCCAGCATATCAATCTGATAAGGAATAAAAGGATACACATTTGCAAAGTTTTCAGAATCAGTATACTTTCTCTTAAACTGTGTTCCATTAGAGAAGTCTAAGAGATTCTTAATAATAGACTCTTCCCCGTCATAGTAAGCCATTAATGACGTCTGCGCGACATTAGTCTTCGCAAGTACACGCTTTTGTATAACTTCATCAACATCTGAGGAAGACAAAGCAATACGCATATTAAATCTAGCCTGAATCTTAGAAAAATCCTGTCCTCTAACTTTTGTTACTTCATCAATGTTTTGCTGCGACGTCACAACGATCCATGCACGTCCCTTACAGTACGTACTGAAATCTTCAGCAATCGTCTGTAAGTTAATCAACAAGTTAGAATCGTCAGCCACATACTGACCAATTTCATCCACCAAGAAGATTACCCTATGATCTTTCCCTTTTCTTTCACAATAGGCATAGAGCATCTTAGCAAAATCACTTACACTCATTGGCAATCTATTATGAATATCATTAACCAATTGATTAGCATCTTCTTCAGCCATTAAATCTAGATCAGTTACGGTTTTTATAAACTGTTTTCTTCTAAATTTAATCTTCTTACGATCACTGATCCAAGATTTTCCGGTAATCTCTTCATATTTTTCTTTAAAAGCATCGTACTTTCCTTCATCATCAATCGTTCTTTCAAACTCAGCTAACACAGGATTAATGTCATCATAGCCACACTGTCTGTTAAAGGCTCTTAAAAAGACGGAAAGAATCGCATCTTTATCACGATGTGATGTATTTGCTAATGATTCAATATTGAATAACATAACATCAGAAGAAAGAGAAGCTGACTTCTCCATATCTGCGATAATTAACTGATCTTCAATCTTATGATCATCAATAAAGTATTGTACAGGTGTTTTCCCTCCTACTGATTTATTCTCTAAGATATATGATAAAATCTTCATGAAGTGAGATTTACCTGAGCCATAGAAACCGGAGATCCATACACCAATTTCCTTGTTATTGACATCACCAATTGTATCTGCATAGGCACTGAAGAATTCCCTAAAATACTTAGTAAGTTCATCAGTAACAACATATTCTTCTAATTCCTGCTGTTTATATTGATCCTGTTCATTACCAATCTTAATGACACCATTTATGTGTCTATTAATATCTCTCATGAACATATTTTTTATTATCAAACTATTATCCATTTCTTATTCCCCTTCGATTAGTTTAAAAGCTCTATAGTAATTATCATTCAAAAGTCCAAACAAGCTGATATTTTGGGCACTGTATGTGCCTGGTAAGAATAGAACTACTGGTATATTATCAATAGCAAGGTGCAGATTATTTAGAATTTTATGTGCTCTGACTATTGGATAAATTTTACCTACTCCAGTAATAAAAATGACTGAATTTTTATCAATTCTTTCTTTGATATAATCAATGAAGTAGTTCTCATCCATTGTGTTAATACCCATTGCATCACAAATGCTTAAAGCTACTTCTTCAAAACCTTCTTCTTCCATTTCAAAGACATCTTCTAAAATATCCTCTTCCTTTAGATAATTAATCATAATATCGTAAAGATCGAAGCAGCTAATATGATAATCTAGATAAGTTTTCTGATTGACTCTTTCCACAAGATCATGGACATAATCTCTGACCATTAATTCATCCTTTGGATCATAATCAAAGATGAAATAACTCACTTCGTTAGCACTTCCCGTGTTTTCTTTAAATTCCGGGGTATCTATCTTTTCTTCTATTTGTTGCAATCTATTCATCGTCTGACTCATACATATTACTCTCCTGTTAAGATCCTGATGAAATCTTTTAATTTATTCTTCACTAATAATTCTTCTAACTTATAGTCAATGTAAGGCTTTATCATATTTCCTTTTTTCAGATCTTCAACAACTCCTGCTTCATATAAATACTTTATATATGTAGAACCTAATTTACGAACAGAAGCCTCACTGATCTTACGAGCACTTTCATAGAGCTCTTTCTTCCCCTCTATAAATCCTTGAACATCAGTGCTCTTTATAGTATTGATGCCTGTGATCATATGATCTCTATATACTTCAATCATAAAGTCGTGAAAAAGTGAATCTGATAACATGATTGCCAAAAGAACAATAATTTTTGCTTCATCAACATTACAAGTTGCTAATTCTTTGATTAAATCTTCAGGTAAGTTACTTACTCTATTGAATGTTGTATTCGCAATCTTACGTTTACGGTCATCAGAAATTGCATTATAAATATTTTCATTTTTTGACAATAGAACAATGTCTTTTTTACTTGTACCATTCACGATGTATTGCGCTGTTATTCTTGATTCCTGTAACCAAAATAAAACGCTAGTTGCTTTTGCATTATATTTTTTCATCTTAATCTTTCCTTTGTTAATATCACTGTTAATTATACATGTATTACATAAAAAGGACAATTTTGTACTTAAAGGATAAAAAGAATACTAGGTTAATATTTTCAATATCATTTCTTTTATTATCATTTTTAAAAAGCCTTTTTATCTAAATGAAATTAAATTACATAATTAGAATAAAACAAGTTTTTTCACTGACTTAACATCGAAACGAAAATCTTCATAATAAAATAATTCAATTGTAGAATATAAAAAGCATCATAATCTCCCTACAAAGGAAATCATAATGCCTTTTCTAATAATTCAATTTTTATTGATATAATCAATATTGTTTATTTTTCTGTTGGTTTCATTGCTGGGAAGAGAATGACTTCACGGATTGTATCCTGGCCAGTCAACAACATGACAAGTCTATCAATACCCATGCCCATACCACCTGTTGGT
>OCVV010778351.1_pt1 | contig 18559 bp, 18 predicted proteins | sample 1539721 | NCBI WGS metagenome assembly OCVV01 (sample SAMN02144230, study PRJEB22623) | gut metagenome | biome: sheep rumen | host: Ovis aries | place: New Zealand | reverse complement strand
AGCAATTAAAGCTCTTTTTTCCATTTTAAATTACCTGCTTAATTTGCTTAATGGCTTTAATTAATACTTTTTGCGGACAAGCAAGGTTTAATCTCATATACCCTTCACCGCCAACACCGAAAGTGGAACCTTTATGTAACCAAACTCCTGCTTTTTTCAAAAACAATCTTTCTATACTTTCACAACTTAAATTCAGTTGTTTACAATTAAGCCAAGCCAAATATGTCCCTTCCATATCTTGAACGGAAACTTTTGTTCCGGCAAAACTTTTTATCAAAATATCTCTGTTTTGCTGCAAATATTTTAATAATGTATCAAACCACTTTTCGCCGTCTTTATAAACTGCTTTTACAGCCTGTATTGCCGGTTTTGTTAACACATGAAAACCTGTCGCATTAACGGCTTTAACAACTTTTTCTCTTATATTTTTGTTTTGTATTACAAGATGTGCCGCCTGTAACCCTGCAAGATTAAAAGTTTTTGTAGGTGCTATTGCCGTTATTGTATTTTCCGCAATCTTTTTGGAAAGAGTGCATATCGGATAATGTTTATAATTTTCGTAAACAAAATCGGAATGAATTTCGTCCGAAACTATAATAACATTATGTTTAATACATATCTTTGCAATAGACAAAAGTTCTTGTTTTGTCCAAACTCTGCTTACGGGATTATGCGGTGAACATAATATATACATCTTAACTTTATTTCGTTTTATTTTATTTTCAAAATCTTTAAAATCAAATTCGTATCTTTTACCGTTAAAAACTAGCGGATTAACAACAAGTTTTCTGTTATTATCTTTAATAATATCCATAAACGGATAATATACCGGCTGTGAAATTAAAACAGAATCTTTTTCTTTTGTTAATGCCCTGATTGCAGCAGATACACCGAACATTACACTCGGAACACATAAAACTTCTTCTTTTTTTATTTTCCAATCCATTCTTCTTGCATACCAATTTTGCAATAACGATATATATTCATTATCAATGTATGAGTATCCGTAAATGTTGTGACTTGCAACTTTTTTTAATGCATGTTCAACAGCAACAGGACTTTTAAAATCCATATCTGCCACCCACATAGGAATAACATCTTTGTTCCTATTCGGTATGAAATCATATTTTACCGAACCGGTATTTTGTCTGTTATTAACTACATCAAAAAAAGATTTTTTTATTTTATTCATTTTATTCTACTCTTAAAATCTGCTATTAACCAACCATCAAGGTAGGTTGGTAAATATCTTATAAAAAAAGATTATTGTTGTCAATATAAATTTTGTATAATAACTTAAAACATTATTATGTAAGAGAGGTAAAAAAATGAAAAAATTTGTTTTAAGTTTGGTTTTATGTTTGTGTGTTACACCTTTTATTTTTGCAGATACTGTTTCAACCGACAGCAGCGGTTTTCAAAAAATATCTTCAAGAATTCCTGATGCTGTTTATGATATGAGATATTATTCCGACTACAACTTTACAGGGCACAGAATAGACGGATATCATGCTCCTGTTGCTTATATGACAAAAGAAGCTCTTGATGCTTTGGTGGTTGCAGCAGACGATTTAAGAAAACAAGGTTACAGAATTCTTGTTTGGGATACATACAGACCTCAAAAAGCAGTTACCGATTTTGTTAACTGGATAAACGATCCTAACGATCCCGGAAACAAATCTTTTTATCCTGATATAAAGAAATCGGATCTTCTTGCAGGAAATTATGTTGCCGCAAAGTCCGGTCATTCAAGAGGAAGTACTATAGATTTAACAATAATAAAACAAAACGGCGGTTTTGTTGATATGGGTGGAACATTTGATTTCTTCGGAGAAGAATCTCACCCCAACTACAAAAAAATTACAAAACAACAAAAGAAAAACAGACAAATTTTAAGAGATGCAATGTTAAAAGCAGGTTTTAAACCTATCGATTCGGAATGGTGGCATTTCACTTTAAAAGATGAACCGTATCCTGATACATATTTTGATTTTAATGTTGAATACTTTTTACAAAACAGCAGCGGAACGACAACTTCAATAAATTTTTAACAACAGTTGAAAAGTTTAACGGTTTAATGGTTTAATAAAAAAAACGGGAAGAGATCTCTTCCCGTTTTTTTTATTTTATCTGACAGACTATATAGAGAATTTATAACCTACATTAACATTTAAAGAAGAATATTTGAAAACATAATCTGTTCCAGACGAAGCATAATTTTTTTCTTTAAAAGTTGCAGTATTTATAGAATATAACACTTCAAATAAGAACGATTTATACTCAACACCTGCACCTAACCCAAAATACAATCCGCCACCATCAACTTTAAGAACGGCTCCACCTACATTAAAATCATCATAAAAAGACCCGTGTGATATTCCGTAACCGATTTGGCCTACTGCATAAATACTTTCGGATAAGCTTGGTTTTACGGAAAGATATATATTTGTAAATCCTAACTTTGCTTTATCTTGATAAGAAAAATAAGTAGCATCATACGGAGATGAAAGTTCGGATTCAAAGCCATAACTTAAGCCTAAACCTACGGATAATTTTTCATCAAGTTTATAATAACCTTCTACTGCTATGGCAAAAGCATTAGATGTGTTACCTTCGTAGGTATTATAGTCAGGCCCCCAACAAAAAGATGAATTGTAATTTGATACTACGCTTAATCCTAATTTACCTACAATGTCAAACTTGCTGTCTTTACTTGCAAATGCAGGTACTACCATTGCTACTGCCAACAAAATTACTGCTAACAACTTTTTCATTTTTTACTACCTCCTTTTTATAAAATTTACTTCATAAATTTTAGCTTACAGCTTAAAGCTTAGAGCTTATAGTTTAACGACAAAACAAAAAAACAGGTCGTGTTAATTAACACTCCTGTTCATTAAACTGCGAGATTCCGCATCAAGTGCGGAATGACAAAAAAAATGGAAATTATAGAATGAAAAACTGCCGCTAACGATAGTGTATCTATCTGTCTATAAAATGTTAAATTTAAGTTTTTCATATTACTGTTATTGTAAAAAAACAACTTAAATTTGTCAAGAAATTTGAAAAACAAAATTTTTACCGACATTATACATTGTACATTATAAATTATACATTGCTGTTTTCGGGTTGCCGATATCGGTAACAACTTTGTAACCTGCAAGAGATACTCTTCTTTCCAAACAACCTCTGCATTCGGCTGCTTCTTCGTTTGTACAGATTTTATCATCATATAAAGTGTATAAATTTCTATATTTAGTTGGTGATAAGTTTGGCATAACAACATTTGCTCCCGATTTAAGTCCGAGTTCTCTGCCTTGCGGATCTATTGTTCCTAATGCCGTTGTTGAAGGTATAAGTGCATAAGGGAACAACAATCTTAATATTGAAATTATTTTTAATGTTAAATTTAGTTTACCGTGCTCAAACTTTTCAAATTTTGTGTTTTGTGCCGGAATAAAAGGTCCTATTCCTATCATGTCGGGTTTAAGTTCTTGCAAAAAACGAAAATCTTCAATAATGTTTTCTATAGTTTGGTAAGGAGAACCTACCATAAAACCGCTGCCTACCTGATACCCGATTTCTTTTAAGTTAAAAAGGCATTGTTTTCTGTTTTTCAAAGATAAACTTTCGGGATGCAATTTTTTATAATGTTCTTCGTTTGCAGTTTCGTGCCTTAAAAGGAACCTGTTGGCACCAGCTTTAAAGTAAGCAAGATAACTTTCTTTACTTTTTTCTCCTATCGATAATGTAATTGCACAATCTTTATAATTTTGTCTTATTGCAGACACGATATCACAAATTATATCGTCTGTAAAAAAAGGATCTTCCCCACCCTGCAAAACAAAAGTTCTGTACCCTAAAGCATATCCGTCTTTACAACATTGTAAAATTTCATCTTTAGTTAAACGGTACCTTTTAATATTTTTGTTTGTACAATTTATACCGCAATAGTAACAACCGTTTTTACAATAGTTTGTAAATTCTATTAAGCCCCTTAAATAAACATCTTTACCGTAAACTTGTTGACGGACAATATCCGCCTGTTTAAACAGGTCTTCTTTATAAGTGTCCGTTTCAAGCAATAGTTTAAACTGTTCATCCGAAAGATTTTTGTTTGATTTTAATTCTTCAATTATGTTCATGAGTTATATTATAACATATACCGGAAATTTTTTTGTCGTTGTCGTTTAAGACCTTAAGATTTTATAAAAAAAGCGGGAAGAGTTTTCTTCCCGTTTTTTTACATTGTTTTCGTTATTGGCTTTCAAAGGATTTTAAGATTTTAAATTATAACGAAGTATTTGTCGAATGAAGTGTACGTAAAAGAAAGCGATAGCTATTGGTACTCGATTGAGACAAATACAAAGTTAGAATTTAAAAGATAAATCCGTTTCGCCAAATAATATTAAAATGTTAGTCTGCAAAAAGGGCTGTTGAAAGATATCTATCCCCCGTATCCGGCAACAAAACTACAATATTTTTCCCCTTATTTTCCGGTCTTTTTGCAAGTTCTATACCTGCCCATAAAGCTGCACCTGAAGAAATACCTACAAGCACACCTTCTTTTTTACCTATAAGTTTACCTGTCGCAAAAGCATCTTCGTTTTTAACAGGAATAATTTCATCATAAATTTTTGTGTTCAAAACATCGGGAACAAAACCTGCTCCGATACCTTGAATTTTGTGCGGGCCTGCAACTCCGGTAGATAAAACTGCCGATGTTGCCGGTTCAACTGCTACAACTTTTACATTAGGATTTTTAGATTTTAAAAATTCACCTACACCGGTAATTGTTCCGCCTGTTCCTACACCTGCAACAAATATATCTACTTTACCGTCGGTATCTTCCCATATTTCAGGACCGGTTGTATCTCTGTGTATTTTAGGGTTTGCAGGGTTAACGAATTGTCCCGGAATAAAGCTGTTAGGTGTTTGCTGTGCAAGTTCTGCTGCTTTTGCAATAGCACCTTTCATACCTTTTGCACCTTCGGTTAACACCAACTCTGCGCCGTAAGCTTTCATCAACTGTCTTCTTTCTACAGACATGGTTTCAGGCATTACAATAATAATTTTGTATCCTTTTGCTGCTGCTACAGCAGAAAGGCCTATACCCGTATTTCCGCTTGTCGGTTCAATAATTATTGAACCCGGTTTTAATAAACCTTTTTTTTCTGCATCTTCTATCATTGCTTTTGCAATTCTGTCTTTAACAGAACCTGCAGGATTAAAATATTCCAATTTTGCAATTAATTTTGCTTGCAAATTTTCTGCTTTTTCTATGTGTGTAAACTCCAATAAAGGTGTTTTTCCTATTAATTCATCTGCTGATTTGTATATTTTTGACATAATAAATCTCCTTTTTTATAACGATTTACAACTTTGAACTGCGACTTTATATTTTGCTCCCTTATGTACCAAGTCGCTTCCGCTTTTTTTTAGTACACTGCAGTCGCAAAATACTTCGTCTCGTATTAAATTTGTAAATCTAACAATGTAAAATTCACTCTGTGAATTTTACTATTTTTTATCCTATTTAATTTTTACTTCTATACTTATAATTTTCTATTTCTGTGGGCATTCTGCCGTTGAACAAGTTTCACCGGTACTACAACTGTCATTACCGCAGCTACAACACTCTGCAAAACTCAATGTTACTACCGTTACCAAAATTAAAAGACTTAACAACACTTTTTTCATATATTTACCTCCAAATCACAAGTATTATTTTAACAAATTTTTTATTATTTTTTTCTAACATTAGAGACTTTAAGATTTTAGGTTAGAATGAAGCAACTAACGAATGAAGTGTACTTGGATCCCGTAAGGGCGTACTCGATTGAGTTAGTTGCAACATTATAACCAAAATATTAAGGTTGATATAAAGTATTTTTATGTTTTACTTAACTGCTTCAAAACCTTGTCTTAAATCATCAATAATATCATCTATATGTTCCGTACCTATAGATAATCTGACCGTTGTAGGCTTTATTCCGCTGCTTAACAACTCTTGTTCTGAAAGTTGTGAATGAGTTGTTGATGCAGGATGTATTACCAAACTTTTAACATCGGCAACATTTGCAAGAAGTGAGAAAAGTTTTAAACTTTCCGTAAATTTCTTCGCCGTTTCCGCGGTACCTTTAATTTCAAATGTGAATATTGAAGCTGCACCTTTCGGGAAATATTTGTCATACAATTCTTTTTGTTTTCCCGTTGCTAAAGACGGATGATTAACTTTTTCTACTTGCGGATGATTTTTTAAGAAATCTACCACTTTAAGTGCATTTGATACATGTCTTTCCACTCTTAAAGAAAGTGTTTCAAGACCTTGCAACAACAAGAAAGAGTTAAACGGAGATATTGCTGCTCCCTGATCTCTTAACAATGTTGTTCTTATTTTTATTATGTATGCCAAATTACCTACCGCTTTTGTAAACACTACACCATGATAAGACGGATTAGGTTTTGAAAGTCCCGGGAATTTATCGTTTTGTGCCCAATCAAATTTTCCGGCATCAACGATAACTCCACCCATTACAGAACCATGCCCACCAATAAATTTTGTTGCCGAATGTACCACAATATCCACACCGTGTTCAATAGGTCTTAATAAATAAGGTGTAGCAAATGTGCTGTCTACTATAAAAGGTATTCCGTGTTTGTGTGCAATTTTGGATATTGCATCCAAATCTATAACATCGGAATTAGGATTTCCCAATGTTTCGGCATAAAGAAGTTTTGTATTTTCTTTTATTGCTTTTTCAAAATTTTCCGGATTTGAAGGATCAACAAATGTTGTTGAGATTCCTTGCTCTTTTAAAGTATTTGCAAACAAATTGTATGTTCCGCCGTAAAGGTTTGTGGAAGATACTATATGATCCCCTGCAGTTGCGATATTTTGAACTGCATAAGTAATTGCAGATGCTCCCGATGCTGTTGTAAGTGCTGCAGCTCCGCCTTCAAGTGCTGCAATTCTTTTTTCAAGAACATCTGAAGTCGGGTTCATCAATCTTGTATAAATGTTTCCGCCGACAGTAAGTCCGAATCTGCCTGCTGCCGTTGCAGAATCTTTAAATACATAAGAAGTTGTTGCATATATTGGAACTGCTCTTGAATCTGTTGCTGAATCCGGTGTTTCTTGTCCTACGTGTACTTGTAATGTTTCAAATTTATATTTTGACATATTATTCTCCTTGTTTAGCTTACAGCTTACAGCTTAAAGCTGATAGCTTATAGTTTGCGGTAAAATTCACTTTGTGAATTTTGTTATTTTTTAATTTTCAAACCTTTCGGTCTGTGGAAAAATTATCTTTAATAATTTTTCTTTGTTTTTTAGTTTTAAATTCTAAGACCTTACGGTCTTCATCTGTAAAAATCGTTTCACGATTTTTGTTTTATTTTTTTTAGATTTTTGCTTCGCAAAAATTTCTATCCCTCTATACTTCCGGTTTATCTGCACATTCGCTCGTAAAACAAATCACATTCTTTAATACAACATCGTGGAATGTTTTTTTGTTCTTTCTCTTTTTTATTTGAATATATCATATATTTATTCCTCTTTTTACAATCTTCTATTCTTCTAATTTTCCAGTCTTCCAATTTACCTACCTTTGCGGTAGGTAAATATATTACAAAAAAACTTTTTATTTGTCAACAAGATTTTTTCTCTCGATAAATCTCAGTGTATGGTTTATTATAAGTTTATGTTTCAACTTTTTTATTTCTTTCTTCCACACATCTATTCCTCTATACATCAAAAAAATTGCAAGGTAATTTTTTCTTATGTATAATATCAAGATAAATTATTGTTTTTTTAGGAGCAAATATGGAATTAACAAAAAAAGATGTTGATTATGTTGCTTCTCTTGCAAGATTGGAATTTGAAGAGAAGGAAAAAGAAAACTTAGTTAAACAACTTGGCTCTATTTTGGGTTATATCGACAAGATAAAAGAAGTTGATACTTCAACAATAGCACCTACAAGCCATGGCGGAACAAGTGAAAATGTTTGGAGAGAAGATGTTGTAGTAAAAAGTTCTCAAGAAACAATAGATGCATTGTTTAAAAATGCACCGGAACAAGACGGCGACTTTTTTAAAGTTAAGAAAGTTATGGAGTTAGAAGATTAAATTTTATTTCATAAAATTTAATTTACAATTTATAATTAAGGAAAGAAATATGAACAATGATATAATAAAGATGACTGCAACGGAGCTTGCAGCAAAAATTAAAAGCAAAGAACTTTCAAGTGTTGAAGTAACAAAAGCTTCCCTTGGAAGAATAAAAGAAGTAGATCCTAAAATAAAAGCTTATGTTTCCGTATGTGAAGAATATGCATTAAAACAGGCACAGCAATCCGACGATAAAATTGCTAAAGGTGAAAATGTTGGAGTATTGGAAGGTGTACCTATAGCAATTAAAGATAACATTTTAATAAAAGATATCAGAATGACTGCATCATCAAAGATTTTGGAAAACTATATCGCTCCTTACGATGCAACAGTTATTACAAAATTAAAAGATGCAGGTGCGGTATTCGTAGGTAAAGCAAACCTCGATGAATTCGCAATGGGTTCATCAACGGAAAATTCCGCATTTTTTACTACAAGAAACCCTTGGAACACGGAACATATTCCGGGAGGTTCTTCAGGCGGCAGTGCTTCCGCAGTTGGTGCAATGACAGCTCCTTTGGCATTAGGAACAGATACCGGCGGTTCTATAAGACAACCTGCAAGTTGTTGCGGAATCGTTGGTGTAAAACCTACTTACGGCAGAGTAAGCAGATTCGGTGCCGTAGCATTTGCTTCTTCTCTTGACCAAATAGGTCCAATGTCTAAAACGGTTGAAGACAGTGCATTATTATTGAATGTTATTGCAGGGCACGATACAAAAGATTCAACATCAATAAATATAGACGTACCAAACTATCTTTCTACAATTAGAGACGGAGTTAAAGGTTTAAAAATCGGTCTTCCCAAAGAATATTTTATAGACGGTTTAGATGCGGATGTTAAAGCATCGTTGGATAAAGCAATAGAAGTTTATAAGAATTTAGGCGCGGAATTTGTGGAAATTTCTTTACCTCACACGGATTATGCAGTTGCGGTTTATTATATTATTTGTTGTTCCGAAGCTTCAGCCAACCTTGCAAGATATGACGGTGTAAGATACGGTTTCAGAGCAGAATGTAATAATTTGTTGGATGAATATCAAAAATCAAGAGGGCAAGGTTTCGGTGCGGAAGTAAAAAGAAGAATAATGCTTGGAACTTATGCACTTTCTGCAGGTTATTATGATGCTTTATACGGAAAATCTCAAAAAGTAAGAACATTGATTAAACAAGATTTTGAAAAAGCGTTTGAAAAAGTTGATATTATTCTTACTCCATCGGCTCCTACACCTGCATTTAAAATAGGTGAAAAGAGTTCGGATCCTTTACAAATGTATTTATCGGATATATTTACAATAAGTTGTAATTTAGCTGCTATACCGGGAATGAGTTTACCTTGCGGTTTTTCACAAAAAGGTATTCCTATAGGTATGCAATTACTTGCTAAACCGTTTGATGAACAAACTATGTTTAAAACAGCTTATGCCTATGAACAAGCTACAGCTTGGCATAAAGAGTTCCCAAAAATATAATTGTATGAGGATATAAAAAAATGAATAACAAATATGAAGTAATTATAGGACTTGAAGTTCACTCACAAATAAAAACAAAAACGAAAATTTTCTGTAATTGTTCTACAGAATTTCATTGTAAACCTAACACAAATATTTGCCCTGTTTGCACCGGTCAACCGGGAGTTTTGCCCGTATTAAACAAACATGCCGTAGAACTTATAGTAAGAACAGGTCTTGCTTTGAATTGTACAATAAACAAGAAATCCGTATTTGCAAGAAAACAATATTTCTATCCCGATTTACCTAAAAACTATCAAATATCTCAATATGAACTTCCTTTTTGCGAACACGGCAAAATAAATATTTCCGTTGACGGTAAAACCAAAAGTATCGGTATAACAAGAATCCATTTGGAAGAAGATGCCGGAAAACTTATACATGATATAGGTTCAAGACAACTTGATTATTCTTTGGCAGACTACAACAGAACAGGCGTGCCTTTAATGGAAATTGTTTCCGAACCTGATATGAGATCACCGCAAGAAGCGGCAGCTTATTTGGAATCTCTTAAAAACTTAATCGAATATGTTGAAGCTTCCGATTGTAACATGGAAGAAGGCAAATTCAGATGCGATGCAAATATCAGTATAAGACCTTTCGGACAAAAAGAGTTCGGAACAAAAGCAGAACTTAAAAATATGAACTCAATTTCAGGTGTTCAAGAAGCCCTTTCTTACGAAGTTGAAAGGCAAATCGAAATTGTAGAATCCGGCGGAAGAGTTATACAGGAAACCAGAACTTGGGATCCTAACGAAAAAGTAACAAAATCCATGAGATCTAAAGAAAATGCTCACGATTACAGATATTTCCCGGATCCTGATTTGGTACCTGTAAACTTAGATGACGAATTTATAGATAACATTAAGAAAAACATTCCGGAACTTCCCGAAGCAAGAAAAGCAAGACTTATAAACGATTTGGGACTTTCCGAATATGATACAAACATAATAATATCCGATAAAGCTCTTGCAGATTACTATGAAACAGCACTTAACACTGCTAACAAAGGTGCAAAAGATTGTGCAAAAACGGTTGCAAACTGGATTATTACCGAATTATTAGGAAAGTTGAACAACTCAAAATTAACAATAAAAGAATCCCCTATTTCACCTGAAAACATAGGTAAACTTGTAATACTTATTTCTAAAGGAACAATATCGGGTAAAATAGCAAAAACGATATTTGAAGATATGTTTAAAGATAACAAAGATCCTGAAGTAATAGTTAAAGAAAAAGGTCTTGTTCAAATATCGGATGCAGGCGAAATCGTAAAAGTTTGTCAGGAAGCTATAGATGAAAATGCAAAAATTGTTGCAGATTATAAATCCGGTAAAAAATCGGCTATAGGTGCTTTGGTTGGTGCGGTAATGAAAAAATCCAAAGGTAAAGCAAATCCTCAAATGGTAAACAAAACATTAACCGAACTTTTAAACAAATAAAGAATTGTTTAAATATAAAAAAGGAACTATGTTAAAGAGCATAGTTCCTTTTTTATTTTACTTATACATTTTAATTTTTAAAGAAATTCTTTAATATTCTGAAAATTTTAAAAGAAAATGTATTAAAAATTTTTAATAAAAATATTGAAAAATTTATTTTAAATTTATAAATAAAGCTTAAATCCAAAGATATTTCTTTCAAAAACTTTATATGTTCAATCGCAGCAGAATAAATTTTCCGTGCGGTTTGTTCTGAAATTTTTTTACCCATTTTACCGAGTTTATATAAGAATATATCTATACAAAATTCTTTTATTTCGGGTTCATTAAAATTTCTTTCTTGCAAATCTTTTGTCAGTGTAATAAAATTAAAAAAATCATCTGTTGCGGTTTTTTCAAAATTGCCGGTTATACTCAAACTATGTTTTCTATAAAATAATATTTCATCGGAAATAAAAATTACTTTTTTTGAATATATATACACTAACGATAAAAATGGACAATCTTCAGAATTTTTTCCTTCATAAAACCAAATATTATTATCTTTTATTACAGATGTTTTATATATTTTTGCCCAAACGAATGCACCTGCATATCCTTTATATAATCTTTCTATATTGCTGTTAGTATTTATTTTATGAATTTCTCTTATTTTTGCATCTTTATAAAAATTTTCTTTTTGAAAATAAAATTTATAACTTGCTCTTACAACATCTGCATCTGTTTCTTCTATTTTGTTATATAAAACTTCCAAATAATTTTCTGTTACCCAATCATCTGAATCTATAAAAGTTATATACTTTGTATTTGTATTTTTTATACCGGTATTTCTTGCACCGGATAATCCTTTATTTTCTTGTGTGATTATTTTAAATCTTTTATCTTTTTTTGAATATTCTTGTAATATTGATAACGAATTATCGGTTGCACCGTCATTTACACATATACATTCAAAATCTTTAAATGTTTGATTTATTATACTATCCAAACATTGTGCAAGATATTTTTCTACGTTGTAAACCGGTAATACTATTGTTATTTGTGCCATTTTATTTCCTCATTATATAACATAATGCATAGTACGGAGGCATATTATTATGCGGTTGTGAATTGCCAGCAATTTCAGTTTTTTCGCCATCAACTTTAGGATGCATAAAAGTTTCTCTATCATAATGATTTCCATTAGCAATTCCCGTATTATCATCACCCTTTAATGGACTTGTGTAATTATGACTATGTTTTGGCATTTCATCTATTGTTAAAATATGTTCACTCTCTCCGCCTTTTGAATCAACTGCATAATTATGTCCCGCACCTAAAACAAATCTGTCTGTTAAATTAGGTGTTCCGTTGTTTCCGTCACATAATACCCAACCTTCCGGAATATTATTTACAGAACCGGACCAAATAATTATTCCGCCTTTTGGCACCATAAAATATTCTGTATTTCCTACAATTGTTTTTGCTCCGGCAGAATCTACAGCAAACTTTTTATCATTTCCTACTGTTACGGCAAATTCCGCGTTTTCTTTAACTGTCGCAGATTCTGTTGTATTTGAATGTAAAGCATAAGGCATTGCTGTCAATTTTTCTCTCGGTTCCAGCTTTTTGCTATCTATTTCAATTTCAAGATAATAATCTTTTCCTCTCCAATCAATATCGGGATTTAAAACTACCGAAAATATTCCGCTCGAAACAACTACAGACATTGTTCCGGATTCCCATTTTGCCGTTCCACCTGAAAGTTGATTATAAATTTTAAAATTCATACTTTTTGTTGCATTAACTTCAGCTCTGTATTCTTTAAGTTTTCCGTTATACCTTATTTCATTTGGGACATCTGCTATAACAAGTTGAAAAACAAAAACAAAAGATATCATTAACAAAACTTTTTTTAACATTTTATTCCGCCTTACCGTTTGCAAAATTCTTTATATTTGAAACTACACTTACTTTATTGTCTTCAATATCTACAATATGAAAGCCGTAAACATTTATAACCATTGTGTTATCAATTTTTGTTATTTGTTCATTTGTTTGACCCTCAAAATGAACATGTCCGTGAAACCAAATTAAAGGATTAAATTTGTTAAGAAACTTTTTAAAACAAATAAAACCTTTATGGCATGTATCTTGTTTATCATGTATTCCGGATATAGGAGCATGAGAAACAACTATTATTTTTTTCTTTTTTTTCCTAAATATAAAATCTTTTATTTGTTGAAATCTTATTTTTCTTGAAACTTTACCTACAATTCTTGCCATTTCTTTTTCGGTATATTGATACCCTTTCATATTGTATCTCATTGAACCTTCAAAACCCACCAAGATATAGTCGGCATAAACTTCCATTCTTGCATGCAAATTTATACCGCCCAAACTGAACTGCTGTTCATCATCATAAATTTTATCGGCTATTTTTTTAAAATAATCTTTGGAATTATCGTTATTTAATGTGGGATGGTTACCTTCTACAAAGAAGAAATATTTTCTTACACTGTCAACAATAAATTCCAAATAACTTTTAGATAAATCTCCGCAAGATACAATAAAGTCAATCTTTTTTATAACATTTGTATTTCCGATTATAAAATCTTGAAGTTTTGCATCTTCTTTATCGGATACGGCAAGAATTTTCATAAGTTATCCTTATTTTAAATTACTTTACTAAGTTTTTTATAATATCGGTAAATATCGAAGGAATAATATCAAGAAACTTTTTATCTTTATATTTTGCCATAAAGTCATGTGCGGTAAAATCAAAACCGACATCGTGTCCCGCCTGCTGACTTAAAAAATATTTATGTTTTTGTATCCATACATACAAGTCGGTATAAGTTCTGTTTGCGAATTTAGATAAAATTTTTTCTTCTTTCATTAATTCTACGGCAGGCAAAAATCTTTCGGCATACCATTTGTAAGATACAAACATTATTGATCTTTTTATAAGTTCACCGTTATTATAATTTTCTTTAAAATCCAATATTTCCTGGTTTAATATTGCATAACTTTTTAATTCGGTAACTTTTAAAGGATGTATTAAAATTTTATTATTTAACATTGTTGCTTTTTGAAAAGCGTTTTCTTCCAACTTTATCAAAAACTTTTTTGTGCTTTCCGAATCGAAAGTATAATTTTTATCTTTTGATAATTCAAAATCAAATTTAATTTCCGTAACATCGGCATCTATATATTTTGCTTTAAATTCATTTTTAGCTACTGCAACTCTGTGATGACCGTCTATAATGAAATAGTTATCCAACATTTGGTAAACCTGTATCGGTTCCAAATTTACACCTTTTTCCATTAAAGATTTTATGTATTCGTATCTGGATGAACCGTCGCTACGTTTCGGCAGCAATGTTTCGGAAAAATCTAAATATCTTCCCAAACTGCCTATAATTTTATCTATAGGTATTGCCTGGATTCCTTTTGATTTTAATGTATATACCGGCACATTCTTTTCTATTGCAGAAAAATCTACTAATATTCCGTCTTTATCGTTTGCCATTTTTACCTCTATAAAATAAAAAATATGGGTAGAGAGGGAATTGAACCCTCACGGCTCTTGCGAGCCTCAGGATTTTAAGTCCTGTGCGTCTGCCAGTTCCGCCATCCACCCATATTCACTACACTTATTTAAAAAAACATATTGCAACTAATATTGAGAAATTATACATTTTTTTTATAAAGCTGTCAAAAAATTGCGGAGCAATTTTTATCTTAAAGTTTAAAGCTTATAGTTTATGTTTTTCGATAAAAATTTGTGAAGCAAAATTTTCTATTATTTTAAATGTTTTAAAGCATTGATTGCTCTTTGGTGATTTGGATTCAATCTCAATGCAAGTTCAAACATTTTTTCCGCTTCAAAATATTTACCTTTAGCATATAAAATTAATCCTTCTTTATATTTTTCATCCGCTAATTTCTCATCTATTAAAATATTTTCTTCTTGGGGTTCTTGTATATTTTCTTGTACCGATTTTTTGGTATTTTTCAAAGTTTTCGTTATTTCTTTCACTGATTTATCTATATATTCCTTTGCGTAAGAATAATAATTAAAAGATGTGTTTGTATATTGTGATTTCTTTAAAAATTCCTGCAATTTTTCCATATGTTTTATACATTCAACCCACTGTTTATTTTTATATAAGATTATTCCGTTCTTAAGTAAGGTGTCGGCCTCAAACTCAAATTGTTTTTTCTTTTGTTCTTCAATTGAATTGGTTACAATATCATTTACTTTGTTATAATATTCCGTAATTTCTTTGTTTTTATTATCAAATTGAAGATATTTCATCCATTCTTTTAAACATTGATCATAATTCCCTTCATAATAATTTTTGTAACCTGCCCAGTAAGCATACTCATCAAAATCCGTATCAAAACTTGAAGAAGATTTTTCTTTCATCATTTTTTTTATTTTTTCAAAATAAACATTCGGAGATTCATATGTAGGATAATCCATTATGATTTTTTGTAATATATCGCTTGAATATAAATATTGTTTTTTATTATAAAATTCTTTTGCTTTATCAAACATTTCCTGTGCTTGTTGTTGCGAAAGTCTGTCTTGATTTAATGCAGCCTGTGCTTCTTTTTCCAATTCATTTTTCAATCTTTTTTTCTTATTCCATCTATATGCTAAAGAAAACCTGTTTATTAAATCAAGTTCATTAAAATCTATGGAATAGTTCACGGTAAATGCAGAAATATTTATACCGAAACCGGCTGTAATATGTTCCGGATAATAACCGCACCTTATAGCATATTTTTCTATAAACTTATATTCAAGTCCCGCAAAAAGTTCATTACAGGCATCCTCATTTTTTATATCCAGAGATAAGGTTAAAGTATCTTTTGTTTCAAGCCTGTATATTATCGGTATTTCCATTAACGTTGATAGTCTGAATATACACTGAAAATCTTCTTTGTATTCATCAAGTTTTATACCGGTACCGACAATATTTTGCATAGATAAACCTATACCGAATTTTGCCTGAGTATATTTTATGTCCACATTATCAAAATATTTTGATAAACCTATACCCGTTGCAAAACCGCCATCTTTCTTTTCATATAAATCATAATAAATATACTTTAAATTTATACCTATTGAAGTGTCTATAGGTTTTATTGTGGTTGCCGCCGCAAGTATATATGCCCATTGGTTTGTTTGAACTGTTTTTGGACTATCAAAAGGATCTTTTCTTATTTCAATATCTCCGCTTGCCAAATCTATAGCGGAAAAGCCTAAAAACAAATTATCAAAAAGTCTGTAATTGATTGCTGCGGCATTATATGATGTTCCATCAAATAAGTTATACCTTGATAATGAAACATTGTTATAATCAAAATAACTAAGCAATGAACTATTGTGATATATTATTGATGGATCATCTAACGAATTTAAAGCTGTTTCCCCTTGAGAAAATGCGGAAACAGACGGTCCGTGAGAAAGAAAATTTTTTCTTGTTCCCGCAGCATATATATTTTGAAAAGCAAATATTGATATTATTAAAACTATAATTATTTTATTATTAATAATCTGCATCTTTCGGTTTTACTTCCGCCGTTTGAATAATTTTTCTTTATCACACACAAATATGTGCCGTTATATAAAATGTTACCCTTATCATCTTTACCGTTATATACAATCTCATTGTTACCTTTTGACAAATTATCTTGCGAAGCATGATAAATTTTATCGCCGTATTCGGAATATATATCAAGTTCAACATTACCGTCTTCCGACATTTCAAAAAATATTCTTGTATTTTGCCCTTTTTGAGGATTAAACGGATTTGGCGCATTATAAACTTTTTTAATTTCGCCTAAAGTAACAAAATCATATGTAATCGGGTTTAATAATTTGACACCATACTGATTTTCAACTTCCACTCTCCAATAGTATCTAGTTCTCGGAGAAAGATTTTCGGCAGTATAATAATTCTGTGTTGCTAAATCATATTCCTGCATTGAATTTTCCGATGAACCTAAAAACAAAGTATATTTTAAGACATCACTTTCAACACCTTTACTTACATTCCAACTAAAATTTAAAACAGTATTAGAATTTCCCCTGCCATCTTGCAAATTCGGATTTAAATTCACAAATGAGTGCGGTCTTTCGGTGACAACAAAAGTTTTTGCGGGAGATATATATTCATCCGGATAGTAAATATTATCGGCAACCACATAATAATCATAACTGCCGTAATCTAATGATAAATTCGTATTGAATATATTGTTTCCGACAGATTCGCAATTTAATTGCGACCAGGAATCGTCTGAATTTTGTTTTTTGAAATAAACTTTCGGATATCCGTTTAATATTTCATTACCGTATTTGTCGTTATATTTAACCTGTATATTAACATCACTTTCACTTTTAATACTTACGATATCTTTTAGACTATCCGTTGCTATTAAAGTATTATCCGTATTTGGAATGTAATCAAAAATATCAAAATATGATTGTGTTAAAATTATTTCTTCTTCATTATATTTGAGTTCTGTTATTCCTACAAAATCTATATAAGAATCAACATTTATCCAATCTTTTTGTTGAGAAAACTCTGCAACTTTTTGATCTGTTTGTAATTCTTTCTCATCGATAGATAAGACATTTGCATATATATCAGAAATTACTATTAGTAACAATAAAACTATAAAACAAAATTTTTTCATATACATAAAAAAATCGGGGTGACTGGACTTGAACCAGCGACCTCTCCCACCCGAAGGGAGCGCACTAGCCAACTGTGCTACACCCCGACCAATTATTCAAGAATATCCAATATTTCTTTTAATTCCTGCTTTATTTCTTCAAGAATTTTTGGGTCGGAAACACCAACTTGCATATTAGACATATTTTTTTTTCTTCTGTCAACAGTAAGGCACTTCTTAACGCCATCTATTGTATATCTCTTATTATACAATAAATCTTTAATTTTTTTAATAAGTTCCACATCTAAAGGAGAATATTTTCTTATTCCGGAATGCCTTTCCGGTTTAAGTTGTTTAAATTCCGTTTCCCAATATCTTAATGTATGAGCAGGAACATTCGTTCTTTCGGAAACTTCACTTATATTTAAATATTTTTTGTCCGGTTCAAACATTGAATATCTCTTTAGATTGTTTAAATTTTATTTTCTTTTTAGGTTCTATAAGTATTGTATCACCGGTTTTAGGATTTCTGCCTTTTTTGGCTTGTGTAACCAACAAATTAAAACTTCCGAAACCTGTAATTACAACCTTTTCCCCGTTTACTATTGCATTTAACATTTCTTCAAACAATTGGTTTACTACTGTTGTTGCCTCTTTTTTTGAAGGCATTATTTTTGCTATTTTTTCTATTAAATCGTTTTTTGTCATTTGCTTTCCTTTATTCAGCTTTCGGTGTTCTTGTCATTAAATCATATACAGCTTGTTTAG
>OCVV011323537.1_pt1 | contig 18560 bp, 32 predicted proteins | sample 1539721 | NCBI WGS metagenome assembly OCVV01 (sample SAMN02144230, study PRJEB22623) | gut metagenome | biome: sheep rumen | host: Ovis aries | place: New Zealand | reverse complement strand
GCAGTCTTGATTCCGTTTAAATGAATATCTAGTGCGGTTTCACTCAACCCTAACGCATCAATTATTTCCCTTTTTGATGCTCTAGGATTTCCTCTCATAAACCCCAAGAGACAGGCATCAACGAAACCATATTTGCAAATGTGATCAGTCTCTACTTTGATTTCCATTTCTTTATTTCTCCAATTTCGTCAGTTCCTCTTTTATTCTTGGATAGTATGTCTGCCAAATATTCTGCTCCGACATAAAATTATCCTCTGCCACTCTCTGCACTGCTTTGGTTATCTGTAACCCGTCAATGACTACTGTCGAATATAATTGATATTCAATGCCCTTCATCCTCTTGAGGTTCTTCCCCATATCCTTTAACAGTTTGCTGAGAGACGACATTTCACCTGTTAATTTCTCGATTTCCTCGTCTAGTGATAACCCCGTTTTAGGATTGCGTTTCGTCACTAGGTCGAGGAACACACTCATTCCGTCAATCCCCCAATTTCGGGAAACACCCAATCCCTCATAATTCGGTGATTTCCGTCCGAGGTATTTTACATAGTAGACTTCTCTTTTCTCCCTGAGGTATTGATAACGTTGTTCGCACGATCTCAAGTCGAGAAGAGTGTTCGTGTAATTTCTTAATATTGCCATTTCCCGAAATCCTCTTTTTTACAATGATGTGATTTTCTCCATTTCTTCCTGTGGTATGTGGTCGAAGTGATATTCACCATTGTTGTTCTTGAATTTGATTTTGAGTGTGTCTTGCCCATCAGTCCTGATGTAGGATATGTCATCCCAATTGATCAGGATAGTGTCACCGAGAATGTCAGTGATTTTCCATATTTTCAGTGACGATACTTGTTTTGTTGCCATTTCTCCACCTTATGAATTCGGACATATTCCTGAATTCTTTCCCTTCTGCCTGTTTCTTCATTTCCTTGTAATACTCAGCACGTTCCCTGTACCATTTCTCTGCATTCTCTTTTCCGAACAGTTTCAGTCGTGCATCGTATAATTCATTTGCGAATCGTCTTACTACGTTCATTACCACCCATCCTCTTCCAAATGTTTCTTGAATTCATCGGACATTTTGTCCTCTGTCATTGGTTTATAGTCGTCTGTTTTAACAGGTGCAGAGTCGTGCTTTTCCCAAGTAATGACTTTCTGTTTCCAATTCTTCACTTTGTTTCCTTTACTGTCTTTCCAATCGTTCCGAGTATAGTAGTCATAGAATTTCTGTGCATCAACATTGTTGTTTCTCTGCTTGCAATACTCTTGGATTTCTTCGAGTGTTGGTGCTATATACTTATTACCTATCCTATCCTTACCTATCCTATCCTTACCTGTGTATACATAATCTGTGTATACATTCGAGGTATAAGCACCCTTTTCGTCTATCTGCAATTGTGACTTTTCCTCGATGTATTTGGTCTCTTGGTATCGGTCTTTTTGCAGATAGTTGTTAATTCTCCAATGCTTGATCACTATGACTCCCGATTCAAACGGAATGATGAATTTCTTCTCAATCAGTATTCTCAAGTCGTCTGTCGTTGCTCCTGATTGTCTCATAATCGACTTCGGGTTATTGACGAACCCGTCATCGTCAGCAAGCATTCCCATTGTCATATACAGGCATCTTGCTCCTAGAGGCATATCAAGGAACGCATCCGACAATACTATGGTTTTTGCAAACATTCTTCTTTCTGCCATACTTATCTCCTGTACTTGTCAATGACTTCCTTGACTGTCGTGTAGTATTTAGGAATTACCCATTCATTTATCGGTGAATAGTAGTATTCCTCGACCTTGCAATTTGCGACATCAATGGTCGTGTCTCCGTTCTGATAACATTCGTTGTGTGTGATGTGTAGGATGATACAAGGGTTCTTGTACCTTCTTGCGAATTCCTCGAGTAGGTTCTTCTGCCCGTTGTATATCAACCCTTTTCTTCTCCATTTCCGTTCTCCAAGAATGAGGATGTCGTTGCCTTCCTCGTCTTTTCCTAGAAAGAACAGGTCAATGTCACTTGGATGGTTCTTGTCGTCATACATTGAGGAGAAGTCCATTTCGAGTCTGTATTTTGAATTGTTAATCATAACCAATTCCTCTTGAATTCCTTCATCCACTTGTCGTGCCCGTAGACCATCTCAAATCGTTCCTGTGCGATTTTCCTGAGGTAATTGGAATAAGGGATTCCCCTTGCAGAATGCACCGCCTCGTTGCCTGTAACGTGACAGGATGCACACAGATAAACCCACAGTCCATAGTGTTCGGACTTGTTCCTGAACCGAGAACCCACTATGTGATGTTTGTGAAGGTTCTGAGTAGTCCCACACCTGAAACACACACGATCATTGCTGATGATTGATTCAGTCATTCGACCACTCCCTTTCGATTTGATCAGACAGGATTCTGATTTGTAATTTGTAAACGTTTATTGCCTCAAGAGTCGCCTTGTAAAGTGCCTCTGTTGTGATTTCCCTTACCTTTGCCCGTGCCACTTCCTTCTTTCCTCTTGCGATGATTTGTAGGTTCGTGACAGGTCTGCCCTCGTTTTCCAACCTCAGGACAGTCTCGGCAAGGATGGTTCTGTATTCCCTCTGTGCCTCTGCGTAGTCCCTAGACACTTTCGGGATGTTGTGAAGTGTGCGGTCTAATTTCTGTGATAGTTCCATCAATTGATTGTATAAGTCCATATATCGAGAGAGAGTGAGAACGAGGGTCAAGGAGAATTTTTATGCCAAAATGAGACAGGGGTTAAGTAGTCCTCACTCTCTCAAAGAATGCCTAGAAAGGCAGTTCTTCCTCGGTTATTGAAGGGAATGGTTTGACCACTTCAACAGGTTTATTCCCTTCTTCTTTTGGTTTGCTATCACATAATGTCAGACCTTCACAAATGACTTCTGTCGCATATTTCTTTTCACCATTACTGTCATACGACCTCACCTGTAATCGCCCGTCTACGCCCACAAGAGACCCCTTGTCGGTGTACTGTGCGAGGACTTCTGCGGTCTTACCCCAAGAGGTGCAATTGATGAAGTCTGTGTTGTCTTTGTCCCTCTGCACTGCGAGGGTGAAATTGCAGACACTCTTTCCGTTTGGTGTTGATTTCAGTTCTGCTTTCTTGGTAAGTCTGCCGATTAGTGTTACTCTATTTATCATTGCTTTCTTCTTCCTTTCTCAATTTGCTGATGATGTTGTCTATCTCTTTCAAGGTCAGAACACCATCCAATTCATCCAATGTGTTGATTCTGTAATAATTCAGGAATTTCACTTTCCTGTCAGGGTGACGATAGAAGAAGTCATCAAACCAAGAACGATATTTGTTCTCCTTCATAATGTCCTCATTTTTAAATGGGACTTTCGTCTCTGTGTTTGTTGTGTCACTGTCCTTGACATCGTCAATCAGGAACAGTCCGTTGAGTGCGTACTTTCTTGCGTAGGATGATGATGCACCTGTTATCTGTGAACCATCCATTCCCTTCTTCACTTCTTCCTCTCTTGCCAATGCAGTGTTCTCAATCCACATATTCCGATTCACTGCATCCTTGAGGACTGCGTGTGATTTCACATAATACCTTTCACCAACCATCACGACCTCATCCCACATATACAAGGTCATCAGGAATTTCTTGAGTAATGGTTTCACTGCGTTGTAGATGTCCTCGCAGTTCCTGTACCGATAACCACCGAATTTGTTGAATTGGTTCTTCGGTGCGTTCAATTCGTTCTGCAAATACATCAGTCTTTCTTCAAATCGTGTTGCCTTCATTTGCCGATACCATCTGTCTAATGGTGTCTCAGGGATTTTGTTTTCTTTCTTTTCTGTCATTGTTCCTTTCTCCTAATATTCCTTGATGGAAAGGCACTGCCCGTGTTTGTACTCTTCCCACCGCAATTCCTGTTTTGACATTCTTCCGCAGATAACCTCATATCCGTCTGCGAAAATGTACTGATAATACTTCCTCATCTGCCCACCCATAACCACAGGATGAGTGCGAATAACATTGGATATGTCACCAACATTCCGCATCCGATTGCCATTGCCTTGACGAGGATTTCTCTTGATGTTTCTTTCATACTTGTTCTCCTATTCCGAGTCTCTTTAACACCTCGACTCTTGGTGCTCTCTGTGGTCTTGATTTGATAACCAAGAACCCTTTCCTTTCCATTTCCTGATTGACTGTCCTGATGACTCTGTTCGCCTCTCGGTGTGTGATGCCGAGCAGATCAGACAATTCAAGGGCATCAATCATCACATTGTTTTTCACCATCTTGGTGAACCCTAGTCCATAAAAAAGACTCTCGGAGAACATCCGTATAAATCGGCAAATTCAACGATTCGTCTCAGGTCTAGTTTCTGAGGTTGATTCTCATAAGACCTCACAGTCTGCACTGTGACATTCATCAGTCTTGCAACATCTTCCTGTGTGAGTCCTTTCTTGACTCGCATCGCCTTGAGGTTGCGTGTGATCTGCTCGAAGTCAAACTGTTCCATACTATCTCCTTTCTTTCCAATATCCATATACACACCTCTGCCCATCTTCTGAGCAGTCAAATGTGTCATATAACACTCCATCCCTGACACAGGAATAGTGCCTTGACAGGTTGAGGATGATGTTCCCTGACGGGAGTTCCTCTTCCCTTACGTGGACTCTGCATCCTGAACCAATCTGCATCGTTGGATGCCATTCCCATCCCAACCATTCCTGAATGATTTTCTGTGCGGTGACCTTGTGGACTCCGTTCCTTGCAGACGACTTTCCGACTCGTCTCTTGCACGTTCTCTCCTTCTTGGAGTATTCGTTTATCTTGTCATAAACGACCTTGTAATCGAGTCCTGTTGCGTTGCAGATTGCTCTGCACAAGCAGTCTCCCCGTTCTCCCTTGTAATACTGAGAACGACCACCATCTGAATAAACGAAGTCAATCATAACTGCTCCTCATACAGGTCGATTTCAAACCCATAGTTGCCTGTCGGAATGATTGACACCCCGTTCTTCCCGTCAACGTTCCAAACGTGTGTGACTTCGCATTCGTGAGTCATTCCCCCGATTTTGCCAGTGAATGTGATGATGTCTCCAACATTGTACTTGCCAGTGTACTGTTCGGTTTGGTTGTCAATGACATAGTCATAAGCATCCATTGGATTGTCCTCTGCTCTTTCTATCCACTTCTGACCGAGTTCCTGTGCCTCTTCAAATGAGTTGCAAACGTTAGTATGTGACTCGATTCCGTTGAGGTATAAAGTCACATAATATGCTTTTTCGTTGTGTGTCTGTGTTCCTTTCATTTCCTTGTCTCCTTTAGGTTTACACCTGACCGCCTGTGGCGGTTTCGTCTCAATTTCCAGAGACTCATCAGAGGTGCTTTATATAATGTCCATATATGCCTTTGTCTCGTTGTTCTTTACTCTATAACAATACTTGACAGGTTCTCTTTCGGGGTGCTCTTTGTTGTATTTGTTCCAAATAGCATTTACCTTTTCCATATAGGCATTCACTTCTTCAAATGAATCGAAATGTCTGCGAGTAGCGGTCTGAAATCCGCAAGACTTGTGTTGACAATCCTCAGTGACTAGGACTGTGTATTTCTTCACCTGTTTCATTTCCCTGTCTCCTTTCCTTAGATTTAATTCAGAATGTATTTCTGAATATGTGTGTAGTTTGCAACGTAGATTTCTGCGAGTTCTCTAATCTTCTTGTCGCCTGTGAATTGTAAGTGTCTGTAATCAAGACCATTGACATTCAGATAATCACCCATAGCAATCTTTAAACCTTCAACAATGTAATTGACCCAACCTTCGAATGTCATACTAGGATATTCCTCGGTGCCACAATCATTGATTCCGTTGAGGTAACCTTCGCATTCACAAGCGATTGCATACTTGATCTGTCCATCTAAATTTCTTGCTCTGTCATTGAAAATCCAATTTGATACGTTTGTCTTTGTCATCTTTCTTTCTCCTTCGGTTCACCCTTTTGATGAACCCCTTTCTCCTTACATCTTCATTCTATCACTTTTTTGGTGAAACGCAAGCATTATTTTATGATTTTGGTGAAAATTTTTTTCGGTTATGTTATTATGAGGTTGAGGAGAATGATATTATGACAAGAATTTATTTTAAGGAGAACCTTGCGAGGTTACGCAAGAACAACAAATTGTCCCTTGAACAAATGGGAAAGATAGTCGGTAAGACATACAATGCTATTTACAGATGGGAAAAGGGTGAGACAGAACCGACACTGATGGATGTTGCAATAATTTCCGAATACTTCGACATCCCTGTTGATGTGCTACTGTTCACAGACATTTCCCTTGATTATCCACCGACTATCTCTCAACGCATCCTTGATGATTATAAGACCCTCGACAAGTCTGATCAGGAAGTCGTCAATAATATGATAAAGGCACTCAAGAAATAGGGTGTCCCTTATTACGGACAGGAGACAAATATGCCAACATACAAATCCGATAAACCGACAAAGGATGGTCGCAAATACTTCTTCTATCTGTCTTGGACTGATCCTAATGGTGAAAAGAAACAGTATAAGTCCAAGAAATTCAAATTGCTCGCAGATTGTCAGAAAGCAGAGGCACAATTCCGTTTATCTATCAATAAGGCGGTTTTTGATAGGTTTACGTTCAACGAAATGATTGATGAATATATTTTACGGAAGGAAAAACAGGGTGCGAAACCATCGACAATGAACAACACAAGGAATTGCCTTGCTCACACTCGCAAAGTCCTCGGAAAAGTCCGCATTGACAAATTGAACAATCGGCAATGGGAATCGTTCCTGTCTTACCTTCAGGAACAACCAATGAAGAACCACCGAAGAAACCGCATCATTGAGTATTCAGTCGCAGTCTGCAATTATGCCAATAAGAAACACGGAGTGTTCACCTCAGTCCCTTCCCGTTTCGAGAAATTCAACGAACAGGCAGACAAACCATTGGATGACAAGATGGAATTTTGGACACCTGATCAATTCAGCACGTTCCTCTCTGTCGTTGATGACTCGTTGTATCATACCCTCTTCCTTCTCCTTTTCACGACAGGGATGCGTTCAGGTGAATGCCTTGCGTTGCAATGGAAAGACATCGACTTTGATGCCCGAACAGTCTCCATCAGCAAGACAGTGAACACCAAATTGAAGGGTCAGGCATTCGTCTTGTTACCGCCTAAGACTCGCACCTCAAATCGCACCATAAGACTCACACAGACCGCCTGTGACGGACTTTCCGCATTATATGACCAAGTAGTCAATTATCAGCAATTCACTCCTGAATGGTTTGTATTCGGTTGTGACAGACCTATTCCAAACAGTACACTGCAATCGAAGAAGAAACGATATTACAACAAGGCGGTTGCTATTGACCCAAGTCTGCCAAATATCCGCATTCATTCTCTCCGTCATTCGTGTCGGTCTGCTCTGATCAATTCAGGTGCTACCATTACCTATATATCGAAATTTCTCGGACATTCCTCAGTGAAAGAGACACTTGATACATATTCGCATTTCTTCCCAAGTGAGACAGACATCATCACTGACAAAATGGATGAAATTTTGAAAAAGTCTACCTAAAAGTCTACCTAAAACCTCAGAACATAGAAAAAACCCCGTATTTACGGGGTTTCTGTGCGTTTTGGTAGCCTGTACGGGATGTTTTTGATAGGTTAGTATAATTGCTCATACTGTCAAAAACCCTCTTAAATCGCCTTAAAATGCGTTAAATGACATAGTCTGCATCGGTTTAGGTAGATTTCTCTCATAAAAAGTCTACCTAAAATCTACCTAAAATCAAAACAGGAAGATGCCCGTCAGGTAAGTCGGAAAGGAACGACAACGGGCATCCTCGAAAGAAAGAAAACAAGTGAATTGAACAGACACACACAGTTCAATTTCGCCCATATTGTATCACTTCTTATGGTGAGAAAATAGGACAAAAAAAAGAAGGGGGTGATTCCCCCTTTTTGAGTCCTCAGACTCTCTTCTCTAATAAGTCGACTCGGGTCTCCAATTTTGCCAATTGGAGTCCGAAATTATTATGTGCCTCGACTTTATTTGATAATTTAACGATTTCCTCTTTCATCGTCTTGTCACGTTCTTCGAGAAGTGCCATTGTCTTGTTGTTCTGAATGATGACCATCACAACAGAAAAGAACCCCGAAAGCAGACCACCGATGATGCTTGATAATAGTGCGTTATTCATTCTCTACTGTTTCCTTATCATAGTAACCCGTTGTCTGTTTGATCAATTGGTCGATGCCTGTTGCACCAAGTCCTGATGCAAGTCCCTCAAGGGCAATGGAGAACCCGAACCCTAAATTCGCCCAAGCATTCAAACCGATTCCTAATACTCCGCAAATTAACGGAATAAATTTCTTGTGGTCATCCTTCATCAATGGTTTGACCATCAGCATCACTAAATAGACGAATGCTGAGATCATAGGCACTGCATATTCCTGAATGTTCATACTAATTCCCCCTTTACTTCAAGACTTTGATTGCATCCTGTATTTTTTTATTTGCTACTGACAACGCAACATTCAATTCCTTAGCATTTTTCTGTGCGAGTTCGAATTGTGCGGTCAGTTGTTTGTTTTTCTGTTTCTCTGCCTCATAAAGTGCCTTGTAGTCGGTGACAGGTAAATCCTCACCATCCATCACTGCAACCCAAAATTCACGATTATCAATAGTGTCAATCAGTGCCCACTTATACCCGTCTTTTTCGGTTTCCTTGTAAACGTTATAAATGCCCTTGAGACACATTTCATCGTAAATTGTTCCTGATGGTGCGTTTCTCAGTCTGCGTGTATCACTTCTGATCTCGCACTGATGTTTGCTCTCATCACGTTTGACAGGTTTCGGATATGTGATTCTTTCAGGCAGAGGTCTGCTCCAAGACGGAGCAATGTACTCTGTGTTGTACTGTTTGTCATAGTACAAATGAGGGAGAGGGTCTATTGCGTACTCACTCAATTTGTTGGTCGTACTGTTCCACACAAATTCCTCATACAGAGGAACAATGCGAGTCATATAGATGTGCAGATGTGTCCCGTTTGAATACCCTGTATTGCCTCTCTTCGCATTGCCGATTTTCTCACCCATTTTGAATTGAGTGCCGATTGCTGAGGTTATTGCGTTGTATAGGTGGATATATCCGACCCACCTTTTGCCTGTCGTGTAACGATGCTCTAATACGCACCAATAACCGACTTCGCCTGAATAACCCTTTGCAATCAGTGTCCCATCTTGCCAAGCAAGTACAGGACAATACTGATTTTTGTACCATCCAATGTCGAGTCCTCTGTGAGTCTCTGTGTTGAATTGCTTTGTGACTCCCCGTGCATCCGTTAAAGGAATGACACCGATTTCGTTCCAATCAATCATACTTTCTCCCTTCTAATAGCAAATATAATTAAGTCTCATAACAGTGACCGCACCCGATAAGTGTGCGGTTATTTCGCCTGTTGATGAATTCAGTGATGCCCTCAAGACAGGATTGCCTGCATCCTGAGTGCCACAAATTATGAATGTCTTTCCGACCATATTCGAATCTGTAAAGGTCAGAGTGTCTGTGGATGATCCACTGAAATAATAAGTCCCTGTCTTGAAATATCCATCAAGTCCCTGTTTGAACCTTTGACCACTGATGAGTCTTGCGGTCGTGTGTGCAGAGTTCTTGATGTCTGCCTCTGCTATCAGTGAATATGTCGTGTTAATCCATCCGACCATCTGATAGTCAGTCCCATCATATATGAGTGCAACGACAGACCCCGCATTCCAAGAGGATGCCCGTGAGGTGCTTGGAGCAGTCGTGCCATATCTCCTGATTGCGTGTGCTCCTGTCCCGTTGATGTTCAGTGTTGGATTCGCCTTAGTGTTCGCATTTGTGAATTTAATGAAAACCAAGACCCCTTCATACAATTGGAATGTTAAGTCAACATCATTGCTAACTTTCCGTGCAGTTGACCCACCTGTCCGACAAGTGCCATAGAAGTAAATGCCCTTCTGTTTAAGACCACAGGTGAAATAATCAGGTTCTGCGATTGCTCCCACCCGTGCTCCTAGGTGTCCGTGCCCGTCATCATACAGATCAAGAGGAAATTTCGCCATATTCACAATGACAGACTTTCTCACAGTCTCACTTGCGAAATTGGTGACTGTATCTGTTGCTATGATGGTGTATGTCTTAGCAACGTTCTGTGCCTGTGACAGAATAATCGGTGTGCTCGGGTCTGTGTAGGTCTGTGAACCATCAGTCAGTGAAACGTGACCGACATTGCCGATGTTCGTTAAGGAATAAGTCCCCGAGAACATAATCGAAACGTGGTCTCCCGAGTCGTCTCTGTTCCCCTGTGCATCACACCTGAATGCCTCGACTGTGATTTGCGGTAACGTGTACCCTTGCCAAGCAGTTGAAACAGTCTTTCTGTCCGTGCTCTGCCCTCTTGAGTCTGTGACTTGGATATTGCTGATAAAGTCAATGCCCGTGTCTCTTCTGTTGATTGTGAGGTCAGTGTGCCCGTTATAGGATGCCCGTGATGTTGCGTATGATGAAGGGTCAAACGAACCACTGACACCATAAGCAACGGAGAAATCGAATAGCATCTGACTCGCACCCGTTCCTTTGGTTGCGGAATATGAGACTCTTGCGGTTGAATATCCTGAGATCAAATATCCCCGAATAGGTGTGGACTGAATTGCCACTGTTGGATTTGCAGTGAATTGTGTTTTGAATACTGTCGCATCAACACTCATCACGTTTGTTGAGGTGATGGTTTCACCGCCACCAACGACAGACAATGTCATTGTCCCTGACCCTGTGTTATTCAGTGCATTGAGTAAAGCAGTATTAGAAATTGAGAAATCCTGATGAAGTGTAATCGCCCGATTCCATAATTGAATAGTTGTCCCATTCAATGACCAAGTTACTGTCACGACTGTTGACTGACTTCCCCCTCTTCTTGAAACAGTGAAGTCAAAGGAGTCAGTTGTGTTCGATATGACATAAGGGTCAGCATCTCTTTTGACTATTGAATAATTCGCCATATATCCCCCTATTCTGTGTGTCTAGTAAATCGCAAGTGTGCACCATCATCAGTGCCCTCAGGTGCGGTGAATATTCTCCACCTCTTGAGATAATTGTCGTCTTGGTCTGTATCCGCAGTGCCGATTGATAATTGCGATGCACCGAGACCTTCAAAGGCATCCAACCACCGCAGTCTGTTGTAGTATTCATCAATGAAGTCAAGGGCAGTGTTGCCGAATCGCCCTCGGATGTTGTCGGTTTCACTTCCGACTTTTCCAACGATCAGACCATCCTCAGTGAAATCGAAGTATGTTGCGAGGTCTCCCTCGATGTTTCCGACTCGGATTTCAAGACCATCGAATCGGTGTGAGACTGTGGTTCTCAAATCGCCCAATTCATCATCCACCCGTGCGACTGTGGTCTGTACCTGTCCGAGGTTATAGTCAATCGTCTGCGTGATGGAAATGAGTCTGTTGTTTGACAGGTGCAATTCGTGGATTTCCCCGATTGTACTTGCAATTGTCTTGGAGAATGTACTTCTCACTGTTCCCACTTCAATTGATGAATACCTGTCCCTCAGGACATCCCACACAGTCTTGATGACTTTCGCATCATAGGTGATGCCCAAAGGTTCATATATGACGTGTACGATGTCGCAGAGGTCAACAGTCTCAGCAATGCCCTCTGTGGTCTGTGAGAGGTCAATAAACGACACCTGAATGTTCTTTTCAGGGTTGCCGATTTCTGCTCTTAGAATGTAATTTGCCCGTGCCTGATTGAGTTCTGCGAGTGTCGGTGCACTTTGGAATTCACTCGATAAATCGAGGATTTCGGTTCTGTGGTATGCGTAATCACTCGCAGTCGAAGTGTACTGAATATCACCATAGAATGACACTGTTGCATCCGAGTTCTGCCAATAAGGAATGACTCCCGTGATGGTGTTCTCAATGCTCTCTTCTTGGTTGAGGTCTGTGATGTTCTTTGCATAACGCAGTGCGACCCCGTTATCACTTCCCCTGTGTGACCATAGGTTGACAGTGTAATTGTCCCACTCGTACTCTCCACCGAATAAGTCCAAAATCGAACCCTGTGTGCCACCGAGACACTGTCTCAGGTTCTTCAAAGTGTTCTGAAAGTAGACTGTCTCACTGTTTGTGATGTTCGTTGTGAATGTGAATGGTGAGGTTTCTAGGCAGTGATTATTCAACGCAGTCAGTGTCCGTGAAATGCCCGTCTCCGTGAATGGTTCAACAGGAATGAATGATGCTCTATAAGAAACGTGATGTGCCAAGACCGTGACTCGTTGGTTCAATGGTTTGGTGATTTTGTAAATCTCAAACCCTTGTCTGTCCTGAGTCCTGTTCGGTTTGACAACGACTATCCTTCCGACTTGCAGTTCCTCGTATAAGACACCGACAGTCGGGTAGATCATTTCTAAGTCGAATATCCCGTTTCTCTCTTCGGTGACTCGACAGTCAATGCAATCGGTCAGTCTGCCTATTCCGTTTCCTGTGAAGGTCGTGATGTTCTTCTCGAATAAAATTGGTGTCATACTTATAACTCCCAAAAATTAGGACTGATGGATGTAAAGACACTTGAGGATGATGCACCTGATATCCTGAAACTGACTGTCTCATATGGTGGGATGACAGGGAATTCATCAATTTCAACCATACTGTTGCAATTGACATCCCCCTCATAACACTGCATCGTTTCGGAGTCGATTGTGATTCTTGAGTTGTAGATTTCATTGACTTTGATGACTATGTCTCCGACAGTGATTGTCACTGTTCCTGAGGTTGTGATTGTTGGTTTCGCAGTGAATCCATACGGGTTCGTGACTGTTATTGTTCCGTTGCCATTCTGAACCCTTGACTCGGAAAAGAACCTCTGCGGTTTAGCATAGAAATTGATGGTTGCCTTGCCCTGTTTTTTCAAGGACTCGACATCGAAGTCAATTGCATTGAAGTATGTTGCCAACCTGAAAGAATCCTGATGAGGATTGTTCTGATTATACGTGTCCCACAAATAGTGATATCCCCCGTCTGCCAATAACCACTGAGCAATTTTGCGTGCATTTATCGGAAAGTCCTGAACGACTGCGATGTCATAAGAAACGATGATGTTGTCAAACGTTCCTTCATCAATCAGCAAGTCCCCGTTTTTTCCAGGAACGTGAACAGTCTCGACTCTGCGGTTTGGAGCACCATATGTCCTCAGTCCTGTGACGATCAGACCGAATTCATATGATGCGTTGTTGTTATATATGAAGTATTCCATTATCGCCACCGCCTCTCTAATTGAGCAACGTTTAATTCAAGGATGTTCATAACCTCGGATGCGGTTGCCTTTGCGTTTGCCGACTCATTGACAACGATGTTGACATTCCAAGTGTGTCCTGATGCGTTCCGAATTGCGTTCATCAGGGATTTCTCGCCAATGATGATTTCTCTGCCCTTTTCTCCACCGCCCATCAGTTGTCCGTTTGCGTTCATTCCGAATATAGTCGCACCATCCAAGACAATGCCCTTGTCCATTGCCTTTGCGTACCAATCAATGCCGAGTGACGGGATTGTGCCTGTCAGCAAGTCACTGATTTTCCATCCTCTCGGTGAAATGTAGAAATGTGGTAGAGGAATATGAGGGAATTTGAAATTGCCTGTGAAGATGTCTTTCAGGGTGTCTGCGACTTTTTTGCCGACATCAATGACTGTCTTGAATATGTCAATCAGTCCCTTGATTGCTTTGCCGATGATTTCCATTGTTGTCTTAATTACCTGTCCCACCTGTTGCCAATCCACACTCATCCGCCATTCTGCGAATGCCTCGGTGATTTCTGCGACTATTGGTGCAAGGTATCGCCCGATTTGGTTCTTGACTGCATCTATCCGTTTTGTTGCTCTCTGCATTGCATCGTCCACCGCACCCAATGATTCAAGAGTCTCACTGTCGAGGACATATCCCATTTCGTGTGCCTCGTCCCGATAGTCTGCGAGTCCTTCCCGACCGACTGCGATCAACGGGTTCAAGTCCATTGCAGACTTGCCGAAGATGTTCATTGCGAGGGCATCCCTCTCAGTCGCATTTTCAACGTTTCCAAGCCGTGAAATCGCCTCTGCGAATACTTCATCGGTTGACCTCAAATTGCCCTCTGTATCGGTCACAGAGATGCCTAATTTCTCAAACCGAGAGTACGCATCGCCCGTTCCCTTTGTTGCGGTCTGCATATTCTTGGTCAGTTTAGTCATTGACCCTGTTATTGTTTCGAGTGAGGTGTCCGTCAATTCGGACATATACTGAAATTCTTGGATTTTGTCTGTTGTCAGTCCGTACTGAGTCGAGAGTTGCATCACGTTGTCTGCGTATGCCCGTGTCTCTTTGCCCATCTCGAACATCTGCTTTCCAAGGTTCACGATGCCTGTTGCAAGTCCCTTGATTGCATCCCGTGTGAGGTTTGCTTTCAGCAGTGCTCCAAAGGTCTTGGTCTCTTCTCCCCGTTCCTTTGTCTGCTTTTCGACTTCATCGGTTTGTTTTCCCATTGTGTCGAGTTCGGCAGTGACTTCACGGACTTGTTTTTTGTACTTTTCAAGAGTGCCCTGTGTGACATTGATTTCCTGTTGCAGTTTCTTCTGCTCTTCGGTCAGTTCCCCGTTTTCGCCCTTTGGAAGTGTGTCATAGACTTTCCTGAGGTCACTCAATTTGTTCGTTGTTAAAGAGACCGCCTCTGCCAATGCCTTCTGTTTTTCATTTAACAGGTTTACATCCTGAGGATTGAATTTGAGTAATTTGTTGATGTCTCCGAGGTATTTCTCAGTGTCTTTCAGTGACCCTGACACCTTTTTAAAGTCTTGAATCAGGGGATTGGTGTCCGCACTGATTTCGATTGTGATACCTCTTATTTTGGTGTTTGCCATATTATCCCCCCTTAAAACGCATTGAAGTCGTCTTGCGTTGCGAGTTGTTTATATTCACATTGGTCATTTGCTCTTTCCGTCAGCATATCCAAGACCATCCCGTATGTAATACTTTCCATATCATCATCAGACAGTCCCAATTCTGAGCACCTGAGCAAATACAGACCTGTGTTGAATTCTCTGTCTGTTGGTCTAGTCTTTTTTCGAGGGTGTGGACAATGTTTCCTGTGAGTCACCCCATAACCCAAGAATTAAAGGCATTGCGAAATACAGGTCAGTGACTCCGAAATTGTCCATCCATTCATCCTGAGTGCCGATTTCGTTGTCATACTGTTTCGCCATTATATATGCGAGGTTTTCAACGACTTCGAGGTTTGCTCCCTCTTTGAATGCTCCTGTCTTGGTGTCTAAATGCAAGAACAGTTTCTGCATCTCACTGATCAGGTCTTTATTGAATGCGTTTCTGTATCTCTTCGGTGTGTTTGCGGTTGCCTTCATACCGATTTCCTTGTTTCCAATTTTGATTATTCTTTCCATTTAATCTCCTTAAAAAGAAAGAGGGTGATTGCTCACCCTCATTCTTGATGTTTTAAACTGATGGTACGTAAACCGCAGTGAACCATCCTGTGTACTGCTGACTTGATGTGTCGTCTAATTTTGTTGATGCCTTAACGACTCCATCACTCAGTCTTGCACTTGCCTTGATACTTAATGTCTCAGTGACAGGTGTGATTGTTGTGTCTGTGGTCTGTGATGCCACCCGAGGTCTTGATGCCTTGCAGTTATACAGAACGTGTCTGCGTGCCTTATCATCACTCTCGAATTGGAATAACAGTGCGAATGCCTTAGGCACTGCATTGTTGACTTCATATAAGACTTCGTTCTGATCTAACGCATATCCCATAACATCCGTCAGGAATGAATCAGGAATCAATGCACACTCGAAATCGCCCTCATATCCGTTGTTTGAATATGTGACGAAATAGTCGAGGTTATCAGCACGGAATGTTGTCTGTTCGCCTGACTGATTCAGTGACAGGTTGACTGCACCTTTGATTGGAACAGGAGTCCCGTATGTCTCAGTGACAACACCTGTCTGTGGATCGATGGTCTCAGTTAAGACTGCATAGTAGACATTAGACAGACCGTATTTGACTTTAGCCATTTATAAGAACCTCACTTTCATATAAAATTTGGTACATATTTTCTGAATTGATGAACGATTCCGTTCTATCAAATACTATTTTGTTTGCCTTGAGGATTGCCTCGATTCTCTGCTCGAGTGTCAGGTCTTTGACTTCTGTGTAGATTTCAATGTTGAGTGCCTCAATTTTGACATAATTCTCATTGTCTGCGATCATATCGTCTCGGTCAGGGTAATAATAGACACAATATGGGAGTGGTGGTGCTTGGTCGTTCGGGTAAGAGAAATAAGCAAATGGAATCCCGAAATCTTCAATCATATTTGCCACTTCTTGATATGTCATTTTAATTGCTCCTCTATCTTCTTCATCAATAATTTCTCAGCAAGATTTCTCCGTGAGAGAATATGTGAGAATGCCTTGACATCGCCCACTTTACGACCCCCTCGCCTTAATTCGTGACCAAATTCCAAGAGGTGAGTTAATTGAGGTTTTGCCTCGTTGTAGACTGTAACGTGAACGAGTCCATAAGACGATGTGACTTTATCATATCGCCACCCCCTCGCATATTCGCCCGTCAGTTTAGGTGTATCGGATGAGGTCTGCAATGCCTGAACGACTGTTTCACCGACTTCCCAAGAGGAGAGTGCGACTTCCCTCTCGATTTCGCCTTCGTAGTCTTTCAGTATTTTGCCGATTTCAAGACCGATGTCTATGCCCTTAATTTTGCGTTTTGCCATTATACAGGTTGAGGTGTAGGCGGTATGATTGCACTTGGAACACCCTTCTTGAGTTCGGTGTAAAGGTCAATCGTCTCGTTTTTGTCAACGTAAGTCCTATAAATCGTGTATATTTCCCCGTTGTACTCAACCCGTTCCTGTCCGTTGTAATCGTAACGGAAAACAGTGAAACGGAATTGAGGGTTCAAACCTTTACGTGAACCCTCATACCATTCCGTTTGATTGACTGAGACGACTTGACAGAACACTTTGCTCTTAATGATGTTCTTATGCCAAATGCCTAATGAGTCTTGCTCTTGATTGTACTCTACAAGATAAATGATGTCCGACCTATCCATTTTCTAACTCCAAGTCGTGAAACCTGTTGCCATTGATAATTGTGCCTTTTGCTCGTCATAGGAACGTTTCAATTTGTCATAATTGTCAGGATTTCCGAACCTCATTTTGACATAGGTTATCACCGCAATGTCAATGAGTTCATCATCCACAATATTGACTCCCCGAATTTCTAAATCACGAACACAGGCATTCATCAATGAAGTGATTTCACCATCGAAATCGTTGGTTGTTATCCTCAATGCAGTTTTGACATCATTTAATGCGATCATATTTTTTAGCCAACAGGGTTAGCATCTTCTAATGTTGCGACTGCGAACATATTGGTGTTCACGATGTCCATTGCAACATACAGACGACCGATGACTCTGATCAGGTCACTTGTTGCAAGTGTCAGGTCATCGAATTTCAGTTTGACATCCTCGCCCTCAGGTAAATTGACGAGGAAACCATTCTCGAAGTCACCGATGATTGCCTTGTCATCAGCAACACTGTCAGTGATAATCTGTCTCATACCGAAGAACGGGTCATAAGAGTAATTCGCAGTTAACTGTGCACCCATTACTGCTGACCAAGTCTTTCTGTTCAGTGCGATGACTAAGTTGTTTGACTTGGTTTCGCCCATTGCCTTCAGGATAGTGTTGACTGCACTTGTGTCAAATGCGACTGCCTTTGCAAATGGTGATGATGCACCTGTGATCTTGGTGATGATGCCATCCTCGACTGCCTTGATGATTCTGTAAGTGATTTCATCATAGATGTATCTCAGGAATTCTTCGCTCATTGCGTATAATTCGTCTGAAATGGAAATCCATTTCTTATACATAACAGGTACTAAGTTCACAGTCTGAATTGTTAATTCTTCCTCATCAATCGGGTCTGCACCTTCGTTGTGAACGACTGCACCTGTCCGAGCGGTTTCAACACCGACTTTCAGGTTGCCCTTAACGTATGACTTACGTACTAAACCAAACAGTTCAGAACGTTCCCAATTTGTCTTAACGATTTCGTAAACGAATTCAGGAACAGGAATTGTGCCAACCTGAGGTGAAGGTGCATTTTCGGTTAATAATGCTCTGCATTCTCTGTCGTCACCTGTCTTGACATAGTCTGCGAATGCGTTGATGTATTCTTTTGAATTTCTTAATTCTTCAAGTGACATTGTCTTTCTTACCTCTTCTTTCTCAAATGTCTCAAGTGTGTTTTTAACATCGAGGACTTCCTCGACCTGTTTCTTTCTTTCTTCAATTTCCTTTTCTTCGAGTGCTCTCTGCTCCTCTAATTCAGTGACTTTCTTTTCGATTGCATCGAGGTCACTGTTTTCAGTGCGGAGTTCCTCAAGTAATTCGTTAGGGTTCATAATTACCTCCTAATAAAAAACTCTCGTTTGAGAGTTT
>OCVV011357953.1_pt1 | contig 18572 bp, 23 predicted proteins | sample 1539721 | NCBI WGS metagenome assembly OCVV01 (sample SAMN02144230, study PRJEB22623) | gut metagenome | biome: sheep rumen | host: Ovis aries | place: New Zealand | reverse complement strand
GGAGCAGCGGACGTTCAACGACCCCATCACTGACACGGACTTCAGATGTTTCCGTTGCGACTACTTCAATTGTCCTACGAGACGCGATGGTTTCTGTGCATGGGGGTCGAGGAAATGAGCGACAAGCTGGAACGGCGCGAGTTCATCAAACCGCGCGATATACAGAGCCTCTACACGGAGCAGCACATCGAGGTATTGCACCGCATGGTCGAGATGCACCAAGCGATGCTGGATGATTTTGAGCGCCGCATCGAGAAGATTGAGCGGAAACTCAACCACAAGGGAGGCAGCGAATGACCGAGAGACACCTCATGCTCGCCTGCTTGGGCATCTGCGCGGTCGCGCCCATCATCGTCTATCTCGTATTGATCGGAGGCACCAAATGAGAATCACGGACGAGATGGTCGAGCGATGCAGGAGGCTTGCCAATGCTTAGGTTCCTAGTCGGCGCATGGGTCGGCGCTACCGTCACGCTCATAGCCATGACGCTGCTGATAACGGGAGGGGACTGATGGAGGTCGAGCGATGCAGGAGGTTGGCAGACAGATGACCACGTGGCAGATGAAAGAGGCCGCGAGGCTTTGGGGCATGGGATGGACTCTCGACCGAATCTCGGAGGCTATAGGAGTGAGCCGAGGCACCATTGCTGGTTTGACGAGGAGGAGGCGCGACCTGTTCCCAGCTCGAAAGCACCATGCGGACGAGTGGAGGGAACTGCTGGAGAAGGTCGAGGGGATGTCGGCTGTGCAGGCTGGCATCGAACTCGGAGTCAGCGCCGACACGATATGGGATTGGAGGAAGAGGCTTGGATAGGTTCGAGGCGATCGGATGCAACGCGCTAGATGCGCAGATATACTCGCTTCACGAGGATGGTCTCGATTGCCAGCAGATCGCAAGGACGCTCGGCATCGGGAGGTCGGAGGCTCGGCATCGCATCGTGAAGGTTTGGCAGCGCGAAAAGGAGAGGGCGCAATGCAACGCGAAGCACAGAGCCTCTTCGACGAGGTGAGGCAGGCCAGCTTCGAGCTATGGCGGCACGACCGGAGATGGGACGCGATGGAGCGGAGGGCGCTCTCGCTCGGAGGCATGGGAGGCTCCACGGTATCCGCAGGCTCCATCTCGGATCGCACCAAGGCATCGGACGCTCTCATCGACTACGAGACGGCCATGGAGCGAAAGGTCGAGGAATGGTGCTCCATCGTGGACTACGGGGCATCCATCCTCTACGGCACCGACTGGCAGCACGGGATAGCATCGGGCATCGGCCTCCAATACGCCGAGGTTCTCGAATGCATCTACATCCAGCGGATGAGCCTAAAGGAGACGGCCTCCAGGACGAGGTTCTCCAAGAGCACAGTCCAGCGGATGCGGAGGAGGGCGTTCAACTACATCGATGCGATAGGCACCGAGCATGCGATTGCGGGAGACTGAGGTCTCCCGCTTTTTTTGTCCCGAAATCATCGGATTCCCGCTTGACGCGATTACAATATAAGCGTAAGATATATATCAGAGAGCAGGCGCAGGGCAGGCTCGACTCCAGAAGGGAGACACCATGGCAACCACCAAGACCATCGTCAGCGTATTCAACGCCTATCACGCAGTCAAGATCGAGCGCCAGAGCAGCAAGGTCGCATTCACCAGCTACGTTCCGGGCGAGACCGTCCTCCGCATTGTCTGGGTTGGGGATGACGGCAACGATTACGTCAAATATAACGGCAGCTTCTGGAAACTCAATTACGACCTCGTTGTCCCGTTCATCGTCAGCGAGTTCAAGGAGGTCGAGGAGGAGCCGACCGAGACCATCTGCGGGGACTGGTTCGAGGCCATGAGCGCCGAACAGGCATGGGATTGGTACAACTGGGGAGGAGACCTCGACGATACCAAGCCTGTCTACCGTCGCGCATACGCGGCAAACTCCGAGCTTTACGAGGTGTTCATCGGCAACGATAAGGGCATCTACTCCGAGGACGGCGATTGGTGCTGCGAGATTACCGAGAGCGGATGCACCTACGCGCAGGGATGGGGAAAGACTCCCGAAGAGGCCATGCTCGCCGCATATGCCGATGCACGAATCGCCGATGCCATGGAGGAGGGCAACTGCGAGGATGCAGTCAACGTCTGCGCCTACTCCGCTTTCGAGGAGCTGAGGCAGCGCAAGTGCGATGTCTGCTCGGCGGATGACACCCACACGCTCGACGAGCTGCTCGGCATCGCACGCAGGCTCGTCAAGAGGCGCTGCGAGGAGTATGGCGATTTCGAGTGGCAGGAGTTCTAACCATGGAAATCATCCGCTATCTCGATTGGGGCGAGGACATGGAGCTGCTGGAGGTCGAGCTGCCCGATGGGAGGCGCTGCGGAGCGATGGTCAGCGCCTACGGCGAGGAGCTGTTCGCCGATGGCATGGCCGTCCCGCAGACGTTGGATGAGGCGAGGGGACTCGCTTGGATTACGGCAGAGGAGGCTTTCGATGGACAGGTCGGCGCAGCTTAGAGCGACGAGGGAGATGGCTGGCTTCACCCAGCAGACCCTCGCGGACGAGGTGGGCGTGCACGTTCGGACGGTGAGCAGATGGGAGCGCGGCGCGATTCCAGTTCCCGACGATGTGCTGGAGCACGTGGCCGATGCGCTGCGGGAGCAGAGGCGGATGGCAGACGCAGCCTTGGACGTGGTCGAGGAGGAGGATTCGGTCTCGCTCGTCTACGACAGGCGGGAGACCAAGGCCAACGCGCTGGCGAGGAACATCGCGCTCCACCTCCTCATGATGGATGTCCCGTTCGAGTTCGATTACAGGGAAGATTGACCACCTCTGACCACCTCTGACCATAGCTGTCCTGTGATAGCGTTACAGTGACGAGTGCCTCCCTTCGGGGAGGCTTTTTCTTTAGGGGTGGATGGTCGGTGGACGAGTGGAGGTCTAGCGCAGGGCGCAGGGTGCGCATGCGTGCATGGTATCGCGACTGCAAGGCTAAGCCTGCCTGCTGGATTTGCGGGCAGCCTATCGACTACTCGCTCAAACCCTCCTCGTGCGACGAGGCGTGGGAGCCAGACCACAGGCTGAGCAGGAGCAGGTTTCCGGAGCTGGCGCTTGATCTGACCAACATCCTTCCGAGCCATCGCTCGTGCAACAGGAGCAGGCAGGACAGGGCGGGGACAGACCAGCTCGGAGATGCCAGCGGCTCTTGGCGGAGGTAGGGGTGTCGGAATCTTGGAGATTCGAACAGCGGCACGGTATTCCCCCGCTCGCAGTTTCTTATCCCTCCGAACACTTTCGAACGAGGAGGCGCAGCGCCATGGCTGAATCGATGCGCAAGGTGCTCGACGATGCGATAGCCGAATCGATGGCAGACGGCGTGCTCACCAAGAAGCACCTCCCGACCATCGAGGCTGCGCGGATCTGCGCGTCCATGATTGACCATGCGGACGAGCCGAATGCCTCGATGCTGACCACGATGCTCAACTACTGCAGGGCGCTCGGACTCGCTCCGACGAACGAGGCAATCGACAGGCGCAGGCGCAAGAGGAGCGCCGAATCCGCGCTCGACGGCATGAGGAAGTCGTTCCATGTCGCGTAAGGGCGTGGAGCAGCCTCGCATCTTCACGCCTCCGCTCCGCGAACTCACTCCAGAGACTACTCTCGGCTTCATGGTCATCCGATTCGCCGAGGAGATTCTGGAGATGGAGCTGTTCCCTTGGCAGAGATGGCTCTTCATCCATGCCCTCGAAATCGAGGGAGACCTCGAAAGCGAATGGCGGTTCCGCTACCGTACCGTTCTTGTCCTGGTCGCACGTCAACAGGGTAAGACCACGATGTCCACGGTGCTGGCGCTCTTCTTCCTCTACATCCTCAGAGTCGGCCTCATCATCGGCACGGCGCAGGATCTGGAGCAGGCCGAGGACACGTGGCAGTCGGTGGTCGAGATGGCCGAGTCGAACAAGGAACTCGCCGCCGAGATAGACCACATCTGGAGGACGAACGGCGCGAAGCGGATACAGCTAACCGAGGGTCGGGAGTATCGCGTAAAGGCATCCACCCGAAAGGCGGGCCGAGGCAAGTCGGGAGACTTGGTTCTCTTGGACGAGCTGCGCGAGCATCAAGACTTCAAGGCTTGGTCTGCCCTTACGAAAACAACCATCGCTCGCGACAGGGCGATAGTCTGGTGCATGTCCAACGCTGGAGACGCATCCTCGGTCGTGCTCCGACACCTCCGCATGAATGCGCATGCCGCGCTGGGCGATCCAGACGGCATCGTCAAGGATGCGGGCGGTTTGGCCGATTCTCCGGACGAGGACGATTCCGAGTTCGCGGAGGACGGTGCCTTGGGCATCTTCGAGTGGTCGGCTCCAAAGGATGCCGACGTTCACGACAGGGATGCTTGGGCGATGGCGAATCCATCGCTCGGCTACTGCGTGACCGAGAGGGCGCTCGCATCCGCATGCGCCACCGATCCGCCAGACGAGTTCAGAACCGAGTGCCTCTGCCAGTGGGTTACAGCCTCGCGCAATCCACCGTTCCCGCAGGGCGCATGGGAGGCTGGGTTCGACAGGGAGTCGGCAATCGCTCCCGATGCCGAGGTTTTCTTCGGCGTGGACATATCCGCAGACAGGCGCAAATCGGCCATCTGCGTCTGCGGCATGCGCAGCGACAGGGCCTATCACGTGGAGCTGGTCGAGTACCGAACGGGGCAGGCTTGGCTCCAGACGTGGTTCGCGGATGTCGCGGCATCTCAGCCAGTGAAGGTAGCGCTCCAGGGCAGGGGCGCTCCAGTCTCCGCTTTCGCGGATGTGCTCGACGCAATCGACGGTGTCGAGGTGCATCCCATCGTCGGCAAAGACCTCCCAGCGTTCTGCGGGAGGGCATGGGACGGCGTGGCCTCGAACACCGAGTCGGACGTTGACGCTGCCCCGATTCGGCACCGCTCGCAGCCTGCCTTGGATCTTGCCGCAGCCATCGCGACCACCAAGCCATCGGGCGATGGCTCATATGTGTGGGATCGCCTCAAATCGGGCGAGGACATCTCGCCTCTTATGGCGATGACGATGGCTTTCGGCCTCGCGACGCAGGTCGAGGAGGAGGAGCCTCCGAAGGTCAGCGCATACGCGGACGGCCACGACCTCATCATGCTCTAACAGCAAGGAGAACAACATGGGCATTCTCGATGCGCTCTTCGGGCGCAACGGGCGGCGCTACGACATCCGATTCGTGAGCGCGGCGAACGAGGTGCTCGGCTACTCGGTGGCCGACATGTACCTCACGCAGCCTGCTCTCCGCTCCGTGGTCAGCTTCATCGCTGGCAACGTGGCGAGCATCCCGCTCAAATGCTACATCCGCGAATCCGACACGTCGCGGCGCAGGGACACCGAGGGGGTTCTCCCGACTCTGCTCAGATTCCCGAATCCGCACATGACTGGCCACGAGCTGATGCTCCACACCGTCTCGGATCTGAAGCTGTACGGATTCGCGCTGTGGGTGGTCATCCCCTCGTCCGACTCGCAGAGCGGATGGACTATCGAGGAGATCCCCGCATCTTGGGTGGAGGAGGTCAAATCCTATAGCGGATTCTCTCCTTCATCCTACGTGGTGCTGAATCCGCACACGGGCAAGAGGGTGGAGATCCCAGCGGACGACATCCTCCGATTCGGAGACTACTCCCCAGACGGCCTCTCCGATGCCTCGCCAGTAAAGGCGCTGAAGCAGGTTCTCGCCGAGCAGGTCAACGCTTGGCAGTACCGAAACCAAGTCTGGCGCAACGGCGGCAGGGTCTCGCAGGTAATCGAGAGGCCAGCTGGCGTGCCTTGGGAGGCCGAGGACAGGGACAGGTTCGCCAAGTCTTGGAAGAACCGATTCTCCGGAAACGGCGGCACCGACTCTGGCGGCACTCCCATCCTCGAAGATGGCATGCGCTTGGTCTCCAACACGTTCAACGCCAAGGAGGCCGAGTGGGCGGAGGCCACGAAGCTGGCCCGCGAGGATGTCGCTGCCGTCTACCACATAAATCCGAGCCTAGTCTGGCACACGGATGCGCAGACGTACGCATCCGCGAAGGAGAATGCGAGGGCGCTCTACGCCGAGACGCTGCAGCCTGTCCTCGACATGCTCTCCGAGCGGATGAATGCGTTCCTGCTCCCGAAAATCGGTGCCGATCCGCGCGAATACGTCGAATTCGACCTCTCGAAGAAGCTGGAGGCATCGTTCGAGGAGAGGGCATCTGTGCTGCAATCAGCAGTCGGCGCTCCTTGGATGACCCGCAACGAGGCGAGGGCGGCGAACAACCTCCCGATGGTCGAGGGCGGGGACGAGCTGGTCGTGCCTCTCAACGTGCTCGAAGGTGGACTCGCATCGCCGAACGATACATCGCCATATGGAGGCTACGACTCGGCTGAGCCGATGCTGAAGGAGGCGAAGGACGCTCCCGACATCCGCATAAAGGCGGCTCCGCACGCGCACGAGTCGATGGAGGCGGCATCCGTGCTCCGCTCGTTCGCGAAGCGGCAGCGCAAGAAGGTGCTCCCAGCCATCGACAGGGCGAAGTCCAAGGGCATCAAGGACAGCTGGCCCAGCTGGTGGGATGCCGAGCGATGGGACAGGGAACTCGGAGACGATCTGGAGAAGCTGTTCAAGGAGCAGGCCAAGGCGGGCGCTCTCCGCACGCTTCGGCAGGTCGGCTTGGATGCCGAATCATTCAGCGAGGAGCAGATGGCCGCATACATCCGCAAGATGGCGGAGGGCAAGGCCAAGGCTTGGAACAACGTGACGTATCGGGAGCTGCGCAAGGCGCTCGGCGACGACATCTCCGAGGATGCCGAGGGCGCGACTCCAGATGGCGTGTTCGACAAGGCCGAGGGCGGCAGGGCGGACAACGCTGGCATCAGCTTCTCAACGGCGATTATCGGCTTCTCGACCATCGAGGCCATCCAGCAGTGCGCTCCCAGCGGATACCGCGCCATGAAAACGTGGATCGTCACGAGCGGCAATCCGAGGCCAGAGCATGCGGCGATGAACGGGGAGACGGTTCCCATCGACGAGCTGTTCTCGAACGGGGCCAAGTATCCAGGAGACCACGTTCTGACTCCCGACGAGTCGTGCGGATGCCAGTGCCAGACCGAGATTTCAATTTGGAGGATGTAATGGAAACCAAGTTCAAGAGCGCCGACACCGCCTCCATGGAGGACGGTGGCATCGTCAAGGGGTACGCCTCGACCTTCGACCGCATCCCCGATGCCTACGGCGATGTCATCGCGAAGGGCGCATTCGAGGACACGCTGAAGCACTGGGAGGAGATCGGAAAGCCGATTCCCCTGCTCTACGGCCACAGCACCGACGATCCGAAATACAACATCGGCAAGGTGACCAAGGCTTTCGAGGACGAGCGCGGACTCTACGTGGAGGCCGAGTTCGATGCCGAGAACGATACGGCGCAGTATGTCCGGAAACTGGCCAAGGAGGGCAGGCTCTACCAGTTCAGCTTCGCCTACGAGGTGCTCGACTGGGACGAGGTGGAGCTGGAGGACGGCACCAAGGCCAACGAGCTGCGCAAGGTAAACCTCTTCGAGGTGAGCCTCGTGCAGATTCCCGCCAACCAACGCGCCGAGGTGACCGAGGTGAAGGACGCCACCGCAGAGGTCAAGAGCGGCAGGCGCAACAGCAAGGCCGACGAGGACGAGCTGCTCCGCATCCGCGCCATGGCGCAGGACATCGCGGAGGCCGTCGACGGCCTCATCGCAACCGAGGATTCCGAGGAGCAGAGCGAGGTGGATGGCGACTCGTCCGAGCAGGCTCAGAGCGCGGACGGGCAGGCGAAGTCCACGGATGCCGAGCTGCTCGAATTCTACAAGTCGGAAATCAAATCCAAGTTCAGCAAGGAGTAGACATGCCGAATCTCAACGAGCAGATGGCGGCTCTGATGGAGGAGTTCGACTCCGCCGAGACCATCGAGGCCGCACGCGAGATCAAATCCCGCATGGATGAGGTGCAGAGCCTCATCGACACCGCCGAGGAGAAGAAGAGCCTCCTCGATTCCCTCAATTCCGAAAAGGAGACCACCGTGGAGAACACCACCGCAAAGACGCTCGGCGAGTTCGCCGAGAAGAACCTCGACCTCGCCTCCATCAAGGAGGGCAACGCCTCCAAGGCCAGCACCGCCTACGGCTTCAAGGCCGCGACCGACGTTCACATGTCCTCGGCTGTCGAGGTTCTCGACCGCAACGTCCTCCGCATCGCCCGCGACACCGACATCCGCGACCTCTTCGGCGCTGAGAGCATCAGCGGCACCTCTCTGAAGTATTTCGTCCACGGCGTGACCGAGGGCGCTCCCACCACGGTCGCAGAGGGCGCTCAGAAGCCTCAGTTCCATATGGCCTACACTCCCACGACCAAGAGCCTGCAGAAGATCGCTGGCTGGTATTACGAGACCGATGAGCTTATCGAGGACAACGAGTTCCTCCGTTCCAGCATCGACAACCGTGGCCTCTACGCTCTCGACCAGGCCGTCGAGGCTTACCTCATGAGCGAGCTGCTCGGCACCTCTGGCATCCAGACCATCGCGCAGGCTCCTACCGCCGACAACATCTTCGAGGCCATCATGGATGTCAAGGCTGGCTCTAACTTCGAGGCCGATGCCATCGTGATCAATCCCGCCGACTACCAGACGCTCCGACTCGCCAAGGACGCGACCAACGGCCAGTATTACGGCGGCGGCTACTTCTACGGCCCCTACGGCAACGGCGCTGTCGTCGCTCAGCCCGGACTCTGGGGTCTTAAGACTGTCGTGTCCAATGCTGTCGCTGCAGGCACCGTCCTCGTGGGCGCTTTCCAGCAGGGTGCCTCCGTTGTTACCAAGGCTGGCGAGGGCGCTCGCATCGAGGTCGTCACTGGAGACCACGACGACCGCACCAACAACCGAGTCACCGTTGTCGTGGAGGAGCGCATCCTCCTCGCGACTCGCGTTCCCGCTGCGTTCGTCAAGGTCGCCCAGTAGGCTCATCCGACATAGACCAGACAGGGGAGCGGGAGACCGCTCCCCTTCTCGTAAGGAGGGGAAATGGCGCTGAGGATCTACCGCATCGGCGACAGACTCTATCAGTTCGAGGAGGGGGAGCAGCCAGAGGGCGCTGTCCCCTACGAGAAGCAGAAGCCGACCGCCAACAAGGCCAAGAAGCCTGCGAACAAGAAGGTCGCCGCAAAGACTAAGGAACAGTAATGGCCTACATGACCAAATGGGGATACTCGGTCGAGACCGAATCCCTCGCTCCGCTCATCTCGGTCGCCGATTTCAAGACCGCCACGGGCGGGAGGATGGTCAGCTCGGACGAGCGCATCGCCGCAGTCATCGAGAGCGCGAGCCAAGCCATCCGCGACTGGTGCGGCTGGCACGTCGCTCCCAACCTCGCATGCGAGTGGACGGGGCAGGGGGACGGCAGGCTCATGCTGCTGCCCACCTTGGGCGTGACCTCCGTCGAGTCGTTGGCCATCGAGGGAGCCGAGCAGGCAGACTTCGAGTGGCTGCCGAACGGACTCGTTAGGATCCCGTGCAGGTTCCCCGACAGGTGGCGCTCGGTCGTCGCATCGTGGCATGCGGGATTCGATTCCGTAGGCTCACTGCAGGCCGCAGTCGTGCAGGTTGCCTCCAACGCTCTGGCGGCAACTCCAGGGGTTCGCGAGGAGCACGCTGGGCAGGTAGGCGCTACATACAACCAGACCGAGGCTGGTGTCAGCGGAGGCGTGAGGCTCCTTCCGAGCGACCTCTCGCTGCTGGTTCCCTACCGACTCACCGTGAGGTGATGCAGATGCTCCCGTTCTGGTGCAACGACTCGGTGACCATCATCCGCGCTCCGCTCGTCTCCGTCAGAGGCACCTTAGAGCGCGACTGGTCGAATGCCGAGAAGCATGTGGTCGAGGGATGCTCGCTGCAGCATACCTCCTCGTACACCGACAGAAACGATCCGAGGGATTCGTCCAGCATCTCAGCGCAGCTGTTCGCGCCTCCAGCATCGGACATCGAGCGCGGTGACAGGGTGCTGTTCGACGGCCTCGAATTCTCGGTCGACGGCTTCGCCATGAGCCACCGCTCACCGTTCGGCGGATGCGACCACATGGTCTGCAACCTCACGGATTGGAGCGGCTGATGGCTACCAAGGCAGGCTCGGTTCGCATCGAGCTGCTCTCGGACGGCATTCAGCAGCTCCTCTGCTCGGCTCCCGTGGCCGAGGCTTGCAGGCAGGCCGCGGAGAAGGTCGCGAGGGCGGCTGGAGACGGCTTCGAGGTCAGCTCCCAGTGGAGGGCATCGTTCGGCGGAGGCCGAGTCGCTTACTCGGTCGTTGCCGAGACCTACGAGGCGAAGCTGGCCGAGGCCGAGGACAAGGTTCTCACAAAGGCGGTTTTCTCATGCAGAGCGTGATTCCCATCGATGCGGAGCAGGCGCTCTCGGAGGATCTCTCCGAGTATTGGGGTCATCCCATCTTCCCACCTCCGCTCCCAGAAACCTACCAGCAGCAGCTCCCGTGCGCACTCGTGACGGTCGTCGGAGGCATGGACGCCTCGATGGTGACCTTCGAGCACGACGTTTCCATCGATGTCTACGCGGATACGTTCGCGCAGGCCATGGACAACGCGAGGGCGCTGGCTGGCATCTTCGCGGATCTGAAGTTCAGAGAGCCATCGTCCGGACGGCAGTGGCTCACGAGCGGCATCAACGCGCTCCCGTACGTCAATCCCGATCCGAACAACTACAAGGTGCCGAGGGTCACGTTCACGGCCATCGCCAGCATCCGAGGCACGATTTCCAACATCTAAGGAGTAGATATGGCACTCGAAAAGTCCACCGTGCTGGTCGGCTCTCCCAACCAGCTCACCACGGGCGCAATCTCCAAAGCGCCTCTCGGCACCGCGCTCCCGACCGATGCAGTCGCGGCGCTCGGCTCAACCTTCGCGGATAGCGGCTACGTGTCCGAGGACGGCCTCACGCTGACTCCCTCGGTCTCGACCGCAGACATCCGCGACTGGAGCGGCTCCCTCGTTCGACGCATCATCCAGACCTTCGACGGCACCCTCGCATGGGGCATGCTCCAGACCGACGAGGCTTCGCTGAAGGTCGCGTTCGGCGATGAGAACGTCACCGCTGTCGCCGCGACCTCCTCGCACGGCAACCAGCTCTCCATCGCGCTCTCCGCTGCGCTCCCCGAACGTGCCTCTTGGGTGTTCGACATGAAGGACGGCGACCACCGCATGCGCATCGTGGTTCCCGATGGCCAGATCACGACAGTCGGCGAGGTGTCCTTCACCTCCTCCGCTGCCATCGTGTGGCCTGTCACGCTCTCCTGCTATCCCGACGAGAACGGCAACTCCATCTACATCTACACCGACGACGGCGCATCCGCCTAATCCGAGAAGGGGGAGAGGGGAATGTACAAGGTCGAGTCTGTTCCCGCATCGGATTTCGAGTTCGAGTGGGATGGAACCGTCTACAAAATCGCATCGGCAAAGGCCCTGCCCATAGTCGAGGTCATGGCTCTCGCCGATGCATCCGCAGCTGGAGACTTGGAGCAGACGCGATGGCTCGTCGCGTTCTTCTCCTCCCAGACCGATGGAGCTACCGACTCCATGCCCTTGGAGGAGTTCAAGGGCCTCGCTCGCAAATGGTACTACGAGGGCAATTTGGGAAAATCGCAAGCCTCGTCCGACTGAACGAAGAAAGCGGAGGCGCACTCGACTACGACTGCATGACGCAGTTGGGGGTACGCCTCCGCAATTTGCCATATCGGTTCGGGTGGGATGCCCTGGAGCTGCTCGTCGAGCACGCTCCGATGGACTCCGCATTCAAACGATGGCGCAACAAGGACGAGGCCGAATTCGCAACGAGCCTCAGACAATCGGCCATGATGGCCGACATCTTCGACGCGATACAGCATCAGAGCTACATCATCGCAAAACTCTTCTCCAAGACGGCTCCGCGCGAGCCGAAACCGTATCCGAGGCCATGGGTCGAGGAGAAGCACGAGCAGAGGATCGGCTCAGCTCCAATCGCGCTCGGAGATTTCAAGAGCTGGTATTACGAAACTAAGGAGGCATGATGGCAGAGGGCGCGACTATCGCCAACGCTTTCGTCCAGATCATGCCGTCTGCCGAGGGCGCGACATCCTCCATCAGCGATGCCATCCTCCCGAACATGGAGGGTGTCGGCGAGGAGGCTGGCTCCAGCATCGGCGGCGGAATCCTCGGCTCTCTGAAGAGCTTCGCTGGGCCTATCGCTGCGGCAATCGCGGCGATGGGAATCGGCAAGATGCTCCTCGACATCGGCACCGAGTTCGACGATATGACCGATGCCATCATCGTGGGAACTGGCGCATCTGGCGCAGCCTTGGACGAGCTGACTGGCATCGCGAAGGATGTCGCGACCACCGTCCCAGTCTCGTTCGGGCAGGCTGGCGACTACGTTCAGGATCTGAACACCCGACTCGGCCTCACGGGGGACGACCTCCGCAACGTCGCGACTCAGCTCGGCGCACTCGACTCCGTCATCGGCGGGGTCAACGTCGAGACGCTCTCTGGCGCATTCGCCGCATGGGGCGTGGAGGCCGAGAACATGTCGGGCGAGATGGACTACCTGTTCTCGGTATCGCAGAACACGGGACTAAGCTTCGACTCGCTGACTGGCATCCTCGAATCCTCGGCTCCAGCGATGCAGTCGCTCGGATTCAGCTTCGAGGAGACCGCGAACATGGCTGGCCTGCTCGACCAAGCGGGCATGGATGCCAGCGGCACCATGTCCCGCATGAACCGTGCGCTCGTGGAGCTGGCTGGCGAGGGCGGCGATGCCTCCGCAGCGTTCGAGGACGTTCTCACTCAGATGGAGGGATTCATCGCCTCAGGAGACCGCGCATCCGCGCTCGACCTCGCCGAGAGCCTGTTCGGCACGCGCGGGGCGGCGCAGTTCGTGGGCGCTGTCGAATCGGGCGCTCTCTCAATCGACCAGTTCAGAGACTCCGCTCTCGGAGCTGGCGAGGGCATCATGGGGACGTACGAGGCCACGGCTGACTGGGCGGAGAAGCTGGAGGTTCTGAAGAACAAGGCCATGGAGGCTTTCGAGCCTCTCGGCTCGTTCGCGTTCGATGCGCTCGGCGCTGGCGTTGACATCGTGACCAACGCTTTCGCAGCCATCGAGCCTGTCCTTACCCCTCTGGTGGAGCAGCTCGGCGGCGTTTTCTCCGAGACGGTTCTCCCAGGGGTGCAGACCGCAATCGAGACGCTCTCCCCAGTCATCCAAGACCTCGGAACAGTCTTCATGACGGTCGCGACGTTCGTGGTCAACGCCATCACGACCATCCTCAACGTGGTCGTGCCAGCGTTCAACAGCATCCTATCGGTCGCAACCTCGGTCTGGCAGGGCGTGAAATCCGCCATCGAGGATCCGATAGGCACCGCGAGGGATTTCGTCAAGGGCGCGATCGACAAGATAAAAGGCTTCTTCAACTTCGAATTCCATTGGCCGCACATCCCGCTCCCGCACTTCAGCATCAGCGGCTCGATCAATCCCATCGACTGGCTCTCTGGCGGACTCCCGTCCATTTCGGTGAGCTGGTACGCCAAGGGCGGCATCGTCGACAACGCGACGCTCATCGGCGCGGGGGAGAAGGGCGCGGAGCTGATTTGGCCGAGCTACGAGCCATATTTCAGCAAATACGCGGATGCCATCGCGGATCACATTGGAGGCGCTGGCATCGTCAACTACTACATCGACGGCTCCATGGTCGCCGCAGACGCGAGGCTATCCGCTGCCCTCGATGTCGTTGCGGAGAGGGTGTCCGGTCGCCGCAGGATGGGGACGGTGAGGTAATTGGCAGGAACGTATTCGGCCAACGGCAGCTACGTCTACCAAGACGATTGGCGGGCGGAGGTCTATGTAACGGTCGTAGACCTCAACGCCACGACGTGCAGGGTCACGGTACGAGGCGAATGGGACTCCATCTACGGCAACTCGTCCTACTGCACTGGCACCATCACCAAGAACGGCTCGGGCGGCACCGACTCTGGCATCGGCATGACCATCTCCACTGGCGGGCATGGGACGTTTGCTTCGAGGACGTTCGATGTGACCCGTGGCAGCTCGGTCAAGTACATCACGTGCAAGGCGGTTGTGGTGGGCGGAGGCTCCACCTACTCGGGGGTATCGTCCACCGCTTCGGTGAACGTCCCCATCCCCGCCATCGCCTACCAAGCGCCCGAGCCGCCGACAGGCTGCGCGGCATCGCGCGTGTCCGATTCGTCGGCAACGGTGTCGTGGACGAACGGCGCTACCAGCACGGTCAAGCCACGCACCGCCGTCCTCGTGGAGCGCATGACCGACGAGGGCGCATGGACGCAGATTGCATCGGCGGCATCCACCGCGACGAGCTACAGCGACAACTCCATCTCCGCGAACCACCGATACGCATACCGCGTGAGGTCGCAGGGCAACGGCGGCTACTCTAGCTACTCCACCGCAGACGGTTACGTCTACACGACACCTGCGGCACCGTCCAGCGTTGTCCTGTCAAAGACGGCTCAGACCACGATACAGGTGGACGTGGAGGGTTCCGCGCCATACGCCACGGGATACGCCGTGGAGCTGACCTACGACGGCGGCTCCACGTGGGAATCGGTGGAATCGTCCACCTCCCTGCCCATCACCGTCAACGTGTCGGGCGGCACCGTCCAGTTCCGCGTGGCATCGCTCAACGGCGAGCTTCGGAGCGCATGGACGCTCTCCGAGACAATCGTCACCATCTGCCCGCCTTTGGCACCGACAATCACGTCTAGGCCGAGCAACCCCACCGCGATGGGTTCCTCATGCACGGTGGAATGGCTGCCCAACCATCCAGACGGCACATCGCAGACGGCGGCGCAGGTCAAGATTACGCGACCGTCTGGAACGACAAGCACCATCGACCTCACCGCCGAGAAAAGCTACACCTTCACGCCCGAATTGAGCGGCACCTACTCCGTCCAAGTCCGCACCAAGGGACTGGACGTGGATTGGGGCGCATGGTCTGATTCGGTGAGTTGGGGAGTCTACGAGCCTCCAGTCGTGGTGGTCACATCCCCCGCCACGGACGGCGCGGAGGTCGTGGCTCTGCCGCTCAACGTCTCGTGGACTGTCACAGATGCAACTGGCGTTTCGACGCAGAGGGTCATCATCGCGGATGCCAACGGCGAGGTGTTCAACAGGCAGGTCAACGGCTCCACGTTCGCGCTCAGCCTCACCGACTCCGATGTGGCATTGCAGAACGAGGCAGCCTACACCATCACCGTGAGGGCGATGGGCGGCAGCGGCTTGATAACCGCCGTGCAGCGCACGTTCGCGGTATCGTGGCTCCCGCCAGTGGCTCCGACATTGGAGCTGTCCGAGGGCGAGGGCGCGAGCACGCTCATCTCCATCGGCTCGCAGACGTTCGATGCGGCGGGCGAGGTGCTGGAGCTGCCGAGGAGCGGCATCATGACCTCGCTCCACATCGACGGCAAATCGGTGCAGGACGGCACGCCGAGTCCGAGCAACCCAGTGCCGATTAGGAGCGTGGAATCGCGCAACCTCCAAAGTCCGCTGTTTACCAGCACCAGAACTGTTAACGGGATTACCTATACCCCCAACGAAGATGGCACGTTCACGGCTAGAGGTACGGCATCGGCTAATAGCCAAGTTCTATCTACGCGGCAGTATCTTCCAGAAGGTTCTTATTATTTAAGCGGATGTCCGAGCGGGGGGAGCGAGCGCACTTATTATCTCTGCGCGCTTTGCTACTCTGCTCAAACTGGTGGAACGATTATTGCCAGTAGATACGACTTCGGAAACGGCGGCATCCTAACAATCCCAAGCGGAGGCGGATGGGTTCTTGTCTACTGTAGTGTCTACAACGGGACGGCTGCACCGTCTGGCACGTGGAAGCCGCAGCTCGAATACGGCTCCACCGCCCACGACTACCAACCCTACGGCTCCATCTCAATCGTCGGCGCGGAGACCGAGTACATCGACCTCCAAGGCAACGCGCTCCGCTCGCTGCCAGACGGCACGAGGGACGCGCTGGAAGTTGACGGCGAGGGGAACGTCACGCTGACGCAGAGGGTGGGGAGCTATATCTACCAAGGCAACGAGGTGGTGTCGATAACAGACCTCGGCACATATGCCCGAGGCGTGTTTGCGCTGACCGCAGCGGAGCAGATGGCGTCAACGAAGTCAACTACCAACGCATATTGCACGCTCACACCAGCGGCAGCTGGATGGTCTACTGACACGTACAACTTCTACATCGATGCAGTTTCTAACCCAGCGAAGTCGCAGTTCATCCTCAAAGCGCCTGTAAGCACCGTTGCTGAGCTGAATGAGTTCTACAAGGGTGCGGAGTTCATCTACGCCCTCGCAACCCCGCAGACAATCTCCCTCGGCAGGATAGACCTGCCCTACTGCACCGACACCGCCTACGTGGACGCTATGGTGCAGCCGACCATCTCCGCGAGCTTCCGATTCGCGGACTCGGCGGACACGCCCGAGACGGAATCGGTCACCGTGCAGCGCGTCAACCCCGACGGCACAACATGGACGGTGGCATCTAACCTTCCGTTGGGAGGGACGTGCATAGACCCCCTGCCCCCTCTGGGCGTGGAGGCGAAGTATCTCGCGACCGCATCGGCGCAGAGCGGCGCGACGGCATCGGAGACGTACGGCATCACGATCGGCGGGCGCGAGTGGGTGCTAAACTTCGGCAACGCCGCGCAGGAGTTCACGGAGCTGCTCGGAAATCCGCAGGCGAGCTACACGCTCGAACATGGCGGCGAGTCTTATCACTTCGCGGACGGAGGCACTGGATGCGGCTTGCCAGTGTTCTACCCGACCACCGACAGGGACGAGAACGGCTCCCTCTCGTTCGACGACGAGATGAATGCATCTCCGGACGAGCTGAGGGAACTCTGCAGGCGCAATCCAGTCGCGTGGCTCCGAGATCCGTTCGGCCACAGGTGGAGGGCGCACGTATCGCCGAGCACATCCCACGGGGTGGGCAGGCTCTGGAACATGGGCATCGACTGGTCTGCGGTTAGATGGCGGGAGGCGTGGTGATGGCCGACTGGACTATGCCGTTCGAAGCCTCCTACCGCTTCATGAGGGTCGCGAGGCTCACTGGCTACGAGACCGAGCAGCTCCAAGGCATCATCGGAGGCTCCCTCAGCATCAACCAGGACACGGCTACTTTCGAGAGCGCACAGGTCGAGACGGCCACGTTCTTCGACCTCGGAGCGGATCTCGTGAGGTGCTATCTCGATGCCACGTTCGAGGACGGAACCGTCGAGACCGTCTGCCTCGGCACGTGGCTCCCGTCCATCCCATCGCGCGACATCGACGGCAGCTTGGAGTCTTGCACGGCCTACATGGACGGCAGGCTGCAGGAGCTGCAGGACGATGCGTTCTCCGCTCCCGTGGTGGTCGACGCTGGAGAGAACATCGTCTCCACAGCGAAGGGCATCGCCGAGTCGATAGGCTTGGATGTCGTGGCGACCGAGTCGGGCAAGACGCTCGGCTCTGCATGGACGTTCGGCATGGACTCGGACGGAGGCTCGAAGCTGGATGCGATAAACGAGCTGCTCGGCTTGGCTGGGTACTCGTCGGCATCCACCGATGCGCTCGGAAGGGTCATCATGGCCCCTTATGTGGATCCGTCCGGAAGGAGGCCAGCGTGGCGATTCGCGGAGGGCGGCGATGCGACGTTCCTCTCCAAAGCCACGGAGGAGCGCGACTCGCGCGATGTCGCGAATGTCGTCCTCGCCATCTACGAGGACGATGAGACGACAGTCATCGGGGAGGCAGTGGACGACGATCCGCTGTCTCCCTATTCGACTGTGTCAATCGGTCGGAGGAAGGTGGCGAAGTACGTCTACCGCGATTCCGCTACGCAGGCCGAGGCCGATGCCAAGGCGCAGAGCCTCCTCGAAACGCAGCAGTCGACCATCCGAAGGGTCACGTTGCAGCACATCCATTGCCCTGCGAGGGTCGGCGATGTTGTCTCGGTCAGCTGGCCGTCTGCTGGCGTGCAGGGGACGTACGTGGTGAGGACGCAGCAGGTCGACATCGGCTCCGCTGGATGCCTCACCACATCCGAGCTGAGGGCGTTCGAGAGGAGGCGCAATGCCTAGCCTCGTTGAATCATCCGCGCAGTCGATCGCCGATGCGCTGGCACCGTCCAAGGCTATCCCATCCGCTAGGTGGCGCTGGGGTACGGTCAAGTCGGTCAACGACAGCGGCACCATGAACGTGGAGGTCGGCGGGGCAACTATGCCCTCCATCCGCTGCGCCCAGCATGTGATGGGCGCGAACGTCGGCGACCGAGTGCGCGTCATGTTCCTCGGCACCGAGGCCATCGTGGATGCCGTGAGGGCGGCATCCTCGGAAGTCTCCATGAACGATGCCGCGAGGGAAGCTTGGCTCGCCGCTCTTGGCATGGACACCGAGACCATCTACGAGGACGCCACGGTCAGCGTCAAGCGTTTCGGGCGCATGGTCATGGTGCACGCCCACGGCGTGACGAACACGCCTGCAAGCGGCGTGTCCATCGCC
>OCVV011357040.1_pt1 | contig 18575 bp, 15 predicted proteins | sample 1539721 | NCBI WGS metagenome assembly OCVV01 (sample SAMN02144230, study PRJEB22623) | gut metagenome | biome: sheep rumen | host: Ovis aries | place: New Zealand | reverse complement strand
TTGTGGATATAAGAACAATATGCGAACAATATGTAAACAATATAAAAACAATATAAGAACGGCCGTATCGGGGGCGTATCGGGTAGGGGTTTGACCCCCTGATGGGGTGAAAAAATATTTTTTTTGAAAAAAATTTTGCCGGTTTGAAAAATGTTTGTAACTTTGCAGCGCAAAGTGCTACTAAAAACATGGAAAACAAAGATGCCATACAAGACTTGGAAAGTATCCGCACAATGATGGAGCGGAGCTCTCGTTTCCAGACAATTAACGGATGGGGAGTGACCGCCGTGGGCCTCATCGCCCTGGTGGCGGCCGTGGTGGCCAACGGACTCTTCTACGAGGGTTCAGACTCTTGGTTCTCAACACTCTACGGCAACACCGACTACCTTTGGAGCCACAAGACCCAAATTGCCATCGTCGGAGCCCTGATTTTGGTCGCCGTGTGCGGCGGAATCGTCTTTTTCTCCTCCCTCTGGATGGCGAAAAGAAAAAATATTTCCGTCACCCTCGACCCCAACATGCGCCGCACGATGCTCAACTTCGCCGTGCCGCTGCTGGCCGGCGCCGTCCTCTGTCTGGCCCTGCTAATGCAGGGACACTATGGACTGACATCCTCCATCATGCTCATCTTCTACGGTCTGGCACTCATCAACTGCCACCACTTCTCCCACCGCCTGCTGGGCGTGCTGGGCTACCTGGAGCTGGCGCTCGGACTGGCCGACTGCTTCGTCGTCACCCACGCGCTGCTCTTCTGGGCCATGGGATTCGGGGTGCTGCACGTGGTGTTCGGACTGCTGCTCATCGTCAAAAACCGCCGCGGATGAAGGTGTCGCTCATAGGATTCAACAAGGCGTTCGAGAACCGGGCGCGACTGGGCATCATGTCGGTGCTGATGGTCAACGACACCGTCGACTTCACCACCCTCAAGCAGTGGCTGGAGCTCACCGACGGCAACCTGGCCAGTCACACCCGCGCCCTCGAGGAGCTGGGCTACATCGCCTGTGAGAAGCGCTTCGTGGGTCGCAAGCCCAACACCACCTTCCGCGCCACCCTGCAGGGGCGCGAGGCCTTCCAGGAGCACCTCGCCGCCCTCGAGCAGTTCGTCAAGGAACAGAAATGACTGAAACATATATTTTTTTGCATATTAACTTTGAAACACAAAGTACTATTTAAAATATAAAACACAATGGAAACAATGGAAAACAACAACATGGATTCGCGCCGCGGGCGCAACGGCATCAAACTGGCCATCATCGTCGGACTCTGCATCCTCCTGCTCATCCCCTGGGCATTCATCCGGTCGCTCATCAGCGAGCGCAGCACCACCGCCACCGGCGCCGAGAGCGAGGTGTGCGAGAAATGGGGCACGGCACAGGCGGTGAAGGGTCCCGCCGTCAAGGTGTACACGCAGAAGGACGAGCAGTCGTTCTCGCTGCTGCCCGACCAACTGGACATCAAGGCCGAGGTGAACACACGCAACCTCAACCGCGGCATCTACGACTTCACGGTCTACGACGCCGACATCGTCCTCAGCGGCACCTTCCTCCTGCCGCCGACCCTCACCGACACTCAGCGTGCCCTGCTGGCGCAGAACTGCTGGCAGATGGCCGTGGAACTCAGCTCCCTCAAAGGGCTCACCGACAATCCCACCGTCACCGTCGGCGGCCGCACCCTCACACCGCAGGAGATCTCCTTCGAGGGGTCGCGACTGCTGTGGCGTGCCGACCTCAGCACCCTGGTGGCCGGTGCCGTCCTCCCGTTCGAGATCCGTCTGCCCCTGCGCGGCTCCAACGAGCTGAAGTTCGTGCCCATGGGCAACACCACGTCGGTGCAGATGCACTCCAACTGCCCCACCCCCTCGTTCGACGGCAACTTCCTGCCCGTGGAGCGCACGGTGACCTCCGAGGGCTTCGACGCGCAGTGGCGCGTGCTGGCCATCAACCGCAGCTTCTCGCAGGTGGTGCCCAAGGGCAGTTGGCACGGCACCAACAGCGACTCCTTCAGCGTGCAGCTGCGGCAGCCCGTGATGCAGTACCAGCAGAACGACCGCGCCTCGAAGTATGCCTTCCTCGTGGTGCTGCTCACCTTCGCCGTGGTCTTCTTCGTCGAGGTGCGCCGCGAGCGTCCCATCCATCCCGTGCAGTACCTGCTCATCGGCATCGCCGTCATGCTGTTCTACACGCTGCTGCTCTCCTTCTCGGAGCATCTGTCATTCCTGGTGTCGTACCTCATTGCGTCGGTCATGACGGCCGGCCTGCTGGGCGTCTACCTCGGCGCCATCATGCGCGACAAGAAGGTGGGCCTCGTCATCGGCGGCCTGCTGGCTGCGCTCTACGCCTTCATCTATATCCTGCTGCAGATCGAGAGCTACGCCCTGCTGGTGGGCAGCGTGGGTCTCTTCGCCCTGCTGGCGGTGGCCATGGCGGCCTCGCGGCGTATCGACTGGTACAGCAACAATAAAGAATAGCACCGCTATGCGACGCACACTCATCATCTCCGCAATCGTCGTCGCCGTGCTCTGGGTGGCAGCAGTGGCCGTAAGGCTGCTGCTGCCCTGGGGGGCACACCTCGTGGGCTTGGCCGACATCATCCTCTACTGGGTCGCCGTGGCGGCCACGGTGGTGCTGACGGCCATGGTTTTCTACTCCCTGCTGCACCGCCAGCCGCTACTCATGCGTATAGCCGGTTGGGCGTTCTACCTCCTGATCGGCCTGGAGGGCATGCTCGTCGCCGCCGTCATCGGCAGCACCACATTTCTCTTCAACGCCCTGCCCGAAGCCAAGGTCGTCGACATCGACGACCGCTACCTCGTGCGGAGCGATTTCTGGGACGGCCATGTGCTCTACGAGCGCGACGGACTGGTGGAGCGACGGCTGACGGCCATCGAGTTCGGCTGGTACCTCGACGAGGAGCATGTGGACAACCTCCGCGTGGCGGTATGCCCGAAGCATGAACTGCTGCTCATCGAGTGCGACGACCGTCCCGAGGACCTCCCCACCGACGAGGATGCCGCCATGCCCACCCGCACCCACCACCGCTACCTACAGTCGCTCGACGGCCTCCAATACGACGACGCCGAGACGATAGACCTCCTCGAGAAATGTCCGGAACTGCAAAGATGACGCGCCACCGTCTACCCTTATACGCCGCCTTCCTGCTGCTCTACCTGGCAGGCGACCTTCTTGGCAACCTGCTGTGGGCGCTGACGCATTATGTTTTCGACTTTCACTGCCTGCCATACCCAGGCCAGGTGCCGGAGCGCATCCTCGCTTCGGCCCTGGCGGGCATGCTGCTCGCAGTGGCTCCAGCCTGGCTATGGCACCGTTGGCACAGCCGGTGGGTAGCCATGCTGCCTGCCATACCCCTGCTCGCCTTCAACCTATGGCTGCACCTCTTTCCCGGCCCCCTGGGCGAAGGACAGGAACTTCTGTCAGCCCTTTGGGAAAGCTCCATGATACCCGTGGCCGAGACAGGTAAAGTGTTGATGGCACTATTCGACGGTCTCCAATGCCTCCCCTTCGTCTGCATCGTCGTCCTGCCGCCGCTCTACTATGCCCTCCTCGTCCTGCTGGCCACGACTGTCGCACAACGCAAATAATTTTTTTTATCAACGGTGTTATATTTCCGCCCCCTCTGCGTCTAACAAAGCAGAACACCAACAACCAACGCACCATGGAACACAACGACGAACAGGACGAATTCCTCCGGCAGCTGCGACGCAACGACCGGCTGATCTACAAGGTATGCATGGCCTTCACCGACCGCCAGCCCGACAATGTGCGCGACCTCTATCAGGACATCGTCTGCAACCTCTGGGAGGGACGCCGCCAATGGCACGGACAATGCTCGGAGAGCACCTGGCACTACCGCGTGGCACTGAACACCGCCATCTCGCAGTGGCGACGGCGGCGACGGCGTCCCACGATAGTGGAGCTGACCCCCGAGATGGCCGAGCGACTGGCCGAAGAGCAGGGCGACACGCTGGTCGCCGAACTCTACCGCCGCATCGACCGCCTCGGCAACGCCGACAAAGCCGTCACCCTCCTCTACCTCGACGGCCTCTCGCAGGCCGAGATGGCCGACATCCTGGGCATCAACGAGGCCGCCGTCGGCATGCGCGTCATGCGCATCAAAAGAAGATTGCAAACCCTTAACACCGAAGACCTATGAACAACGAGCCCCAATCCAACCTCACCCTCGAGCAGATGCAGCAGCTCTGGCAGCAGTGCAACGAGCGCCTGACGCGTATAGCCACCCTGCAGGAGACCACCGTGCGCCGTGCCCTCGAGCGCTCCCTCTCCTCCACCCACCGCCGCATGCTGCGCGACAAGCAGGCGCAGCTCCTCGTCGGCGCCGTCGTTCCCCTCTTCTTCGCAACGCAATACCGCCTCTACCTCGGCGACTGGCGCTACCTGCTGCCCTACCTCGTCTTCTTCCTCCTCTGGGCGTGGCTTCTCGTGGCCGAGTACCGCCTCTACCGCCTCGTCCGCGCCCTCGACCCCCTGCAGCACACCCCCATGGAGGTGGCACAGGCCTCCGAGCGTCTCCTGCGGGCCGAGAAGGTCAATATGATTGGCTCCATCTGCTCCATCCCGCTGCTGATTGTCGACTTCGCCCCGCTGTGTGCCCGCCTGCGCGGACTGGACATCTACGCCTACACCGCCGACCACCCCCTGTTCCAGGCGCTGCTCTTCCTCGGCACGGCTGCCTTCAGCACCGTCTTGGCCGTGTGGTACTACCGCCGCTACCGCCACCTCCTCCATCGGCTGAAACAGGACCTCAACCAGTACGGCGACCTGCAATAAAACAACAGTCCCCGTCGGAACGCCGGCGGGGACCATTGTTTTCGGTAGTTGGAACACCTTTACTTGGTGACCAGCTTGTAGGTGTCGCTGGCGATGACGAACTCCTCGTCGGTGGTGACCACCACGGTGGCAACCTTCGAGTCGGGGGTGCTGAGGATGACGTCCTCGCCCATGGTCTTGTCGTTGAGCTCGAGGTCCACCTTGATGCCGAGGCACTCCAGCCCTTCGAGGATGGGACGACGCATGAACCAGGCGTTCTCGCCGATGCCGCCAGTGAAGAGCAGCAGGTCGCAGCCGCCCATCTCGGCCATGTAGCCGCCGATGTAGCGTTTCACGCGCTGGGCGAACATGTCGAAGGCGTAGGTCGAGCGCTCGTCGCCGGCATCGCGACCGGCGCGGATGTCGCGCATATCCTGCTTGTCGCCGCTGATGCCGATGAGGCCGCTCTGCTTGTAGAGCAGCTTGGTCAGCGCCTTGCTGTCGTAGCCCTGGTCCATGAGGTAGAGGATGACGCCGGGGTCGACATCGCCGCAGCGCGAGCCCATGATGAGGCCCTCCAGGGCGGTCATACCCATGGTGGTGTCGAAGCTCTTGCCGTGGTCGATGGCGGCGATGGAGGCTCCGCTGCCCAGGTGGCAGGAGATAATCTTCAGGTCGTTCCAGTCGCGGCCAATCATCTTGGCGGCCTTCTCGGCCACGAACTTGTGGCTGGTGCCGTGGAAGCCGTAGCGGCGGATGCCGTATTTCTCATACATCTCGTAGGGCAGGCCGTAGAGGAAGCTCTTCGGCGGCAGGGTGCTGTGGAAGGCGGTGTCGAACACAGCGGCCTGGGGCACATTGGGCAGCACCTCGCGCATGGCGTAGATACCGGCCAGGTTGCCGGGGGTGTGCAGCGGGGCCAGGTGCTCAAGGCTCTTGATCTGCTCGATGACCTTGTCGGTCACCAGCACGCTCTCCTTGAAGAGCTCGCCGCCGTGGGCGATGCGGTTGCCGACGGCACCGATCTCGTTGAAGCTTTTGATGACACCCATCTGGGGGTCGATGAGGGCGTTGAGGACAATCTTGATACCGGCAGTGTGGTCGGGGATGGGCACCTGCTCGTAGTGCTTCTGGCCGTTCCACTTGTGGGTGAACTCACCCATTTCCAAGCCGATACGCTCCAGCAGGCCCTTGGCCATCACATTGGCGTTGTTTGCCATGTCGATCAGCTGATACTTGATCGAAGAACTTCCGCAGTTCAAAACTAAAACCTTCATATTCGATTTAATTATTTGATTTATATATTCTTTTATCTATTGGTCACTCTTTTAACGACCTCCAAAGATACGAAAAAAAAATGAATTGTGAATTTTTTTAACACAATTCATCGGAAAAATCTTCGACCTCCACCTCGGCAGCGCCGCCCACCGTATACTGGCGGCCCGACGTCAGCTCCAGGCACAGCCAGCGCGTGCGGCGGTGTTCCTGGGCCTCGAAGAGCAGTGCAGGCCTGGACCGCAGGCGGAACCGCACACCGGGCTGCAGCCGGTCGAGGGTCAAGGGCGCGGCCTCGGCTGTATATCCGGGCTCGAAGCGCCGCAGGGCCTCCTCGGCCTGGCGGCCGGCGGCGCGCTCCATGGGCACCCGCCGCGCAAAACGCGCCACCAGGGGCTGCACCTCCCCGGGGAAGAACGCCAGGTGCTCGCGCAGCAGACGGCAGTACTCCCCCTGCCACTCGTGGCCGTGGGGCTGCACGGAGTGGCCGTGGCGCAGGTGCGTCTCCAGGTGCGCCGCCTCGTGGAGGAACACCCACAGGAAACGGTACGGCCCCAAGTCGCCGTTGACGGAAATCTCGTGGAACGGATGCTCGCGGCCGCCCGCCGACTGCGGCCAGCGGTAGTCGCCGAGCTTCGAGCGGCGCTCCTGCGTGATGTGGAAATGTACCTTGTGAAGGTTCAGATAGTCATACACCCAGTCCACCGCCCCGGCAGGAAGGTGGTTGGCCAAAATCCGTCTGTACCGTTCTTCCGTCGTCATTCCCCAACCCTTAACTCATAACTCTTGACTCATAACTAAAAAGACGGGCAGTCGCAGTGGCTGCGCGAGTGCTTGTGCATGTTCACACTGCTGCTGCAGGCCCCGCAAGCCACGCTTGCCGCCAGCAGCAACGCTATCAGTCCGATGATTCTTTTCTTCTTCATAACCACTTTCCATAACGGCCTTCCCCGACAAATATTGTGCACCCCCACAAAAAAACTCCCACCCCCACCCGAACCCTACCCGAGAGGGGTCCGATACGGCCGTTCTTATATTGTTCTTATATTGTTTACATATTGTTCGCATATTGTTCCTATATTGTAGATATAAGAACAATATAAGAACAATATGTAAACAATATAAGAACAATATAAGATATGCCGTATCGGGGGCGTATCGGGTAGGGGTTTGACCCGTTTTTTTTGCATGCGTGGCGTGTATGTTGAAAAAAAATCGTACATTTGCAATTCGATAAAAAAAACATTATATGAGAAATACACACTCAATCAACCTTTTACCCCCCCCAGCACTACCCGAAACATACAATTTCTCACCAATGTGTCGTTTACAGGCTGGAATCGTGGGTGGAAATTATTGGATAGTATGATAAGAAAAGCTATTCGTTTTGCACTGCTTGTGGTGATGCTCGGATCAGGTAGGGTTACCGCACAGGTAACCGATGGCTTCTACCGCATCGTTTCCAATCAGGACCAGACCTACCATCTCTGTCCTGCACAGGATCCGGACAACCTCTCGATAGGCTATTGGGTCGACGGCAACCTGATGCTCACCACCAAGAAAGATCCGCCGGAAGCCGATTATACAGTATGGCGCATCGAAGGCCGCTTCGAAGGTCATGCACTGGGCCTTGCGGAAGGTCACGCAAAAGGCCGAGCAGAAGGCCTCAAGGAGGTGGCCGCCAAGATGAAGCAGATGGGTATGCCCGTCGAGGCCATCGTGCAGGCTACGGGACTCACTGCCGATGAGCTGTCGCAATTATGAATATCAGACAAGGTTAAGTATGAAAAGAAAAGCATATAACAAAATGAAAAAAATGAGAACGATGAAGCATATAAGAAAACTGATGGTGCTGGCGGTGCTGCTGATAACCTCGCTGACGGCGGGGGCGCAGACTACCTACAACTATTATGCACTGCACGTCAACAGCAAGGGCTACATGAAACAGTGCAAGGGCAAGGTGTACAACGACGGATCATTCCGCTACGAAAATGCCTATGACGGCAATGGCTCTTCGATATGGATTTATTCCTCCGATGGCTATCTGCAACAGGAGATGTACTACCTCAATGTAGCCAACGACCAGACCCTCTACCTTTCCACCACACCTGTTACCCAGTGGGATTTGGTGGATGATGACGGCAAGAACCGCTTTCAGTTGCGTAACACCACCAAGGTATTAGGCTTGGACGGTAGTAAGAATGTGATTTTGAATGACAGTCCGACAGACAAGTACACTGCCTGTACGCTTGATGTTACCATGACTGACAAGTGGGATGGCCCTAAGGATGTGTCGTGGACAGTCCAGTCGCCGCAGCTAATAACCTACTTGCGTGCCTATTACCTATGCAACATAACAGTCAAAATTATCAAGAACGATGCCGGAAGTGAGAATGTAACGGTAGTGCCTGGCAAAGATGCCCGTGCCCATTGCATGTTGACCTACAAGAGCAGTTCCACTGGTGACAAGGGTACCAAATGGGACATCAACACCACCTCGCAGGTCATCTACAATATGCAGGCCAGTAACAATATTACAGTGACTGCCACATGCGATTTAACCCCGCTCAACCCCATCATCAGAGACACTAAAGGCATTGCTACAGACAAATCTGTCACCATCACAGTCACCCCAAAAGCCTTTGCACCCAACGCTGATAAGAAATACCTCATGTTCAACACCCATGAATCAAGCTATCGCTTTCCAAAGGCCACCTCATCAATATCAGAGGATGCCCTTTTGCCAGTTGATGGCAATCAAAGCGACCTGACGGAAGCCGTCAATGGCGAGATTGCCTGGGTTGTAGAGGTGGATGCCGAGGGCTTTTACTCGTTCAAGAATGTCACCACTGAACGCTATTTCTATTATGATGCATCCGATTATTCCGTCAGCGACTATGGTGCTTTAAAGATTGGCTCCACCGCTCCAGCAGCCAGTGATACGCGATACAAGTTCCGGCTGTTCTCCGGCGGTGTAAGCCGCGATCCTTACGGTACATGCTTATATATCATCCCATACGATAAGCAGTTCGCCGTATGGAAGAGCAATGGCACCTTGGAGGAGTTGTACTTCGCCATCTACGTCAACAAAGCAAATGCCACCAAGATAGCCAGCATTTACAAAGCGGCCAATGACGCAAAATGGAAACTATACTCATACGAGTTGGAAAATCGTGTGTGGGACAACTTTAGCATAGTAGGCGATCAGATTGTTTACACTGACGGCAATCATGCCTACACCGCCACCACTTGGTTCTCCCGCAACATAAAGGAGTCGCCTGAAAATACTGATGTATGTGCACAGGGTTCCAAGACCAAGGAAGGCATCACCTATACCTGGACCCTAACCGGTTTGGACGATTACACTGTGACTGCCGATGCCACCGTCAGTGGCACCAGTACCTTTACAGCCACTGTCACTTTGCCACCGAGTACACGAGCAGGCTCCTTGACAGTAGTGGCTGCCAAGAGCGGCAAGAGTGTTACTAAGACCATCCCGCTGACGCTCTACAACCTTAACCCCACATACACGGAAATTGATGAGTTATCTGATATCACCGATGCTAATGGTATCTATAGACTCACCGCTGACAACACCTATGGTGCCAGTTCCAACAAACCCGGTGTCGCCACTTTCAATGGCACCCTCGACTGCAACGGGCACACCATAAAAGGGCTTAGTGCCCCCCTCTTTACCACTCTCACTGGTACGGTGAAGAACCTTGTGATAGAGAACGTCACTATCAGCAGTGGCACCACTGTGGGTGCTGTGGCCTGCACCGCCAACGGTGCGGCCCGCATCTACAACGTCGGCATCCTCTCCGGCTCGGTGGGGGGCTCGGGCGATGTCGGCGGTCTCGTGGGCCAGCTCGACGGCGCCGCCCGTGTGGTCAACTGCTACTCCTACGCCAACATCACCGCCGGCACCAACGTCGGCGGCATCGTGGGTTACAACAATGTGTCCACCTCCTCCGCCAACAACAACCAAAAGACGATGGTCTTCGCCTGCATGTTCTATGGCGACATCACAGGTGGCTCTACCAAATCTCCTGTTTATGGTGGTAAGATCATCAGCAACGCGGGCAACACCGGCGTGAGCAACTTCAACTATTTCCGCCTTGAAGCTCCCTATGTGCAGCCGACAGGTGTTACCTACAATTGCGCCCTCGGCGCCGAAGACCGTTTCCTGAAGCGCTTCGAGTTCTTCCGCCACATCCTCAACGGCCAGCGCAAACTGGCCGGCTGGTGGGCCACAGGCACCTATAGCGGCAGCGATATGCTGAAATGGGTGCTGCTGCCCGACAGCCTCGGCACCTCCCACCCCTACCCCATTCTGATGCAGCAGGGCAAGTACCCCTCGGTGGTGAACCTCGACGCTGCCAATGCCCAGGTCGGGAAGCCCCGCAACCAAGGCGGCAAACTGGGTGAGCTTGCGGTGCATATCCAGATGGGCGGCGGTGGTGCCGTGTATGGTCCTCCCACTGGAGCCGCCATCACCAATTCCGACACCACCCTCATCATCACCGACAAGGACACCGCACACTTCAACTACAACTACTACAAGGTGCAGCTGCCCTACTACAACGAGGTGGGTACCAAAAACTACAACGGCAACCGCGTGGTGACGGGTTGGAAGATCGTCAGCATCACCGGGGGTACGCCCGGCACCTTCACCGCTTCCGACACCTGGGGTGGATACAACTTCGCCGACCGCAACTGCACCAACAAGGACCTCTATGGCACCGGCGGCAGCAATCGCATCTTCAACCAAGGCGCCTACTGGGATGTACCCGAAGGGGTGACGGCCATCACCATCGAACCCTACTGGGCCAAATGCGTCTACCTGTCCGACCCCAACGCCGACAAAGTGTATAATACGGCTATGGAGACCGGATACGATGTAGCCAACGTCGGGGGAGGAGTGATATACACTAATGGTAACAGCTATCCCATTGCCGGAGACAACCAGGTGGTTTACACCACGATGGGCAACGCTATCACGGCACTTTTTTCGGGGGTGAATGCAAATAATCACTCCGTTTATGACTATGCCGTGGTGCTTGTGGGCAACTATCACAATTACAACTTCATCGAAGCAAATAAAGCCAAACCCTATACGGTGACTTCCATTGACCTTGACGGCGACAATGAGCCCGACTACTCCTATATGCTGCGTTTCAACGGCCGTACCGAATGCCACCCATTGAGGGTCGACTTTATCAATATTCCCGGCCTCGGTATGGCTCAGAAGTCCACCGGCGGCACGGGCTCTTACAACTTCGGAATCCTGATTCCCAAAGGATGGTACGAGAGTACCAATACCTCGCTCTTACGGTTCACCCAGTTCGAGTATGAGAATTCGGCCAGAAGCGAGACCGATGCCCTCATCGTGCAGGGCGGCGTCATGGAGCAATGGGTGAGCTACAACCAAAAAGGTAGATCAAACAATATTCCTTACATCCATGTGGGCGGCAACGTGTGGTTCAAGGAGTTCCACACAGGCTGTCACCAAGATAAAAACCAAACAAGTGGAAATAATCGATTCCAACCAACTAAACACTCTCCCATATCGGTTACTGGTGGCGATTTCGATGAGTTCTACCTCACCGGACTTTATGTAGCCAATGCCGGCCTCGACAATTACGCAGATAATGCCGAGTGCTACATCAACGGCGGCCGCTTCGGCACCGTCTGCGGCGCCGCTATGGAGGGCATCGGCAAAGCCAATGGTGCCGATAATACAGGTGACATCAGCTGGCTCATCCAGAACGCCGACATCCGCGAGTTCTACGCCGGCGGCCTCAACGCCGCAAAGCCCGTGACGGGCAATCTCTCCACCACCATCGTCGACAGCCATGTGGACATCTTCTGCGGCGGCCCCAAGTTCGGCGACATGAGCGCCAACAAGACCGTCGTCACCAACGCCACCGGCTGTACCTTCGGCACTTTCTTCGGCGCCGGCTATGGCGGCAACTCCTACAGCCGCTATGCACCCAGCAACCAGAACAACGTGACCAATATCGACTGGAACAATTGGCTAAGCTCAAACTACTCCCGGTCATACAACGACACCTACGGCGGCGTCTCCACTCGTTTCAGCTATCAGTTCCTCCCCATGTCGGACAACACGACCAACGTGGCCCGTATCTTGATTGACTTTGTCAAATTCTCCCTTGCCACCACACGCAATGTCACCTCCACGCTGACGAATTGTACCGTCACCAGCAACTTCTACGGCGGCGGTAGCCTCGGCAAAGTCGATGGCTCCGTCACCTCCACCCTCGACTCCTGCACCGTGTTGGGCAATGTCTTCGGCGCCGGATTCTCGGCCTCGCTGCCAACCGTCGAGGTGGACTCCATCGGCTTCCGCACCGCACCCTATTACTATGAAGCCCTTGGTACCTACCGCACCGGCGTCAAAGGCCAAACCACCACCTATACCTGGCAGCACGGCAACTCCATTGACGTCGACAACCCCAACCATATCCTCTACACCACCGAAGACCTCACCACCCTCGGCACCGTCACCGGCAACGTCTCCCTCACCATCACCGGCAACAGCCGCATCGGCACCGTCGAGAACGACGAGGCTTCAGGCCATGTCTTCGGCGGCGGAGAGGAAAGCAAAGTCGACGGCAACACCTCCGTCATCCTCTCCGGCAACACCGAAGTCTTCGGCAACGTCTACGGCGGCGGCAACAAAGGCATTGTCGGCGGCAACTCCTCGGTCACGCTCCAGTAGGCCTCGATTCCTCCTCCTCCAACCACCCCGACGGAAGAAAAATAAGAGGTGCCAAACAGGGGTCGAATTACGTACCAGTTAGGAGTTATGAGTTAATGTAGAGACGCGGCATGCCGCGTCTCCACGGGAGGGATTGGTTATCCGTTCCTGTCGTCGGGGGCGGGGCGTTTCGGGGGCGTTCGGGGGCACATATTGAAAAAATGTGTATATTTGCACGCTAATTGGAATAAGGATATGAAAGCACTGAGGACTTTTTCGATACTGATACTTACGCTGTTAGGCAGCGGTGCCGTGCATGCGCAAACGGTGGATTCGGTGGATGTGGTGGACTACGACATCGCGCTGGACCTTAGCGGCGGCAACACCCTGCGGGGTCACGCCGACGTGACGATGAAACTGCTGCGGCCCTGTCCGACGGTGGGCCTGGAGCTGCTGCACACGGTGGACTCCATCAAGATGGACGGCGTCGCCGTGCCGGCGGGCACCACCCTCGCGGCACTGCCCACGGCAGGCCGGCAGACGGGAGAGGCGTTCCACGTGGAGGTATGGTACCACGGCGGAAGCATGGTGGAGAGCTACGGCTTCGGCGGCATGCACCTCGACAACACGCTGAGCTACAACCTCGGCGTGGGCTTCAACACCGACCCCCACGTCTACGGCCGCTCGCTTTTCCCCTGCCGCGACAACCTCACCGACAAGGCCTCCTACACCCTTCGCATAGCCACCAAGACGGGCTGGACGGCGGAGTGCAGCGGCATGCGCCAGAGCGTGGAGACCGACACCGCGGGGTGCGAGCACTCGGTGTGGCGCATTGCGCAGCCGGTGCCGACCTACCTGGTGGGGGTGAGCCAGAGCTCCTGGTCACGCGTCGAAGACACCATCCACTCGCTCTACGGCGACTACCCGCTCACCGTCGGCTACCGCACAGGACGGGAAAGCAACGTGCGACAGGCTTTTGCCCAGCTGGACTCCGTGGTGCCCCGATATGAGCAATGCTTCGGTCCCTACCGCTGGAACCGCATAGGATACATAGCCACCCCCGAAGGGTCGATGGAGCACGTCAACAACATCGCCCTGGCGCAAAGCTTCATAGCCTCGACAACGGAGCGCGCCCAGACCACCATCGCCCACGAACTGGGCCATGCCTGGTTCGGCAACCTCATCACCTGCTCCGAAGGCGAGGACATGTGGATCAACGAGGGCGGCGCCTCGTTCTGCAGCGAGGTGGCCATGGAGGCCGCCCTGGGCCGCGAGGCCAGCGACGACTACTACCAGCGGTGGCTGGAGTCGGTGCTGCGCACCACACACATCACCGACGGCACCTACCGCGCCCTGCACGGTGTGCCCCACCAGTACACCTACGGCTCCACCACCTACGACAAGGGATGGATGGTGTGGCACTCGCTGCGCGGATACCTCGGCGAGGAGCGTTTCTACAGCGCCCTCAACCGCCTGATGGCCAGCTGCGCCTTCGGCAACATCGACGCCTACGGTGTGCGCGACTCGCTGAGCCTCTACACCGGCGTGGACCTGACAGCCTTCTTCGACTTCCACGTCTTCGGGCCGGGCTTTGTGGACTACCACGTGGAGATGGCCACCCCCGAAGAGGGATGCCTGGAGCAGGAGGTGGAGGTGCACATACGCCAGCAGGGCGTGGGCACCGCGAACCGCATGCAACAGAACCGCGTGCCGCTGACCTTCTACGCCCGGCCGGGCTTCGACTCCACGTCGTGCAAGCGCGTGGCCGTCTTCGACGGCGAGGAGACCCGCCAGGTCTTCTCCCTGCCCTTCGTGCCGGCCTTCTGCGTCCTCGACGCCGACTGCGAGTTCTCCGACGCCGCCACCATTGGCAGCGAGGACCTGATGGGCGACGGCGCCAGCTACAACCTGCCCACAGCGCACATGAGACTGAAAACCGCCAACGGCGGACACTTCGTGGTGGAGCACCACTATGCCAAGCCGCTGGGCGACATGCCCGGAGGGGTGAAGCGCACCACCGGACGCTACTGGATAGTGCGTGGCGACTGGCAGCCGGATTCCAACGACCAGGCCTGGTTCCGCTTTGCCCGCACCAACGGCAACGGCACCTACGACGGCCTGGACCGCGGATTCCTCCACCAGAGACCCTCAGCCGACTCGCTGGCACTGATGTACCGTCGCGACAGCCGCCAAGGGTGGCACGCCGTCTCCTTCACCCACGACGGCGACCAGAACAACGGCTACATGACCCTGCGCGGCCTGCTGCCGGGCGAGTACACGCTGGCCATCGTGGACCGCGAGAACCTGGGCATCGCACGTCCCGAATACACGGAGGTGCAGCTCTTCCCCAACCCCCTGCAGCCGGGACAGCCGCTGACGGTGGAGGTGGCGAGCGAGGAGGCCTTCGAGGTGACCATTTTCGACCTCGGCGGACGCCAAGTGTGGCACCAAACGGGCTGCCGCAGCGGCCAGAAACTCAGTCCAGCACTGGCAAAAGGAACTTATTTTGTTCGAATTGAAAATAATTTCATATCTTTGCAGTCGAAATTGATACAGTTATGATGAAGATAAAAGCAATCGTTTTGGCCGTACTGGTGGGCGTTTCGCTCACTTCGGCGGCACAGTATTCGCAGCTGGGAAAAAAGAATGAATTCATGCTCAAGGTGGAAGGCGGCTACGGCTTCTTCATGGGCAATGTGGGCACCGCCGACGAGGAGACGGGGCGCTACAACCTGGACAAGTTCCACTCGCTGGCCAACGTCAACGTCATGGCGGGCGTCAACATCAGCCAGGACTGGTTCCTGGGTGGCGGCGCAGGGTTCTGCTACTACCTCAGCCCCAACCAGGAGACGGCCGAGTCGATGATGGGTGCCAACGTGTTCGTTGACTTCGACTTCCGCCCCATCTGGAAGGCCATCATGGGGTTGGACTACCAGCCCACCTCCATCAAGTTCGCCCCCCTGCTGGGAGCCCGCCTGGGCGGCAGCATGCTCTTTGCCGACGACATGCTGTTCACCCCCATGGCCGAGTTCTACGGCGGCCTGAACTGGTACTACTGGTACCACCTGCACGGCATGCGCAATATGAGCCGCAACTGGCACAGCTTCTACGCCACCATCGGCATCGCCTACATGCAGCAGACCGTCTTCCTGCCCATCCGCCTGGGCTGGCGATGGTAGCAAACTCCCCGCCTGACGGCGGAAATCTTGGAAATCGGAATAGAATCCCAGGATTTCCAAGATTTCACGAAGTGGGAAACGAAAACCGAGAATTGAAAAAATGCAGAGTACACGTCAAAATAAAATCTGCCGGCTGATACAGCAGGACATGGGCGACATCTTCCTGCGCGAGATGAAGGCGGTCTTCGGGCCGTCGCTCATCACGGTGACGCAGGTGCGCATCACGCCGGACCTCTCCATCGCCCGCATCTACGTGTCGCTGATGATCATCGGCGAGGGCACCAAGGAGGGCCTGCTGGCCCTGATACGCGAGAACACCTCCGACCTGCGCCGCCGTCTGGGCATGCGCGAAGGCAAGCAGCTGCGCATCATCCCCCAGCTGGAGTTCTACCTGGACGACTCGCTCGACTACATCGAGAACATCGAGCGGTTGCTGAAGCAATGAAAATTGAATAAGGATTAAATGATTCTTTACGACAACAGAGACAACAGGGACAACAGGCACACCGCAACAAGCGGTGTGCTTTGTGGGTGCGGCAGCTGTTGTTTGTGTTGTCATTGTTGTCGTTTTTCTTGTGCCTCTAAGGCTTAGCATTTGGAATCCATGCGCGCACCCCGATTCAATTTTCGACTTTCAACGTTCAATCTGGAGCGTCTCATCGCTGTACGCTACCTCTTCAGCCGCAAGCAGCGGTCGGTGGTCAACGTCATTTCGTGGATATCGCTCGTGGGACTCATGGTGAGCACCATGGCGCTGATAGTGGTGCTGTCGGTATACAACGGCATCGGCGACGTCACCAAGAGTCTCTTCAACACTTTCGACCCCGAGCTGGTCATCGAGCCTGCCGAGGGACGCACTTTCCACACCAGCGACATCGACATGGGCGCCCTGATGAGGACCGAGGGCGTGGAGCGCGTGGCGCGCATAGTGACCGAGACGGCGTGGGTGACCTACGGGCAGAACCAGGCCATCGTCAAGCTGCGCGGCGTGGACACCAACTATGCCGCCCTGACGGGCATCGACACCCTGCTGGCCCTGGGCGAATACCGCCTCACGGCCGAGGGGACGACGACGCTGGTGGTGGGCGGACAGATATTCCACGACCTAGCCATGCGGCTGCCGTCGGCCATCCCCGCGGCGGTACACATACCCAAGCGCGGCACCACCTCGCTGGGCCTCACCATGGACCAGGCCTTCAACATCGGCTACGCCTACCCCGTGGGCAACTTCTTCATCCAGCAGGACATCGACCGCCAGTATGTGCTGACCGACATCGCCTTCGTGCAACGCCTGATGAACTACGCCCCCGACGAGTGCACCTCGCTGGCCCTGAAGCTTGCGCCCGGCGCGGATGTGGACGAGGTGCGTGACAGAGTGGCAGAGATACTGAGTAGCAGAGTAAGTGGCAGAGTTACTGAGTCGCTGAGTGGCAAAGTGGCTACGCAGTCAAATAACTCAGCCACCCAGCCACTCAGCCACTCAGCCACTCAACCACTCCTGATCAAGGACCGGCACGACCAGCAGCCGCTGTACTACAAGATCTACCGCACGGAGCGCCTGGGCATCTACCTGGTGCTGTCGCTCATCGTGCTCATCTCGACGCTGAGCCTCGTGGCGTCGCTGTCGCTGCTGATCATCAACAAGCGCGACGACATCTTCATCCTGCGCTCCATGGGCATGGAGCGCCGCACCATCCGGCGGGCCTTCCTGGCCGAGGGGCTGCTCATCTGCGCCATGGCCGTGGTGCTGGGACTGGTGCTGGGCTTCGTCGTCTGCTGGCTGCAGCAGACCTTCGGCATCATCCGCATGGGCGACGGCAACTTCGTTGTCAGCGCCTTCCCCGTCAGCATGCGCGCCGTGGACTTCCTCGCCACCTTCCTCCTGGTGATGGCCATCAGCACCCTCTCCGTCGCCCTCACCGTCCGCCGGGCCAGGGTGGAGTAGTGCCACGGTGATAACAGGCAGCTTGAAATGTTAAAAATGCCTAACAAATGTTAAAAGTGTGAGCCAAAAACGGCACTTTTGGGTCTTTATATATAGAAGCCCCCAATGGGCTCGGTTAAGAAAACGGATTTAGCAACGTTTCGCAAAGCGAACGCAGAACCAAATATGTTTGAGTTATGCTGAGCCAAAGAAACGTCAACGAAGTTAAACGCACAAAAACAACACAACTATGGCAAAAAAGACCCTTACCTTTGCGCTCCTCGCGCTGCTGGCAATCACCACCCACGCCCAACACTTTGACTGGGTCAAGGGCTACGGCTCCTCGCAGGAAGGCGGCCTGATCAAAGGTACCGTCACCGACGGCGACGGCAACCTCTACATCCTCGGCCAATTCACCAAGGACGCCACCTGGGACGGCCAACGCATCCTCCCCATCGCACCCTACGGTTCGGGGCAGAACTCCATCAACACCCTCATCGCCAAAATCTCACCCAGCGGCGAGATGCTCTGGAAAAAGGTCATCCACTCAAACAACAACCAGAACACACTTTCCTATGACATCAAGCCGATAGGCGACACCGCTTTTGCCTGTCTGGTGAATGTCAACCTTCCGACAAGTGGCAACTACTGCTATTTCCTTGATACTTTGTTGCCGACATGGAGCGAATATC
>OCVV010736455.1_pt1 | contig 18580 bp, 22 predicted proteins | sample 1539721 | NCBI WGS metagenome assembly OCVV01 (sample SAMN02144230, study PRJEB22623) | gut metagenome | biome: sheep rumen | host: Ovis aries | place: New Zealand | reverse complement strand
TGTAAGTTTTATCACCTGTTACAGCAGTTATCGATGGAGACCAGCCAGTAAATGTGTATGAATATTGTGCAGTAGATGCTTTGGTTGGGGCAAATCCGTCATAAGATGGCATAGATCCTTCAGTAACATTATTATCAATTTCTAAAACTGTCCCATCGTAATTTTTCCATATAATAGTAGACTTTTTAGAACCACAAGAACAAAGGGAAATCACAACAAAACCAATTAACATAAGAAATAGAATTCTTTTTTTGATCATTTATCTTACCTCCAAATCATTTGTTAAAATTGCAAATATCTTTATTATTATGTTTTCGGTTTCAGAATCACGAATGCTTGCAATTTGCACCGGAATTATCAAATCTTTTTGCTTTAATTTATTAACAAAATCATTATAATTTTTATTTTTGTTATTTAAAATCTTTTGAAGTAATAAATTGAGTTCCTCATAATGAAGTCTTCTTTCTTCTAACGACATGTTTCTAACTTTATTAAAAATTTGGATACATTCATCTCTCAGTTCATCCGTCAATTCATTATCTTTAATAATAATTGTTTCACATAACTCATTCATTTATTCAATCTCCATTCAACCCAAAAAGTACTATATTTGCAATAGTCTTTAACTATGCGCCCTATTTAAAATGTTGTCGCTAAGCAAAGATTATCATTAAGTATTATTTCAAATTTATCCTTTACAGCATTACTAACAGTTCCGGTTCCACAAAAGGCACCAAAGAAAGAGCATCGATTAGTTAGAAGCCCCTTTCTATCTATTAAATCTACTATTTCACTTACAATTGATTCTTTATTTCCCAAATATCGCATTATTCATTTACCTCTTTCAATTCGATATTGTTTTCTTTACAAAGCTGCACTATTTGCTTTCTAGCAACTGTTGTTGGTCTATTAAGACCGTTTTTCCATCTATTGATTGAGGTAAAAGAAACACCAAGCATATATGCAAATTCTGCTTGTGTCATAATTAACTTATCTTGTAAGTCTTTTACTGCCTTTTGATAATCGATCATATGAGACCATTTAATCGACTAGCGAAGCCTTTGAAGTCTCAAATTGTATGAATTATTGGAGTTTATCATAACACAGAAAAAAATAGAGATTTTTTAGAAAATATGTGATATAATTTTGGTAAATTAGTGAAATAATCTGAGGTATCAAAAGGTATACATTTTTATATCGTTACTGATGCCTCTTTTTTATTACTTATCACTTGATAAATTTTCCGTTTTATAGATGTATATAATACGGAGGTGATTAAGTTGATTTATGCTTATATTAGAGTTTCAACTAAACAACAAAATATCGATAGGCAATATGTAGAAATTAAAGAATTTGGGGTGGATGATAAATTTATCTATGTAGATAAAGAATCAGGTAAGGATTTTGATAGGACTAACTATAAAAAGTTAATTAAGAAATTAAAAAAGGATGACCTACTAATTGTTAAATCAATAGATCGTCTAGGTAGAAATTATCATATGATACTTGAGGAATGGGCTCATATTACAAAAACCATAGGTGCTGATATAAAGGTACTTGATATGCCACTACTTGATACTAGGATTGAAGGTAAAAATCTAGTTGGAAAATTTATAAGTGATATTGTTCTTCAAGTATTATCATTTGTAGCAGAAAATGAAAGAAATAATATAAGAGAAAGACAGGCTGAAGGAATCAGAATCGCAAAAGAAAAAGGTGTTAAGTTTGGCAGACCAAAAGTAGTTTTGCCACATAACACCAATGAAATATTAGATAAATATATTAATCATAAAATAACAAATACTGAAGCTGCTAATATTATAGGAGTATCTAGAGGTACGTTCTTTAGATTGGTTAGAGAACATAAAAAATGAAAAACTAGCCAGTTTAAATATTGGCTAGTCTCTCATAAGTTTCCTTACTTATTCTTTTGGTTTTTCATTAAGTTCCAGTAATGGTCTTTACATTTACTAGAACAGAATCTTTTCTGGCGATGCCCTTTAGTTTGAATTAAGAACTTTGAACACATAGGGCAAAATGATTCAGGATGACTACTCTTAAATCTATTATAAATAGTTTTAGCTGTAGACTCATTTACTCCTATGATTCTTGAAATCTCACTGTAGGATTTTCCTTCAATTTTAAGCTTAATAACTTCTTCTTTAACCATATAACTTACCTCCTTCAATAGATAAGGGACAAAAATCTTCATTTTGAACACCTTTTTTCAAAAATTTTTTTATTTTTTTCCCATCCAATAAAAAGGGGAATAATTATTAAAAATAAACCTATTTATAAAAGAAATATGTTATTTACACGAATGACACGAAAGGTGAACAATCGTATACCTGTCATGAAAAAATACACTAAAGCTTTTTTATGAAGTTGAATCAATCCAATACAATGCAATAAAAAACTAGGCAATTTTACTAATAACAGGACTTGAACCCTAGTAAAAATACCCCAAAATAACAAAAAAGTGTTGACTTGAGACAAAATCTCTTATCAACACAAAAGTTTCAAGTGTCGAGATGAAAGGACTTGAACCTTCGATCTCTGAGTCCCGAACCCAGCGCGTTACCACTACGCTACATCTCGAATAGTTTATCTATAATATATTTATAGTCTTTTTCTATATTATTTACTTCATAAAATAAATCTAATGATTTAGAGTTTAGCTCTTCTTTTAAAAGCTTAGATTCATTTATTTGATCTGAAATAAAAGTTAAGAATTCATCTTTAGATAAATATGAATACCATTTATTTGAATCATTGTTTTCATATTTTTTAATTTCATTATATTTATCTAGTGGTGTAGTATTTATATATCCTAAGAATATACCTTTCACATTATCTTTATATAAAGATTTTACCTTTAAATATAGTGATAATGTAATATGCGTACCCTCTATAACATAATCTTGATTGTTTTTATTTATAAAGAATAATATCTTTAAAATATATTCTTCTAATATAGGCGATACTTTATTAGATGAATCAAAATAACTAAAAAGTCCATTCTTTCCACCTAAGCTCCATAATAAGAAATCAGTTGAAAAGAATGGAATATTTTTTTCTTCCATTATCTTTTTAGATATATAACTTTTTCCTGATTTGCTTGAACCACCAATTAAATAAATCATATTATAAGAAATTTAATATATCCTTTGCTTCATCGATAATTATAGGACATCCTCTAATTTCAAGTTCAAATCTAGAAGCGTATCCATATGAAACAATGATAGAGCTCATCTTAGAGTTTATTGCTGTTTCATAGTCTACTAGTGAATCTCCAATATAGACTGTATCTATTACTGGGAATTTGAGATTATATATCGCAACGTATACCATATCTGGAGCTGGTTTTAGTTTAACACCATCTACTCCACCAAGAACATAATCAAATACATCTTTAAAATAATGATTAACTATTTTCTTTGTTATAGAATCAATCTTATTAGATACTACAGCCATCTTATATCCTTTTTCTTTTAGTTTAACTAATGTTTCAGCCATTCCAGGATATATAGTAGTTTTAATCATCGCATGATCACTATAGTACTTTACAAAATCACTATAAATCTTTTCTATTGTCTTATCATCAGCTAGCGGTGCACAATCACGGATTAGTTTTCTATTTCCCTTACCCGTTTTTTCAATAATATCATCTAATTCAAGTTCATCTAAACCATTTAATTTTAAAGCATAATTCACTGAATCAGCAATATCTTCTCTTGTGTCTAATAAAGTGCCATCTAGATCAAATACTATAGCTTTCTTTTTCATAATTTAATTACCCCTTTATATCTAAATATACCACAATCATCATTTTTGTTAAACGTTCATTTTTTTAATTATATTAAGAACTTTATAAGAAACATTCATAGTTGTTTCATTTATTTAGATGATTTTCATATAAAGACAATAAATATAATGCTGACTCACCATAAAGACCTGTTTCATCATCATCTAGTAGTGAAGATATATCAGATGCATAAAATCTATTTCTTGCTTCATCTAAAGTTAGTTTGTATTTTTTCGCTATTAACTCAATAGTTTGAGAAATAAGAATCGTTTTAGAAAGGACGTGCTTCATTATTTTACTACATAACTCCTTTCAAATCTTAGTTGTTTTAATGATTTTTCGCTACAAAAAGCAATTTGAGAATTAACTTTTTGAAATTTTAATCTCTCAATAGCGTCTTCTTTTTTCATAATACCATCTATTACAAAAAGAATAGTTTCACCTACAGTATCATCCGCAATTTTCCCTTCTACAATATCAAAACTATGTTTATATGATGGATTTGTTCTACATTTTATTATCATTTCCAGCCATTCAAGATTAGGTTCGTTATATAATTTGTAGTCTAAATTGTATTTTTCACTTTCATTCCAATAATAAACATTCACTATGGCAGAAGAACTTTTGTTCATCTTTTGTTTTCTTTTTGCCATTCTTTCAGCTTGTTCTTTGATTGGAGTTAAGTAGAAAGCACATCCAAAGTCTCTACCCTTTTCAGATTTCTTGATTATAGGATCCTTAACTTCAACATCTGAACCGTGGTACAAAATCATAGAATACCTCCTGATAATCTTTTATCAATATACTCATTCAACATAAGAGTCGACATACCATGCATGTCTTCATAATCGTTTTTAAGTTCGTTTATAATGCCATTTTTGTTTAATTTATTATATGCATCGCTGCTACTTAGATTAGCGTAGGATGCATATTGTTCAACACACATAATAATAAATCTATTGATCTTTTTGTCTAAAACAGTATTTTTTCTTGTTGATCTTCTTCTTTTGCTTATTTCTGTCGAGTCAATATTAATAGGCATATTTAAAAAATCTAATATGTTAAGAAGAACATCAATAGTATAGTTTCCATTGCCATTTTCTATTGACCATAACGTTGACCTAGTGATGCCTACATTACTAGCAACATCATCCATTCTTAAATTTAGTTGTAATCTTTTATTTTTAATTTTTTTACCAATTTCCACTTTATTATTCATATTATTATTTTACACTATTTTTAATTTTAATGTCAAATATATTGAACATTATTTTCTTTAATAATTATTTTTAAAATAAATATTGAATTACTTTTATATTAATGTAATATATTTTTGAAAGGTGATTTTATGAATAAGAAAGAAATATTAGAAAAAGCGAATTATTATAATGAATACTTTAAAGATTATAGCTATATCTTAGAAGTGTTTTCTTTTGATCATGAAACTGTTGCGCCAATCAATTCTACTAATGAAGCTAATAAAGCTATGAGCAGAGTTTCTAATGATTTATTTAAAGTACTAAAGAGTGATGATTATATTAATTATGTTATAGAAGCTTATAACCATAAAGATGAATTCGATATAGAATACCAAAGAAAATTTGAATTACAGTATAGAGAATATGAAAAATCTAAAAATATCACTCCTGAACTAGATTATGAAATGAGTTTAACAATATCTACTGCTTCTTCTATGTGGAAAAAAGCTAAAGAGAAAAATGATTATTCTCTTTTTGAACCTCACCTTAAGAAAATAGTGGAATTAAAAAGAAAAGAAATATCATTAAGAGATAAAAAGTTTGATACTCCTTATGATTCCTTATTAGATGATTATGAATCAGGAAATAATGAAAGAATATTAGATAAGTTCTTTGAAGATATTAAAAATGGAATAGTTCCTCTGCTTAAAAGAATAGTAAATAGTAAGAAAAAGATAAGAGAAGACTTTTTAACTTATAATGTTCCTATATGGAAACAAGAAAAATTATCTAACTGGATATTAAACTTCAATGATTTTGATTTAAATAGTGGAGTAATATCAACTACAGAACATCCATTCACATGTTTTCCTAGTGAACATGACACAAGAATAACTACTCACTATCATGAAAATGATTATTTATCTAATATATTCTCTGTTGCTCATGAAGGAGGTCACGCGATATTCGGTCAAAATGAACCACATAAATTCTTTACAGTGGGTATGGAAGAATCTATGACAAGCGCCATGCATGAAACAATATCTAGATTCTATGAGAATATAATAGGTAGAAATAGAAACTATTTATTACATTTATATAATAAGACTAATGAAGTATGTGGTGATACATTCAAAGACGTATCATTTGATGAGTTCTATGAAGGTGTAAACATAGTTAGACCTTCATTAATTAGAACTGAAGCAGATGAATTAACTTACTGTTTACATATATTAATTAGATATGAACTTGAAAAAGGTTTAATTAATGGAACTATAGATACAAAAGATTTAAATGTATTATGGAATAAGAAATATAAAGAATATTTAGGTATCGAACCTAAAGGTGATAAAGACGGAATCTTACAGGACATGCATTGGGGTGGAGGACTCTTTGGATATTTCCCTTCTTACGCTTTAGGAAACGCCTATGGAGCGATGATTCTAAATAGAATGAAGAAAGACTTAGATTTTGATGAAACCCTTAAGGAAGGCAATTTAAAGGCTATTAAAGAATGGCTTAAAAATAATGTATTTAATATTGCGGGATTAAATGATCCAAATGAGTGGATAAAGAAAATTACAGGTAAGGAATTTTCTACTAAGGAATATATAGAGTATTTAAGTCAAAAATATGAAAAAATATACCAAATTTAATAACATTTTTTATTGAATATAAAATACAAGTATTTTTAAAAAAATTTTTTATCAAATTTATATATTTAGCAGATTAAAAAAAATAAAAGCCCTAAAGATAGGACAATTTTAAATTTTTTTTGACGCTATTATGTCTAAATATAAAATAGTGCTCTTTACAAAAAAAGCTTTTAATTCTAAAATATGTTTACCTAGTTGGAAAGACTCGTACGTAATTATAAACAAAATAAAAACCTTTAAAGGTTTTTATTTTAATCTTATCGTGCGAGCGCAAGAAAAATATTTTTAATTTTCGTGAGCATATGTTTTGCGAAAAATAAATTTTTAGTGCATATTGATTATACAAAAATAAAATTTTCTGGAGGAGATAAAATGTTTAAAGTAAGAAAAAGAGATGGAGAAATAGTAAATTTCGATATCAAGAGAATTGAAGACGCTATCATCAGCGCTTTTGAAGAAACTCATGTTGAGTATTCACAAGATATTATTGAATTACTAGCTTTAAGAGTAACTTCTAATTTTGAAAAGAAAGTTAAAAAAGGAATCGTGAACGTTGAAGATATTCAAGATTCTGTTGAAGTAGTATTAATTCAAGCTTCTTATGAAGAAGTTGCGAAAGCATATATTCTTTATAGAAAGCGCCATGAAAATATCAGAAAAACAGAAAAATCTCTTCTTAACTATAAAGATACAGTTGATAACTATCTAAAGATCAATGACTGGAGAGTTAAAGAAAACTCAACTGTTACATATTCAGTAGGTGGTTTAATTCTTTCTAACTCAGGCGCTATTACTGCGAACTATTGGTTAAATGAAATCTATGATGAAGAAATCGCTAAAGCTCATAAGAACTGCGATTTCCACATCCATGATCTATCAATGTTAACAGGATACTGTGCAGGTTGGAGCTTAAAACAATTAATTCAAGAAGGTTTAGGAGGAGTTCCTGGAAAGATATCTTCTACTCCTGCTTCTCACTTATCAACTTTATGTAACCAAATGGTTAACTTCTTAGGTATTATGCAGAACGAATGGGCTGGCGCTCAAGCATTCTCATCATTCGATACATATTTAGCACCATTTGTAAAAGTAGACAACCTAACTTATAAACAAGTTAAACAATGTATCCAATCATTTGTATATGGTGTAAACACTCCTTCTCGTTGGGGAACACAAGCTCCATTTACAAATATTACATTAGACTGGGTAGTTCCAAATGACTTAGCTGAACTCAACTGCATAGTTGGCGGAAAAGAAATGCCATTTAAGTATAAAGACTGTGCAAGAGAAATGGGAATGGTTAATAAAGCTTTCATCGAAATTATGATCGAAGGCGACGCAAATGGTAGAGGATTCCAATATCCAATCCCAACATATTCAATCACAAGAGATTTCGATTGGAATGAATCTGAAAACAACAGATTATTATTCGAAATGACTGCGAAATATGGAACTCCATACTTCTCTAACTATATCAACTCTGATATGGAACCATCAGATGTTAGAAGTATGTGCTGCAGATTAAGACTTGACTTAAGAGAATTAAGAAAGAAATCTGGTGGCTTCTTCGGTTCTGGTGAATCAACTGGTTCTGTTGGTGTAGTAACACTCAACATGCCTAGAATTGCATATCAATCAAAAGATAAAGCTGACTTCTATGAAAGATTAACTCACTTAATGGATTTAGCTGCGAAATCATTAAAGATTAAGAGACAAGTAGTAAGCAGATTATTAGATCAAGGATTATATCCATATACAAAGAGATATCTTGGAACATTCAACAACCACTTCTCTACAATCGGTTTAGTTGGTATGAACGAAGCTTGTCTAAACGCTAAATGGATCAGAGAAGATTTAACTCATGAAGAAGCTCAAGCATTCACTGTTGAAGTATTGAACTTCATGAGAGAAAAATTATCAGACTACCAAGAATTATATGGTGACTTATATAACTTAGAAGCTACTCCAGCTGAATCTACATCATATAGACTTGCGAAACATGATAAGGAAGCTTTCCCTGATATCATCACTGCTACTTCTGATGACAACACTCCATATTATACTAATAGTAGCCACTTACCAGTATGGTACACTGAAGATGTATTTAAAGCATTAGATGTACAAGATAAATTCCAACCTCTATATACATCTGGTACAGTATTCCATACATTCTTAGGTGAAAGAATGCCTTCATGGCAGGCTACTGCTAAATTAGTTAAAACTATAGCTGAAAACTATAAACTTCCATACTTCACATTATCTCCAACATATTCAATCTGTGCAGAACATGGTTACTTAACTGGTAATGTAGCAGTTTGTCCACATTGCGGAAAAGAAACTGAAGTATATTCAAGAATAACTGGTTATTATAGACCAATCAAAAACTGGAATGCAGGAAAAACTCAAGAATTCAAAGAAAGAAAAGAATACGAAATCGATAAGAGTTATGCAGAATTCACTGCAAGATCTTGTGAAGAAGCTCAAGTTGAAACTAAGACTCAAAAAACTGATAAAATTTTATTATTCACATCTCCAACTTGTCCTAACTGCAAAATGGCTAAGATGATGTTAGATAAAGCAGGCGTAGAATACGAAGTAGTAGACGCCATGAGCAATCGTGACTTAACTGAAGCTTATAAAGTAGTTAAAGCTCCAACATTAATTGTTCCAGCTAAAGATGATGTAGTATATTATAATAACGCATCAGAAATTAAGAGATATATAGAAGAAAGTAAATAATATGTACGATTCAATAGTAATCGGATGTGGGGCTGCAGGAATGACTGCAGCCTTAAACATTCTAAGAAATGGTAAGACAGTATTAATATTAGAAAAGGAACAAATTGGTGGACAGATAGCCAATTCTCCTAAAGTAGAAAACTTCCCTTCAATTAAAGCAATAAGCGGAATGGATCTTTCTATGCAGCTATTTGATCAGATTACTGATTTAGGCGCAGAGATGGAGCTTGAAAATGTTGAATCAGTAGAAAAGGTTGGAGATATCTTCAAAGTTAAAACTGACTATAACGAATATGAATCAAAAACAGTTGTAGTCGCAGTTGGTGCTGAACACAATAAATTAAAAGCTAAAGGCATAGAAAAAAATGGTGTTTCATATTGTGCATTATGCGATGGTGCTTTCTTTAATGGTGAAGAAGTTAGTGTTATTGGGGATGCGAACACCGCTTTACAATATGCGCTTCTATTGTCAGGAATCTGTAAGAAAGTAAACTTCTGTATGTTGTTTGATAGATTCTTTGGTGAACAAATATTAGTAGATAAATTGTTAAAGAAAGAAAATGTTCAAATATATAAAGAAATATCTTTAGAAGAAGTTACGGGTGATGATAATATGGATGGTCTTAACTTTAGAAATACTAAGACTAATGAACTAGTTCATATCAACTCTAAAGCTGTATTCATCGCGATTGGACAAACTCCAAAAACAGATATCTTTAAAGATTTAGTTGATAGAGAAAAACAATATATCATTACTAATGAATTTATGGAGACAAAAACTCCTGGCTTATACGCTATTGGAGATTGTAGAGTTAAACAGGTTAGACAATTAACTACCGCAATGAATGACGCCGCAATATGCGCTTTTAACCTAAATAAATATTTAAGCTAATCATATATGATTGGGTTTAAAAAGGATGTCAAGCGACATCCTTTTATATATCAATAATGATTAACCATCATATCCTCTTAAGGATACTGATTTAACATATTTTTCTAGTATATTTTTATATTTTAGAGCTTTTTCTTTTTCTATTGGCTTTAGTGTTTTATCTGGAACATATTCACTAACTTCAAATTTTTGAAGGAACAATCTTTTTGCGCCTTTTATCCATTCTCCCATTTTTGTAATGGATTCTATAGTATGGAATCCATCCATCATAGTGGTTCTAAATTCATAATCATAGTTATTATCTAATAAGAATGAGACCATTTTTTCTATATCGTTAGTGTTGTAATTATTTAGTCCGATAGTTTTAGAATATTCTTCTTTTGAGTTCTTAATATCTATTGCAACATAGTCAATTAAACCTTCTTTAAATAGTTCTATAACCATATCAGGATGTGAACCATTTGTATCAAGTTTAATCTTATATCCTAAATCTTTAATCTTGATAATGAAATCTTTTAAATCCTTATTACAGGTAGGTTCTCCACCTGTAATAACTACAGCTGATAATAAGCCTTTTCTTTTATTTAGATAATCTAATATTTCTTCTTGTGTATAGGTTTTAAAGTCTTCTCCTGTTGGCACAACAAATTCATAGTTGTGACAAAATGGACACCTAAAATTACAACCATTTAGGAAGATGGTTGCGCTAACCTCATTATCAAAATTTACTAAAGATATTTTTTCAAAACCAATAATAATCATTATATTCTTCTTGTTACATGTTTTAAGTAATCTAATTCATCTTTTTCACAGATTTTAGATAAGGCGTCATATACCATTTTATGGTAATCATTTAGCCAATTCTTTTCATCTATAGTTAACTCATCTACTAGTACTGCGTCTAAATCATATGGACAATATGTGATAGTTTTAAATTGATAGAACTCACCATATTCATTCTTTAAATATGGAACACATAATATTTCATTTTCTATTCTTATACCATATTTACCACTTAAATAGATTCCTGGTTCAATTGAACAGATCATTCCAGGTACTGTTAGTGCACTATCGCTTCTTTCAGGAACCATTTTATATCTTAATCCATTAGGTGCTTCATGAACGTTAAGCATGTATCCTACTCCGTGGCCTGTACCATGATTATAATCTAATCCTTCTTTCCAGAATGGCGCTCTCGCTAACATATCGATATTCATTCCACTAGTTCCTTTTTTAAATTTACACATAGATACGTCTATATGACTTTTAAGAACTAAAGTGTAATGATGCTTCATTTCTTGAGTAATATCACCTAGAGCGATAGTTCTTGTGATATCAGTTGTGCCACCCATATATTGTCCACCACTATCAAGTAGAGCGAATCCACTACCACTAAATTTCTTAGATGATTCTTTTGTAGGTTCATAGTGGACAATTGCGCCATTTTCATTCCAAGATGATATAGAATCAAATGATACTTCATAGAATCGAGGATCCATCTTTCTATATTCAAGAACTTTTAAAGCTAAAGAATATTCATCCATTTCTACTTTAGGATAATTTTCTTTTACATATTTCATATACCTGAATACTGCGAGGCCATCAGATATATGAACATCGATATTGTTTTCAATTTCAGTTTCATTTTTAATAGCTTTCATTAAAACTGTAGGTGAAACTTTATTGATTAGTTTATTGTTATCCTTAATTGCGTCAATAAATGAATAGTTAGTATTCTTAAATGAAACAAGGATAGTTTCATTTTTTAATTTATTTAGGAATGGTAATATTTCATCATATTCATAGATAATTGTATTAGATTCTACTAGATTAATTCTGCTGTCCTCATTTAACTTATTAGAATTTAAGAAGATATAGCTATCTTCGCTAGTTATATACGCAAATGATAAAAATACTGGAGTGATAGGAAGGTCGTTTCCTCTTAAATTATAAAGCCAAGCGATATCATCTATATTTGTTAAAAGTAATGATGCGTTATCTTTCTTTAGTTCTTCTCTTACTCTAGAGAGTTTACTAGATGTTGATTCTCCAGATAAACTAATAGGCATCATCCAAATTCTAGATGTTTCTAATTCGCCCTTGTCAGTCCATATCTCATCTATTAAATCTATATTAGATACTACTTTAGAAGTCTTCTTAATTCCTTCAACAAAATCATATGAAACATAGGATCCATTTAATCCAATAGTCTTATTCTTTAAATTATTTTCTATGAACTCTTCTATAGATGGATATCCTTCTGTACCCATCTTCATTAAAGATATAGTGGTATCTTTTAAGTCTATTTCTGCCTGTAAGAAATATCTTCCATCAGTCCATAGATATGCGCTATCTTTAGTAACAATCATAGTACCATTAGATCCATCAAAAGATGACATAAAAGATCTTTCTTTATAGTATTTATTAACATATTCAGAAGAATGCATATCAGCGTTTAAAATGATATACGCATCTAATTTATTCTTCTTCATTAATTCTCTTAACTTGTTTAACTTATCTACCACTTTCATATCTACACCGCATCTAATTTTCTACCTTTTTGTTTTTGTCTCTAGTCTCTTCTCTTTGTTTAATTATAGTCGCATAGTTCTTTGTGTTTAACTGCGTTGGTCTAGCGATAGCCATCGCGCCTTCAGGAACGTTTTTAGAAATAGTAGATCCTGCGATAATAGTTGCGCCTCTTTCTATTTCTATTGGCGCAATCAAATTAGAAGATGCGCCTATAAACGCATTATCGCCAATCTTTGTTTTCCATTTCTTAGTTCCATCATAGTTAACAGTAATTGATCCACAACCAAAATTAACATCTTTTCCAATTTCCGCATCACCAATATAAGCTAAGTGAGCTGCCTTAGTGTTTTCGCCAATTGTAGTGTTTTTAACTTCTACATAGTTACCAACTAAACCGTTTTGTCCTACTACAGTATGGTTTCTAATATGCGCAAATGGACCAACAATAGCGTTATCCATTACAACTGAGTCTCTTACTATTGAATGAGCGACTGTTACATTATTATGGATATCAGCGTTAATTAGTTCTGAATTAGGTCCTATTTTAGAACCTTGTCCTATTCTACTTTGACCATAAATATATGTATTAGGCAAAATTGTAACATCATGTTCAATTATGACATCTGGACCAATAGTGACTGTATCAGGATTAACGATATAGATACCTTGATCCATTAAATCTTCATTGATTCTTCTACGCAAGATTGTTTCAGCGTGCGCTAAAGTTTTAAGGTCATTAACTCCTGTTATCTCATCTGGTTCTTTATAGATATATGAACCAACTTTACATTTTTGTGATTTAAGGATAGATACTATATCAGTTAAATAGTATTCTCCTTTTTTATTATTGTTTTTTACCTTTGATAAAGCATCGAATAGTAGTTTATTATTAACCATATATACACCACTATTTACTTCCTTTATCATCTTTTCTTCTGAAGTCGCTTCTAACTCTTCTTTTATAGCGACAAAGTTTCCAAATTTATCTCTTACAATTCTTCCATATGAGAATGGATTATCTACTATAGAAGATAAAACAGTTAAATCATTACCTGATTCTTCATGATATTGAGTTAATTCTAATAATAGATTTTTAGTAATTAGAGGCATATCTACAGGAAGAATTACTGTATTGCCATCTTCATTTATTAAGTTTTCTTTCGCAGATTCTACAGCCTTAGCTGTGCCATTTAATACTTCTTGGACACTGAATACACAGTCAAATCCCTGTAATATCTCTTCTATAACTTCTTTTTTGTGTCCTACAACAACGTTTATTTTATCGAATCCAGCTTCTCTTAAAGCGACTACAGAATATACAACCATTGGTCTATATAATACTTTAAATGCGCCTTTTGGAAGCTCAGACTTCATTCTTGAGCCTTTTCCCGCTGATAATATAATAGCGTTATTCATTTTTTATTTCTCCTTCATTTGGGGTAATTATTTCTTGTTTAGAAATTATGGTTCCTTGAACGAATCTCTTCTTAGATTTAGGAGCCTGTATTTCATTCTTTTTTCTTTCTTCATCAATGGCGTTTTTTTGTTTTTTCATTTTGATAGTTGCGATGATGAATGAAACTACCAACATGATTATTACGCCAGTTAAAACCATGTAATATAGGTTTTCTGATAAAAATGAAATAATTGATAATATCATATATTTAACTCCCTAAATACTTTAGCGATATCATCATTAATAACTAGTGTTGCGTCACTATCTTTAGATGTTTTACTCATATTGATAATGACAAGGTTTTTACCTTTAAAATATTCTAAATAATATGCGGCAGGATAAACTACTAAAGATGTCCCACCAATAATTAAGGTATCAGCTTTTTTAATCTCGCTAATAGCGCCATTAACTGTATTATAATCAAGCGGTTCTTCATATAAGACCACATCTGGTTTAACGATTGAACCACAGTCTTCACAGTAAGGCACACCTTTACTATTTAAAACATATGATAATGGATATTCTTTATGACATTTTACGCAGTGATTGATAGTTATAGATCCATGAAGTTTATATATGTTTTTAGTTCCTGCTTTCTCGTGTAAATCATCAATATTTTGTGTGATAACAGATTTTAGTATTCCCATCTTTTCTAATTTCGCTAATACCAAATGACAATCATTTGGTAAGGCGTTAGGAAAACAAAGTTTATCTTTATATACACTATAGAAAATATCAGGATGACTAACGAAAAAAGAATGAGAAATAATAGATTCAATTGGAATATTTCCGTATTTCTCATTATAGATACCTTTTGAACTTCTAAAATCTGGAATATTGGATGCGGTTGAAACACCAGCGCCGCCAAAGAAAACTAAATGTTTAGAATTTAGTATTATATCCCTTAAAATATCTATTTTATTCATTTTCTTTTTGAGTCTCCTCAACATTATCTATGTCAAACAAATCTAATTCAACAGTAGTAATACGATTTTGTTCAATGTCTTTTACAGTGAATACTAATAATTTATATTCGATTCCTTCTTCAGAATCTATCTCATTATAAATAACTTTTGAAACCACTTTTATTTGAACGCTATCGCCTACTTCAGGAAGTCTTTCAAGAAGTTCTTGAACTAAACCACCTACAGTTGTTGCGTCAGTTTCAATTTCACCTTCGATATCAAAATAATCAAATAGATTCTCTATTTCTAAATCACCTGATACTTCGTATTTATTTTCTCCTATTTTTTTGATAGTTACAGGAACATCATCATGTTCATCAAATATTTCACCAACTAACTCTTCTAGACAGTCTTCCATAGTAACAACACCATCAAATCCACCATATTCATCAACTACTATAGCGAGATGATTTTTCTTTTTCCTAAATAGTGTTAAAAGATCATCTGCGCGCATAGATCCAACTACATATACAGGCTTTTGAAGAAGTCTTTTAATAGATGATAATTTAGGGTTAACTATATATTCTTTAAAGAAATCTTTTTCAAATAGCACACCTACAATATGATCTATAGAATCTTTATAGACAGGTACTCTAGAATACTGATTTTGGAAGAAACATTTTTTAACTTCATCAATAGGTGAATTAATATCTAAATAGACGCAGTCAACTCTTGGAGTCATGATGTCTTTAACATCTACTTCATTTAAATCCAAGACTTTTTGAAGCATATCAGCTTCTTTAGAATCTATCTCTCCTTCTTCTTCCATAGTATCAATGATATTCTCTAAATCATCTGATGATATATTTTCAGATTCTTCAGTATCATCGCTCATAGTGAGTTTATTCATTTTATAGAATGGATATGAGATTGGGGTTAATATCTTAACAATAACATATAAGAATCCAGAAGATTTAAGCGCATATTTTTCTGGATTAGATTTACCTCTAGATTTAGGTAATATTTCACCAAAGATAAGGACTATAATTGTGATTGCGACAGTGTTGATAACATCAACATATGAGCCATCATATTCGAAAAGACCTAAGAAAAGTCTTAAGCCTAATGTTGATATAGCAATGTTTACTAAGTTATTTCCAACTAATAATACTGATAATACTTTATCGAAGTTATCTGCGAGCCATAAAGCCTTACGAGCTCCTTTTTTGTTTTCATCTATGTAAGTCATAAGCTTTGCTTTAGAAACGCTGGAAAACACAGTTTCTGACTTAGAAAAGAAAGATGAACAAATTAGAAGCAATATAATAATTCCTGCATAAATTGAGGTAATTCCCCAGTTTATAGCCAATATATTACATATAAGAGGGTCCATTATATTAAATAACTATTCCTTAGCTCTTGAGTCGTATTTACCTGTAGTTGTATTTACAACGATCTTTTCGCCGTTGTTGATGAACATAGGAACTCTAATCTTTAATCCAGTTTCAAGAGTGGCTTCCTTTTGTGTATTAGTTGCGCTATTACCTTTTTCTCCTGGAGGAGTATCAGTAACTTCAAGAACCATTTTATCAGGTAAAATGATACCTAAAACTTCATTTTCATAGAATCTAACTAATGCGTTTCCACCTAATGTTAAGAATTGAAGTTCATAGGCGATTTGTGATTTAGGCATTTCTACTTGTTCATATGTTTCGTTATCCATGAATACAGCGTTATCACCATTATCATAAATATAGCTCATTGGAATCTTTTTGATTTCAGCAGTATCAATCTTTACGCCTGCGTTAAAAGTATATGAAATAGTTGCGCCAGTACGTAAGTTTTTAAGCTTGCTTTGAACAAAAGCTCCACCCTTTCCTGGTTTTACATGTTGGAACTCTAATACTTCGTAGATATTTCCATCAAAAGCGATTGTAACACCAGTTTTGAATTCATTAGTATTAATCATAAAAACCTCCGATTAATTTATTCTAAAATAAATTATATCTAAAAATTAGTCTTTTGTCTATAATTAAATGATGGAGATGAAACCTATAAAGAAATTTTGATTATGTAAAAAAATAAAAAAAGTATATAATAGACATAAAGGTGGTTATTATGTATTTATTATTAGCGGACGCAACTCAATTTAATCCTACTTACCTATTCCTAGCCATAACAATAGGCTTGTTGGTTGGACTATTCCTAACCAAAAGAGGAAAGGTTGATAAAACAAAGATTCAAGGATTAGATGTCAAAGAATTCATGGATACTAAAAGAAAAGGCACACTCGTTGATATTAGAAATGCGAAAGCTTTTGAATTAGAAAAACTGGTTGGCGCTAAAAACTTTCCAGGTGGAAGTGGCGCAAGATCAGGAATGATCAGAAAAGATATTCCTATTTTTATATATGATCAAAATGGAAAAAGTGCTTATAGAGTTGCGAAATCATATGTAAGAAATGGCGCTATCATGGTTTACTATATGAAGGGCGGATATGATGCATATAAAGGAGAAAAGAAATAATAATGTGAAGTTTTAGCTTCACATTTTCTTTATATATGAAAAACAACAAGTTATTTAAGATTGGGAAAATTATATATTTATCATTGTTTCTAGCGTTAGAACTTTTTATTTACGTATCTTTTATGATAGATGATTGGGTTAAATCAATTTTAAATAATAATTCATTAATCAAATATGAATCAATAATATTGATAAACATCTTTTCTATAACTTCATTTGTATTAGAGATACTAAAGGATAGAAAAGATGGGTATTCTAAACAATCTAGATTAGATAGTATATTTGTAGTAATAGCGTTAATATTTACCTTTGTATCAGATACATTTTTATTATATTTAGGTAAATATTTCGAACTAGGTGTATCAACATTTATAGTCGTACAAATAATGTATTTTTTAAGGCTTATTTACTCAACTAATTTTACTAAAAATAGAATATACGTATCAATTGGAATTAGAGTCATTTCATTTATTATATGTTTAATAATCATGCCTTTTATAGACATGTTTAATTATCTAAATATAGTAACTATATTCTATTTCATTAATCTAGTAATGAACTTTATTGATTCTATGATTTCAACAATTATTTTAAGACATGATAAAACAAGATTCATTACTTCATTAATATTTACTATAGGACTATTATTATTTATCGGTTGTGACATAAATGTTGGTTTATCTAATTTAATAGGAAAAGGAGGTAGACTCATATGGTCATTCTATCTTCCAAGTCAAATATTAATAGTTTTATCAATGTCTAAAATATATAACTTTAGATTAAATGAGCCAACTATAAATAAATCAAGTAAAATTTCATAATTATTTTATTTGGCTTAATAATCGCATACTAAAAGTAGCCATTCTTATGG
>OCVV011147446.1_pt1 | contig 18583 bp, 14 predicted proteins | sample 1539721 | NCBI WGS metagenome assembly OCVV01 (sample SAMN02144230, study PRJEB22623) | gut metagenome | biome: sheep rumen | host: Ovis aries | place: New Zealand | reverse complement strand
CGAAGTGAAAGCAAGCGCCTTTAGACGCGAGCAGGTATTACAGGCTTATAGCCGCAGTTCAAACCACGCCTTTTAGGCGTGGTTTTGATTAATATGAATTTTTGGGATTGAAAGCATGATTATCATGTTTCCACTTTTTTTATTAAAAGTTGCAGTCCCTTTTTTGTCTTTTTACTGTTGAAAAATGACATATTGATTATTAGTAAAATAGTTTAGTGTATTTTTTTACTTAGAATTGACGAATTCATGGAGTGATAAAAAAAAGGATGATTTATAATTGATTCATACATATTGTTGTAAGGGGGGAAGATGCTATGAGTGAACAAATTATATTATTGATGATTATTGCTGTGGAAATGGTCATTATAGGGATATTGTTATTTTTTGTATTGCGCTTATCAAAGCGAAAAAAAGCAACTATTGCAGCATTACAGCAACAAGAGCAACAAAATCAAATGGCTCAACTCAACGAGTCATTAACAAACAAAAGGAGGAGTCATGTATGAATATACTTATTTCTCTTTATGTGGGGAAATACTATCGTGAATTACGTTTGCCTGCAATTAAAAATAGTGATTATTCCTTCAGACTAGAACACTTGTTGTTTGGCTTAAAGGAAGATATAGTTCTAAAGTTTGAGAATATGAATTATGTTTGGAGCATTAAGTCTAGTCAAGACTATCAACTTGAATTAGGCAAAAAATCTTGGAAAGAAATTCCTCTTACATCATCATCCTTCATTAATATTAGAACAAATTATGGCGAAGAAATTACCAGTATTGTGAGTGTTGTAGATAATCTTTGCTATAGCTATTTCAAGTTTGATTTAAATGATATTGATGAAATCAATATCGGCAAAAACAGTGATAACCAAATTATTTATAATTTTCATAACACTGTCTCTAGACTACACGCCACGATTAAGAAAACTGAGATAGGTTATAAAATTATCAATCATAGTCAAAACGAGACTTACGTAAATGCAAACAGTGTTGAAAGTGAAATGGATCTCCAATATGGTGATGTCATTAATGTTATGGGCTTATATATTGTCTATTTGGGAGATATGATTGCTATAGATATGATAAGACATGAAGTAATCTTGAATGCACCAATATTAAGCCTCCATAATAGAAATCATTTCTCTACATCGTTGTATCATTCTAAAGGGAAGCTTCTCTATCATCGTGCACCACGTAACTATGAAACACTTACGCAACAAGTAATCGAAATAGAAGGGCCACCAGAAAAGAATCATAATAAAAAGCAATCAATGTTGATGATGGTTGGTCCATCACTTACCATGGCTATTCCGATGATTGTCGGTTGTATGATGATGATTTCAGCATCAGGTGATAGCGGTGGAAGTTCTTTATATATGTATTCTGGATTGGTTATGGCTGTAATGTCGGCAGTTATAAGTGTCAGCTGGACATTAATGAATATACGTGAATCAAAGAAAGAAGAAGTTGAATACGAAGCACATCGGCAAGAGGCGTATGCTGATTATCTAACTGAAAAGAAAGATGAAATTGAAAATATTTATCAGCATTCAATCGATTTGCTTGAAGAGACTTATCAAAGCGCTGAAGATGTAATCAATAATCCAATCGCTAAAGGTATTCTTTGGAGTCGAAATAAGACGCATGATGATTTTTTAAAACATCGAATAGGTAGAGGTGATTTACCTTTTCAGGTAAAAATCACTATTCCGCCGAAAAAGTTTGAACTCTATAAAGATGAATTAAATGAAAAGCCACAATTTATCAAAGACAACTTTAATACACTCTTTCATGTCCCTACGACAATTGATCTCTACAACAATCATATAATTGGTATTGTCGGTGGGGAAAATAAGCGTGGAGCTTTAGAAATCCTAAAAACATTAATTGGTCAAATTGCGGTAGGAAATAGTTATAGTGATATGAAAATAGGTTATTTCTTCAATGAAACATTGTCGGTAGAAAAAACAATTGCTAATGCGATTAGATGGTTACCCCATGTCTGGTCAGAAGATAAAAAGACAAGATATATCGCCGGTAACAAAGAAGAAGCAAGTGTCGCTTTTTATGAGCTTGTCGGTATTTTAAGAAAACGTGTTGAAGATGAAGCAGAAGCGGATATACCTAAGCCTTATTATATCCTTTTTATTTCTGATGAATCATTGTTAGAGCGTGAACTAATAGTTAAGTATCTCTCAATGAATGATCCTAGTGTTGGTGTGACTACAATCTTTTTAGCTGAACACTATGAAGATTTACCGAACTCTTGTCAGTATATTATAGAAAATACGGATGAATTTAAAGGCTGTTTTGATCCTTCTATTGGGCGCAAGAGCAATAGTCAGAAGATTGACTTTGATCAGCTTTCTATAGATAAGCTAGAACTCTTTGCAAGAGAACTATCACATATTGAAGTAAATGAGGAAGAAGTCGGTGGGGAAATACCTAATGCGATTACTTTCTTTGAAATGATGAATATTCTCCAGCCTAGTGATTTAGATGTTGTAGATAATTGGGCTAAGAATCGTACTTATGAAAATATTCGTGGATTGATTGGTGAAAAGGCAGGGGGAACGCCTTGTTATCTAGATGTTCATGAAAAATATCATGGACCTCATGGCCTTGTTGCCGGCACAACCGGTTCAGGTAAATCAGAAACACTTCAAACTTATATGCTGTCACTAGCCATTAATTATAGCCCTGATGATATTGGTTATTTCATCATTGACTATAAGGGTGGAGGTATGGCTAATCTTTTTAATGGTTTACCACATCTTATTGGCTCTATATCGAACTTGTCAGGAGCACAAATTGCCCGGGCAATGATTTCAATCAAGTCTGAGAATAAACGTCGTCAACGTATATTTAATGAATATGATGTCAATAATATCAATAGTTATACAAAACTCTATAAGAATGGTGAAGCCAAAGAACCTATTCCACATCTTTTCATTATAGTTGATGAATTTGCGGAATTAAAACGTGAACAACCAGAATTTATGAAAGAACTGATTAGTGTTGCTCAGGTTGGTAGAAGTCTAGGTGTTCATCTGATTCTTGCTACACAGAAACCAAGTGGAACAGTTGACGATAATATCTGGTCGAATGCAAAGTTTAGATTATGTTTGCGTGTACAAGATCGACAAGATTCCATGGACATGTTGCATAAACCTGATGCTGCTTATATTACACAAGCTGGACGTTGTTATTTACAGGTTGGTAATGATGAAGTCTATGAACTATTTCAATCAGGTTATAGTGGTGCAATGTATGATGAGGATCTGTTGTCTAGCGGACAGGATATCGTGAAAGAAATAGGACTTAATGGCAAGGTGACCATGAAGAGTTATTCGTTGAAACAAAAACGGAAGAAAGATAGCAAGAAGCTATGGATTGAACAATTATTAACTCTCTATCATGAATGCCATGTTGAAAAGAAGACGGATATTGAGATGTTGTATCCTATTTTAGAAAAGAAAGATTTAAAGTATGCAAAGAGTAAATATAATACAGAAAGACTTAACGATTTAAAACATCTGTATTTAGAAGTCAATATACCTGATATTGATCAGCAAGCTGATACAATAATTCAAATGGCTAGCGAGAAAGCTATTAAACTACCTGAACTAAAGGAACAAACACAATTAGATGCGATTAAGGATTATTTAGCAATTATCGCAAAAGAAAATGGCTATACCCATCAGATGTCATTATGGTTACCTATTATGAGTGATCATATTTACTTAGCAGAATTACAAGACTTTTATTCAAGTCATGATCAGAATGACTTACAACATTTATATGCGCTAATAGGTAAAATGGATGATCCAGCTAATCAGCTCCAAATGAGTTATGGTATTGATTTCTTTAATGATGGCCATATCGGTATTATAGGTCAGATTGCTTCTGGGAAGAGTACTTTAATGCAGACAATGGCATATTCACTTATCAGTCACTATTCTAGTGAACGTGTGCATATATATGCTTTAGATTTCTCTAGTAAGATGATGAATGCATTTGAAGATGCACCACAATTTGGTGCTGTCCTTTATGAAAATGACGTCGAAAAAATAAAACATTTTTTTGCCATGATTAAACGCAAGCTAGAAGAGCGTAAGACGATGTTCCATGGTGGTGATTACAAGTCATACATTCGATCTAAAAACATTAGTATTCCAGCAATTATTATTATGATTGATAACTTTGCGGAATTTAGTCAGAAGACTGAAGAAAATTATACAGAATTATTAACACAACTTGTTAAAGAAGGCTTAAGCAACGGTATTTACTTTGTCATCAGTGATATTGGTTTTGGTATGGATGCTATCCCAAGCCGTATTGCGGAAAACTTGAAAACTATGCTGACTTTATCAATGGCTGATCAATATAGCTATGCTGAATATTTACATGTTAATAGAGTAGATATTGTGCCTGAGGCTAATATTAAAGGCCGTGGTTTAGCAAATTACGAGGGAAATATTCTTGAGTATCAGACTGCACTTGCTCTTGAAGCTCATGATGACTTTGATCGTAATGATAAGATAAGAAACTATACATTAAAGCTTAAAGCAGAATGGGTAGGAGACAAAGCTGAAGAAATCCCAACAATACCTAAGTCACCTACTTTCAACGATTTTAGTGAGAATATACAATATCAGTCATACATCACCAAGAAGGATTTATTCCCAATAGGTTATGATACTGATTCTGCTAGTATTTACACGATTAATTTAAGAAAAACATATTGCTTTGGTGTTTATGGAAATAATGATACAGGGAAAACAAACTTCTTAAAAGCATGTATAAAGGTTGCTTTAGAAAAGAAAGGTCAGGTTGTCATAATAGGTGAAAAAGAAGGACAGCTTGTTACAATTGCTGAAAATAATATGCTTAATATTCTTTCTGATAAAGAAGAATTGTTTATGTATTTTAAAGAACTCATGAGTGAATTTATTGCTCGTAATGAGGTTAAGAACGCCCTTATTAATGAAGGTAAGAATGAAGATGAAATATTTAATGTACAAGCTAGTAGGCAAGCAATTTTTATCTTTATCGAGAATATGAATATATTCTTAAAGACAGTGTATGAAGCTATTGGTGAATACAATATGTCAGGCTTTATAAAAAATGTTATGGATAAAGGATTCCTTCATAATATCTACTTTATTGCACGGATGAGTAATGACGATGAATATGAAAATAAAGGTTATGATATCTTTGATCAGTTTGTGAAGTACAAGACCGGTATTCATTTTGGTGGACATGTTGATGAAAATGAATACTTAGATTTTAGTTCCATGCCATATGATTTACAAGAACGTACTGAAAACAAGGGTGTGGGCTTAATTCCAGGGAGCGAAGATACTGTTCGTGTAATGATTCCACTTGTAAGAAAGGTTGATGAAACATGATTTTAGTAGACATAAGAATACCACCAATAGATATGACTGTTGATTATATGTTGGATGAAAATGCGACAATAGAACAAATCACATATGAATTAATAGAAATGGTTGGTAAGAAAGTGAATAGTGAAGTTCATGAAAAGCAAGGTTTTGGCCTATTCTCTTTGCAGTTAAAAAAAGAACTTTCACCCCATCAAACATTAGCAGATTATGGCATTAGTGATGGCAGTACTTTAATTCTTGTCTAAAGGTGACAAATAAACAACAAAAAATGACAACTTCAATCATGCATGACATTTTTCGATTAAGATGTAAGTGCAAAAAGGAAGTGAGATAAAGAAAAGAGGTGTAGGTGATGACAAGTAAGATTAAGACTGATACATCTAAGCTGAAATCAGATTCGGAAAGTGTAGATCAAATTGTTAAGAGTTTAAAACGTGAAGTGAAAAGTTTGCAGCATGACATCCAAGTCATGAATCAAATGTGGAGTGGTGAAACAAGTGAGCAATATAAGAAAGTCGTATTAAACGACATAAATGATTTAGAAACTATAGTAAATGGAATTGCAAATATTCGTAATTATGAAGAAACTTGCCAAGAGAACTACGATAAGTGTGAAGAAAGTATTGCGAATATTATAAGGGAAATCAAGGTGTAGTCTATGGCAATTCAGTTAAAAGTTGCTCCGGATGTACTCATTAGACAAGCAACTCAAATTCAACAATCTATCACAACACTCAAAGCAAAACTCGATAAACTTGATCACATAGTGACACATTCAAAATCTTATTGGGAAGGAGAAAAAAGCCAAAAACATCAGAAGTATAACAAGAGGGTGCAGGAGGATGCAAAAGATGTAATTAAAGCATTAGAAAGTGATTATAAAAATCTTCTTGAAATAGCCAATGTATATAAAGAGATAGAAAAAGAGGCAGTGACAATGTCCAATTTGCTTCCCGATGATGTAATTAGCTAAGTGTATACAACATGAACACACAATATGATATCGAAGTTAACTATGCAAACATGAAGAAAGTTTGTTCAGAAATTGATGAAGCCGCTGCAAAGCTTGATCAACAAAAAGAAAGCTATAGTACATGCCGTAGTAATATTGCGAAAGTGTGGAAAGGTGAAAACGCCAATAGCTATCTCGTGAAAATGCAATGTATTGAAGAACAAATGGGTAGTGTATCGAAAACTCTTAAAAATATCTCACAAACACTTAACACTTATGCAGAAAATGTGAGAAGTGCTGAACTTAATGCAATTGAATTAGCAAACGCTCGTATTTATAACAAATAGAAAAGGGGCCTACATATGGCAAAGACATTTACAGTTACAAGCGCAGAACTTATTAAGAAAGCAAATGATTTACGTGCAAAGAATCGTACTCTCAAAACAAAAATTGATGACTTAAAGAGTCATGAAAGAGCATTAAATAGTCAGTGGGATGGCGAAGCAAATGATGCATTCCACAAAGCTTTTACAACTGATATCGTAAAGATGGAAAACTTCAATCAAACAATTGAAAATTATGCAAAATCATTAGAAAACATCGCTAAGCAGTATGAAAATGCAGAAAAACGTAATTTAGCAACTGCAACACAGAGAAAATAATATAAGTAGGTAAGAGGAGGAAAAGAATATGGCAGCAACAATTAAAGTCACAACAGCAAAATTAAGATCTACAGCAGCATTCAATTCAGATGGTAACGCAATAAAAAAACTGACATCAGAAATGACAAGAGAAGTAAATCAGTTGAATGGTAAAGTTTGGTCAGGTGAAGCCGCTAACACTTATAAGAAAAAATTCAATGGCCTTCAAGATGACATCAATCGTATGGTCAAAATGATTAATGAGCATGTCAGTGATTTAAATGCAATGGCTAAAGTTTATGAAAATGCAGATACTCAGGCAAAATCTGTAGCTAATAGTTTAAATGACAATGTTATTCAGTAAAGATCATGGGAATAAGGAAACTTATTCCCTCTAGCTCTATAAGCATTTGTTGAAATACTTATAGAGGTAGATTACTAAAGGAGAGATTGGTATGAGTAAATTTGAGGTTGATTATAATAAATTAAGAAAATTTCAACAAGAGCAGAAAGATATTGAAAAGAATCTTGATAAAGTTATTCAATCATTAAATGATATTTCTTCAAAACTGAATATGAATGATGATGTTTTAAGAGAAGTAAATAAGAGTTTAAAAAAAGCTTCCAACAAAGCATATGACATTCGAAAAAGAACAGATGAATGCTCTCATGCTTTAAAGCTTATAGCCGATACTTATGAAAAGACTGAAAAAAAGATGAATTCACAGGTTCCTCTTGCAACTCTTCCAAAAAAATTGTTTACAGCAGTTAAGAATGCAGAAAATACGCTTGATAAGATTAAAAGTCTTTTAGGCTATGATTCAGCTATGCACTATAGTGAAGATCCTGTTAATTTAGTAAATGGGAACTATATCTATGAGAAGTCTTTTTTTGATATTAATGCACATTTACCACTACATTTACGCTTGTTTTATAATTCAATAGATGAAAATAGCTCCATATTATCAAAGGGATGGAATCATAATTTCAATATTCAATTAAGAAAAAGAGAAAGTGAAAGCTTAGTTGAAATTATCTTTGAAGATGGTAGTGAGGCTATATTTAGAGCTATAGAAGGTAGTTATCAACCATTAGGTGGATCTTATGGCGAGTTAACGTATAATACTGATGGCTATAGTTATAAGAGCCGTCAGCAGATTGTTTATGAATTTAATGAAGAAGGTCAGCTTCTAAAAGAAGTAGCTGATGAATATGAATTAAAATGTCAGTATGATAATCAACTGCTCATAAAAATTGAAAATAATCAGGGTGACTATTTTCAATTTGACTATGAAGCGGGCATGTTGACACAGGTTACTGATCACACAAACCGTACACTTAAGCTTATTTATGAAAACAATCATCTCGTTCAGTTTATTTCTCCTTCAGGAAGATCTAATTACTTTACTTATAATAAAGAAGGCCGAATAGTAGAAGTACATAATCATAATAAGGAACTTGTTGTAAGAAATACGTATAAGAATAATGTTGTTGTTAAACAAGAATTCCCAGATGGTGGTTTGCAAAAGTTTTCTTACGATGAGGCTCAAAAAGAGACTACTCTTATAGAACAAAACAATAATAAGGTTACTTTTCAGTATGATGAACATCATCGTGATATTAAACATATCTATTCTGATGGTGAAGAATCTTTTTCATACAATAATAATAACCAGAAAACTGAATATATTGATAAAAACGGCAATCGTACACAATATGCATATGATGCACGTGGTAATTTAATATCCGTAGTAAATGCTTTAAACTACACGTTAAACTATAACTATACAAGCTTTGATCGTATGCAGTCATTTTCAATTGATGATGTGTTATTATACCAGTCTGAATACAATGAATTAGAATTAGAAACAAAACGTATTGATGCATTAGGACATGAGCGCTTATTTGATTATGATGAACAGGGAAGATTAACGCAACTAACTTATGAAGATGGTTCAACAGAACAGTATGTTTATTGTGATAATGGTGATGTTGTTGAAATCATTCATGTTAATGGTGGGCACAGTTATTATGAGTACGATAAATTACATCGTGTTATTAAGAGTACGAATCTTAATGGTTATAGTGTAAGCTATGAATATGATGTTAATAATCATTTAATCTCTGTAACAAATGAAAATGGTGATAGAAAGCATTTTAAATATAATGAATTAGATCAATTAGTAGAAACAATTGACTTTGATGGTTCACATACATACTATACTTATAACAATATTAATAAACTTGCATCAATGACTGATCCAGATGGCCATACAACCCAATTTTTCTACAATAAAATGTGGAAACTTGAGCGTATTATTTATGCGGATGGTAGTGATGAGAAGTATGTTTATGATCAATTAAGTCGATTAAGTGAAATCATAGATGCTAAAGGTCATCGTGAAAAAGCTATTTATGATCCACAAGGCAATCTTCTAAGACGTATAAAACGTGATGGTGGTACTTACGAATTCAAGTATGATGCTTTAAATCGTCCTATTGAAATCACTGATCCTGTTGGTGTTAAACGTAGTGTTACTTTCGACGCTTTTGGTAATGTTGTTGCTATTCAGTATCCAAACAATATCACTGAAACATTTGATTATGACTTGGCTGGGAATTTAGTAAGATATAAGCAGCGTAACAATCATGTTATTTCATATAAGTATAATGCCCTAGGGTTGATGACTGAGGCAAGTGATGAAATCGGTATTATTGAAAAACGTTTTTACTATCCTGGAGGATTGTTAAAGGAAGCCGTATCTACAAATGGTGTTGTTCAACATTATGATTATGATTTAGCTGGCAACCTTCTTCGTTTATATGAGAATGATGCACTATTATGGAAATTCGATTATGATAAGCTTGGACGTGTCACTTATGCGGAACATGTAGGTGTGAAAAGTGAAAGCTATCAATATGACGCATTAGATCGTATTACTTTAGTGACTGATGCAGAAGGGCATACAAAGCAGTTTAAATATTCCGATGGTGGCTTATTAATCGGTGTTATTGATGCTAATGGGTTTAATACTCGTTATGCTTACGACAAACGTAATCGTCTTACAAGTGTCATTCAGTCTGATGACAATGATGTTTTTGAATTAGATACCTTTAATCGTAATAACAAGAAACAACGTATTACAAGCTATAATTATGATTTAAATAGTAATATCACTAGTATTGTTAATCCAGAAAATATTATTCAGCAGTTTACATACGATGATGCAGATCGATTAATTTCTAGATTGGATGAAGACCAATATCTTACTCGGTTCACATATAATCTTGATGACACAGTTAAGTCTATTCTCTTAGATGATGGTCGACAGGTAGCTTATGTCTATGATGACCTTAAGAATATTACAGCTATAAATGACTGGTTAGGAACAATGAATTTCAAAAAAGATTCCTTAGGACAGTTATTAGAATGTGATGACCAATATAATAACAAGACAATCTATACATATGATCAGAGACAAAACCTTACTTCAATGCTTTACCCTGATGGTAAGAAAGTAGAGTATCATTATAATGCTAAAAATCAATTAACTTCTGTAAATGATGATAAGCAAACAGTACAATTTACTTATTCACCATTAGGTAAACTTCTAACTAAAGAATTCAATGGCATTTATCGTCAGACATGTGACTTTTTACCAAATGGTCGTTTAAAGAATACAAAACTTTATAAAAATGATGAGTTTGTATTTGAAAAAAACTATAACTTTAATAACCTTGGATTATTAAGTGAAGAACATGATGTTGATAAGAATAAGAAAACAGTTAAAAAGTATCAGTATGATAATGTAGGTCGCTTATTAAGCGTTACTAAGAACAATGATGTTGTGGAAAGCTTTGTGTACAACAACTATGGTAATAGAATTGCCTATGACACATTAGATCAACATAGTGAATATCATTATAATCGTTTAGGTCAGTTAGTTGAAAGTCATGAAGGTCAAGATCTTGTTCAATATGACTATGATTTAAGAGGAAATCTTACATCAGTCATGAGAAATGGCCAAGAACAGCTATCACTTACTTATGATGCACTTAATATGTTGTCACTCGCAAAGAGTCCTGAAGCGACAACGAATTATACATATAATGCGATGCTAAGACGTGTTAATATAGCAACATCCAATAAGCAGGGACAACACCAGTCAAGTTATATCTATGACTATAACAAGATGACAAATAACCTTTTGGTACATACAAGTAGTAAGGTTAAGAATGACTATGTCAATACAAATGAAGTTCTTTTCAAGACTAATAACCAAACTGAATTCTTTATGAATGATGATGCTACAACAGTATTGGCTAGTCTATCAGATATTGTCAATAGAACACAATATAGTGCGTTTGGTCAATTAGAGAGTGCATGGGATATCAATAACCCGGCATTAAGTGGCTTTATGGGTGATGAAACAACAGGCTTCTATTATGCAGTCATGCGCGATTATGACCCATTAACAGGACGATTTACAGCTCCTGACCCTATCGCATGTGAAATGTATAATCCTGAAAATAGTGACGCCTATGCCTATTGTCATAATGATCCAATTAACTATTATGATCCGGTTGGATTAATTCCTGTTATTCTTGCGGCAGGACTAGTTGGTGCAGCTAAGAATTTAGCAATGCAAGCAATTGGGGATACTATTAAAACAGTTACTACAGGAAAATTACAATATAGTGGATGGCAGGATTATGTTGGGACTGCAGCAGGAGGATTTGCGGAGGGAAGCGTTCTCGTAGCAACAGGTGGTAACGAGGTGGCAGCAAGTGCTGCTGGTAGTGCAGTTGAAACATTAACTACGGATGGATTAAAAATGTTGACGCATGAGAAAGGCTATGAAAATTTTACTGGAAATGATTTACTAATAAAAACTGCTGCTTCTGGAATTAGTGGTGCTGTAATGGGTATAGGCGAAGATTTTATGAGTAGTGCTAGTGGGAAAGAAGCAATCACATCAATAAAAGATAAAGTTTTCAAGTCTAAAGTTTATCAAAATAACTCTGATGTAATTACACCAGTCGTGGATAAATTAAAGAAATATAATCCATTAACATTTAAATTTAATCAGATAAAAATTAAGGGTGTTACATCAGGACAAGGAAATATGTCAGCAGTATGGAAGGGTATAATGACAAAGGCCAAGAATGGGACAATAAAAAACGTCAGTCTTAAAACATTAATAAAAGGAGTATTTACACATGGATTGTTATTACAAAGTGAAGGTGTCTCCTCTTTTGTAGAAAATATTGTTGAAGATATAATAACGGATGGAGAGAAACATAAAATAAAATCTGATATTATGCTTCTAGGCACGGGAATGAGATTAGCTGAAAATCTTATATGTCATATAGATGTATAGAGTGTATAATTGTCTACAGGGAGTTGATAGAATGAAAAAAGTGATAATTGTATGTGTTATAGCTATTGGTATGTTGCTTGGATGGAAGACAGAAGTCTATGCAACAAGTAGAAAGAATATCAAGAATGGCATTTTAGAAATACAATATGGTTATAATGATACAAATGGGACTTTCATAAAACAAAAGAGTGGCACTGGCTTCCTGGTAGCGAATAACGATGATGGAACATATATTGTGACAGCAAGAAGTAATGTTGTTTCTGACAATCTTAACCCTGAGCAAAATATAGTGATTAATGTCATTATTGAAGGAGATATTAAAAGTCAAGCAACAATAAAAGGAGAGAGTGCAAATGATAATTTTGCAGTTCTCTCTTTAAATAATAATGAACTGAATAAAAAGAATCCTGTAGCATTTGAAAACGGCACTGTTGATACAAGTGGCAATCTTACTTCATATGGATTTAGTGATAGTTCAGCAAGCTATAGTGATGATGATGTTGTAAGTACGACGGGTAAAGTCCTTGCTTATGATAATTACATCTATCGCCTTAATACACCACTTAATAATGGTTCTAACGGTGGTCCAGTTATAGATGCTGATGGATATGTTATAGCAATGAACAACTGTATAAATGAAGACCATACTGTAAATGCCGTAGGAGCAGAAAAGATTTTGTCATTGCTTGATAACTATGGTATCCATTATGAAAGCAAACAGCTTGATGCAGCAAATAATCGCTTAAATGCCATTACAAAAAAGCTCAATAAAGTACTTCAGAGTGACCGCTACAGTAAGAAACAAAAGAATGCTATTAGGGGAAAGATAGAAGAGCTAGATGACTTTAAGGAGAATAATCAGTATGGCATTAAAGCTATAAATAAAGAAGCTAAGTCATTAGAAAAACTCTATAAAGATACACCTAAAACTTTGCCTAAACTCTATTATATTATTGGGTGCCTAGGTCTTGTCATTGTATTCCTAATAATTAAGCTTATTCGTTTAATATTGTGGAAAGCGCCACAGCAGTTTCAAAATAGTGGCTCTCAAAAAGTGAAACCAAAACATAATCATGTGGAAGAATATAAGAATAATGTTGAAACAACAAATATAAATCTTACGGGAACCCTAGTTAGTCTATCATCCAATATGGCAATAGCGTTAAATAAGACAAGTATGTATTTAGGTAAGGGCGACGATAACGATATATGTATTGCAATACCTCAAATATCAAGAAAACATGCTCAGTTTATTAATAGAAATGGTGTTTATTATTTAAAAGATCTTCATTCAACTAATGGTACATTTGTGAATGAAGTGTGTATTCATGATGAATTCGTAGCTCTTAAAAATGGAGATAGAGTGAAGTTTGCAGACCTGGAATATATATTAAAGAGATAACGTAAGTAGGTGAAAGATATGAGATGCAAGAAATGTGGAACGGAAAACAATGAACAGGCGCTTTATTGCAGTAACTGCAATGCGCCACTGGCGGTTACAAGAAAGCTAATAGAAGAGGCAGCTGGTGGCGATGAGAAAGCCCTGGAGTCACTTTATGATCTAACATCCGATGATGTCGTTAACGAGATAGGCATGTTCATTCAGGATGATGACCAGGTTGATGCACTAATGGTAGATACCTATGCGAATGCGTTTGGGATGCTTGAATCTGTAGACTCTCCAGAGTACCTTGATGAGCTTCTCAAAAACCTGGCAAGCCAGAAGTCTCTCGATCTTTTAAGAAAGGTCCACCCGGAAGTATTCGAGAATGAAGAAATCAATATAGATCCTGTCCCTCTCAATATCGACAGGAACGCAAGCTATGATGCAGGAGAGCTAGCATCAGCCATCAAGAAGTCAGTTCTTCCCCAGGACTATATTGTCGCTAACATGTTGTATGGAAGCGGGAAGAGCATTGAGGAAACAGCCAAACTTCTTGGTGTATCGAATGCAACTGTGTCCAACCGAGCAAAGCGACTTGGCAACAGCCTCTCAGAACTCAACATGAATGCCATACCGCCGCTCATGACACTCTTTGCGCTAGTTCCCAAGTCACACAAGGCCATGAAGGCAAAGACAGTGGTGGATGCAGTAGGCGGAGCAACCAGAGGTGCAACGCTGTCAAATGCGGCCACAGTTCAGAACGCTGCGAAACAAGCAGCCAGTACGACTAATAATGCTGCTGCACATGCATCACAGGAAGCAGGGAACTCCGTAAAGGCAGACAAAGTAGCAGATAGTGCAAAAAAGACGGCTCAAAGCGCAAGCAAGGCAGCCAATAAGGTACCAAAGAAATCGCTGATAGGTAGAGTTGCGAAGCATAAGGTGGCGACAGCAGTTGTTGCAGCAAGTGTTGCAGCAGGAGCTGCTGGTGCAAATTATGTGTTGACGCATAGAAATAATGAAACTGTCAAGACTGAAGAGAAAGAAACTAAGAAGGAAGAAAAGTTTAGCGTCAGCAAAGAAGAACTGACTAAAGAGCTTGAAGGAAGAGTTTTAACTCTTACATTATATACGACACAAAGCTTTCCCGTTAATTCAAATGAAGTTAAAGAACTTAAAGTTGAAAGCACAGAAGAGTCCGAAGATAAAACGAAAGCAACAGTCAAAGTTGACATCACGATTGACCGAACGGTAGCTGATGTAAAAACTACAGCCATCTATACATATGGGAAGAAAGAAGGAAAGTGGGAATGCACAGAGGTTACTTTTGAGGGGCAGAAGTTAGGGACAATCAATCTAAATGGAACTTGGACAGGTGTAGAATATATCGGTGGCATTGATCTGGAAAAAAATTGTAAGATGGTCTTTTCTGATTTTAACCAGGAAACAGGTACTTATAATTTTCAAAATACAATGACTCCAAAAGATGGGGTTTCAGGGGATGATGGTCAGACGAGTATGTCTGTTGGTACAGGTACAATGAATGTTACAACAGGACAAATGAGTGAGACTGAGGGAACAAAACTAAATGAAAATACTTATTATGAAACGCCTGAAAATACTCATCTTGATGTTGCACAAAAGAGAATTATTGGTGATGACAGATACAAAAGAAACATTACAAAACAATAGTTAAGTTTTAGAATACAAAAGAACTATAATGTTTTGGTAAGCGTAATAAAATCCGAACGTTAAAATAAAGTGGTGTTTTCTTATGAAAATCTACTGTCATAAAGTGACGCATCACACCCAGATAACCAACCTTCCTTACTGTCTTCTGCCAGCTTTTGTCGTTCTCGTCATGGTAGGCATGTAAATTGACAAGAAAATCCTTCCAGAAGTATTCATGCTCTGTCCTAGCTACATTGTCATCCATCCCCCGTCTATAGCCATATAATAGTAACGTACAGTTTCTAATATAAAACACAAAGAGTTGTAAAAATCAGCGAAAAACGCTGATGTAAGGAAAATAAATTGAATTGTGTCTTATCAGGTGCTTCTAAACTCGGGTGGCGTTAAGTTAAAATAAATCGTTATAGTTTCAAATAGCTGACTTTTTAAAGTATAATCCCTACATAGGAATTCAAACGGCGATTCCTTCAGTGGGCTTTGTTACGTAAAGCTATAATATTGCTGTAAGGAAGGTGCTATAAATGAAGACAATCATCATTCACGTTTTGCGTATGCCCTAAGTGCGGAAAGATCAATCCTAAAATCATCAAGGAAGGATTCTCCCGTGGCAAGCAGTTCTACAGATAACAAGCGCTTCGTTGCTGATCATGGCCAGCTGACATTCTATTCGCATCAGTCGCAGGACAAATGGAATGAAGTGATAGCCGACACGATGGAAGGCAACGTCTCCATAGAGAAGACTGTTGCTAAGATCGACGTCAGGCCGGTCACTGCGTTCAGGATGAGACATAAGCTTCTTCATGCCCTGAGCACGTCACAGGAGAATGTCAGCCTGGAAGGTACGCAAGAGCTCGATGAAAAGTACTTTGGCATTCGCACAAAGGCATGAGAAGCCAGGTGCTTCCCAGGCAAGAAACGTGGTAGCAGTGCCGGAAAAAGAGGCCTTTCAAGCAAGCAAATACGCATCATGACAGGCGTTGAACGCAACGGCAAATCAAGCAGCTTTGCAAGAGCCTACTCAATGGGAAGGGTCAGCGAAGATGACGCAATGAAGCTTGGAAGTCATATTGCCGATAATTCTACATGCTTCACTGATGCTGCGATAGAATACCACAGGATGATTGAAGGCAGGAACGGCACATGGCATATCGCCAAGTTGGGTGAGTATGATGATGTCTTCCATCTAAACAATGTCAACAACTTCCATGGCATGATGCAAGCCGCCTACAGTCACTACAGAGGCGTGGCCAGCAAATACATCAATAGATACGCGGCGCTATTCTGTGTAATGCGTGAATGCCGGGGCATGGACAGAACGGAAATCGTCATTCATGTCCTGAGAAAGCCGAGAAAGATCAGCGACTGCTTCTTCATACGCCAGAGATTCCTGCAGCAGACATATTTGAGCCAGCTGTTAATCAGCTGTCAGCCATGGAAAATGAGTTTCTCGCCTTGTGCTAGGAGCGCCTGCCTGAGCCAGCCGGTTAAAGTTTACTAATAGTAGCGAAATTCGTTAAGTCAGCATTTTGAAAATTAAGGCATTGATTATATTTCAATTGAGGAGAAAAGTTCATAATTATATAACTGTTGTTTGTTAAGTATTTACATAGTATAAAGACATTTGATAGGGAACTTCTCTCAGTTAGCCCCTATGCATGGACGAATCTAGCCTCATATCTTCCAAGGGCGTTGCCAATGGCCTGATTGGTCATAGGCACGGACTTCCTGATATACTTTGATATCTTCTCCATGAAGTGTTTTCCGGTATATCTGTGGTTGAACCTGTACTCTTGCTCAGCCAGCAGCAGTGGCAGGTCCCTCTTGCATACGCCCTTATAGATATTCTTGATGTTGTTCTCGAAGTTACTGGCTACAATATTGAGCCACTTCATCTTGTGGTTTCTGTCTCGGTAGTCAACACGTGAGTTCTCAAGATTCACATAGTCCTTCATCCACATGAAGCATTTATCGTTATCAGTGGATACCTTGCGGTCCTTGTCCATTGCCATGTGCTTGAACATGAAGTTCCTGACAGGGCTGGCCTTATGTCCGGGAAGGACATGGAGCTTCATGTGCCTGGGATACTCATTGTCACCGTCAGTGGAAAGAACCATCAACACCTGCTGCTTATTCTCGGAGCCTTTTCCAGTCTTGCCGCCGGGATTTCTTCCACCAACCTCAATGATGTCGGCCTCATAGAACATTGATTCAAGGCTTTTCTCGTTGTTACTTTCTGCCATCAGGATCCTGAACTTTCTCAGGTATCTTCTTGCAGTCTTGACTGAGACATCAATGTTATTGGCTAGATCAGGGGCGCTCAGTCCTCTGTTGACTGTGAAGAAGAGATAGAGCGCAATGAGGATCTGAAGAAAGGTAAGGTTGGAGTTATCAAGGATAGTGCCACCAAGCAAGGTATGCTGCTTGCCGCATTCCTTTCACTGAAGGATGTACCCATTCTTGATGCCACTTCTCTTTATGAGATAGTACTCATGTAATGCGTCATTTTATGGCAGTATATTTTCATAAGAAAACATCACTTTATTTTGGACATGTCCGGGCCTATTACCCAGACATTTTTTTATAAAGTAATATTCTGCTTCAAATTATTTTAGGCATATGAGATTATGATGGTAAGAATGATGTCACGATAACGAGGAAAGGAAAAGAAAAGAGAGGGCCTCATCTCTGACATCAGCGGCTCTCTCTTCACAGTGCATTTATATGATTCTTCAGGCGGTCGATCCAATCAATAATTTTCCGGAAAATTCAGAAAATAACGTTCAGAATTTTTGAGGGCATGTCTGAGTTTAAAAGATTTTGGTATAAAAACATTTTTCAGTTGCCTGTAATTCAATTCCATGAGGAAAAAAGAATTGTTGATATGGAGTTGTTTGTTCAATTGTTCTTAGTAGGGCAAGATGGCAAAGATACTTCGAATATTTTTAATAGCGGATTTTACCATAAAGAGGACTTTAAAAATATGTTGCTTTCATTTTGTGGGGATTTTTCGTCAGAGATTTCTGATAAAGAAAAGGATGATTTGTCAAATTAAGTGCAACACCTACGATGAGTTACCCAGTAATTCTTCTTTAGGTGTTTTATATTTTATGCATTTACGTGGCC
>OCVV011322342.1_pt1 | contig 18590 bp, 17 predicted proteins | sample 1539721 | NCBI WGS metagenome assembly OCVV01 (sample SAMN02144230, study PRJEB22623) | gut metagenome | biome: sheep rumen | host: Ovis aries | place: New Zealand | reverse complement strand
ATGGCGGACAGGGTGGGATTCGAACCCACGGTACGTTGCCGTATCACCGGTTTTCAAGACCGGCTCCTTAAACCACTCGGACACCTGTCCTTCCGCCTGTCTCAGCGACTTATATATTTTATCACAATTATGCCTGTTTGTCAAGTGCTTTAAGGAAGTTTTTTATGTTTTTTATAAAATTTCTTAAAAACACTTGCAATTCCGGAAATGATGTGCTATAATAATCTAAACTATGTTTATACTTCTTTACTATGTTTGAAAGGAGGCGTGCTTTCGGTTTCGGAAGCGTAGATCATGAGTGTAATTGAGATAGTTGCAGGTTCGGTACTTATTCTTGTGAGCCTGATAATCGTGCTTATTGTTCTTTCTCAGGAATCTAAGGATCAGGGACTTACCTCTGCAATCGGCGGTGGTTATAATGATTCGTTCTTTGGAAAGAACTCAGGAAATACTAAGGATGCAAAGCTGAACAGACTTATGAAGATCTGTCTGGTACTGCTGTTCATAGTGACGCTGGCAGTCAGCATCATTTATCAGATAAAGCACTAAACCTAAAGCCCTGCATTTGAGCAGGGCTTTTTTATGTCTGATCGTCTATATTGGAGCTCAGATCTGAATTGATTGAGATAGATTTTCCTTCTTCAAATGTTTCTTTACTGATAATTTCAACAACATATCGAATCTCAAATTCTTCTGATACAGTAACGTGGTAGACCTCATATTTCAGACTTTCTCCTCCATGAGACGAATAGGCGGTATAGATATCCACTGAGCCTGCATCTATAGGCTTGTAGACCTTTCCGAAAATAGTCTCATCAAGTGTGAAGCTGAAATCCTCGGCTTCCTTCAGTACTTTTTTGTTTGTAAGATAGAATTGCTTTGAATATCCGCCTCCGCCATTATTACCTTCAGTTGAATAGCTGATGCGGAACTGTCCGTCTTTGGTGACACCTGTTTCTTTGTACTCTTCATAACGCCATGAGTGAATTAGAGATTTAACTATAATAAAAATAAGAACAACAAGCAGACAGACCAAGGCTGTCAGGACAGCTTTCCTTTTGGGAGTTTTAGGCAGGATATTCATAAGACACCTCGCTTACTTATTGATTGATTATAGTATATCATACTGAAATCATACTGTCAAGAAACAACAATAAAAACAAACCCCGCCGAACGAAAAATCTTATTTGGCGGGGTTTTGCTTACAGTGAGCTTCCTTTTCAGCTCTGAGAGCATTTTTCTGCTCAACATCTGCTGTGACAAAGTGCTTGTATGAATAATAAAATATTTACCTGAATTTTCCGATTATAATCTTGGATTTGTTTCAAATAATACTAAAGCAAACCCGCAACAAAAAAGAAAAGGAGATACGAAAATGAAAGGTATCACATCACAGCAGGGCAGAGAGACCCTCAACAAGTTCAAGATGGAAGCAGCAAACGAGGTAGGAGTAAACCTCAAGCAGGGTTATAACGGCGATCTCACAGCACGTGAGGTTGGTTCTGTAGGCGGCCAGATGGTCAAGAAGATGATCGATTCTTACAAGAACTCTTAATCCTTGATCGAAACTGTATAGCGAAGACCCGCATCAGCGGGTCTTTTGCTTTGTATGCATTGAAAAAATGGTTCTTAATTGTCAGCGGTAAGAGGGCTATATGCTGCTTGCAGAAGACTAAGTCCTGAGGTTTTTGTATGTAATGCTTGCTATGGAGCTGGCAGAGCGTCGTGAGCTGGAGGAGAAGCTGAAGCCTGTAAGGTTCTCGCCTGAGGAGGCGGCAGCTAAGGAAAGGGAAGTGCTGGAGAGCAAGAATTATGCCAAAGCAATTGACATTTTTAACTTTGAAGATATGCCCATTTCCAACAAAATTTCTCCTCAAGCAATCGCAGATGAACTTGAAAAGACATCTATCGGTAAAGAAACTCTTAAAACGATTGATACGTTGCCGGAAAAAATAAAACTTACATTTGGATATGATGAAGGTGTCAGAGGTTCAGAACACTTTGGAAAAATCGAGATATATGTTAACCAGTGTGATAATGCTTTGTGGGCTGCGAGAACAATTATTCATGAATGCACTCACTATAAGTATGGCATTGGACAAAGTCAATGGGCTGAGTGTGTTTGTATCGCACAAGAACTGAAACACGCTAGAAACAGAGATTACTTGACAATTTCGGAGAAAAGAGCTATAATTAAGGCAGTTAAAGAAGACTCGGATTATTCAAGATTTAATTGGAGAAAAGGGGGTACAATTTATGGCAGACGTAAAAGCCATTGATTTAATTAAGCGATTACAGCATGGTGAAAAGGTGCTGTGTGAAATCTGTAAAAAATCTTATTTTGATATTTCAGGAGAAAACAGAGCATATTCTAATTATTTTCATTGTGAAGATCCTAATTGTACCGGCTCAGTTCACTTGCAAAAAAGCATTGTAGTTGAATAACGCACCTTACATAATGTAGGGTGCGTTTCTTATACCCATTTGAAGGAGGTGAGGATTTGAAAAGCTACTATGTACCGAGAATCAGAGAGCCTGACGATCTTAAAACCTTATGGCTTATCAAAAAGCTCAGCCGATAATGCATATACCAAATAAGTATATCAGCGTTTTGCTAAGGACATATATGTCCCAAGCAGAACGCTTTTATATTGTTATATAATTAAACTAATCTCCAAGAGTGATAAATCAAGGTCAGCTTAATTGTACAATTTGTAGAAAAAACGATAGCATTTCTTTGACGTTCTTGAGCTTTGAAATTGTATATGGTATAATTAAGAAAAACTTTACGGGGTGAGAAAATGAAAAAACGATTTTTAAGTTTGATTTGTTCTCTGGCTATGGCAGTTACGGCTTTTGCAGCACCTATCGGAGAAGGGTTTACATTGATGAATGCTTCTGCGGAGGGTACTACAGCCCTGACCTTTGATGTTACATATCGTCAGACAGAGGCACGTTCCATGCTCGGGATAATCAATGATTGGCGAAACAGCTCCGATACATGGGCCTGGAATGAAGCAAATACAGAAAAGGTTTATTACACAGGTCTGAAGAATTTTGTTTATGACTATGACCTCGAAAAATCAGCAATGCAGCGTGCGGCAGAGATTGCAGTGGTATTTGATCATACACGTCCTGACGGCACAGCATTTTTTACTGCCACAGGTTACCCGACGTCATATTATTCAGTTGGTGAGAATATTGCGTGGGGAACATCTCTTTCAGATGTGAATGAGGCATTTTTGCTCTGGCGTGAAGATGACTACAAGTACGCAGGTCAGGGTCACAGAAGAAATATGCTCGGCAATTTTACAGCGATCGGAATTGCCTGTGCTAAAACGGAGTCGGGATATTTCTGGGTACAGGAATTCGGAAGCCCTGCAAAAAATGTGACACCTACAACCGCCAATGACAGCAGTACAACAGTGAGTGTTAATGTTAATGATGACTTTTTAGCCTCTCATCCGAAGAAGCTTACCTATGATGACACAGGCAGAGAATATCGTATGATTTATTCAGGCGGACAGTGGGTATCGTATGATTATCTTGTCGGAGATCAGGGAAGCTTACCTTATGTATATATGACCTATACGGGCACAAACGTATCAGTAGCTGTTGATGTTCAGTGGAGCATTTACAGCGGTGACTCAGTAACGCTTTCAGGCAATACAATAACCGCAGTCGGCGACGGAGAAACTGTCCTCAGAGCAAGCTATAACGGACTGTATACTGATTATTCCGTAAAGGTTACTCACGAGCATAAGTATACGTGGAAACCTGACAGAGTGATTCAGTATCCGACCTGTACCGAGCTTGGTGTCGGTGAGGAAGACTGTTCAATCTGCGGACATACAACTACATATAAGCTGACCGCATACGGACATTGGCCCTATTCCTATTCAGCCACAGAACCTACCTGCACAAGCAGCGGACATATAGCATACTGGTATTGCGGCAGATGCAGAAAATATTTCTCTGACTCAGCCTGCACTAAAGAAATAACATACGAAAACACGATTCTTAAAGCAAAAGGCCATAAGGCCACAGCAACACCAGCCAAGGCAGCAACCTGTACCGACAACGGAAACACCGCATATTGGTACTGTTCAGCCTGCAAGAAGTATTTTTCTGATTCAGCCTGCACCAAGGAAATAACCCTCGCAAGTACAGTAGTCAAGGCAACAGGCCATAAGGCCACAGCAACACCAGCAAAGGCGGCAACCTGTACCGCCAACGGAAACACCGCATATTGGTACTGCTCAGCCTGCAAGAAGTATTTCTCGGACGCAGCCTGCACCAAGGAAATAACCCTCGCAAGCACAGTAGTTAAGGCGACAGGCCATAAGGCCACAGCAACACCTGCCAAGGCGGCAACCTGTACCGCCAACGGAAATACCGCATATTGGTACTGCTCAGCCTGCAAGAAGTATTTCTCTGATTCAGCCTGCACCAAGGAAATAACCCTCGCAAGCACAGTAGTCAAGGCAACAGGCCATAAATATGTTAAGACTGTAGTTGCTCCAACAACTGCTTCTGACGGTTATACACTTTATAAGTGTTCTGTCTGCAATGATGAATATAGGGATAATTATGTTGATAAGCTCAAAGATGATATCAAGCTTAATGTTATCCTGAAAAGCAATAATTCAGCCTATGCTTCAGAGACAGTTACACTGTCAGTAGACGGCTCTTCGGGAAAGAACTCTTCAAACCGTGAGTTTACACTCAGCGATCTTTCAGACGGTACTCATACTTTAACTTTCAGCGCTCCGAATTATGTGACCAGAAGCTATACAGTTAATGTTCGCAACGGTGCATTGTCTGAGAGTATAGTGCCTCAGCTCAATCTTATCGGAGATGCCAATCTTGACGGAAAGGTTGATATGCTTGATATTACTGTGTTAAAGAGACATCTGATAAAAATCAGTGTGCTTAAAGACTACAGCCTCAGATGTGCTGATGCGAATAACGATGAAGCTATTAATATGAATGATATTACACGAATCAAACAGCACCTAATAAAAGTAAACAGTCTCTGGACTTAACACATGAACGGCTGCCCGAAAGGACAGCTGTTTTTTAGTGCGTTTTTCTTGACAATGACTTTGTAAAATGCTATACTATTTTCATCAAAAGGCGGTGATACCAATGGCTGAAAACAGGATAAAGATCATGCTCGTAAGGCTTGTAAACAGAAATTACGGGGATTCGGTCATTGCTGATAATACTGCTTATATGATAAGAAAGGCTCTTGGTGAAAAGGCGGATATTCTTGATTATGACCTGCGCTGCGGTGACGTGTACAGGGTAAGATTCTGCGATGCGGTTATTTTCGCAGGAGGCGGTCTGATAAAGTTTCGCGGAGAGTGCTTTCTTCAGTATATTTCTGAAATTATAAATGAAGCACAGGAAAATGACATTCCTGTTTATTTCAATTCTGTAGGTGTTGAGGGCTATGATGAAAATGACGAGACTTGTCAGGCACTCAAAGAGGTGATTAATCAGCCTTGTGTAAAGGGTATCAGTGTCCGTGATGATACAGCGCTGTTGAAAAGCTCATACCTAACAAGGAAACAAAGCGTTCACTCTGTTATAGACCCTGCTGTCTGGTGCAGACAGACCTATCCTGAGATCATACCTGAGAAGTCGGGTTATATCGGAATCGGTATTGCAAGAGAGCGTCTTTTCTGTGATTACGGTCACGAGGAGATAGACGGGGAATTTATGCTCCGTTTCTGGAAAGAGCTTATCGGAATGCTAGAGTCCAAGGGTTATAAGTGGAAGTTATTCACAAACGGACTGAATTCCGATGAGGAGTTCGCCATGAAGGTCCTTCAATTCACAGGGCATGGAGAGAAACTTCCACAGACAATGAATTCAAGGGAGCTTGTGCGTGATATTGCTTCGTTTGACGGAGTGATAGCTCAGAGAATGCACTCAAATATCATAGCATATTCACTCGGGATACCTTCGGTGGGAATAGTCTGGAACGAAAAAATGCGCTTCTGGGGCGAGAGGATAGGCTATAAAGAACGCTGTATTATGCCCGATGAGTTAAGTGCAGAACGTGTTTTTGATGCTTTTGAGAAAGCAATGAACGGTAAAACCAAAAAGCCCTCCTATTTCATCAAGAGGGGAGTTTACAAACATCTGAAAGGCTTTGTACGCTCTGTAGGACAGACAGGAGAACGCATAAAAAAGACCTCTGAAATTAACACAAAGCTTACGGCCGTGGCACTTGGTACGCTTGAGCATAAGTTCAGAAATACTAATTCTCTTGAAGCTTTTGAAAACTCCTTCGCCGAGGGCTTTATAAACTTTGAGGCTGACATAAGGGTTACCTCTGACGGCAGGGCAGTGTGCATAAACGGCTGGTCTAAGGACAGTCTGGGTAAACTGGGTTTAGCGTATAAAGATGAGCACAAGCAGGGACTCGGATATGATGACTTCAAATCCCGAAGCTATTACGGTCGCTATAAAGCTGTTGATATTGATGAGCTTTTCGGCGAAGCTGAAAGGGTTTCACTTGAAAAAGAGATCACTTTGTTTCTGGATATCGGGAAGCCGCCGTCAGCAATGGCGAAGGTGTTCATTGATGAAATAAGCAAGGCTTACAGCAGACATTCGCTTGATAAGGTCAGGACGGTAATTCGCTGTCAGCGTGAGAGTGATGTACAGCTTGTGAAAGAATATGCGCCTGAATGTGAGATAGCCTACTATCTTCCTGAGCCGAAAGATGAAGCCGATAAAGGCAGGAGGTTCAGTTCAGCTCTTACGGTTTGTAAAAAATATGACATAGATATTCTTTCGATGAAAAATACAGTCTATGATGAGAAAACAGCAAGGCTTTGCCGTGACAACGGCTTAAAAGCCTTTGTAATGTCTTATTCAAAAACTGAGGATATAATGACGGCGCTGAAACTGGGCGCTCAGTATATAGGCTGTCACTACCTTACACCTGATTATTTGAATCGTCTGCTGAAATAAAAGTCCGAAATTTGTTATAAATGACAAATTTCGGATTTTTGCTTGTAATTTGCGGTTTTGTGTGATAAAATGGTAAATGGTTATTTGATAAAAGTGAAGAACTGGAGGTTTCAGTAATGAAGATAAAAAGGCTGGCCGCTTTTTTTATGTCTGCGGCTATGATCTTTTCTGTGTCGGCTGCTTTCAGCAGCTGCTCAGACAAAAGTGATGATGATAAGGTGCTGACAGTAGGCTTTGATGCTGAGTTTCCGCCTTACGGCTTCAAGGATGACTCAGGAGAATATGTAGGTCTTGACCTTGACCTTGCTCAGGCAGTCTGCGATAAGAGGGGCTGGAAGCTAGAGAAAAGGCCAATTGACTGGGATTCAAAGGATCTGGAGCTGAAAACAGGTCAGATAGACTGTATCTGGAACGGCTTTACAATAAACGGCCGTGAGAATGATTATACATGGTCTGCTCCGTACTTTGACAATGCTCAGGTAATGGTAGTCAGAGCAGATTCGGGCATTGATGATATATCAGACCTCAGCGGAAGGATAGTTGCAGTTCAGGCTGACAGTTCAGGGCTTGCAGCACTTACAGGCGATGACGCAACTGAGGAAAACAAGGCTCTGGCTGAGAGTTTCGAGGAGCTTCAGCAGGTTGGTGACTATAACTCTGCGTTTCTGAATCTTGACAGCGGTGTTGTAGATGCTATCTGTATGGACGTCGGAGTCGCTAAGTATGAGATTTCGCAAAGAGATACCGAGTACATTGTGCTTGATGAGCATATATCATCTGAGCAGTACGGTATAGGCTTTTATAAGGGCAATACAGAGCTCAGAGATCAGGTTCAGGAAACCCTTATGGAGCTGCTTGATGACGGTACTATTAATAAGATCGCAGCCAAGTGGGATCTTGAAGATGCAGTCTGCCTTACTGAGGATTCTGAGGTTATAGACCCGACAGAGGATAAGGAAAAAAGCTTTTCTGAACTGTTTACTTACGTTTGCAAGGAGCTTGCAAAGGGAATGGGGGCATCATTTGCTATATTCTTCTTTACACTGCTGTTTGCTCTGCCGCTAGGTCTGTTTATCGCCTTTGGAAGAATGTCAAGATTCTTCATTTTAAGAACGATAATGAAGGTTTATATATCTATAGTCAGAGGAACACCGCTTATGCTGCAGCTTCTGCTGGTATTCTTCGGGCCAAACCTGCTGTTTGGTATAAAGCTCTCATCAAACTACAGATTATATGCAGTGCTTATAGGCTTCATACTTAATTATGCTGCTTACTTTGCAGAGATATATCGTGCAGGTATTCAGGCTGTACCTAAGGGTCAGCATGAGGCTGCTGCAATACTTGGTTATTCTAGGGGAATGGCATTCAGAAAGATAGTATTCCCGCAGATGATGAGAACAGTTATTCCGGCTATTACAAATGAGGTTATCACTCTTGTAAAGGATACCTCACTTGCATTTGCAATTGCTTATACCGAGATGTTCACAATAGCTAAGCAGGTCGCTGCCGCAGAATCAACGATACTGCCTATCTTTATTGCAGGATTATTCTATTATGTATTTAACGTTATCGTAGCTGCGATAATGGCACGTATAGAGCAGAAGCTCAGTCATTATTGATAAGGCAGGTGTGAAAAATGAAACTTTTAGAAGCTAAAAATTTTGAAAAGAGCTATGGCGAGCATAAGGTGTTGAAGGATATTTCGATCTCTGTTGAGGAAAATACCGTAGTATCTATCCTCGGACCTTCGGGTTCCGGAAAATCAACCTTCCTGAGATGTGCTTGTTTGCTTGAAAGGCTTGACGGCGGAGAGCTCATATACTGCGGTGAAAAGGCGGTAAGCTCAGAAAACGGGAAGGCTGTTTATGCTCCGAAGGGAAATATCAGAAAGATAAAAGAGTATTTCAGCCTTGTGTTCCAGAACTTCAATCTGTTTCCTCACTATACTGTGCTTAAAAACCTTATGGACGCGCCCGTTTGTGTTCAGAAGCGTGATAAAGCAGAGGTTGAAAAGGAGTGTATGGAGCTTCTCGCTAAAATGGGATTGAAGGATAAAGCCAATGCATTCCCGTCACAGCTTTCAGGCGGTCAGCAGCAGAGAGTTGCTATAGCAAGGGCTCTTGCAATGAAGCCGAAGATCCTTTTCTTTGATGAGCCTACCTCGGCTCTTGACCCTGAGATCACTGCTGAGATACTGCAGATCCTCAAAGAGCTTGCCTCAGAGAAAATGACAATGGTCATTGTTACTCACGAGATAAACTTTGCTAAGAATGTTTCCGACTATGTTGTATTCATGGACGGCGGAGTTGTTGTAGAAGAGGGAACTCCCTCAGAAGTAATTGACCACCCGAAGCAGGAAAGAACAAAGGCTTTCCTGACAAAGCTTTCAAAATAATCAAGAATGCCTGCTCCAAACGGAACAGGCATTTTTTAGAATTTTCTTATTGTTTTTCTGCGGTGCTTTTCGATGTACATTCTGCTGTCAGCCTCGCTCTTTATCTCGTTAAGAACAGTGTCCTTATCTGGCTTGAGCGTTACATGACCGCAGCTGCAGCCGAATTTGTATGGCTTCGCACCCGATTGGTTGAGACCTTCGATCTTATCATAGACCTGCTTTATAAGCTTATCGGGTTCGTCTTCGCTGTCAAATGAAGCAAGTATCAGGAATTCATCACCGCCGGTTCTTACACAGATACTGTTCTCGGGGAAAATCTCCATAAGAGTGTTGCTGCACGCAGTGATAGCGACATCGCCTTCCTCGTGACCGTAAGCATCATTAATAATTTTCAGCCCGTCAACATCGGCGCAGACAACCGATAGATATTTATCGCTTTTGATACAGTTTTGCAGGAACTCCTTCTCGTACTTGTTAAGACCTCTTCTGTTGTAAAGTCCTGTAAGCGGATCATGCAGATTGAGAAGCTCAAGCTCACTGAGAGCTTTCTGCAATTTGTTGTTCAGATAAAAGCTTCCTGCATTGTTAGAGATAGATGTCAGCCAAACTGCAAGCAGGTCGCCCTCAAGCTCGACAGTAGAAGGTACACCGGCAAGATAGCCTAAAAACAGATCCTTAAAGTATATAGGCGCAAAGGCATAAAAAACAGGTGCTTCCTCGTCATTCATTTTATCGGGAATGAGCTGCTTGGTAGGAAATTCATAACCTACAGGAACATCATGGTTGTACATAAACATAGACACCATAGTATCGGGAACGCTCCATGGAGCAATATCCGTGTCTATATTGATAACGTTCTGATTTTTCTCAATATCCGAGCTTATGCATACATACAGCTTTTTGAACTTGAATATCATAGTTCCTCTGTAAAGGCTGTCAAACAGATGGCTTGACTCTTCAACATTGGAAATATCCATATTCATATCAAGCAGATACCTTGTAAACTCCTTGAAGTCATTATAGTATGAATACTTCTGATTATAGGTGAGCTCATCGACCTTTTCAATAGGAACACAGCCGCAGGACTGACCCAGATGAAGCACAGAGTCAACATAGGTGATGTCCTCAGGTTCTTTACCGTTCATCATATCAAGCAGGAGTTCAACAGCCACTCCGCCCGATTCAAAGGTAGCTCTCCTGACTGTAGTAGGTGTCGGAGAATAATTTTTGCAGTCCTTGAGCCCGTCAAAGCCCGTAACTATAATATCCTCAGGAATCTTATATCCGTGCTCCTTGAGAGTATCCATACAGAAAAATGCCATAGTATCATTAGCACAGACGATAGCTTCGGGCAGCTCGGGCTTTTTGAGTATCTCTTCGGTACATTCAATAGCCTTTCTCCAGAACTCACCGTAATATATCCTGTCCTCCTCGATCGGCAGACCGTGCTTTTTAAGTGTAGCCTTGTAAGCATCAAGCCTTTCATCGGATTGTATATTATCAAACTCAAAGCCGCTGATAAAATCAATCTTTGTAAGCCCGTGATCGACAATAAGGTGCTCAACTACAGAAGACATAGCATATTTATTGCTGAGAATAATTCTCTTTTCATTATCATGGAAGAGGTCATCAACATTAATAAGCGGTATTCCGTGCTCTCTTGCCTTTTTTGCAATATCAAAATAAGTTTCTTCAACAAGCAGTGATTCTCCGAAAATAACTATACCGTCGATATTATCATAATCCATAAGCTTGAATACAGACATTTCGCCGTTAGCTATAGCTTCCGAGATAACAAGGTCAATACCACGCTGAGGTTTTCTGGTAGGATTAAAGAAAACAAGCAGATTCAGTCCCAGCTCCTGACACTTTTTATATACACCGTAAACAACGTCGGTTTCGTATTCAAGATCAAATCCTGTTACGCAGACTGCTATTGTCTTTCTTTTCATGCTGACCCTCCTTTAGCGAAAAAATAGTAAACCTATTTTATTAAGATACATTATAACACTAAAACATACAAATTTCAAGTGTTTTGTATAATGTTTTTATTTTTAACCAAACAAATCTGACATTTTTGTGCAAATCAATAACAGGAGCCGTTTTGACAAAGGCTCTAAAGTATGCTATAATGACTTATAATTTATATTATATGGAGGATTTATGGCACAGCTTTACGATAATACAGTAAGAAAAGACAGGGTGCTGATGGCGGCAGTTGATACAGGAGCTTATGACGTACAGGCATCTCTTGATGAACTGGAGGAGCTGGTCTTAACCGCTGACGGTGAGCCTGTGATAAGAGTGGTGCAAAAGCGCCCGTCTTATGATAAGGCTACCTGTATAGGCTCGGGCAGACTTGAAGAGATAGCAGAGCTTTGCAAGACTCATGAAATTGACCGTGTGGTTTTTGACTGCGAGCTTACAGCAACACAGATAAGAAATATCGAGGACGTATGCGGAGTTTTCACTATTGACCGCACTATGCTGATTCTGGATATTTTTGCGGCTCATGCAAAAACACATGAGGGCAGACTTCAGGTAGAGATTGCACAGAATAAGTACAGGCTTCCTAGACTGGCAGGAATGGGTCTTGACCTGTCCCGACTGGGCGGCGGAATAGGAACGAGAGGCCCGGGAGAGACCAAGCTTGAAACAGACAAGCGGCATATAAGGGCAAGAATTGCCGCCCTGACAGAGGAACTTCACGAAATAGAAAAGCGCCGTGACCTTATGAGAAAAAGGCGCAAGAAAGACGGTGTTCTCACAGCGGCAATTGTAGGCTATACCAATGCAGGGAAGTCAACGCTGCTGAATGCACTGACGGAAGCAGGAGTCCTCTCGGAGGATAAGCTGTTTGCAACACTTGAGACCACTTCACGCTCTATTGAACTGCCTGACGGAAGGTCTGTAATGCTTATTGATACCGTAGGATTTATAAGCAGGCTTCCTCATCATCTGGTAGAGGCGTTCAAGTCAACACTTGAAGAGGCGGCTCAGGCTGATGTTATTATTCATGTTGTAGATGCATCAAACCCTTCCTGCGAAGAACAGGCAACAGTTACAAGAAAGCTTCTGAGTGAGCTTGGCTGTGACGGGATACCTGTAGTTACAGTTTTAAATAAGTGTGATAAGATAGCTTATGCAGATTCTCTTGAAGCTGACAATGAGGAGTTTGAGGTGCTTATCTCAGCAAAAACGGGAAAAGGTCTTGACGAAATGCTGGAAGCTGTAGCAAGGGCTCTTCCTGATTCCTGCGTAAGGTGCAGACTGCTTCTGCCGTTTGACAAGGCAGGCCTTGTGAACACTATCAGGATAGACGGCAAGGTTTTCTCTGAGGAATATACTGCCAAGGGCATTGCGGTTGACGCTTTGATAGATAAAAAGATATTCTACATGGTAGAGGAATATAAAGTGAATAGTGTTAACAATTTGTAAAAACAGAAAAAGCTTCTTGACTTTATCATAGTAAAGGAGTATACTATGTTTGTCAGTTATGCTGACATAATATCAGGAAAGGAAAAACAGAAATGTTTCAGATAACTCTTACAGCAGTCTTTACATATTTCTTTTTTAGCTTGAGCTTCTTTTTTGGCTTCGAGCGTTTTTGGCGTACTGTGAAGGCTGAGGACAAGGGTTTATTGGGAAAAGGTCTGTAATATCCTTAATACCGTAAATTTTAAGCCGCGGCTTTCATTGCAGAGATGAAAACTGCGGCTCATTTTATTTTTGGAGGTAATAATTATGATTATCGTATTGAAAAACCATTCGAGTGAGCAGGAAGTAAACGAGCTTATGAACTGGCTCGCCCGTTTTAATGTATCTACCAATCTTGTGCAGGGCGTACATTCTAACATTATTGGTCTTATAGGAGATACAACTCATGTTGATATTGAGGCTGTTCAGGCTAAGGAATGTGTGGAGAGCGTTCAGCGAGTGCAGGAGCCTTACAAGAATGCAAACAGAAAGTTCCACCCCGATGATACTGTAATTGACGTCAGGGGCAGAATAATCGGCGGAGGTAAAACTCAGGTGATGGCAGGACCCTGCTCAGTCGAGACTGAGGAGCAGATCATCACTACTGCGATAGCTGTCAAGCAGGCAGGAGCAACAATGTTAAGAGGCGGTGCTTTCAAGCCGAGAACCTCGCCATATTCATTCCAGGGTCTTGGCAAGGAGGGTATAGACCTTCTTTTACAGGCAAGAAAAGTGACAGGGCTTCCTATAGTGACAGAGATCATGGATGTAAGCGATCTTGACCTTTTTGCAGATATTGATGTTGTGCAGGTTGGCGCAAGAAATATGCAGAATTTCACTCTTCTTAAAGAGCTCGGAAGATGTGATAAGCCCGTACTGCTTAAAAGAGGTCTTTCGGGAACCTTGCAGGAGCTGCTTATGTCGGCTGAATATATTATGTCTGAGGGCAATCAGAAGGTGATTCTTTGTGAGAGAGGCATAAGAACCTTTGAGCCTGCTATGAGAAACACCCTTGACCTTGCGGCTGTACCTCTTCTTAAGCAGAAAACACATCTCCCTATTACAGTTGACCCTAGCCACGCTACAGGTATAGTATCTCTTATTGAGCCTTGCGCTCTCGGAGCTGTTGCAGTCGGTGCTGATGCACTGGAGATAGAAGTACACAACGACCCTAAGAACGCATGGAGTGACGGTGCTCAGCAGCTTACACCTCCGAAATTTGCTGAGGTTATGAAGAAAATCAAGGCTCTGGCAGAATTCATGGGCAAGCCTGTTGATGATGCGCAATAAGTCGGATACAGATGTTTACAAATGAGTTTATCTGTGATATAATAGAAAAAGCAAACTGAAGCGGGTGATATTATGGTATTTAACTGTCAGCTGAAAAAGGTTGTTGACGATTCTTATGAGATAGAAATAGGCAACGGTCTTGAAGCTCGGCTAATAGATGATCTGAAGAGCGGTCTTGTCGGAAAGCTCAGGCGTTTTGCAGTGGTTACAGACTCGAATGTAAGACCCTTGTATGCTGATAAGATAGACTCTATGCTCCAAGAAGCAGGCTTTATCTCAAATATTATTGAGTTTCCTGCAGGAGAGAAGTCAAAGACAAGGGCTGTCAAGGAGTATGTCGAGGATAAAATGCTGGAGCTTGGCTACAGACGTGACTGCTGTGTAATAGCTGTTGGCGGCGGAGTTGTTTCGGACTTAGCAGGCTTTACGGCAGGTACTTTTGGCAGGGGAGTTCCGTTTATAAACTACACAACAACCCTTCTTGCGGCGGCTGATGCCTCTATCGGCGGAAAAACTGCGGTAGACACACCGCTTGCGACTAATCTTATCGGTCTTTTTAACCAGCCGAAGAAGGTTTATATTGACCTTTCTGCGTGGAAAACCCTTGAAAAGAGAGAGCTTATAAGCGGCCTTGCGGAAACAATAAAGCACGGCTGCCTTGGAGACAAGGAGCTCTTTGAATACTTAGAGAAGAACATCGAAAAGGTATTTGAAATTGACCCCGAGGTCTGCCGCTATATTTCGGAGCATAACTGCTCAGTAAAATATAAGGTTGTTATGCAGGACGAGAGAGAATCAGGTCTAAGGGAGATACTGAATCTCGGTCATACTGTCGGCAGAGCAGTCGAGACAGTGTCTGATTATAGGCTCACTCACGGAGAAGCTGTTTCTATAGGGCTTATCGCACAGGCAAGGCTGGGAGAGAAGCTTGGGTATATCAGTCATGAGAATGTTCAGAGAGTGACCGAGCTTTGTGAAAGAGCAGGCCTGCCTGTAGCAATTCCCGATTATATTGACCGTGAATTGCTTATCAAAAAGCTCTATACAGATAAAAAGGTCAGAGACGGAAAGCTTCGCTTTGTGTTCCAGAAGGAGATCGGAGAAATGGTTTCTTTCGGAGAAAACAGCTACGGCCTGGAGATAGCCGAAGAGCAGATAGCAGAGATTATCAAGGAAATGTAGGTTTTTATATGAATATCAGGATAAGCCCCAAAAAGCTTCACGGAAAAGTTGTTGTACCGCCCTCGAAAAGTCAGGCTCACAGAATGATAATTGCAGCAGCACTTGCTGACGGTGAATCAAAAATAGATAATCTTTCGATGTCCAAGGACATAATTGCCACCATTGACTGTATGAGAGCACTCGGTGCTGAGATAAGCGTTGACGGCAGCTCTGCTGTAATCAAGGGCATTAAGAATGTTCCCGAAAAGGCTGTGCTTGACTGCTGCGAAAGCGGCTCGACCCTGAGATTTCTTATTCCTGTTGCTTGCGCCCTTGGTGTGAATGCTACTTTTTTAGGACAGGGCAATCTTCCGAACAGACCTATAACTCCGTATCTTGAGGAGCTTCCGAAGCATGGTATCACCTTTGACTATAACGGAACTATGCCCTTTTCCGTATCGGGAAAGCTGACAGGAGGAAAGTTCTATGTTGACGGCGGAATATCATCTCAGTTTATTACGGGTCTGCTGCTCGGTTTTTCGGTCTTAGAGGAGGAAAGTGAGATTGTACTGACCTCGCACCTTGAATCTAAGCCCTATGTTGATATTACTATAGGCACGCTATCGGATTTTGGCTGTGATGCTGCAGAAACAGAAACAGGCTACTGTATCGGCGCAGGCAAAGCTCTGAGGCCTTATAACGGCAGCGTTGAGGGGGATTATTCTCAGGCGGCATTCTTCCTGGCGGCCAATCTGCTGGGCTCTGATATCGAAATTTGCGGTCTAAATGTAAATTCTTTTCAGGGAGACAAAAAAATTGTTGAAATCTTCTCACAAATGGTGTATAATAGAAGAAATGGGCTGAATGCTTTTCAGCTTGACTGTTCGGATATTCCTGATCTTGTGCCTGTATTGTCTGTTGCTGCGGCATTTGCTGACGGTGAAAGCCGTATTTATAATGCTGCCAGACTTCGTATTAAGGAAAGTGACAGGATCGCTTCGAGTGTTTCGCTCGTAAGGGTGCTCGGAGCTTATGCCGAGGAAACTGAAGACGGGCTTATTATAAAAGGAAAGCCTTGTCTTGACGGCGGTACGGTTGATACATATAATGATCACCGTATTGCTATGGCTGCGGCAGCTGCATCTGTCGGCTGTAAAGACGATGTGTTTGTCAATGGCGCAGAGTGTGTTTCAAAGTCTTATCCTGATTTCTGGGAGGCGTTTTCGTCACTCGGCGGTCAGCTTGAAGTAATCGGCTGAACAGTTCATAAAAGTTCCGTGAGAATTGGAGGAAACGCAATGTCGTCAACATGGAGAAATAATATTACATTTACTATCTTTGGGGAGAGCCACGGAAAGGCAATAGGTGTCTGCGTGGACGATCTGCCTGCCGGTGAGTCTATAGATATGGACAAGGTGTATGAGTTTATGGCAAGGAGAGCGCCTAAGAAAAACTCCACATCTACGCAGAGGAGAGAATCAGATCACCCGACTATAGTTTCGGGCTATTATAACGGAAAGACGACAGGTACACCTCTGTGTGCTTTTATTCCGAATACGGATCAGCACTCTAATGATTATTCAAATCTTTCCAAGCTTGCAAGACCCGGTCATGCTGATTATACAGGAGCTCTCAGATACAGAGGCTTCAACGATTTCAGGGGCGGCGGACATTTTTCCGGAAGGCTCACAGCGCCGCTTTGCTTTGCAGGAGCTATCGCAGGTCAGATACTTGAAAAGAGGGGCATTTATGTAGGTGCTCATATAGCTGAGATACATGGTATTCAGGATAAGAATTTCGATCCTATCAATACCGATAAGGATACTATCAGAGAGGTAAGGTCTAAGGACTTTCCTGTTATTATTGATGTACAGGGAAATGAAATGGTCAAAGAAATAGACCGTGCAAGAAAAGATAAGGACAGTGTAGGCGGCATTATTGAGTGTATAGCTATCAACGTGCCTGCCGGTATTGGCTCACCTATATTTGACGGGCTTGAAAATTCGATAGCTCAGCTTGTTTTCGGAATACCTGCTGTTAAGGGTATTGAATTTGGTGCCGGCTTTGATACTGCACTTATGCTCGGCTCGGAGAATAATGATGAATTCTATGTAAATGATCTTGGCCATGTTGTGACAAGGACTAATAATCACGGTGGGATCCTTGGCGGTATTTCATCGGGTATGCCGATAACTATGAGGGTTGCGTTCAAGCCAACTCCTTCAATTGCAAAGCCGCAGGAGACTGTTGACTATTCGGCTATGAAGAATGAAACTCTGGAAATCAAGGGCAGGCATGACCCTTGTGTTGTTCCTAGGGCTGTTCCGTGTGTTGAGGCTGCTGTTAATCTGGCGTTGCTCAATCATATGATCGACTATCCTAATTTCTGATTTGGGGGACTGAATTTGTCTTTGTTTGCTAATCCTGAAGAGCACGTTTCGGAAAGCATGAAAAGCGTGTCCGATCTGTATGAGGCAGAGGTGCTGCTTGCATATTTTCTTGATTGTGCTGAAAGACCATGTACTCCTGCACAGCTTACTGAGATAGCGACTGCTGAAGGTGTTGTGAACTATTTTGTCTATAATGAAGCGATCGAAAAGATGATGCAGAATGGTTCTCTTAAGCTGGTAGAGAAAGACGGACTTGAGGTTTATGAGCTTACCGAAAAAGGAAAAATCGGGGCAAAAGAGCATAAAAAGATAGTACTTAAAAGCATCAGAGACCGCATATATGCGTCGGGTCTGAAGCTGTTCGCAAGGCTTCGCAGTGAAAACAGTGTTGAATGTAATGTTGATGAGGTCGGAAACGGGTATTCTGTACATTGCAAGCTAAAGGACAAAAATGCCGAACTGATGAATATTTCCCTGTTTGCAACCGATGAAGATCAGGCTTTATATATCAAATCAAAAATCATGCAGGATCCGTCAGGATTCTACGGTAAAATTATTGATTATGTGGTAGAAAATGAAGAGCATGTTCCTGATATAACTGAGGAAGAATGATTTGCTGATATTGAAAAGTGTAACCGCCTTGGAGAAAAAAAGGCGGTTTTGTTTTGAATTTTGCATAATTTAGGTTAAAGAATCTTGCAGTATATAGTCAAACCGCCGAAAAGCAAAAAATGAGTTGACAAAGGAGAGAAAGTGTGATAATATAATAAAGTCGCCTGCGGAAAGCAAAAGGAGGCGGCACCTGCATCTTGAAAACCGAACAATAACGAAAGAAAACCCTTTAGTTAAGACCTTTGAGTGAAAGAGACTTAAAGGAAGTCTTGGGTACC
>OCVV011332934.1_pt1 | contig 18597 bp, 9 predicted proteins | sample 1539721 | NCBI WGS metagenome assembly OCVV01 (sample SAMN02144230, study PRJEB22623) | gut metagenome | biome: sheep rumen | host: Ovis aries | place: New Zealand | reverse complement strand
GGATGTGCGTAGATGTACTCTGTCTTCGACGGACGGAAATCCGCGAACTCCTCCCCATTGAAGGAGATGGAGACGAGCGTAGCGTCTGTCGGACGAAGCAGGTGGAACGTGATCGAGTACACCGCCTGATCCTCTCCGTTAGGAGCGGTGACGGTGACATCGGTCTGGATATCGCCGTTCGGCAACTCGTGCGCTACCGTCTCCGTCGTCTGCTCTTCATCGTAGAGTACCGGCGTGATAGAAGGCAGGAGTTCCGCGAGCGGCTTATTCGCAGCGTACGGGATATTCACGATATAGTTATATACCTCCGGACGGTAGGGGAACTCCGAAGACGGGAGCTGCTCACCGCTCTGGTCCTTCAGGATAATATCGCGCAGGGTAGTCTGAGCTGATTTGAGACGCTCGAAGTACAGCGAGTAGGTTACGCTATCCTTGAGCGACTCCGCCCATACTACTATCTCTACCGTATCACCGAGTACGCGGATCTCGTATTTCTGTGCCTCCTCTTTCTTGATGACGGAGACTACAGGGACAGCCGCTTCTTTCTCGATTTCGAGGCGGTAGTTGAAGCGCTCCGAATCGTAGTTGGAGATCGGTTTACCCGATACGTTAATCATGTTCAGAGTAGCGTCCGTAGAGAGCTCTACCGGGTAGTGGATCGTGTACGTACGGGTTGTACCGGTAGCGGCTTTTACCGTAACGAGCGACTTGTAGCCCAGCGACTTATTGCTAAGTTCATCCTCCGGCATCTGCGATACCATAACGGTCTGGTACTCATCGCCGACGGTATATTCAATCAGCGGGAGTTGTCCGTTCAGTTCGTTGGCGTACGCCGCAGAGAGGGTATCCATATAGGTTATGTTAGAGCCCGAGAAGGCGTTGAGCTGCTTATGGTCAATGAAGATCATCTGGAGCGTATCCACATCCGATTTCTCGATTGCGTAGGAAACCGTGTAGGTACGTGTACGGCGGCTCTCGGAAGTAACGGTGATCTGCCGCACGAGGGTATTGGCGGTACTCTCCACCGTATCCATCTTGATTGTCTGCCACTCGTCGCCTTCCTCCCAAGAGAGATCGGGGAACGCAGCCGTACCTACCGGCAGAGAGAGTTGGTAATACTTCTCCAGCGGTTTGAAGTCCGGCATGCTCTGTCCGTCCTCATAGATCATCTTGAGCGTATCCGCATCGGATTGCGTGAACTGGAAGACTACGACGTACGTTCTGGAGTACGAGGACTCTTCGGCGCGTACGTTGATGGTAGCCTGGTTCTTCTCCGCATCCATGATAACCTCATCGAGCTGTTGTCCGGCATCGCCCTTCTGAGCGGCTACCTCCGGCAGGCTGTGAACACCCACAGGGAGAGTAACCTGATATACGTAATCCTCCGGTGCAAATCCCTGCAATGAGTCTCCGTTCAGGAAGATCATGGAGAGGTTGGCGTTCTTGGATTTCGGTACAAGGAATCGGAGTACATACTTATTCGGCGTACCGTCAACAGCCGTTACATCGAGTACGATGGAGTCATTATGATGCGAAATCTCCACGCTCTGACCCGCCATCTTGAGTTGGGCACTTACCTCCGGCCATACCGTGGTACCGGAGGGGAGATTGATCTCGTAAGTATTGTCACCCGGGTCAAATTTCTTACCCTTGTTGAGCAGACGCTCGAAGTCCTCGATGTTCTTGCCGTCCAGCGTGATATTCGCCAGTTGGGCATCGTTCGAGAGGTTCTCAACATAGATCATCACCTCGTAATTAGCCTCATCGCCGTTCTCTGCTTTGACGTTGAGCGTGTAGCGGTACTGGTGATCAGTCGTAACCGTTTCTACGGATGTTGTTACCGTCTGGAAGCGGTCGTCGGAGAGGTAATCCACGTTGATGGTATTGGTAGCGAGGGAGACGGAGTAGTAGTGTCTTCCCGGCTCGAACTGATCTACCATCTTTCCGTTGACGGTAATACCGGTGAGGTCCACGCAGGCACTCTTCTGTGCAGCTACGGAAACATAATAGGTGTTCGTCAGGTTGCCATCCTCGCTCGTCACACGGATCTCGGCAGCGCTGCCGTTCAGTTCACCCGGCGTGTATTCGATGGTCTGTGCCTTATTACCGGCTACATAGGTGATGGACGGCATCTGCGGCTGTGCAACCTTAATAGCCGGCGTCGGCAGCGTAATGTCATACATCAGCGTATCAGGATGGAAGTTGCTCAGAAGCACACCATCCATATATATGCCGGCCAGAGTACCGATCGAATCCTTCGGGTGCAAGATCTTGAACGTATAATACGCTGCCGTGTCGCCGGACTCAGCCGTTACCTCTGTGGTGAAGACTAAGTTGCCATCCTCAGTGGTACAAGTGGTATGGAGTTTCTGCCTACGGTTAGCTGCTTTCGGTACAAGCACAATCGTTGTATCGGAAGGAATATCGTAGTCCATTAGGCTCGCCACGTAGTCGCTAAATTCCACTCCATCAATCAGGACTTTCTCCAATGCGGTGTTGGTAGAAGGCGTGGTGGGGTAAGCCCATTTGTAGTTCTTGGTAATATCATTCGTGCCATCCCAGCCATAAGCAGCCCAGAGCATAGCCGTGTCGCACTGCGTAAAGATTACAGAGTCGGAATCAAATGTGCGAGCGAAGGATACATATTCCGCCGGTTTCTCCGCCACCTTAGTCAGGTTATCGTTTCCTAAATCCGACAAGGGGTTAGTACCCAGATAGAAATCCTTGAGGTTAGCGGTAGTAACCGGTTTCGGGTCTTTGCGGGTAATGGTATAGGTACCGGTAGCACCATTCTCTGCGGTAACGGTCAGTACACCATTGATGAGTTCTACGGTTTGGAGATCGGATTTCTTGACGAAAGTAACGATCGGCCAGTTCTCGGCGGTAATCTCATAGTCTTTGGTAGCCGCATCGAATGCCGCCGGTGTCAGTCCGGTTGCAGAGATCATATCCAGCGTAACATCATTGCTGCGCGGGAAGGTGAACTTAACGGTATAAACGGTGTTCTCACCCTCCTCCGGTTTAACCGTGATAGTCATGGTCGAGTCCGCAGCGTTGAAAGCAGTCGTGATCGTCTGGAGAGACGAAGCGGCAACCGGCATAACGTCGGGCAGCAACTGCTTGTAAGCCATCGTCACCTCATAGTTCAGTTTATCAGCGGCAAAGCCGGTAATGGTAGTACCATTGAGTTTGAGGTCTGCGAGTTGGTTGCGCTTATCGAGCGGACGGCGAACAGCAAGCTTGTAATCGGTATAATCCACACCATTCTCCGCGAAGTTGTGGATCGTGGCGTTACGTACGCCGTAGTCGCCATTGACCACTTCTGCCGACCATGTAACGAGCGGAGATTGGTCTTTCACTTCACCGGTGAAAGTCAGAATCGGTTTCTCTATACGCTCCGGGTCGGTGAGGGTCGCCGTGAAGGCGTTTCCATCTTTCGTTGCAGGGAAGGTATCTACCATCAAGCTTGTCAGAGTGTGGTTGTACGAGAAACTTACAGATTTCACATACATTTCTGCAGGAGTTTGATTAAATACTGTTCCATTTGTTCCGCCGGTTTGCGAATATGAGTTGAATAAAATGTTCATCAGTGTTGGCTCACCGGCAACCGCATTAGCCGCACTCAAATCAAAATCTTTGACTTGATAATCAGAAGAAGATACCTTATCATTCCATTCCAAAGAATGTATTCCTTCTGAGCCAATTAGAGAATAAACAATTTGGTTTTGTCGAGGTACACTATCAGCAACACTCGCGCCATCCATGATCTTGCTGCTATAATATTCCACATGCATTACATCAGGACTATTATGGAACGATATACCTCCTGAGACGGTAGCAGATGAAGCGCCAAAACGTCCCCAACTTGCAGAGATATCACCTAAAGTGATAAAACCGGGGATATTACCACCCAGACCTTCTCCATATTGGCTCTTCAGTTTGACTCCATTGGGTGAAACCTTCTCAATTAAGTCAGCAGGATCAAAAGTGTATGTAACAAAAAGTGGTTTGTATTTATCAATAGGCAATGCATCACCTAACACATTCCAACCAACAGGTTTCTGCATTTCAGTCTGTACGGCACAATTCGTCCATTGCGAGAAATCAGCATTAGGAATTATATCATTAGGGTAATAATACCATATTTCATATGTATTTGTACGATTTCCATAGGTCACTTCGGCTTTCCAATGTTTGGGCGTTTGATCTAAAATCTCTATCTCCGCTCCTTTGTTCAGCGTATAGCGAATGATTGGTTTAGTCGTCACATTTACAACATATGAGAATTTCTCTCGCTCAAATCCTTCAATAGGTGTTCCGTTAATCTTGATTTCTGTGAGAACAGCCGGATCGGCAGTAGGCATATTCGGGGTGATGGTATATACCTCGTCAGCCTCGCCCGGGCGGTTGGGCTTCACGGTGATGATCGTAGGATGATGTACACCGCCGGGCTGTACAAAGACAGTCTGCTCGGGATACATCTTCTCATAGGCCACATCCAGGCTTCTTGCTCCGAACGGCACTGCAAGAACTGTATCACGATTTACCTTCGGCTTCTTAAACTCGATTTCCGTCTCAGGATTGTTATCAAAGGTGATACGGATTGCCGACAAGTAGTTTGCCTCTGTCGGATATGTCTCTTTGAAGTGAATCTTGTAGATGCGTTGGTCTCCGTTCTCGGCGGTAACGATGATCTTTGTGGTATCGCCGACAGGACGGGAGATCAGATCGATGCGCTGCTCGGAGATTTCTTTGGAGTTCTCTTTGCCTTTCTCAAAGTCAATCGTCGGGCACTCGGTTGCACCCACCGGCATCTCTACTACGTAATCCAGTACATCCGGATTGAAGGCAGGTGCCAAGTCCAGTTCGGCGGTACCAAGCGTCAGAGCACCCAGCTTGTTATAGCTTGATTTACGTACAGGGAATGCTACGAAGTAATCTTTGGTAGTACCATCCTGTGCCTCTACGTGGATCTTTGTCACGCCGTTCGGACGGCTGTAGTAGGTTGTGATGGTCTGGTTGTCTTGCTGCGCTACCGGGAAGACATTCGGGATCACTTTGGTACGCCATTCGAGCGAATCCACGTAGTTAGTGTCAGTCGGATTGAAACCTTCCAGGCTCACGCCATCCAACAGAATGTCCGCCAACAGGGCGTTGCTACTAGGCGTACGCGTGTACGTGATATTATAGGTGTGGGTAGCACCGCTCTCTGCATTTACGATCACTTGCTGGTGCGTGTCATCGACATCGGATTGGAGAACGGTCTGACCCTTGCGTGTCTCAACGGACAATACCGGCAGCAATGCACCTTCATCAATCGTAACGGTATACTCAAAGGTATTCGGATCAAAAGCCGGAGTCAGAGTCTTGCCGGCTACCGTCATGTTCTTGAGCGTAGCGTCGTTGTATTTATTGATGGTGTAGTTGATGGCATATTGAGCGGTGTCGCCGTTCTCTGCCTGTACGGTTATTTTCCACTGTCCGGCTCCCGTTTGACCGAAGAAGACTATCTGGTCCTCACTCTTCGGTTCGTAGGTAATCTCCGGATATGCACTACCGGCAGGAAGGTTCTTGCTATAGATGCGTTTTGCCGGATCGAACGGAGTCTCAATCAGCGTACCGTTTGCGTAAATGGCTTTCAGCGACGCATCGGACGAATAATTGCGGTGGAAGGTGATGCTATAGGCTGCCTGATTGCCCACTGTGTCACGTACGTTCAGCCATACCACGCTGTCTTTCCAGAGGATCTGTACATCCTGGGAAGCATCTTGCTTGGTGTACGTGATAGCCGGATACTCATTCTCGTAGGTAGCCTCGTAATTCATCGAGTCGGATTCAAATCCCTGAATACCCACGTCGTCCAGTGCGATGTTCGCCAGCAGTGCCGAAGCCGCTGTAGGACTCACGAAACTAATGGTATAGGTGTTTGCCTCTCCGTCCTCGGGTTTTACGACAATCTTGGCATCACCGGTGGAGTAAGGAGCGGTAACCGTTACCTGCTGTCCTGCTGCTTTGCCGACAGTTATCTCGGGACATCTGTCGCCCTTGAGTTCTACTTCATAGTCAAGCGTCTTGGGCACGAAGGTACCCATGCGTACGCCGTCGAGTTCGATCCACTCCAGATAAGCGTTTGCCGAAGCGCGGGAGATAAAGTTGATTGTATATGTCTTCTTTGCGCCGGACTCCGCCGTTACGGTTATTTTCTGGGTCTTTCCCTCCACAACGCTCAGTACACGCTGGGACTCCTCGGCTTTCTTGTAAGTCACGGCCGGGATTACGGAAGAACCCACCGGCAGAGAGTCACGGTAGTTGAGACTGTCCGGACGGAAGTCCGGGATTGCCACACCGCCGATATAAATCATATCCAGGTTGGTGTTCGACGAGGTAGCCACGCTGAAATGGATAATATACGTACGGCTGGACCCTGACTGCGGACGCACGGTGATCTTGTAATCACCGTTGAGTCCGGAGAAACCACGGGTGCTGGCAGACTGCATCGTCTCGCTCTGCAGGGTATAGCTTACCGCGGGGAGAATACCGGTAGTACCCTGCGGGAGGTTGATCCAGTACTCGTTCACCTCCGCATCGAAGGTTACCTCTGTACCCTCCGCGTTCTGCAGGCTGTAGCCGGCAACCGAGAGAGCGCTCAGGGTGTTATCCGTATAGGCATCTACCGAGAAGGCGATCTGGTAAATCGTCACGCTGCCGTCTCCGGCAGTCACCGTGATACGGGTCTTCCCGTTCAGTCCGGCGGTCGTCAGAACGATTGTCTGGTATTCATCGCCGGGAACCACCACAATCTCCGGCAGTTCGGTCGTTCCGGTGGGCAGTTTGTGAGAATAAGAGACGTTGTCAGGATCAAAGCCCTCGATATCCACACCGCCAATCTTAATGCCGTTCAGCGTCGAGCGGTCGGATTTCTCGGTCGAGAAGACCACCTTATATACGCTCTGGTCGCCGTTACCTGCAGTGACGGTGATACGTACCGTTCCGTCCACCGCGCCGGCGGGCAGATTGGTTTTCTCGATTGTCTGGAAGTTATCGCCGGCTTCGTAAGTTATCTCCGGCAGGGTGGTCGTTCCCAGCGGGAGATGCACATAATACGTCATCTGCGTGGGGTCGAAATTCTGCACATCGTCGCCGCCTACCTTCAGGCTTTTGAGGTACGAATAAGAAGACGCCTCCAGTTTGAAATTCAGTTTATAGACCTTGGGGACGGTGTTACCGGGGGTGGAGACGCTGATGGTATAGGAACCGCCGTCAATCACCGCAGGTGCATTATAAGTGATTGTCTGCTCGCCCGCAGGGTAAGCCGAGACACCCACGATAGCCGGCATTTGGGTGGTACCCACCGGCAGCGACACCTTATATACCGCCTGCGAGGGCGTGAAGCCCGGGATCGACACTCCGTCCACCGTGATATCCTTCAGGGTATTATCCGCGAGGAGTCCCTCCGAGAAATTGACATTATAGGTAGCCTTGGCCGTTCCGTTAGCCGCCGTGACGACTACGGAGCCACGTCCCGTCAGAGACGATGCCTGCGTATAAGCCAGCGACTGCGCCGACTCAGCCGTGTCCGCGATGATCGTCGGCACGCCCTTCGCGCCGTACGGCAACTCGACGTTGTAGTTATACGTGCCGGGAGCAAAACCGGGCACCTGAGCCGTCACCACATTATTGTTGATATCCGTGTAGCTATACGAGAGGTTCGCCAGTTTGGCGTTACTGCTCGCCTCCGCCTGGAAGAGGATCTGATAGGTCGTTGTTGAGGAACCGTCCTCTGCGCGGACAACAATCGTCGTCGGCGTGCCGCCCACGGTACCCGGGGTGATGGTGATCTCGGAGCCGGATAGCTTACGTCCGTCGAAAGGAACTGTCTTTCCCGCTACGTTGGTCAACGAACCCGCACCACGGTACGCCTCGATGGAAGGGATGGTAGTCGTACCCTCCGGCACCGAATAGGTCTGTACGCCGGTGTTGTCCGGGTCAAAACCTTTCCACTCCTTGCCGCCTACGCGGAGGGTCTGGACCTTCGATGAATAGATCAGCTCCACATCATCAACAATGATGGCGTTACCCGAATACAAACCGCTGTTGGCGCGGAAGTTAGGATAGTTGGACGCAGAGAAGAGCATATTACACTTCGCCGGAGCGTCATCGCTCTTATAATAAATAGGAATACGGATGTTCGTCCACTCGTTGTACTGTGCGCGGGTATGCAGCCATCCTTCCGCAATCTGGGTTCCGGCCGTCTCGGTCTTACACTCGTTGCCGTCCAGCGCGATACGGATATCCGACTCCTCATCGATCTGCGTCACCGTCGAACAACCACCACTCTTGGCTTTATAGGACGTTCCTTTCGCCTGTCCTGTCCAGGAGTAGAAGAGAATATGGAAATCTTCCTTGTCGGTATTGTTACCCGTACGCTTGATCCACACCGAGACGGAGTCCGGACGGTGGCTGAAGTCGATACCTCCGACCGTACCGGCTGTCGCCGAACCGGTGTTCAGACCGCTGATGTACTGCCATGCATTACCGAGGGAGAAATAGCCCGGGCCCACCTCCGTGATACCCATGGCACCTACCTCTTTGTCCTCCACCTTCACGGCATAACCGGTACGACCCGTCTCGCGCGTAGTGAAGTTGAAATTAAAGCCCACTTGGGACACATTGGAACCATGCCAGTACTTCGGCTGGATTTTTCCGTCAAAAGCAGCACCGGACCAGTCCTCAAAATGAGGATCCGGGAGCTGATAGTCTTGCGCCATGGCCAACAGAGGCATTGCCACTATCGCCAGACAGGCTGCAAAACGCTTCAAAAATGTACTCATATTAATATTATTATTAATTATATTACGTTTTCAGGGGTCAAAAGAGCCCATTTTTTATCGAGTGCAAAATTACTGCTTTTTTGTCAAGTGCACAATAGCGTTTATTACGAAAAAGTATACGATTATTAAGCCACACTCTAAAGAGTGTTGCAAACTTGAGTTAGCAAAAATGCACAAATTTTAAGATTTTGCGAAAAGACAGATATGCCTAATCCGCCTTTACTTTGCCCGGATTTAAAATTTCCTCTTTTTTGTGGGAGTCTATTTGGCACGGAATTTGTAGTAGAATGATTATCAAAGATAATTCATAAACACACTATACAAAACTATGCAAGTAGATATTAGAGAATTGCAAGAGCGCGTGGAGCGCGAGAGTTCGTTTGTAGATGCCCTGACGCTGGGCATGAACCAAGTGATCGTAGGTCAGAAGCACCTTGTAGAGAGTTTGCTTATCGGTCTGTTGAGCGACGGGCACATATTGTTGGAAGGCGTGCCGGGTTTGGCAAAAACCCTCGCCATCAAGACCCTGAGCGACCTCATCAAGGCGGATTTCAGCCGTATTCAGTTCACCCCGGATCTGCTGCCTGCCGATGTACTCGGTACGCAGATTTACAGTCAGAAGAGCGAAGAGTTCAAGATAAAGAAAGGTCCTATCTTCGCTAATTTTGTATTGGCAGATGAGATCAACCGTGCTCCGGCGAAAGTGCAGAGTGCCTTATTGGAGGCGATGCAGGAGCGCCAGGTGACCATCGGCGAGCAGACCTTCAAACTCGATGATCCGTTCCTCGTTCTCGCTACCCAGAACCCGATTGAGCAGGAAGGCACCTACCCTCTCCCGGAGGCGCAGACCGACCGTTTCATGCTGAAGGTGGTAATTGGTTATCCGAAGAAAGAGGAGGAACAGGCGATCATCCGTCAGAACATCGCATCCGAGAAGAAGACCGTACTGCCGATTCTCTCCACCGCCGACATCATCAAGGCGCGCAAGATCGTCGAGGAGGTGTATTTGGACGAGAAGATCGAGAAATACATCGTGGACATCGTCTTTGCGACCCGCCAGCCGGAGGAGTACGGACTGAAGGACCTCAAGCAGATGATTGCGTTCGGCGGCAGTCCTCGTGCGTCGATCAACCTCGCCCGTGCAGCCCGCGCGTACGCGTTTATTCATAGGAGAGGCTACGTGACGCCGGAAGACGTGCGCGCCGTTTGCTACGACGTACTGCGTCACCGTATCGGTCTGACCTACGAAGCAGAGGCAAACAACATGACCACAGAGGATATCATCACCGAGGTGCTCAACGCGGTTCAGGTACCATAATGGAGGATCCGCCAAGTTTGGCGGATACATATTATGACAAGTGAAGAATTATTACAGAGAGTTCGGAAGATAGAGATCAAGACCCACGGGTTGAGCCGCAATATCTTCGCCGGCGAGTACCACAGCCAGTTCAAAGGCCGTGGTATGGCGTTCAGCGAAGTGCGCGAGTATCAGCCGGGCGACGATGTGCGGTCCATTGACTGGAACGTGACAGCGAGGATGAACCGGCCGTACATCAAGATCTACGAAGAGGAACGCGAGTTGACGGTAATGTTGCTCGTCGATGTCAGCGGTAGCCGTGATTTCGGAACGAGAAGTCAGATGAAACGCGACACGATGGCCGAAGTAGCCGCGACACTCGCTTTCTCGACCATTGAGAACAACGACAAGGTGGGCGTGATCTTCTTCTCCGACCAGGTAGAGAAATTCATTCCGCCCAAGAAAGGTAAGTCCCATGTGCTGCATATCATCCGCGAACTGCTGAGCTTCGAGCCCGAGCATCACGGCACGAACATCAACGCGGCGCTGGAGTTCCTGACGAACGCGCAGAAAAGACGCTGCACGGCGTTCCTGATAAGCGATTTTATAGGGGAGCCTATCCCCGATCTTTCCCTGAAAGGAAGGGGGCACACCTCTCCTATCGTCATCGCTAGCCGGAAGCATGATTTGAGTGCCATACAGATCTACGACCGGCGCGATGCGGAACTGCCGGACGTGGGACTGCTCAAAGTGCGCGACCCGGAGACCGGCGTCCGCGTATGGACTGACACCGGCTTAGAGAGCGTGCGCAAGGCGTACGCCGAGGCGTGGAGACAGCAACAGGAAGCGCTTGAGACCGTCTATTCGAAGACCGGAATGAACCACGTGTCCATGCGGACGGATGAAGACTATGTAAAGGCTTTAATGCGCTTATTTAAAAACTAGTCTGTCTGGATAAACTGGTAATATTTGAATTGATATGTTAGGAAATTTATTATTAGCGATAGTAGTCAGTGCGTCGATAGACTCGACGATGCTCATGATCGGAGACCAGACGGCAATGCACCTGGAGGTGACTTCAGAACCGGCGGAGCAGGTACAGATGCCTGCTTTTGGCAAGGAGCTGCAGGACGGCATCGAGATTGTCAAAGCCTCTCCGATAGACACTACCCTGCTCCCCGACGGACGCATCAAGATGAGTCAGGAGCTGACGCTGACGAGTTTCAAGGACAGCCTTTTTGCTATTGAGCCGATTGCCGTAGCCGGCGGCGGAGACACGTTCTGGACCGAGTCGATGGCGCTCAATGTGATCCAACCGTTCGAGATAGACAGCACCATGGCGATCACCGATATCAAAGATATCGAGAAAGCACCTGTCTGGTGGTGGGGTATCATCCGCTGGGTACTGCTCGCGCTGCTCATCGCAGGTCTGTTCGTAGGCGCGTACTACGGCGTCATGTGGTACCGCAAGCATTTCCACAAGGACGAGGAAGAGGCAATCGAACCGGAGCTGCTGCGTCCGGCGGACGAGGTGGCGTTGGAGAAACTCGACGAAATCAAGGCACAGAAGATATGGAAGGACGGTAAGGTGAAGGAATACCAGACCGAACTGACGGATGTCGTGCGCGAGTATATAGGCCGCCGGTTCGACGTACAGAGTACCGAGAAAACCTCCGACGAGACCTTAAAGGAGGTAAAACCTCTATTGGTGAATGGTGATTTGGCATTGGAAGATGGCAAAGAGCTCTACGAGAGGCTGAGCAAGATGCTGCGCACGGCGGATCTCGTCAAGTTCGCCAAATGGCACACTACACCCGATGAGAATGAACAGGCACTGACCACGGCGTATGATTTTGTGAAGGAAACTTCTAAACCGGAAAATCCGGATCTTCAGGAGAATCCGGATAAAGGAAAGGAGGCACAGGTATGACTTTTGCTAATCCCGGATATTTATTTCTGCTACTGCTGCTATTCCCTATTATAGGATGGTACGCGTACGAGCTCTGGAAATCCGACGCGAGCGTGCAGATCTCGGACACCCGTACGCTGGCAGCACAGCCTAAGAGCCTGCGGATCTGGCTGCTCCACGTGCCTTTTATACTGCGTGTGGCGGTGGTAACGCTGCTGAGTCTGGCGTTGGCGCGACCGCAGCTGACCAACCGGTGGTCATCCGAATCGACCGAAGGAATCGACATCATGATGGCGCTCGACATATCGGGTACCATGCTTGCCGAGGACCTCAAACCGAACCGTCTGGAGGCAGCCAAACAGGTAGCGTCGGACTTTGTGATTGCCCGTCCGAACGACCAGATAGGTCTGGTAGTATTCGCCGGCGAGAGTTTCACCCAATGCCCGCTGACTACCGACCACGCGGTGCTCGTCAACCTCTTCAAATCCGTTGACTACGGCATGATCGAGGATGGTACGGCTATCGGTCTGGGGCTCGCTAACGCGGTGAACCGAATGAAGGACAGTCAGACCAAATCGAAAGTAGTAATCCTACTGACCGACGGTAGCAACAACCGCGGCGACATTGACCCGCAGACGGCTGCCGAGATCGCCAAAACCTTTGGAATAAGGGTCTATACGGTAGGTGTGGGCAGTTACGGACAGACACGTGTGCCGGTGAACACCCCGATGGGACGGCAGTACGTGACGATGGATTCCGAGTTTGACGAAGGCACCCTCCGCGGCATTGCGGAGGTCACCGGAGGACAGTATTTCCGCGCTACCGATAACACCAGCCTCAAACGTATCTATGAGCAGATAGACCAACTGGAGAAGACCAAACTGCGGGTGCGCGAGTACTCGAAACACACGGAGAACTTCGCTCCCTTCCTCTATGCGGCACTCATCTGCCTGCTGCTGGAGATTATTCTGAGGTATTTTGTATTACGAACAATAAGCAACTAACCACTATGCAAGAACGTCATCGTAACCGTCTGCTCTATTTCCACGAGCAGGCAGAGACAACCGAGAAATACGTGATTCCCTATATAGAGCAGGTATTTCCGCTGCGCGAGGGACTGCGCGTGCTCGAGATCGGGTGCGGCGAAGGAGGAAACCTGAAGCCGTTTCTGGATCGCGGTTTTTACTGCACCGGTATAGACCTGAACAAAGCGCAGATCGAGAACGCCAAGGTCTTCATGGCTGACCATCCGCATCTGGACAAACTGACTCTGATTGCGGAAGATATCTATAATATCGAGCCTGCCCCTTTCGACCTGATCATCCTGCGCGACGTGATCGAGCACATCCATAACCAGGAGCGTTTCATGGGCTTCCTCAAACGCTTTATTGCCCCCGGGGGCGTTGTGTTCTTCGGTTTCCCGGCGTGGATGATGCCGTTCGGCGGACACCAGCAGGTATGTATCAGCAAGCTATCCAAGACGCCGTTCATCCATCTGCTCCCCGCCAAACTCTATGCAGGGCTGATGCGGAAAGCCGGAGAGTCGGAAGAAAGAATAGCTGATCTTCTGGAGATCAAAGAAACAGGCATTACGATCGAGCGTTTCGAGCGTATTCTAAAGCACGAGAACTACCGGATTCTGGTCAAGACACTTTGGTTCATACAGCCTAATTATGAGGTCAAGTTCCATCTGCACAAGATGCGTGTCTGGCCGGTGCTGCGCGCACTGCCGTGGGTAAGGAATTTCTACACCACCGCCGGGTATTACGTGGTTGGCATATGATGAATGATGTTTGATGTTTGATGTTTGAGATTTATGTTTAGATTTGCAAATATAGAGTTTTTATGGCTGGGTGTGGTGATCATCCCCGTTTTCGTCGCAGCCTATCTATGGTACACCGGCCGCAAAAGAAAGCAGCTGGAGGAGTTCGGCGACCCCGAACTGATGGAGGCGCTGATGCCCAATGCCAGCCGTGTTCGTCCGGCGGTCAAGTTCTCCATCCTCATGGTGGCATTGGCATTGCTGATTTTCGCTGCCGCCCGGCCGCAATACGGTCAGAGCGAGCACACCGAGAAGAGGCAAGGCATTGAGGCCATCGTGGCACTGGATATATCCAACTCCATGCTCGCGGAGGATGTCGCCCCGAACCGTTTGGACCGCGCCAAACAGATGCTGAGCAAACTGATGGACAACATGGTGAACGACAAAGTGGGACTCGTGGTCTTCGCCGGAGATGCGTTCGTGCAACTGCCGATCACCTGCGATTACGTGTCCGCGAAAATGTTCCTCAACTCCATCAAACCCGAACTCATCAAGACGCAGGGTACGGCTATCGGACAGGCGCTGAGCACTTCTATCCGTTGTTTCGGGGAACAGAGTGAAGCCAGCCGCGCGATCATCCTCATCACCGATGGTGAGAACCACGAGGACGACGCCGTAGCCGTAGCCAAACGGGCTAAAGAAGCGGGTATTCAGGTACTGGTAGTAGGTATAGGCAAACCCGAGGGGTCGCCCATCCCCATACCCGGCACAAACAGTTTCCGCAAGGATCGCAACGGTAATGTGGTGGTCAGTAAGCTGAACGAAGAGATGTGTAAGGAGATTGCGCAGGCAGGCGGAGGTATATACGTCCGCTGCGACAACACCAACACAGCAACCAAAGCCATCCAGAAAGAGTTGGACAAGTTAGCCACACAGGAGATAGAGACACAGGTCTTCACGGACTACAACGAGCAGTTCCAGAGTTTTGCACTCATCGCGTTACTGCTCCTCGTAATCGATTTCTTTATCTTCAACCGCAAGAACAAAGCGATTACCCGTTTGGATATTTTCGGAGAATCAGGAGTCAGGAATCAAGAATAAGGACATTATGAAGAAGATAATCGTTATATTGGCTTGCCTGTTCATTGCCTCCACGTCGCTGTTTGCGCAGAAAGAGGCAGGCGATGTGCGGAAAGGCAACCGTGAGTACAAGAAACAGAACTACACCGAGGCGGAGGTGAACTACCGCCGCGGACTGGATAAGAACAAAGAGGGCTACGAGGCGCATTACAACCTCGGCGACGCTCTCTTCAAGCAGGACAAGTACGCCGACGCGCAGGCGGAATACGAGACGGCTGTCAAGCTGCTGGACAAAGAGAAAGACAGCGAGCGGTATGCCAAATCGATGCATAACATCGGTAACTGCGCGTTTGCCCAACAGCAATACGACAAGGCCGTTGCCGCATTCCAGGAGAGTCTGAGGCACAACCCGTCGGACAATGACACACGGTACAATCTGGTGAAATCAATGCAGATGCTGCAACAACAGCAACAACAGCAAAACCAGCAAAACCAGAACAAGGACCAGCAGCAGGACAAACAGGATCAACAGCAACAACAGCAAGACCAACAAAACCAAGACCAACAGGAGGAGCAGCAACAACAGCAGCAACAGCCGCAGAATGAGGACCGGATGGACAAGGAAACGGCAGAACAAATTCTGGAGGCGTTAGAGCAAGACGAGCAAGATACGCAGGAGAAGCTGCAGCGTCAGCAGGGTAAGAAGCGTCGTGTAGAAAAAGAATGGTAAGTATGAGAAAATTTGCATTAATAGTATTATCGTTTATCACCTTGTCGGTTTTTGCCGATGAGGTGGTTTTCAGGGCACAAGCGCCCAAACAAGTGGTAGTGGGCAGACCGTTCCAGGTGACCTATACCGTGAACCAGCGGAGCCGCGATCTGCGTGCGCCGGAGTTCACGGATTTCGATGTCCTGAGCGGACCGTATACCTCAACCAGCAGTAGTACCTCGTTCGTGAACGGCAAACGCACTTCGTCCTTTGAGCAGACCTATACGTATATGCTCATGGCGCAGAAAGAAGGTACGTTCACCATCGGTCCTGCGACCGTCAAAGTGGACGGCGAGAATGTGCAGTCCAATGGCGTGCGGATACAGGTGCTGCCGGAGGACCAGCAGCCCGCGCAGGGAAATCAGAGTAATCAGAGTAATCCGGGTACTCAGAGTTCGCAGAGCAGTTCCGGTGCCATCACATCGGAGAACCTCTTCGTGCGCACGATAGCCTCCAAGACGCGTGTACACGAGCAGGAAGCGCTGATGATCACCTACAAGCTCTATTTCGCGAACGTCGATGTCGCGCAACTGACCAACAACACCAAACTGCCGGAGTTCACTGGCTTCCTCAAACAGGAGCTGGAGCAAGGCGAGATACAGACGGAGCTCGAGCACTACAACGGCCGTAACTACCAGACGGCAGTACTCTACCGCACCATCCTCTACCCGCAGCACTCGGGCGAGATCAAGATCGACCCCGCACGGTTTGAGGCGGTGCTCCGCGTGCAGACCCAGCAGCGGGCACGAAGTATATTCGATGATTTCTTCGGTTCGTACACCAACGTGACAAAGATGCTCACCGCGCCGGGTGTGACTATACATGTAGCTTCCCTGCCTGGTGGCAAGCCTGCCGGGTTCAGCGGAGGCGTGGGTAAGTTCACCCTCACTCCTTCTATCTCGCAGACCGAGGTGCAAGCCAACGAGGCGGTGACCATCAAACTGGACATCTCCGGCGCGGGTAACATGAAACTGCTCAAGACTCCGGCTATCGACTGGCCGGAAGGGTTTGAGCCGTACGACCCGAAGGTGACCAATAACTTCAACACCACTACGGCAGGCGTGAGCGGCACGAAGTCCATCGAGTATCTTGCTATCCCGCGTAGCGCCGGTGAATACACTATCCCGGCTGTCAAGTTCAGTTATTTCGACATCGATGAGAAAACCTATAAGACCCTCACCACGCCGGAATACACCGTGAATGTCAAACGCGGTGCGGGCGCACAAGCAGGTGTCGCATCCTCCGCCGAGGAGGGAGCCGTCGTTTATCATGCCCAGAAAGAGGACATCAAGCAACTGGGCTCGGATATCCGGTACATCAATACCAAGCCGCTGAAGGCAAAGAAGAGCCGTCAGTTGTCCGCCGCCGGCTACCAATACCTCTGGTTGTGGTATGTAGTGCCGCTGATCATCGCGCTCGTGCTGCTCGTCGTACTCCGCAAGCAGATCAAAGAGGCTGCGGACATCACGAGGATGCGGTACAAACGCGCCAACAAGGTTGCCCAGAAACGCCTTAAAGCGGCTGCAGCAGCTCTCAAGGCGAACGACAAGGATCATTTCTACGAGGAGATTGAGCGCGCAGCCTGGACTTACCTCAGCGACCGTCTGTCTATCCCCACGGCGGACCTCAACAAAGAGAATATAGCGTCTATCCTCTCCCAAAAGGGTGTCTCGGAGGCGTTGATCAAAGAGGTAATGGACGTGCTCTCCACGGCGGAGTTTGCCCGTTACGCGCCTTCTACGGACCACGGCATGGACGATCTCTACACCGCTACTACGAACTTGATTAACAATCTGGAAAACGAAAAGATATGAAAAAGATAATTATCCTTTGTACATTGTACTTTGTCACTTTGTCCATTTATGCACAGAGTGCCTTTGACGAGGCGAATGCCGCGTATGCGGAGGGGCGTTACGAAGAGGCTGCCAAAGGCTATGAGGCGCTGTTGGCAGAGCAACCGAACGAGGTACTGTATTACAACCTCGGTAATGCCCGCTTTAAGCAGGGCGAGTTGGCACAGGCGATCCTAAACTACGAGCGTGCACTGCGGCTGAAGCCCAATTACAAGGATGCGCAATACAATCTGGCTTTTGCGCAAAGCCGTATCACGGATAATATCAAGGATCAGGATTTTTTCCTCTCCTCATGGGCGCGGACGATCCGCAACGGATTGAGCGAGCGTACGTGGTTCCGGCTCTCTGTCAGCCTCTTTATCTTGGCGCTGATAGGTGTATTGGTGTTCCTTCTCGGTCGCCTTCCCTGGCTCCGCAAGAGTGCTTTCCACATCGCGTGGGTTGCCCTGCTCTTCTCGTTGTGCGCGGGGCTCAATGCGCACTCGCTGCATCAAAGAGACACCCTGCGCAATGAGGCTGTCATCACACAGGGTGTCGTTAATGCCAAGTCCTCTCCGGACCGCTCCGGCACAGACCTCTTCACGCTTCACGAGGGCACGAAAGTGACTATCCGCGAAACGATCGGCGAGTGGTCTAACGTGCGCGTTGGCTCGAACGAGGGCTGGATCCGCTTGTCGTGCCTTGAGAGGATCTAACCGACCCGCCGGTACTGCTCGTACGGGTAGTACTGCTCGAGCGGGTGCTCGATCCGCTGGTGCGGGTACTTGTTCCGCCGGAACGAGTGGACGATCCGCTCTCACGTTTCACAGTAGTCGTACGACCTGTACTGTCGGTGGTCTTCACCGTGGTGCGGGTCGTTCCGTTTCTATTCACGCGCGTATTGACCGTCGTGCCCGGCGTAGCTGTGCGGGAAGCAGAGGAGGTTCTAGAGGTACTAGTAGAACTAGTTGTTCTAGTCGTACTAGTTTTACTAGTCGTACTAGAGGTTCTGGTAGTGGTAGTTGCGCTCTTCTCTACCTCCGTGCGGAGTTGCGCGGTGTTACGGACGGACTTGCCTGCCTGAGTTGCAGAGGCTGTCACGCGGCGCTCGAACGAG
>OCVV011344146.1_pt1 | contig 18600 bp, 17 predicted proteins | sample 1539721 | NCBI WGS metagenome assembly OCVV01 (sample SAMN02144230, study PRJEB22623) | gut metagenome | biome: sheep rumen | host: Ovis aries | place: New Zealand | reverse complement strand
GTATTATTGGAAGCATATTCGCCACTGGATACATCAGAGACCTTCTGATTAATTGCAAGATTGTCCTTTATATATTTCTCAAGGACGCCTACACGTATTAGAAGTGCTATACACAATATTACAGGGACAAGCACAATACCAAGAGCCAGGTACTTAATGTACCTCTTTTTTAATGCACTATTATTAGCCCTTTTTTTCTTTCCCTCTTCTATATCCTTCATAATTATTATTCCTGTTTATGCTTCCCAAATTCTCCTAGGACGCAGTGGATATTATATCATAGAAAGGGCTATTATACAATCACTAGGACTTGTGCCTAGGCAGGTTTTTTCCCCTAATTTGCCATAGATTAGCAGGGTACCTATACCTATCTATGAAACTAAAAAAGCAGAGGCTTAACCTCTGCTCTTTAAGCTTAATTTTTAATTAGCCCTCTGAAATAGCGCTTACAGGACATCCACCTGCACACGCACCACATGAGATGCAAGTATCTGGGTTGATTTCGAACTTTCCATCACCTTCAGAAATAGCACCTACAGGACATCCGCCTGCACATGCACCGCACTGGATACATGAATCAGAAATTACATATGCCATTGCTCATAACCTCCTACATAATTGTATATAACGTTACATATAAATATGTTAACTAGTATTTTACGCTATATAAAACATTTTAACAAGGTTTATTTTTATAGCTATGTATAAAGATAATCTATACCAGGTATCGTACAAATGCTTGTTTATATTCTTCGAACGATTAAGCGTTTAACTTCTCTAAAATTTCATTAACATCGAAGCCATGAACCATAGAAGCCTCTTCAATAGACTCCATCTGTGATGCCGGACATCCTATGCAGTGCATACCTGCCTCCATAAGAATCTCTGCACAGTCAGGCTTAACTGCAAGAAGTTCACCTATAAGCATATCCTTAGTAATCTTTGTTTCTGCCATAATTAAATCTCCTATTCTATATAAAATATAAACTAAATGTTCAATAGGTGTTCATTATATATGATATATCTCTTCTAGGCAATATCATAAAACCTTTAATTCACACAATATCCTTTCTTTCTGATGTTAGTATTGCATCATCAGCTTATGAAAAACTTAACAACACCAAAAAACTCCCTTACAGTATAGTGAATCCCTACTGGATACAGAGTTCTGGCAGGAACACTTTCTATAGTTCCAAAACCTGCCCTGTAAGCCATAAGCTTTGCCCTGAACTCGTGGAAGCTGTTGGTTATGATGCCCACGCTGGCATTTTTATTATCAATAAGCTTATATGAATATGCCAGGTTCTCCTCTGTACTGGTTGATCTATCCTCGATAATAATCCTGTCTTCTTCTATCCCCATGGCTACAAGCCTGTTCTTTATGCACTGAGCCTCTGATATAAGTTCATCAGGCCCCTGTCCACCAGATGCTATAGCTATGGTATTAGGATTGGCTTCAAGATAGTTATAAGCCCTGTCTATTCTTTCTTTAAGAGGCTTAGATGGAGAGTAGCCATTAACTCCAGCTCCAAGAACTATTACATAATCCAGTTCCTTTGATGGTATATGGAATTTGTTCTGGATTATCATAAGCTCTATTACCACAAAGAAGATAAAGAATATAGGAAACATAATGTGGTAAGGGATGGCTATTGGCTTAGGCACTCTTATATTTCTAAATATCATAAGGAATCTAATAAAGCAAAATACCATGCCAAGTGGCCAGAGCCAGAGCCATGATAAGAATGGGCCTGTATATATAAGCAGAGTTATAGTATAAAGCATGCACCAGATAAGACCAAGAAGGTATATCATGCATTTTAGCTTTCTATAGGTAATACGGCCTCTTCCAAAGAAACGCCAGGCCTTAGAACCCTTCTTTTCCTTACGCTCTTTTACTATTACATAGATATGGATTATAGCAATAGCCACGGCATTGAAGCTTATAAGCCATGTTGTGGCATACACAAGACACATACCGGTAAGACCAAGTATAAGTCCCAGAAAATCTGGATTACGTGAGTATTTGTAGATTTCCTTTATGGCAACACTGCTTAAGGCCAGAAATGCCCCGCATACCAAGAAATATTCCCCTATTACCTTAGGAAGAATATTAAGCATAGAATCACCTATAATCATAGCTACGGTATTTACTGCAAAGATTGCAAATAAAAACCAGACCATAAACTTAGATTTGCGATTTTTTAAATATGAACATAATATGATTATTATGAATAATGAGTATGCTATAGTTCGAAATATCATCTTGTTGTATTAAAACCCCGGAGTTAGTCTCCAGGGTTTGCATTTGTAATAATAAGTATTTATCTTGCAAGGTTTGCGAACTGGGTGTACTGAGGGAGCCATGCCAGCTCAACAGTTCCAATAGGACCAGAACGCTGCTTAGCTATAATAATCTCAGCCTGATCTTTCTTCTCAGTATCCTTGTTGTAAACCTCATCTCTATAAATGAAAAGTACAACGTCGGCATCCTGCTCGATGGCACCAGATTCACGAAGATCTGAAAGCATAGGTCTGTGGTCTGGTCTTGATTCAACCTGACGAGACAACTGTGAAAGAGCTATAACCGGAATCTGAAGTTCCTTAGCCATAAGCTTAAGTGCTCTTGATATCTCTGAGATTTCCTGCTGTCTTGAATCGCTCTTACCATTGCCATTCATAAGCTGTAAGTAGTCGATAATAACAAGCTGAATATCCTTTTCAAGTTTTAACTTACGGCACTTAGATCTAATCTCACCTATAGTCGTAGATGTATCATCAAGAATAAGTGGTGACTCAGAAAGTTTTCCACCACTTTCTACAAGACTTTCCCAGTCTGCTTCATTAAGATCACCTGTTTTGAACTTCTGAGAGTCAACATGTGAATCCATAGACAAAAGTCTGTTGGCGAGCTCTGTCTTTGACATTTCCAGTGAGAACATAACAAGTGGCTTCTGATTTCTTATAACTACGTTTTTAGCAAGGCTAAGAACGAAAGAAGTTTTACCCATAGCAGGACGGGCCGCAATAAGTACAAGGTTTCCCGGCTGGAAACCAGCAGTTCTTCTGTCTAGGTCAATAAAACCTGAAGCAAGTCCTGTAACTTCCCCATCTATCTTAGAAGCTTTTTCTATCTGCATAAGAGAGTCCATAACTACATCATTAATAGGTGTAATCTCTCCCATATTTCTTCTCTGAACGATTTTAAAGACTTTCTTTTCAGTCTCTTCAAGAAGCTCTGTTATACCTTCATTGCCCTGATAGCAATCCTTAGATATCTCCTCAGTAACCTTAATAAGTTCTCTAAGTGTAGCCTTCTCAGCAACAATATTAGCATAATGCTTTACGTTGGCAGCTGTAGGCACAGAAACAACAAGGTCCCTGATGTAGTCAAGGCTGCTGACATTCTCAGGCACGTTCATCTCTTTAAGCCTGTCCTGAAGTGTAACTATATCAACTGCACGTCCCTCTTTATTAAGGGCAAGCATAGCATCATATAATGAACCGTAAGAACGGTTGTAAAATAATGAACCATCCAAAATAATTTCACTAACTACATTGATGCTGGCTGGATCAATAAGCATACCACCGATAACGGACTCTTCAGCTTCAGTACTATGAGGCATTATTTTTTTTATAACTGCATCATCAATATCAGGCATAATTATTTTTCCTCAACCTCAAGCCCAAAATTAGCCATAACCTGTGGATGAACCTTAACTTCAATAGTAAATGAACCTGGGAATCTGATTGGTTCTCTAAGGTTAATCTTCTTCTTATCTATATCGTAACCAAGCTGGCTCTTAACTGCTTCAGCAATTTCCTTTGATGAAATAGAGCCAAATGTTCTGCCGTCCTGGCCCTTCTTAATATAAAGAACAATCTTCTTAGTTTCTAATTCCTTAGCAAACTCTTTAGCATCTGCAAGTTTCTGAGCTGCAACCTTTTCATTATTAGCATTGGAAAGCTTAAGATTGTTAAGGTTAGTGCTTGTAGCTTCAACTCCAAGTTTCTTTCCTATAATACAGTTTCTTGCATATGTATCTTTAAGTTCTACAACGTCGCCTTTTTTGCCGACATTCTTCACATCTTCTGTTAGTATAACCTTCATGTCCTAATCCCTCTTTCTTTTAGTATAGTATATTCAGTTAGATAGCCCCTTCTTTAACCATCTCATCTATTGTATTTCTAAGCATCTCCTTAGCATGGTCAATAGTTTCACCTTCAAGCTGGGCTCCTGCAATAGTCATATGACCACCGCCGCCCATACGCTCCATAATAAGCTGGACATTGACCTCATCAATAGAACGGGCACTTATATATATCTTTCCAGAATAATCAGTAAGTACAAATGATGCCTTTATTCCTTCTATGTTAAGAAGTTCATTGGCTGCCTGTGCTGCAAGTACAGTTGGACTTTCTACTCCATCGCCTTCTGTATGAGATATTGCATAGTCCTCTCTAAATATCTCAGCATGTCTTACTGCTTCTGCTTTAACCTTGTAATCGTTAGCATTTTCCCTAAACATCTTACGTATAAGTGTAATATCTGCGCCGCTTCTTCTTAAAAATGCTGCGGCTTCAAATGTTCTTACACCAGTCTTCTGCTCGAAGTTCTGTGTATCAATAACGATACCGCCATAGAGACAGTCAGCAATAATACCTTTAAGTTTGATACCGCCGTTAATATACTGAAGAATCTCAGCAACCATCTCTGATGCTGAAGATGCATATGGTTCAATATATGAAAGGGTAGCATTTTCAATAATCTCAGTACCCTGTCTATGGTGGTCCAAGACAACTATAGACTTACACTTCTTAATAAGCTCAGGACACTCTGTAAGACTTGGCTTATTAACATCAACTACAACAAGTACAGTATTGCCTTCAGCCATCTGAATAGCTTCATCTCTTGTAATAATCCAGTCTTCCTCATACTCAGGATATGACATAAAGCGGTCTACAAGCGGCTTAAGGGCCTTAGATACATCTTCAAGTACTATATGACACTCCTTGCCAAGACTCTGGCAAGCACACTTGATACCTACTGAAGCGCCAAAGCTGTCTACGTCCCCATTAGCATGGCCCATAACAAATACTTTGTCTTTAATAGAGATAATTTCCTGAAGGGCAAGAGCCTTAACCCTGGCCTTAACTCTGGTTGTTGATTCCTTCTGCTGGCTCTTACCACCAAAGTAAGATACGCCGGCAGGACTCTTTATTACTGCCTGATCTCCGCCTCGACCAAGAGCAAGGTCTATAGCATTTCTGGCAAATTCTGCATTCTGTGTATAAGTAAGACCATCAAGGCCTATACCAATACTTAATGTAACTGCTGTTTCATTACCTATATTAATTTCCTTAACATCTTCAAGGAGCTTAAATCTTCCTTCCTTAAGAGTATTAAGAGCGCTCTTTCTAAGAATAACGAGGTACTTGTCCTTCTCTGTCTTACGGACAATACCATCTATGGAAGAAACGTACTGGTTAACCTGTCTGTCGATAAATGCACTAAGAAGGCTTCGACCAACGTCCTCTACGCTTTCCATAGCCTCTTCATAGTTGTCGATATAAATAAATCCTACAACAAGGCTCTGGTTATCTACTTCACGAAGTGCAACATTAAGAGCTGTCTCATCATAGAGATAGATAGCTATAAGATATCCATCATAGCCGTCTCCAGCCTTGGCATCACCCGAAAGAAGAGCTACATCCTTAAGGCCGATTCTCTTCATTCTTACAAGATAATCCTTATCCTCAAAGCTTGTATTGCACTCTGTATTATTCTCATCAACAGGCATCTTATCTTTAGTTACTTCCGGAAGAAGCTGAGTAATAGGCTTAAGATAGTACTCATCCTTGGAAGCAATATATTCAAATGCCTTGTTCATCCATATTATCTTCCCGTTCTCATCAAGAAGGGCATGTGGTAAATCAAGATCTTTTAGAAGCTGTTTCTGTATCTGTCCATACTGGGTAGCGAAACTTACCAGCTCGTTAATCACAGCAGTCTTAGATATAGAAAGCATAACTATAATAGTCACCAAATATATAATAAGAAATGCTGACAGAATAATTGCTGATTTGAAATCAAGCAAATAAATCCAGACATTCACCAGTGCCAGTATAATTCCCAGCAAAAGTGGTACCTGGAGATATGTTCTCATTTTTCCTTTAAGAGCTATCTTTTCTTCTTTCATAACAGATAGAATTATAACACGAAGGCAGATGCCAAGCAAACATTCGTGTTTATTTGGCGATGGCAGGTGATAACAAAAAACCTCTCCAGAAATCTCTGGAGAGGTTCATGAAACGCATTATAACTTATTCTGTTACGTATGGCATAAGTGCAACGTGTCTTGCTCTCTTGATTGCTACAGTAAGAGCTCTCTGGTGCTTTGCGCAGCATCCTGTTACACGTCTAGGAAGAATCTTTCCTCTTTCTGATACGTATCTCTTAAGCTTGTTTGTATCCTTGTAATCGATAACATTATCTTTACCGCAGAATACACAGACTTTTTTTCTTCTATGAAGACCTGCACCACGTTTTCTCATAGGTGCATCGCCTCTATCATTTTTCTCAAATGCCATGATAAAACCTCCTTACAGTTTTTGCGAAGCAAAAATCCGAGCCTCAACAGGCGAGGAGAGGATTGTGCCTCACTTATCAAATTTCCTAGTTAAAAGGAATCTCGTCGTCAATATTACCTGGAAGATTCATAAAACCTTCATCTGGAGCGGCGCCCATGGAGCCCATAGCACCATCCTGGCCTGACTGGTTACCTTTGCTTTCACAGAACTCATGTCTGTCGATAACAACATCAGTTGTATAAACCTTGTTGCCATCCTTATTTGTATAGCTACCTGTCTGAATACGTCCTTCAACAGCAATCTTCATACCCTTATGAAGGTATTTCTCAGCAAATTCTCCCTGCTTGCCAAATGCTACGCAGTTAATAAAATCTGCTGTCTGCTGATCCTGACCATTTGATCTACCACCCTGTCTATCAACTGCTATTGAATATCTGGCAATTGCAAGTGGTGTCTCTCCATTGGAATATCTGACTTCTGGATCTCTTGTAAGACGACCCATTAATATAACTCTATTCATATACTGTCCTTTCTTTATGCTTCGTCCTGTCTAACGCATAAGAAACGCAATACATTTTCCATAAGACGAACGTGATTTTCGATCTCATATGGAGCAGATGTTTCTGCATCGAAATGAATAAAGTAGTAGTGAGCTTCTTTCATCTTCTGAATTTCGTAAGCAAGCTTCTTCTTTCCAGCATCTTCAACATCTGTAATTGTTCCACCAAATCTAGTGATGTACTCCTTACACTTGTCTACTGTAGCAGTTCTTACTTCATCATCGACTTTAGCGCTGACAACGACACATAACTCGTATTTGTTCATGCTACTGTACCTCCTTCTGGTCTATTTTGGCTTTCCCTGACAAAGGAAAGCAAGGATGTGAAAACTAGGTTTTCACTATGAAAATATTTCACAGACCATTACTTTATCACAAGTCCTGTCAAAAAACAAGAGAAATTTCACATTTGCTATATCTTGTGTTTACGATACTTATACATATACATAATAAGTGAAGATTATTATTAAACTTACAGTTTATTGAGGCTAAATCAAGATAAATGTATAATATAGAATAGACGACATAATCAAAGCCATGACTATATTTGGCATTATATAAAAGGAGGAACAATATGGGAACAGTAGAGACATTTATAGATTACCTTAATAATAGCAGCAAGGTTGTTTTCTTTGGCGGAGCAGGAGTATCTACAGAAAGTGGTATACCTGATTTTAGAAGTAAAGACGGATTATATAATCAGCACGATATTCGCTTTGATCAGTACAGACCTGAATATCTTCTTAGCCATAGCTGCCTTGTAGACCATCCAGAAGTATATTTTGAATTCCACAGACAGAAAATGGATACCAGAAATATCGACCCTAATGATGCACATAAGTATCTTGCAAAGCTTGAAGAAGCTGGAAAGTTAACTGCTATTGTTACTCAAAATATAGATGGACTTCATCAGAAGGCTGGTAGCAAGAAGGTTTATGAAATTCACGGTAGTGCCCTTAGGAACTACTGCAGCAAATGTGGTAAAACGTATCCAGAAGATTATATATTCGAAAATAAGGATTCTATTCCAAAATGTTCCTGCGGTGGAACTATAAGACCTGACATAACATTATATGAAGAAGGTCTTCCAGAAGATGCGGTAAGAGGTGCTATATCAGCTATAGCCAGTGCTGATATGCTTATAATCGGTGGTACTTCATTAACTGTATATCCTGCAGCATCATACATTGATTACTTCAGAGGAAAATATCTGGTAATAATAAACCAAAGTCCTCTTAATATTAAAACTGATTCTAATACCCTTGTTGTTTCAGAAAGAATCGGTGACTTCTTTAGACAGGTTGCCAAAGAAGAAGGAGTAGAACTTTAAAATCACATCTCAACATATACAAAAGCAAGAGGGCGAAAAATAATTTTCGCCCTCATTTTTATAGTGTATATTTCATAAGTATCCTAAACAGCTGTGACACATCTATAGGTTTTGATATATGATCATTCATACCTGATTCAATAGCTCTTGCCCTGTCTTCTGCAAATGCATTGGCCGTCATAGCGACAATAGGTACAGTCTTTGCCTCAGGAATATCGAGTTTTCTAATCTCCCTTGTAGCATCATATCCATCCATAACAGGCATCTGAACATCCATAAGTATTGCATCAAATCCAGCCGGATTATCTTTAAATATCTCTATTGCTTGCTTTCCGTCTTCAGCCGGAGTTACAACTATCTTTTGTTCCTTAAGAATAACTGTTGCGATTTCCCTGTTAATATCCATATCATCCACAAGAAGGATTCTTTTTCCTTCAAGTGTCATAGCTCCAGAAGAGGCATTACCTCCCGTCAGCAAAGCTTCAGCCCCTTGCTTTGAAGCATTTTCCTTAACTAATTCTTCATCAGCTATCTTAAGTGGGAGAATAACTGTTGTTGTTGTTCCCTCGCCTTGCTTACTCTCAATATGGATCTGACCATTGATTCTCTCTACAAGATTCTTAACTATAGCCATTCCAAGCCCTGTACCCTGCTGATGTGATGCAGTAGAAGTACGTTCTCTTTCGAATGGGCTGAAGATTTTCTTTAAGAACTCCTCAGACATACCTATTCCATTATCTTTAATAGTAAAGGTATAAAGCATAGTTCCTGCTTCATGAGTATCTTCTTCCTTAATTGTTAAGGAAACATGTCCCCCTTCTTCAGTAAACTTTATTGAGTTAGAGATAATATTCATAAGGATTCTATCAATGCACTTTCGGTCGCATATAATGGTATTATGCTGTATATTAATAGTTTCAACAGTGAACTTTACCCCCTTCTTTCCAGCAGAAGAAGTAAATATACTTTCGTAGTTATCTTTAGAAGACTCTATAGAAACTGCTTCTTCCTGAAGTTCCCACTTTCCTGATTCAATCTTTGACATATCAAGAACGTCATTGATAAGTGACAGAAGCTGATCCGAAGCCAGGCTTATCTTCTTAAGATAATCTCTCATAGTTTCAATATCATCATTATGTTTAAGAGCAATATCTGTAAATCCAATAATGGCATTCATAGGAGTTCTTATATCATGTGACATATTAGAAAGGAAGTTGGTTTTGGCCGCATTGGCAGATTTAGCCTGCTCCAAGGCATGAATTAATTCTTCCTGTTTTGCCATCTTTTCTCTATGAGATGCATCACGGTCAGCATAACCGATAATAACGTGCTTTGGCTCATCTTCTTTTACTTCATCTGCTCTAACAACCTTTAATTCTACATATCTTTCATTTTGAGACTTATAGATGAAGCTGTAGCTATCCTCTTTCTGAAGTCTGGCCTTCATATAGTCAACTTCAGTTTTTTCCTTAAACTCCGGAATATCCTCTGGAACAACTCCCCACTTCATCATTGCGTCACGGGCATTTTCATAATTTCCTTTGTTAATTATTCCAAGAAGCCCCTTGCTTTGTTCATATATCTTTAGCACGCTAATATGATGTTCTGGAAGGTCCACTTCAAATACAGAAACATACTCACTGGCAAGAGCTGCCATAATAGTCTTATTTCTATAGTCCTCTTTTTCTTTAGCTGCTCTTTCAATAATCTGCTGGGTTATATCCTTAATACCGACTGAATATACATTATCCCTGTAAAATGCTGGGGCAACTGTTACCACATAATATTTACCATCACTTTCATATTCCCATCGGAATTTGTCTGTACTTGAACTTCTTTCCTTTAGAAATTTCACTAAATCATCTTTTGAATTAATGTCCCTAGTTCCCATCTTTTGGCAGACAAAATCAAATGATTGATTTAGATTGTATTGATTCTTTTTAATACTTTTGTCTTTTTTATTATCAACAAATAATATACTGTCAGCCTCAATATCAATTAGAATAACTGAATCATATATTTCTTTAACTGAATTCTCGAAAAGTTTCTCATAAGCATTTTGATTAATGAAATTTCGATTTTGTATTTTTAAATAGATATCACCAGAGTTAGGATCCTCCATCATATAAAAATCAGTTCGAACATTGATCCAGCCACCTTTAAGCTGATATGACAGTTCGATAGGAGCTATTGATACTCCATTTTTATACATCTTAATCAGATTTTCTCTGCCATATCCCATAGCCTTCATCCTATTTTCATCATTCTTTAATAATGAAATAAGAAAGCTGCAATGAACATCATAGGTATAGGTTTTAAGCTGATCAGAAGTCAGATATGATAATCCCTCAGCTACTGTACACGGAAGATTTTTAGTCAGATTCCACACAGCGTAAGCCTTATATTCAGGATCCATATATGAGAGCCCATTAGATTCTCCATCCTCTATAAAATGCCTGAAAGCAAGCTGTCTATCCTCTGTAGCCACATAAGTATGAGCATCATCAACAACTGCAACGACATAAATATCGTCACGCCTTGTTATAAAGGTTTCGATGGTTTTGATTTTACCTGTGAAAGTATAGATACGAAATGCAATTCTTATATAGGTATAAGTTTGATTGAGAAAGCATTTTTTTATTACGTTTCCAACATTGGCTCTATCTTCCGGATATGTAGCCTCAGCTAAATTATTGCCATACTTTTTACGAAATGCTTCTTCAGATGGGCACTCCAAGATACTCAGCATACGACTGCTGACAAATAAAAGATTTGATTTACCTGCTCCCTGGTATACTATTATTCCGCCTGAAATATATTCCAAAGCAGACCAGTCCATTTTAGTAATATCGTCTGTCATAATTCCCCCCTATGTACAGGCAGTATATACTGCATCAATACTTATTGTTAAAACTAGTCCTGTTTAATATGCGGTTAATTTGTGTTAGTTAGATAATTATACTCCTTTATTCTATATTATTAAAGATATTTTCAAAAAAAGAAGAGCTGTAAAAGCTCCTCTTATTCTCTTATATCCAGATCTTTTTGAATCATATCAAGATACGGAACCAGTAAACCTTTATGCTTTGGGAAGATAAATCTTTCATCCAGTTCTTTAAAAGTAAATGACTTTCTTCCACCTTCTTTTGCCCTGTCCCAGAAATCTTTTAGCTCATCTATTCTAAGATAGTACATTATATCTTCCTGAGTATAATGCAGTAAGAAAAATGCCACCCCTCCCTGTTTCTCAAAATCCAGCATAAACTGAACCTGATGTTCATGTATGTTTTGAAGGGAGAATGTAAGGGACTTACTTTCCTTAGCATCAAAACAAACCGGGATACCCTGCACTGCGCCAATATAATCAACGGTACTTTTCTGATCAAAGTAAGCTAGTGTAATATGCCTTGTTTCTTTATCTATATTTATGGGAGTAATAGGTGTTGGTATCTTTTGTATGAGTGCCATACCGTTATCCCTATATTTTTCATTGGTCCTGTTAATCATCTCCTCAAGGACTGAACCTCGAAGACCTCTCGAATTCCAAGTAGCCACTATATCTTCTCTCTTTTCTGGAAATGTATAAAGTTATTATAACAAAAAAGGCAGGAATATAACTTCCTGCCCTTTATAAAATATTAAAATAACTTCTTCTTTCGACCCTTCTTAGGTGCTTCATCACCATTCTTGCTGGCAGCAAATCTCTCTGCTGCATGAAGTGAATCGATTGTTATCTCATCAAACTTCTTAAGAAGGTCTTTTGCTTCAGAACCCAGCTTTGTTGGAACCTGAACTACAAGAGTTACATAGTGGTCACCACGTATATCTTTATTTCTAAGGGAAGGTACACCCTTTCCTCTAAGTCTTATTCTAGTATCAGTAGGTGTTCCTGGCTTAACTCCATATACAACCGGTCCATCAATTGTGTCGATAATTATATCTCCGCCAAGAGCTGCCACTGCATAAGACATAGGTACTGTTGAGAAGATATCCATATCCTGTCTTTGGAATGTTGGATGATCTGATACAACAGCCTCAACAAGAACGTCTCCTCTTGGGCCACCATTCTGTCCCGGCTCTCCAAGTCCAGTCATACGCTTGCATTGACCATTATCTACACCTGCCGGGAATTCAACCTCATAGCGTTTTCTTATTGATGTATAACCTGTACCACGACAATCAGGGCACTTATTCTTTATTACCTTACCTGAGCCGCCACATTCCGGACATGTCTGAACATTACGAACCTGACCAAAGAAAGACTGCTGAGTAAAGATAACCTGACCTTTACCACCACACTTAGGACACTTTTCCGGAGAAGAGCCTGGGGCTGCACCTGAACCCTTACAAGTCTTACACTCTTCCTTAACATTAAGTTCTATCTCTTTCTTACAGCCCTTAACAGCTTCTTCGAATGTAAGTCTTACGCTGGTACGAAGATTAGCACCCTTCATAGGACCATTACTTCTTCCACCAGAACGTCTTCCGTTTCCAAATAAGTCTCCGAATATATCTCCAAATATGTCTCCAAAATCAGCACTGTTAAAGTCGAAGCCACCAAAGCCACCGCCTCCGGCTCCTCCGTCAAATGCTGCATGGCCATACTGATCGTACTGTCTACGCTTTTCAGCGTCACTAAGTACAGCATATGCTTCTGAAGCCTCTTTAAATTTCTCAGCCGCTGCTTCATCACCTGGATTCATATCAGGATGATATTTCTTGGCAAGAACACGATATGCTTTTTTTATAGCTGCCTCATCTGCATTTTTATCTACGCCGAGGACTTCATAGTAATCTCTTTTTTCAGCCATTGTTAATAATTCCTTTTATAATCTATATGCCATATAGGCACATTATGGGGGCACCATAAGCGCCCCCTGTAAAATGCATTCTGTATTGTCGCAAGTCTTAGATTTCCTTGAAATCTCCATCAATGATGTCGTCAGCTGCACCAGTTCCTGCAGATGCTCCTGCATCAGCTGAACCAGCTCCTGCAAAACCAGACATATCAGGACCTGCGCCCTGAGGACCAGCCTGTCCCTGCATTCCTTCATACATCTTTGTGAATACGCCCTGAGCAGATGTCATCATCTTCTCCTGAGCTGCCTTAAGCTCAGCAACCTGATCCTCTGAAAGATCCTGATCTTTGTATTTTTCAAGAAGGTCTTTTACATTCTTAACTTCTTCTTCTACCTTAGACTTCTCAGCTGCGTCAACCTTGTCGCCAACTTCGCCAAGTGCCTTCTCAACCTGGAATGTCATAGACTCTGCTTCATTCTTAGCATCGATAGCTTCCTTACGCTTCTTATCCTGTGCTTCGTATTCTGCAGCTTCCTTAACAGCCTTATCGATTTCTTCATCACTCATGCTTGAACCAGCTGTGATTGTGATATGCTGTTCCTTACCTGTTCCAAGATCCTTAGCAGATACGTTAACGATACCGTTAGCATCAATATCAAATGTAACTTCAATCTGTGGTACACCTCTCATTGCTGGTGGGATACCATCAAGTCTGAACTGTCCAAGTGACTTATTATCTTTAGCGAACTGACGCTCACCCTGTACTACGTTAATATCAACTGCTGTCTGGTTATCAGCTGCTGTAGAGAATACCTGGCTCTTCTTTGTAGGAATAGTTGTATTTCTCTCAATAAGCTTTGTAGCGATACCACCCATTGTTTCGATTGAAAGTGAAAGTGGAGTAACATCAAGAAGAAGAATCTCACCAGCACCTTCATCACCGGCAAGCTTACCACCCTGGATAGAAGCACCGATAGCAACGCATTCATCCGGGTTAAGTGACTTGTTTGGCTCATGTCCTGTAAGAGCTTTAACCTTTTCCTGTACTGCAGGTACACGTGTTGAACCACCAACAAGAAGTACCTTAGAGATTTCAGATGCTGTAAGACCTGCATCCTTTAATGCATTCTGAACTGGGATAGCTGTTCTCTCAACAAGGTCATGTGTAAGTTCATCGAACTTAGCTCTTGTAAGAGTCATATCAAAATGCTTTGGTCCTTCTGCTGTTGCAGTGATGAATGGAAGGTTGATGTTAGTTGTTGTTGAAGCAGAAAGCTCTTTCTTAGCCTTCTCAGCAGCTTCTTTAAGTCTCTGAAGAGCCATCTTATCTGTAGAAAGATCTACGCCTTCAGTCTTCTTAAATTCATCTATCATCCACTGTGTAATTTTATTATCAAAGTCATCACCACCAAGGTGTGTATCACCGTTTGTAGCAAGAACTTCAATAACGCCTTCACCGATTTCAATTACAGATACATCGAATGTACCACCACCAAGGTCATATACAAGAATCTTCTGCTCTTTTTCATTATCAAGACCATATGCAAGAGCTGCTGCTGTAGGCTCGTTGATGATACGCTTTACATCAAGACCTGCAATCTTACCAGCATCCTTAGTTGCCTGACGCTGTGAGTCGTTGAAGTATGCAGGAACTGTGATAACAGCTTCTGTAACCTTCTCACCAAGGTAAGCTTCTGCATCAGCCTTAAGTTTCTGAAGAATCATAGCTGAAATCTGCTGTGGTGAATACTTCTTACCATCAATTGTACGACCGTGGTCTGTACCCATATCTCTCTTAATAGAAGAGATTGTCTTATCAGCGTTAGTAACTGCTTGACGTTTAGCTGGCTCACCAACAAGTCTCTCACCTGTCTTTGTAAATGCTACAACTGATGGAGTTGTTCTTGCGCCTTCTGTATTAGCGATAACAGTTGGCTTTCCACCTTCCATAACTGCTACGCATGAGTTAGTTGTTCCTAAATCAATACCGATTATCTTTCCCATAATCTTATTCCTCCTATATGAAAATTCATTATGTACATATTTATTATTTAAGCAGAGCGGTTATTACCGCGGTGCAGGTTTACTAGTTATTATTTCTATGACACAACAGCTACCATACTGTGTCTTACAACCTGGTCTCTGTATGTGTATCCTTTTTGAAGTTCCTGAGCAACTATACCAGATTCATATTCATCAGATTCTGTCTGCATAACAGCATTGTGAAGATTAGGATCAAATTCCTTGCCAACTGCTTCAATTGGTTTAACCTGAATCTTATCAAGCTCATCCATAAGCTGTTTGTATATCATCTTCATACCTTCTGCAAACTTACTGTCTTTATCTTCATCTGTAAGTGCATCGAAGCCTCTTTCAAAGTTATCTATAACCGGAAGTATCTTTTCTATAACTGACTTTGCCCCGGTTTCAAACATAGCTTCCTTTTCTTTATCAGTACGCTTTCTGAAGTTTTCAAATTCAGCCATCTGACGAAGGCATTTATCATTAAGTTCGTCGATTTTTGCTTTAAGCTTATCGTTGCCAGCTGACTCTTCCTCAGAAGTTTCTTCTGCTTTAGCTTCAGCATTATCCTCTGCTTTAGCTTCCTTGGTTTTTGCTGTTTCTTCTGGAGCAGCTTCAGTATTTTCCTCAGCCTTAGCGGCTTCTACTTCTTTTTCTTCAACTTCATTTACCTTCTTTTCAAGATTCTTGTCTTTTTTTGAATCCTTTTCTTTAGAAGATACATGCTTATCTTTACTCATCTATATCTAACTTCCTTTCTTATTGCTCTTCTTATCAGGAATAGCTTTTGGACCTTTTTTGTAGGCCTTATCAAGCTCCGTCATCATAGTCTTAAGTGAAGCAACAACCTTTTCATAATCCATTCTCTTTGGACCGATAATTGCTATGCTTCCCTTCATGCCATCTCCAAGATCATAAGTTGTTGTAACAACACTACAATCCTTCATAGCTGATACATTGGACTCTTCGCCGATATAAACCTGAATACCATCTTCTGTTTCGTTCTCCAGGCTATCATTAACAAGCTTTGTGAACAATTCTTTTTCTTCAAATGTACTTATAAGCTCGCCTGCTTTACCGTCATCAGTAAGTTCAGGATATTTTAATATGTTTGTTGCACCACTTGTATAAATCTGAAGATCTTCATCATCCTTAAATGCATCTGCCAGTGAATCAAGAACTTCTCCAACTATATCGCTGTGGATACCAGCCTGCTGCTTAAGGTTTGCTATCATACCAAGCGATATCTGCTCAAGTGATAATCCATTAAGATGGGTATTAAGTAATATATTAAGCTTAAGTATTGTCTCTTCATCGATAGGCTCTGATATACGAATCATATTGTTCTTAATCACATTGCCTTCGCTGACAATAACTGCTAATATCTGAGTTTCATCTATTCTTGAAAGCTGGATGAATTTTAACTTGCTTCCCCTTACCTGAGGAGAAGAAACTACTGTGGCGTAGTTGGTATTGGTGGCAAGAACCTTGGCAACATTCTTAAGCATGGTATCCATCTTACCTTCAGTCTCAAGAAGAAGTCCCTTAAGTTCCTGTATTTCCTTATCCTTCTCAACCATCAGGTCATCTACATATAATCTGTATGCCTTATCTGTAGGAATACGTCCTGCAGAAGTATGAGGCTGGATAATAAGTCCCATCTCCTCAAGGTCAGACATCTCATTACGTATAGTAGCTGATGAGAGGTTTAGGTCAGTGTACTTTGAAATAGTACGACTTCCTACTGGTTCGCCGCTATCAAGATAGTTTCTGATAATGGCACACAATATTTTTTTCTTACGTTCATCAAGCTGATTGTTGTCTACGCTTTTTTTCACGGGCCACTACCTTTCTTTTTTGTTAGCACTCAACTGATTGGAGTGCTAATATCTCTAAAACATAATTTAGCACCTTGGTATTTTGTTGTCAACAGGTTTGTAGTTTTTTATTTGTGAGAAAGGGGGAGAAGGCTTGCCACAAATGAGTACCGTAGTACTTCGCCGATAAAACCACGCTTTGTCTTTCTGGAAAATGTATTCCACGCTAGGTGACTCATTCACGCTGAGTTAGGGTTAAACTGTATAAAGCGTGGAATTACATTTTCCTACAAAAGTCACGCTAGTTTTATAGCGGCTTGTACTAATGTACTCATTTGCGGCAATGCCCACTCCCCCCTTCCGACAAAGCAAATAAAAAAGGTATATAGCGTATGGCTATATACCTTTAATATAGATATTTCTAATTTAAAACTATCTAAGAGCTGGGATGAACTTTCTGCAAATACCAGCAAATGCTGTTGCAAGTGAAGAAATCCAAAGCATGATGAAGCTGAATGTTACGCTTAACTTTCCACCATCACTAACTTCTTTTGCAGATAATACTTCTGATTCACCCATAAACGAAATTTTTAAAGAATATCCTTTGCAAATGAATATAATAGTAACAACAAACATGAATGCAACAGCAACTATTCCAGCTATAAGAATAGGTGTATCCATCTTAATAAATGAGAAGAATGCTGTTGCACAAACTACAAGTATAAGAACAATTGCTGTTATAATAGGAAAAGCTCCTAACTGGAATAAATTGTAATCGAAACTCATTAATCCCATAACAGAAAGATGTATTACTGGTAAGAAAAGGAAGATAAGCATAAGGAGTGCTGCTCCAAAACCTACGTAGTTCATCTTGTTACCTGTTCTGTTCATGTTGAATGCATCGCTGTAGTCAGCGCCCTTTACTGCATTCTGGAAGTTGTTAAATCCCTGCTGGAAGTTCTGCATAGCTGCTCCCTGTGGTGCTGCCTGTGCTCCTCCAAGAGTTGCCCCACACTCTGGGCAAAATGCAGATCCGTCTGGAATCTGTTTTCCACAATTACTACAAAACATACTTTTTCTCCTTTTAATCTTTTATGTGTTGATGTTCATATTTTTATGATGTCTTCCACACTGACATCAATAAAAAACTTATAAATCGATACTACCGTTAATCTTCTTATTAAATACGTAGTATGCTTTCTTATCTTCAGGCTTGAGATATATCTCAAGGCTCTTAAGATCATCAGCCTTATTCTTTAATTCCTTAGTCCAAATCTTTTCAACCTTGGAAATAATAACTGATTCTTCTACTTTAACATTCTGATATTCAAGAACTACTTTCTTCTTTATATCTGTTGCAGAAGTCTTAGCAGGTGCTGCTTTCTTAGCTGGTGCTTTTGCTGCTGGCTTAGCTACCTTTGCTGGCTCTGCCTTCTTTGCTGGTGCCTTTGCTACTGGCTTAGCTGCCTTTACTGGCTCTG